>Ga0315336_1000289_pt1 | contig 172585 bp, 154 predicted proteins | sample ASW5metaG_FD_204512 | JGI IMG/M metagenome (GOLD analysis project Ga0315336, IMG submission 204512) | Ammonia-oxidizing marine archaeal communities from Monterey Bay, California, United States - ASW #5 | ecosystem: Environmental > Aquatic > Marine > Intertidal zone | place: USA: California... | reverse complement strand
GGGTTGTCCGTCACCACCAACGTGCCGTCCACCGTGGTGAGCTGCGTCGCGTCGATCGTCGACAGCTGGTCGTTGTTCTGGACGGTGAGGTCACCCCCGACCGTCGCGAGGCTCCCCGTATCCACGGTGGCCAGCGACGGATTGTTCTCGACGGTGTAGCCGCCGCTGACCGTCGTGAGGCCGGACGCGGTGAGGTCCGTGCGTCCGGTGTTCGACACCACGAAGCCGCCTTCCAGCGTCACGAGCGCGTCGAGTTCGGCCTGGGATGTCGCGATGTCCACCACGAAATCCTCGAAGAAGGTGACGCTTGCGTTGATCAAGGCGCCGTGGTCCGACCACGGGACGCCGTTCGCCATGAAGGCTCCGAGCGTGAGGAACTGGGCGTCCCCGCCGAAGGGGACGAGCCAGTCGACCCCCTGGTTTACGATCGACGGCTGCACCCCGCCGAAGATGAACTGCCCCGGCGATACCTCGACGACCGGGAAGGGGGCGCCGCTGATGTACGCCGACAGAATCTCGGTGTCGCTCGACACGATCGCGACCAGGTGAACGCTGCCGCCGACGCTCCACCCCGAGTTGTTCACGCCGAATACGTCGGAGTGAAACTCCCCGATCGTCTGAAGAGGGAGTCCGCCCGCCAGCCGAAGCTCGTCGAGATCGAACGTGAGGATCTGGTTGGTGTCGATCCCGATTCCTTCCTCCAGCTCGCCCGTGATCAGGCCATACGTCAGCGTGACCTCGAGCCCGAGGTCGCTGAAGCCGTTGATCGCGTCGTTGCCCGGGGCGTTGCCTTGAATGAAGCCGCAGCAGGCGGGGCTCCCGAACAGGTCCACGTTCGGCCCGAAGAAGGCGAGGCCGAACGGGCTGCCCGAGTAGAGCGGTACATACTCTCCCTTGTTCGGAACGCCGACATTCTGGTCCACGCCGAGGTCCCCGGCGTCTGCCGTCGCCTGGTAGGTATCGGTCGCAATGGCCGTGGCCAGGGGGGTCCCGGCCGGGTCGTCGAACAGGTTCCCCAGGGGAATCGTGATGGCTCCCCCGGCCGAAGGAGTGGTCGCCACCACGAAGAGGGCAGCCAGCAGCGCCCAGCCTCGGCGCGAGCGCCGGGCCGCGAGACCGAGCAGGCCACAGCCGACGAGCAACGCCGTGCCGGGTTCGGGTACAGCGGTGGTAACGACGCTCAACGGTGTGACCGTGTCGGGTGTGAGCGGGTTGCCGAAGGCATCGCCCAGGATGTTCTGCGTGAAGTCAAAATCGGCCGTTCCCGCGCCGATGATCGTGAACTCCAGCGTCGCGAGCACGAACGCGGCGGGCTCGTTGGCGTCCAGTAGCGGGGTCGAGGCGAATGACACCGCCGCCACGTCCACCACTCCGGCCAGCTCGGAGAAGCTCGTGAAGGTGAACTCCGGCGGGCCGAGGTCGAAGGTGACCTGATCGAAGGAGAGCAGCGTCTCGTCGAAGGTGATGTCGAGGTCGTAGGTGCGGAGGGTGGGCGCCACGCCGTCGCCGAGGCCCGCGATGTGCACATCGACAGTGAGCGAGCTTCCCGTCTGACCGAGCGACGCCAGGGAGATCGAGAGAGCGGCGGCCGGCGCCCCGCTCGACAGAATCCAGACCGACGCGACCGTCCACGCCCGCACGTACTTCGACAGCATCAGCACCCCTTCCCCAAGAACACCGCAGCAGCGGCTGGCGCCTTCCCAGCGGACAGCCTCTCATGGGACTGATCGTGGGGTCAACCACCCTGCGGGGCGGCCTCCCGGGGCTCACAGAGCGGTCGGTCCGCGACAGAAGTGAACTTGACGGTTTAATCCTTTTCGCCAAAACTTCGCCCCGTGGACGAGAACCACGACCCCCGAGTCCTAACGGCCAAGGACCTCCGCGAAGCGGCGGACCTCTCCTACCGGCAGGTCAACGATTGGGACGCCAAGGGCGCCCTCCCGGGAGAGCGGGGGGCGAGCGGGAGCTGGCGGCGCTTCACCCCCCGCGAGGTGTTCGCCATCGCAGTATGCAGCGAGATCCGCAAGCGGTTCGGCGTGCCCGTAACGAAGCTCGGCTTCGTGCGCGAGTTCATGCTCCAGGAGGGAGCCGACCACTTCAGTGCAGCGGTCCGCCTGATGGCGATGCTCGGGGTCGGCGTGTACCTGCTCACGGACCTCGAAGAGACGTTCATCCTCGACTCGGAGCTGGAGTTCATAGGCGAGCTGGAACTGGGCGCCTTCGGCGGGAACGACCCTGAAGGCTACGTGTTCCTCAAGGTGAACCCCATCGTAAATCGCCTCTTAGCTTGCCTAAAGAAGCCTATCCACCTGGAGTGCCACGGGAAGGGCTACGAGATCCTGCGAGAGGTGCGGGACATCGGAAAAACCCGCAGTCGGGAAGAGAGTCGGCTCCTCGAACTCCTGCGCACGAATCGCTTCGACAAGGCGGAGATCACCTTCCGGGACGGAACGGCGAAGACGTTTCGCGGTACGTCCCGCCACAACACCACCGACCTCGATGAGATCGCAAGCCTCATCGAGTCGAGCGACTACCAGCGGGTGACCGTGACCCGAACCGACGGGAGGATCGTCGGGGTCGAGCAGACCCAGATCGAGAAGCTGGACGAGTAGATCGGCCGCGCGTGGCGCAGGAATGCGAGCGCGTAAGGCCGACACCCACAACAAGGACCCCGCCCGGCGTGGCAGAGACAATCTGAGCGAAGGGCCTCACGGCGCACCGCGTGTGCGCAGGCGAGGCTGTCTTGCTCAGCACGAAACTTTGCAGGGAGATTCTGGGGCCGAAGGCCGAGAAGCTGACCGACGATCAGATTGAGGCGCTGTACGCGCAGCTCTCGGCCCTGGCGGAAGTGACGATTGAGATGTTCGACGCGATCGAGGAGTCGGCAACCCCGGAAGTGAGCCATTGACCATGCGAGCCGTCATCTACTGCCGCGTTTCGACGAAGGAGCAGGTCGAGGGACAGAGCCTCTCGGTCCAGGAAAGGAGCTGCCGCGCGTACTGCGAACGCCTCGACGCCGATGTGGCGGAAGTCTTCGTCGAGGAAGGCGTGTCGGCCAAGACGGCCGACCGTCCCCAGCTCCAGAAGCTGATCGACTACTGCCATCGCAATCGCAAGTCGATCGGCTACGTCGTCGTCTATGACGTGAGCCGCTTCGCCAGGGACATGGTGGTCCACACCATGACGAAGCATCTTCTGGCCAATCTCGGCATCGCCCTTCGCTCGGCCACGCAGAGTTTCGACAACTCGCCGGCGGGCATGCTGATGGAGAACGTTGTCGCCGCCTTCTCGCAATTTGACAACGACCAGCGAGCTCAACGGACCCGAGAGGGGATGCTGGCTGCCCTGCGGAAGGGACAATGGGTCCATCAGGCCCAGGTTGGCTACCGAACAGGGAATCGCTCCGCAGGTGAACCCAGTCTCGTCTCCGACCCGGAGATGGCTCCGCTGGTCCGGTCGGCCTTCGAGCAGATAGCGACCGGTGCGCGCACCAAGGAGGACGTACGCGCGGAGCTGAACGCCAGGGGGCTCCGCCCGCGCCATGGGAAGCCGGCGAGCGCGGAGACGTTCTCGCGGATGCTGCGAAACCCAATCTACAAAGGCAGAGTGCGATCGAAGAAGTTTAACTTCGAGGGACCGGGCGACTTCGAGCCCATCGTGTCCTCCGAAACATTCGCGGCGGTGCAGGCCGTCCTCGACGGGCGGGTACCCCACCGAAGCGAGCGTCGGCGCGACCACCCCGAGTTCCCGCTGCGCCGCTTCGTGCGGTGCGCGACCTGCGCGCGGCCCCTGACGGGGAGCCGATCGACCGGCCGACGCCGGAGGAAGTACGCCTACTACCACTGTCCCACTTCGTGCGTTCGCTTCAAGAAAACGGACCTGGAAAGGCAGTTCCTCGGCGCGCTGGATCATCTCTCGGTGGACGAACCCGTTCTGACTCTGTTCGACGCCGTCCTGCGCGACCGCTGGGCGGACCGCCACGCCACCGCCCTCCAGCGTGAGCGCGACCTCCAGAAGCAGTTCGACGAGATCGACGACCGGCAGGGCCGCCTCATCGAGGCGCACGTCTACCAGCAGAAGATCGGCGACGACGCCTTCCAGCGCGCCCAGGATCGACTCACCAAGGAGCGCGAGGACGTGCGGCTCCAACTGCACCGCGGTAGGCCCCAACAGCTCGACCTCGACGGTCTGCTCGCCTTCGCCCGCCCGCTGCTCTCTCAGCCCGGAGACTTCTGGCTGCGGGCCGACCCGACCCAGCGACCGCGCATCCAGCAAGCGATCTACCCGAACGGGCTCCGAGTCGCCGACGAGCTGATTGGAACCACCGAAACGTCGTTGCTGTTCAGCTACTTGAACGAGGTTGCCAGTGACGAATCGGAAGTGGCATCCCCAACGGGAATCGAACCCGTGGCGAAGCAGCGTAAGGGCCCGAAATCAAAGGCGTGAGCTGCCGCGAAACTTGTCGCTGGCTTGTCGCTGGGCCCAGACTCGTAGCCTCCACGCGAGCAAGACCGCCTCGGCCTTCACATCGCCGGGCCGGAGAGAGGCCGAAGGGACGCCCGGCAGCAAATGGACACCCCTGGCGTCGGAAAACTCCCTACGGCCTCGCCAGAGAACCCCCGATGCCGCTTCTCCTGTTGTCTGCTCCATTGATAGGTGAGAGGGTTGGCATGTTCGCTGCGACGCTGACCGATACGGAGAACGCTGATGCGCACCGCTGATCTGCTTCGCTTCCTTCTGCTCGCCGTCGTGCTCACACTGCCCGGCGTAGCGACCGGTCAGACCTCCTTCGTCGCCTTCGAGAGCGGTCACGTCCGTCCGCTGGCCCTGTCTCCGGACGGGTTCCAGCTCTTCGTCGTGAACACACCGGACAACACTCTCGAGATCTTCGATGTGGGCGCCGGCGGGCTCAGCTTCTCAGCCGCGGTGCCTGTCGGCTTGGAGCCGGTCTCGGTCGCGGCTCGCACCGACGACGAGGTCTGGGTAGTGAACCACCTCTCGGACAGCATCAGCATCGTCGATCTGTCCGGCGCGGTCCCGATCGTGGAACGCACACTGTTGGTGGGGGACGAGCCTCGCGACATCGTCTTCGCCGGCACCGGCGGCAACCGCGCGTTCATCACGACGGCGCATCGTGGCCAGCACCGGACCCATGCATCTATCTCCGGCGTCTTCGGCGGTGGCAACCCGGCCGATCCGCGCTTGACCACGGCCGGCATCGACCGGGCAGACGTCTGGGTGTTCGACGCCCTTTCCCTGGGAGGCACCATCGGCGGCACCCCGGTCGACGTCCTCACGTTCTTCTCCGATACCCCGCGAGCCCTCGCCACCGATGGCACCACCGTCTACGTGGCAGCCTTCCTGTCGGGTAACCAGACCGCGGCGGTCAACGAGACCCTGGTCCCCGACGGGTTCGCGACCGCATGTGGTGGCGGAGGTGCCGGCGCGGGCGTGCCGGGACCCGACGACAACGTCTTCGGCGACCCCGCCCCCGAGACCGGGGTGATCGTGAAGTTCGACGGCAGCGACTGGGTCGATGCCCTCGGCTGCACCTGGAATGGCGTCGTGCCCTTCAGCTCCGGCTTCAGTCTGCCGGACCACGACGTCTTCGCGGTCAACGCGACCACGCTGGTCAAGGGCACGGTCTTCTCCTCCGTCGGCACTACTCTGTTCAACATGGCCGTCAACCCGAACAGCGGGAAGGTCTACGTCACCAACATCGAGAGCCCGAACCACGTCCGCTTCGAGGGCCCCGGCATTCACGGCGGAAGCACCGTCCAGGGCCACCTCTCCGAGTCGAGCGTCACCATTCTCGATCCGGGCGGTCCGTCCCAGGATGTGCAGAACTTGAACCAGCACATCGTCTACGCCGATCTGCACACCGACGCCGGTGCGAACCACGCTGCGATCAACGCCCAGATCCCCCACAGCCTGGCGACGCCACTCCAGCCGACCATCTCGAGCGACGGCAACACGATCTACATCCCGGCCTTCGGCTCGTCGAAGATCGGCGTCTTCAGCCGGACCGAGCTCGAGGATCCGGCCTTCGAAGCCAACTTCGATCCCACAGTCGAGAGCTCCGATTACCTCTCCACCACCGGTGGTGGGCCCAGCGGCGTCGCTCTCGACGAAGGCAACAACCGAATCTACGTGACCACGAGGTTCAACAACTCGGTGGAGGTCATCGAGCTCGGCTCCGGCACGACCTCGGCCGTCCACCCGCTCCACAATCCGGAGCCCCTGTCGCTCGTCGACGGGCGGCCCTTCCTCTACGACGCCGTTGCTACTTCGGGAAACGGCGAGACCTCATGCTCGAGCTGCCACATCTTCGGCGACTTCGACGCTCTGGTCTGGAACCTGGGCGACCCGGATGGCCCGATGAGCACCAACAACCAACCCCAGCCGAACCCGCTCCTGGAGATCGCGGACCCGACCGGTCCCTTCCACCCGATGAAGGGCCCGATGACGACCCAGACCCTGCGCGGCCTGTCGACCCACGGAGCCATGCACTGGCGCGGCGACCGGGCCGATGGTTTCTTCGGCACGGATCCGTGCACCGAGCCGGGCTATGCCGCGGTGGGCTCCACGAACGCGCCCTGCGACGAAGATCTCGCCTTCCGGAACTTCATCGTGGCGTTCGAAGGCCTGATCGGGAAGGAAGGCACGGTCAGCGGCGCCGAGATGCAGCAGTTCGCGGACTTCATGCTGCAGGTCCAGCTGCCGCCGAACCCGATTCGCAACCTCGACAACTCCCTGAACAACCCGGCCGCTCCGACCCCCAGCGAGCAGCGGGGCTCGGACAAGTGGTTCAGCTGCGGTCCCGGTGCGGCGGAGTGCGCGCCGCTCGACCCGCTCGCCACCGACACCGTCGAGGACTGCGACGGCTGCCACAGCCTGGATCCGCTGAACGGGTTCTTTGGCACCGGTGGCGAAGAGAGCTTCGAAGGCGAGCCGCAGCACATGAAGGTTCCGCACAACCGCAACATGTATCAGAAGATCGGCATGTTCGGAGTGGGCGGCGACCAGGTCCGCGGGACCGGCTTCCTGCACGACGGCTCGGTGGACACGATGAAGACCTTCGTTTCCTCCGGTGTCTTCGCCCTCAACAACCAGGAAGAGGACGACCTCGAGGCCTTCCTGCTGGCCTTCCCGACCGACATCGCCCCGATCGTGGGCCAGCAGGTCACGATCGGGCCCGGCAACTTCGGCGTCGGCGACGTCAACGCCCGGATCTCCTTGATCGACACGCAGGCCGCCGCGTCCTTCGATTCGAAGGTCCTGGGCGGCGTGGTCACCCAGTGCGACGTGATCGTGAAGACCGCCGAGGCGGGCGTCGAGAAGGGCTACTACAGCGAGCTCGGCGGCACCTACACGCCGGACGACAACGGGCCGAACATCAGCGAGGCGACGCTCCGCGCCAAGGCTGACCCGCTCGGCGACGCCCAGACCCTCACCTATACGGCGGTTCCGCCGGGATCGGGCGAACGAATGGGCATCGATCGAGACGAGGACACCCTGGGGAACGGTGTCGAGACCAACACCGGAACCTTCATGGACGCGGACGACACGGGCACGAACCCGGCGTTGGCCGACACGGACGGGGACGGCTTCGACGACGGCGTAGAGGTCGCGGCGGGCTCGGACCCGAACAATCCTTTGAGCACGCCTGACGCGTGTGACAACGGTCTCGACGACGACGGTGACGGTCTCGCGGACTGGGACGGCGGCGGCCTTGGTAACCCCGACCCGGGCTGCGACGACGCGACCGACACCTCTGAGCGGAGCGCGGCGCTCCCCTGCGACGACGGTGCCGACAACGACCTAGACGGCCGAGCGGACTTCGACCCCGCGACCCTCGCGAACCCGGCACAGGGAGTCGGCGACCCCGGGTGCTTGCGCCCGACATGGACTCTTGAGAATCCGGCGTGCCAGGACGGCCTGAACAACGACTCAGCGGGAGGATTCGACTTCGACGGAGGCGCCTCGCTTGACCTCGACAGCGATGGCTTCGTAGATGCCCAGTTCAATGCTGCCACGCCAGCGGTGGGAGCAGCGGACCCGGATTGCGTCGGCAAGGCCTGGCGCAATAACGAGTTGCCTCCGGTCCGGCGATGTGGGCTGGGCTTCGAGCTGGCGTTCCTGCTGCCCGGACTGATGTGGCTGCGGCGTAGCCGGAAAGCGCACCAGCGAGCCTGAATTCCAACACCGGCACGCCGTTGCCACGCAAGGATCTTTTTCTCTCCCGCATTCCCTCCGACCCGGCGAGGCCCGCGCACTCGACGTCGCGGACTACTCGAACCGCTGGCTCACCGTGGACAAGGCCGTGAAGGGCACCGCGAGCGACTCCCCCATCCGGGGGACCAAAACCGGCAAGGCCAAGCGGCTTCCGGTGGGCGAGGACCTCGCCGAGTGGATCGAGGACCATGTCGATCCGAGCCAACGTCTGATCCGCTCACCTCTCTTTTCGAACCCACGAACCGGCGTTCGTTGGTCGCACTGGGCGCTCCGCGACCGGTGGATCAAAGCGGGTAAGGCGGTCGGCATCAAAGGCGTCCGACTCTACGAAGGCACGAAGCACACGATGGCAACCGATGCTGTGCGCCGCGGTGTTTCGGAGCGCGCACTGCAGACGTTCCTCGGGCATTCGGATGCGCGCTCGACGCGCCGCTATGCACGCATGTCGGACGAGGCATTGGTGAGTGTGCTGCGTCCGCGGGCCGAATCTCGCGACGAGGATTTGTCGCTGGCTTGTCGCTGGCCCGAAACGCCCATTCGTAAGGGCGCGAAAACGCGAGAGAAAGTGGCATCCCCAACGGGAATCGAACCCGTGTTACAGGCTTGAAAGGCCTGAGTCCTAACCTCTAGACGATGGGGACGCGTGCCGGGCGCGGCGCAGAACGCCGGGTGCACCAGACGAGGGGATCTTCGCGGTCCGCCGGCAAGGCCGCAAGTTCGGGTGCCACCCCCCCAGCCACCGCCGGAAGGCGGTCTTGGGCAGCGGACGGACTAGGATCCGGCCTCGAAAGAGGAGAACTGGGATGAGTGAAAAGCCGGAATTGCGGTTCGAAGGCGGCCGGATCGCCGAGAACTACGACGAGGTCATGGTCCCCGTCTTGTTCGAGCCGTGGGCCGAGCAGTTGCTCGGGACGCTGCCCCCCGAGCCGGACTGGGACGTGCTCGACCTGGCGACCGGCACCGGCGTCGCCGCGAGCAAGCTCGCGGCGCGTCTCGGGAGCGCCGGCTCGCTCACCGCGGCCGACCTCAGCCCGGACATGCTGGCAGTCGCCGAGCGCCGCGTGCGCGCTGTCGCGGGCGACACCCCGGTCCGGTTCGCCCTGGGCCCCGCTCATCCGCTGGCCCTGAAGGACGCATCCTTCGACGCGCTCTACTGCCAGCAAGGTTTTCAGTTCTTTCCGGACGGCGGCGCCGCCGCAGCCGAGATGCACCGCGTGCTGCGGCCCGGCGGCAAGGTGGCCCTCTCAGCGTGGTGCCCACTGTCCGAGTGCGACTTGTTCGGTTCGATTGCAGACGGCCTGCGGGAGATCGGCGAGGAAGAGGCCGCCGCTCGCATGGGCGCCCCGTTCGACCACATGCCCCGCGCGACGCTCGAGGGCCACTTTCGGGCGGCCGGATTCGACGGCGTCTCGGTAGAACGCGTGGAACGTGATCTGGTCTTCGACGGCGGCATCGAGCACGCGCACCGGTTCCTCGACGCCTCACCGATCGGCCCCGTCCTGCGAGAACTCAGCGAAGAAAAGAGCGCGGTGTTTCGCGCGCGCTTCGATGCCGAGTCCGAGCCGCGCACGCGCGACGGCGTCACTCGAGGAGCGATGGCCTCGCTCGTCCTGACCGCGGGCCGGTAGCTCTGCGGCCAGCGCCGCTCGGCTCGCCCGAGGGAGAGCGATCCGAGACCCGGGCTCTGCGTGCGGTACGCTCCTCGCCATGAACGAGCTTCAGCAGCGCCGTGAGCGCACCCAGAACCTGTGGGATCGCGCGGCCCTCAAGATCGCTCCGCTCGAACGGTCGAGCGAGATGACGGCCATTCCCGAGATCGGCACTGACCGCATCGGCGGTCTCGCAGTCGCTCAGGAAGAGGTGCTCACCTACGCGTGCGCGATGACCAACCCCGAGGTCTATGCCCATTGGGGCACGTTCCCGCCGGCCGGCCTGCTGCTGATCGGCGCGCGCGGCGCCGGCAAGAAGCTCCTCGCCGAGGCGCTCGCCACCAGGGCCCAGACCGCGTTCCTCCGCGTGCGCGTGCCGCGCCTCGCGATCGAGATCATGCACCACGGGGGCAAGGTCGGAGACCTGCTCGAGCACTGGAGCTCGGCCCTCGCCGAGATGCCGCCGATCACGGTGTTCTTCGAGGAGCTCGAGTTCTCCCAGGCGCAGGAGCTGGGCGCCCGGCGACCCGATCTGCCCGTCGGCCCGATCATGGACTTCCTGCTGGAGTTCGTCGATCGCGCGATCCGCATCGACCACACGCTGGCGGTCGCATCGACGGCCCACCCCGACACCCTGCGCCCGGCGTTCCTCATGCCCGGCCGGTTCGAGCGGGTGGTCGAGGTGAGCCCCGTCTATCCCGACGACATCGTCGCGGCACTCGAGATCCACGCGCGGGATGCCGAAAAGCGGGCCGGACGCTCGCTCTTCGCGGATGTCCGTTGGGATCAGGTGGTGGGCCAGCTGCGAGAAGCGATGACGGGAGACTGGCTCCGACTGATGCACGGCGTCCTGCGTCGCAAGGCGCGCTGTGAAGCCGCGGCAGAAGAAGTCGCGCTCGTTTCCACGGAGGACCTGCTCGCCGAGGTCGAGCGCTTTCGCCGCGCCACCGACCGCCTCCCCCGGGATGGCGGCGGCAACTACGTATAGGAAGGCTTGATGGGTACGTGGATCGTCACCGGGGGCGCCGGGTTTATCGGCTCCAATTTCGTCCGCATTGCGCTTGCCGAGACCGACGCCCGCATCGTCGTGGCCGACTCACTGACCTACGCGGGCAACCTCGAGAGCCTGGCCGAGGTCGCCGAGCACCCGCGGCTCGCTTTCGCCAAGATCGACATCGCCGAGCGCGACGCGGTCGCTGGGCTCTGGGCGGAGCACCGCCCCACCGCGGTGCTGAACTTCGCCGCGGAGAGTCACGTCGACCGCTCGATCGATGGTCCGGCGGTCTTCGTGCAGACCAATGTCATGGGCACGCTCCAGGTCCTCGAGGCCTCACGGTCTCTCGTGGCCGAACTCCCGTCGGCGGAACGCGAGGCCTTCCGGTTCTTGCACGTCTCGACCGACGAGGTCTTCGGCTCCCTCGGGCCCGAGGGAGCGTTCACCGAGACGACGCCGTACGACCCGCGCTCGCCCTACTCCGCCAGCAAAGCGAGCGCCGACCACCTGGTGCGCGCGTGGCGCGAGACCTTCGGGCTGCCCACCCTGCTGACCAACTGCTCCAACAACTACGGGCCGTATCAGTTCCCGGAGAAGCTGGTGCCGGTGGTGATCCTCAACGCGCTCGAAGGCAAGCCCCTGCCGATCTATGGCGACGGCGGTGCGATCCGAGATTGGCTCTTCGTCGAAGACCACTGCCGCGCCCTGCTCCGCGTCCTCGAGGCGGGCGCGCCGGGCGAGAGCTACAACGTCGGCGGCCGCAGCGAGCGGACGACCGTCGAGGTGGTCGACGCCATTTGCGCGGGCCTCGAGCAGCTCGCGCCAGCCAGCGAGAACCCGGCGCTTCGCGAGAAAGGGGTTGCCGCGTACGCCGACCTCAAGACCTACGTCGAGGACCGCCCCGGCCACGACCGCCGCTACGCGATCGACGACGCCAAACTTCGGCGCGAACTCGGCTGGGAACCGCGCGAGAACTTCGAAACCGGGATGCTGCGCACGATCCAGTGGTACCTCGACCATCAGGACTGGTGCGAGCACGTGCAGTCCGGCAGCTACCGGCGCGAGCGGCTGGGGCTCACCGGGTAGCCACCGCGAGGCTGGCGCATCCGGGCGCTGAGGCACCGGCGAGCAAGTCGACCACGGCGCCCGAGAGCATCTCGTACCCCGCGCGATTGAGGTGACGCCAGTCGTTCGGTCCGTGCAGCACGGCCTCCTCCGACGCCGCCCTCGCATAGGGGCGCACGTCGACGAAGCCGAACGCCTCCGCCCGCGCGAACTCGGAGACGTCTTCGCAGACGCGATCACTGCGGGCCATGACGCGAGCCTCGGGGAAGACCCCATCGCGTTCACGGAAGTACGTCGCGAACACCCGGACCTCGCCCGTCGTGTGGTCGTAGGTCGCCGCGGGCGATGGCAGGTGGACGATGTGGATGCGCGTCTCCGGAAAGCGTTCGGCCAGGAAGCGCGCCGAGCGGCGAAACACTTCGAGCCCCTGCTCCACTTCGTCGTCCGTGAGAACGACCCCCGGCGCCCGCAGCGCACGGCCGATCGACACGACCTCGCCCCCGGCCCTCATCCGGTTGCGAAACTTCGCCTTCTCGGGCCCGTTTCCGGCAGGTCCGTGGCCCGCCTCCCCCGAAGCCTCGGCGACATCGAGATCCTCGGAGGCCGCGCCCGCGAGCCTTCGCAGCCGGCGGCGGAGCGCGTACCGCGCATTTCTCGCCAGGAAGAAGTTCTCACGCAACCGGAACGCGGCGGCCTGACGCCAGGCCTTCGACTCCCCGAGCACGTCGTCTTCGAGAAACCGGCGAAACTGTGACTCGTCCGCAAAGTCGGCGCGCGCGTGACCCGCGTCCCAGCGCTTCCGCAGATCTTCGAGATTGTCGGTCAGATCGTTGCCCGGGAAGAAGTAGATCAAGAGATCCGCCGGGTCGGGGAGCTCGTAGAGCCAGGTCCGGGCGAGGTACGCGCGCTGCCCGATGGGCTCGGCGACGAGCGCGCGCAGGCTGCCGGCCCCCGAATGCCCGAAGGAGAGCACGTCCCGGCCCGTCGCCTCGTGAATCAGGTGCGCACTGTGGAACGGCGGATTCCGATCCTGGTCGACGCTGCGGAACCAGTCGCCTTCGCCCGCCGCATAGGAATCGCCCGCGAGCGCGATCCAATCGCCCTCGGGAACCGCAGCGCGTTTGGAACTCTGCGTGAGCGTCCGCAGCGCCGGCTCGCGGAACTCGGGCTGCAGCTTGAGCGGAACGGCGGTCAGGAGCCGCGGGAACACGACGAAGTCGAGCAGCAACAAAGTCGCAAGGAAGCTGCAGAAGAGCAGCGTCAGATTTCCCGCCCATTCCCGGAAACGGCCTCGCATCGACACAGGATGTAACCAGCACGCGCGAAATTCGCACCCGGTGGCGCAAAATTGGCGTCCCAGATTCGCGAATTCTCAGGGGCGGGATCGCGAAAGCGCAGGACGCGCGCGTCTCCGCGCGGGGGATCGCCCCGAAGCCACGAAACCAGTCGCACCACGAGAGAACAGGCCACGAACTGCCGGCCGCCGAGGGAGCAGCGCGCGCGCAACCTCGATCCGCGTTTCCGGCGAACTGCGTGCCGTCTGCCGCCAGCGATCCCGAGAGCGGGACGAAAAAGGCTCTCACTCGACTTTGGGAATGTCATCCAAATCACCGAATCCACTCACGAATCGTCCGTAGGTCAATCCTGGCACGAGCCTTGTAAAGAGAAAGCCCGGAGTCGGCCTCATGCCACCTCCTGGGGGGAGTCTTTTCTGATGGCGCACACAGTCCTCTTCGTAGATGACGAGGTGAACATCTTGAAAGCGGTGAAGCGCATGCTTCGCCACGAACCCTGGGAAGTCGTCTGCGCGTCGCGGCCGCACGAGGCTCTCGAGATCCTCGACACCACGCCGGCACAGGTGGTGGTCAGCGATCAGCGGATGCCCGACATGAGCGGAGTCGACCTCCTCGCGGCCGTGCGCGAGCGGCATCCCGACGTCGTCCGGATGATGCTCACCGGCTACACCGAGATGAACGTCGCGGTCGAAGCGATCAACCGCGGCGAGATCTTCCGGCTGATCACCAAGCCGTGGAACGACGAAGAACTGAAAGCCACGCTGCGCCAGGCGTTCGATCACTTCGATATGAAGGGAGAGATCAAGCGGCTGAACCTCGTCACGCGCGAGCAGAACTTCAAGCTCCAGGACATGAACCGGAACCTGGAACACAAGGTGCGCGATCGCACCAAGCAGCTTGCCGAGAAGCACTCGGAGCTGCGCACCGCGTACATCCAGACCATCCGCGCGCTCGCGGAAGCGGTCGACGCGAAGGACAGCTACACCCGCGGCCACTCGGAGCGCGTGGGCGTCTACTCCTCGAAGATCGCCCGCGAGATCGGCCTCCCGCGCGAGCTGATCGAACGCGTGTACATCGCCGGGCTCCTGCACGACGTCGGAAAGATCGGCGTGCGCGACGCGGTGATCACCAAGCCCGACCGGCTGACGGACGAGGAATACGAGGAGATCAAGCAGCACCCGGAGATCGGGGCCAAGATCCTCGAACCCGTCTCGTTCCTCTCGGACGTGGTCGAGTGCGTGAGGCACCACCACGAGTGGTTCGACGGCTCTGATCGCGGGTACCCGGATCGCCTGCGGGCCGATTCGATTCCGCTGCCCTCGCGCGTGATCCTCGTGGCGGACACCGTCGAGGCCATGACGAGCGACCGGCCGTACCGAAAGGGTCTGCCGCTCGACACGGTCCTCGAAGAACTCCACAAGTACTCGGGCTCACAGTTCGACCCGGCGGTCGCCGACGCCTGTCTGCGACTGCTCGAGGCCGAGGGCGACAGCTTCATCAAGAAGGACCAGAAGTTCGACATCTACGAGTTCCTGGAGGTCTGAGCGGTTGCAAACCGCCTCTTCCACAGCCGCACTGGCGGCACTCGGGCTCGATCTCGAAGGCAGCTTGTCGCAGGAACCGCGGTTCCTGCACGACGCGACGCTGCTCGGCGCATTGCACGCAGAGCTGAGCGAAGCGCTCGGCGACGACGAAGGCGGCGCAGCACTGTTCCAGCTGGGCTTCGTGCACGGGTTGCGCGACGGCGCACTGAAGGTGCGCGACGGACTCGCCGCGGCGGCCCACGGAGGCGCGGGCGCCCCGCCCTCCCCGACGTGGCTGCCGATGCGACTCGCACCGCTCACCCATCTCGGCCCGATCCTCGCGATGAAGGGCGACTGGCCGGCGGCCGTCGAGGCCCAGGCCGTGGTCGGGAGCCTCGGGCCGGCCGCGGGGCCCCGCTGCTACGTGAGTTCGGGCTACACCTCGGGATGGCTGTCGGCCTCGTTCGGCACTGCCCTGCTCGCACTCGAAACGAGTTGCGGGTGCCGCGGAGACTCGGAGTGCGGTTTTACCGCGCAAGAACCCGAGGCCTGGATCGACTCCGAGGATCCGTACGCCCGGATGCTCCTCGCAGGCATCCCATTCGACGATCTCCGCCGGCTCGTCGACGATCATCTCGATCGGACGCCGCCAGAGCCCACCGCCGAGTCGTTCGAAGCCGGCTCGCCAGCGATTCACGTCTGGGGCCCGGTGATGGTGCTGCCGTTTTCCGGCCCCGAAGAGTCGCTTCGGGCGCTCGAGCTCATCGGTTCGGACCCGGAGGCGCGTCAGGTGCGCGTCGTGGTGGTCGACCTGACGGGCACGATCATCGACGACAGCTTCGGAGCACTCGCTCTCGAACAGATCCTCGAAGCCGCGATCTCCTGGGGCGCTGAGCCACTGCTCGCGGGCGTCTGCCCGCTCTCCGAAGCCGTGGTCGCCGACCTCGAGCAGAGCCACGTGGTGATCCACAAGGATCTTCCCGAAGCGATCGCGGCCGCGTTCCAGATCGCAGACGCTCAACGCCGCCAGCTCTGATCGCGCCGCCGGCCGCGTCCGGAACCCGCAGCGCTCAACTGGGCCACGCGATCACCCGAAAGCTCATCCATGAGCAGCGTTCCGCAACAAGGCAGCCTGGCCGAACGGTCCCTGCCGGTCCTGCTCCTCGACCTCGCTCGCACGGGGGCGAGTGGCATCCTCCATCTCGACGCCGACGGCACCCCGGCGGAGATCGAAATCGCCGAAGGCCGGCCCGTTCGCTGCGGTCCCGACGGCACCTCGCCGGGCGTCGTCGACTGGTTGCTCGAACAGGGCGAGCTCGCGGCGGACGCCGCCGAACGCGCGAACACCACCGCCCGAACCAAGGGCTGCACACCTGAGCAGGCCCTCCTCGGCCTCAAGCTCATCGGCCCGGCTGTACTCGTCGCCGCCCTAAGGGCGGTCGCCGCGCGGCGCCTCGTCACTCTCGGGCGCCACGAGACCGGCACGTTTCGCTTCGAGTCGGCCGAACGACCGCCCGAAGGCGCCGCGGCCCTTCGTGCCGACCCACTCCCGATCGCTCAGGAGATTGTGGAGACGCATTGGCGCCCGGACCGGATGCTTCAGGAGCTCGGGGAATGGAGCGCGGGGCACGTCCAGCTGACCGAAGCAGGAGCCGAGATCGCCGAGCGACTCGCCGCCCGGGATGGCGTCGCCGAGCTGCTGTCGAAGCTCGACGGGACTGCGGCGCTCTGGGGCCTGCTCGGAAGCGCGAGCCGCTCCGGCCCGATCGCCGCACTCTGGGTCCTCGCCCGAGTCGGCGCGATCGAGATCGCACCAGACTCCGCCGAAAAAGAAGACCCGGCGAGCCAGGCCGACACGCACAGCGATCCGGTCGTGACGGACGCCGCCGCCCGCGCGCCCGAAGCTGAGATCGAGATCGTGCTCGCGAGCGGCCCGGACTCGACTGATGGCCCGAGTCCCGAGGCCGCTCCCGCCGCTGCGGGCCCGGGGGCCGAAGACGATGTCGCCGCAGAGCTCCGTGCCCAGATTCTCGGCCGCCACGAGCAGCTCAAGACGATCGATCACTACACGCTGCTCGGTATCGAACGCGATGCCAGTGCCGGCCAGATCAAGCGCGCCTACCTCCAGTCCGCCAAGCGTTTTCACCCGGACTCCCTCGCGAAGCTCGGTCTTCAAGAGATCAAGCCAGAAGCGGGAGCTGTGTTCGCTCAGATTGCGAAAGCCCAGGCAACCCTCTCGGACCCCGACTCCCGGCGCGAGTACGATGCCGGACTCGACGGGCACCACGAGGTCGACGCGGCGCAGATCGCGCAGGCCGAGATCCTCTTCCGCAAGGGAGAGATGCTGATGCGTGCCGGGAATTTTCGGGAAGCGATCGACTACGTCGAAGCGTCCGCGGAACTCTGGCCCGAAGACCCGGCCTATCACGCGGCGTTCGGCTGGTGCCTGTACAAGAACTTTCCGCCCGACGAGGCCCGCGCTCGCGACGAGCTGCAGAAGGCCATCGAACTCGACGACGATTTCGCCGAAGCTCATCTGCGTCTCGGGATCGTGCTGAAGACACTCGGCGACGGCGACGGCGCCGCCAAGCACACCCAGCGGGGAAAATCGCTGGACGCAAAAGCGACCGCCTAGTCTCTGGGCCTTTCTTCGAGAGCTGCCCGCGCGGCTTCCTCGGCGATGAACAATGCTCGGTCCGGCTGCCGCAGCGTCTCCTCGAGGTTGACGAGCACGAAGCCGAACTCCGCTCCGTCCCCGTCGCGCCAGAAGATCCGGGCGCTCCGGTCTCCCACGCGAAGCCACGGCCCTTCCCAGCCTCGCCCGGCAGCCAGGCCGCCGAGCCGGTCGAGTTCGACGGTGCGAACCCGTGCGATTTCGGTGCGGGCAAGCACCGTGCCTTGCGGCAGAGCGTAGAGAGCGGAAAGGGTCGAATCTTCGAGGGCGTGACCGCGTGCGATCCGTTCTCCAGCGCCGCGCGCGCCCTGGCGGCCGCTCGCCATGACGGTGCCCGAGACCGCGTGCCCCTGAAACCCGAGGAGGTGGCCGAGTTCGTGTACGAACACCCCGACACGCTCCTCATCAGACAGCACGCGGGGATCGCGCGGACCCGAACTCTCCCGCTCCGTGGACGGAGCCTCACGCGCGATCCGCGCTCGTGCGCGGACCAAGCGAGCGGTCGGAGGGTCGCCCGGATCGAGTGCGCAGTCCGCGGTCGCACTCCCGGCCCCAGAAGAGCCATCTGAAGCCGCCACGGTGTCCACGATGTCGATCCGCATCGGCGCGTCCTCGGGGTCCGCCGGCACCAGTGAAATACTCAGCGACTCGCGTTCCCAGGCGTCTCGCGCGGCGGCCAGCGCGCGCCCCTCGACCGAGCCACCCCCTCCGAGTCCGACACCCACCTCTGCACCCGTCTCCCAGCGACAAGTCAAGAACCACAACACTCCGTGTTCGGCCCAAACGTACGGGTGCATCTGCGCGAGTCGATGACCGAAGTGGTCCCGAAGCAGACCTCGATGCTGCGCGAGCCCGACGTCGACCGGGTTCGGCGACGCGCAGGAGAGCGCCACGAGGGCCGACAAGATCGCTCGCGCGGCGACCGAACGTCGCGCCAATGCTAAGGCCGGCGCGAGGCGGCCAGGCGGAAGAGCCCTTCGGCCGCGTCTGCCAGTCCTGCGAAGCGCGAGTCCTGCGTCTGGCCCTGTTCGAAGCGGTAGTAGATCTGCTGCAGGACGACAGCCATCTTGAACGTCCCGAAGACGTCGTACCAGGAAGCACGCGAAACATCGCGGCCGGTCTTCTCGCCGTAGCGCGCCACGGCCTCCTCGCGGGACATGAAACCCTCGGCCTGGGTCGGCATCGGATTGGTGCCGGCCGGCGCCTCCCCTCGATTGCTCCAGAGCGAGAGCACCGTCCCCAGATCCGCCAACGGATCGCCGACCGTACACATGTCCCAGTCGAAGACCGCGACGCAGCGCCCCGGGTCTTTGGCGTCGAGCGCCATGTTGTCGAGACGCCAGTCGTTGTGCAGCAGTGTCACGTCACCGGTCGGCGGGCGTTCGGCCCGGAGCCAAGCCACCAGCTCCTCCGCGAGGGGAACGTCGCGGGTGCGAGCACGCTCGTAGCGGCCTGCCCAACCCTCGACCTGACGCTCCATGAATCGCGCCGGGTCGCGGCCGAGGGACTCGAGCCCGATCTTCACCGGATCGACCGAGTGAAAATCCGCCAGCACATCGATGACGACTTCCGACATCTTTCGGTTCGCGCCCGGGTCGGCACCCCCCCCGTAGCAGTCGGGCACGCCGCTCCGCACGACCACCCCCGTGCGGCGCTCCATCACCAGGAAAGGCGCGCCGATCACCGATTCGTCGTCGCAATACGCGTACGCGCGCGGTGCGGGAGCGAAGCCTTGCCACAGGACGGACAGCGCTCGGTACTCGCGCTCCATGTCGTGCGATCCGGGCGCGACCGGCCCGAGAGGCGGCCTCCGCAAGACGTACTCGCGCTGGGATTCGCCGGTCCCAAACTGGAGCAGATAGGTGAGATTCGCGTGCCCGCCGGCGAACTGGGCCACCTCGAGCGCGTTGTCGGCGCCCTCGACCCGAGTCGCGAGCCAGGCTTGGAGGGCCTGGGTGTCGAAGCCCTCGTCGGGCCGAACGGGAATCACGTCGGAGGGAGCTGTCGCCATGGCGCCGCAGGATATCAGCCTCCCGCCGCCGGCACCGGCGAGAGCCACCGAGATCCGTAGACTGTCGGTCCCCCCCGGCCCGGGAGCCCCGGGACCCTGGGGGATTCCCTGGAGTCCCCGATCTTGAGCCGAGCGAGCCATCCCCCCCGGACCGCACAGGGCGCCGCGAGCCGCGAGCGCCTGCTCCAGGCTGCGATCGAGCTGATCGCGGAGCGTGGCTACGCCGCGACGAGCGTCGAAGCCGTCTGTCGGCACGCGGATACGGTCAAGACCGCCCTCTACTGGCACTTCGGCAACAAGGAAGGCCTGCTGACCGCCGCGCTCGAGCGCGTCGCGGGGGACTGGGTCGAAGAGATCACCCGGGGACTCAGCACCACGAGCGATCCGGCCGAGCGACTCGAGCGGGCGATCGACGGTCTCCGCAAAATCGTCGAGGAGCGACCCGAGCTGATGCGGCTGCTCGTCGCCGTCAGTTACGAGCGCACCGATGTTTCGCCGGAGCAGCGCGCGGCGCTCGCCGCGATCTTCGAGCGGGCCGAAACCGCAATCGTCGCTGCCATCGCGGACGCCATCGGAGGCGAGATCCCCGGGCTCGAGCGAGCCGCGCACCTGATCATTGGCCTGCTCGTCGCGGCATCCCTGCGGCGCGCGATCGACCCCGAAGTCGACCTCGGCCCGATCTTCGAAGACATGCGCTACACGGTCGCCGTGTTCCTCACGCGTCGCCTGCGCGTGCCCGTCCCTCCCGACGCCTCCCACCCGTGACTCCCGCCGAAGCCGTTTTGCTCGTCTGCGGGGGCCTCGCGGCGGGGATCGTCAACACGCTGGCCGGGGGCGGCTCGCTGCTGACCGTGCCACTGCTCGTGTTGATCGGTCTGCCGGGGACGCTGGCGAACGGCACCAACCGCATCGGGGTCCTGCTGCAGAACGCGGTCGCCGCGTGGCGATTTCGACAACAAGGCGTCTGGGATGTCGGGGCCGCCAAGTGGGAGATCGCGGCGGTCGCGGTCGGCGCCTTGACCGGCGCGGCCGCCATTTCCCAGGTCAGCGACTCGGCCTTCGAGCGCATGTTCGGCATCGCCATGCTCGTGCTTCTCGTGCCGACGCTGCGCAAGCCCACTGCCCGCGGAGAGCCCACGGCGGAACGACCGGCGGCGCTGCGGCTCGCCCTCTTCTTCGGAATCGGCCTCTACGGCGGCGCGTTCCAGGCGGGAGTCGGGATCCTGTTGGTCCTCGCCCTTTCGTACGCCGGCTACGACCTCGTGCGCGCCAACGCGCTGAAGGTCGCGATCAACTTCTGCTTCACGCTCGCGGCCGTGCCGGTCTTCATCGCGGCGCGTCAGGTGGTCTGGGCGCCTGCTCTGGTCCTCGCGGTGGGATTCGCAGCCGGCGGCGAGATTGGCGCCAGACTCGCCGTCCGGGGCGGGGAGCGTCTCATTCGCCCGGTCCTCGGGCTCGCGATCCTCGCGCTGGCAGGCCGCCTGCTGGGGCTCTACTGACCATGCCGAGGGTTCACCGCTGGGTAGCCATCGCGTTGGCCCTGACCGTGAGCCTCGCCGGCGGAGCGGCAGCACACGCGCAGGCGGAACGGGTCCAGCCGAGTACGGAGGCCTGCGCCGAACTCGAAAGGATCGGGCTCTATCATCGACGCGCACTCGACGGGACGCTCACGGATTTGGAGCGCGTGCGACGCTGGTTCGTCGCCACGAATCCGCCCGATCTCGAGTCCGCATCGGCCGCGGCGGCAGAGCTCTCCATTCCCGCCGACATCTTCGCGTTGCGGCTCGACTCGACTTCCCCCGACACGGACTTTCGTGCGTGGCTCCGCGCACTCGAACTCTCGGATTTCAGCACACTCGCTACGTCCGCCCTCCTCACTCGCGTCGGTGCACAAGCCAGTGCCGCGCTCGTGTCCAGCCTCGAGGCCTGCACTTCGCGATCCGGTCTCCACGTCTGGACCGAGACCACGCTCGATCCGGCCGTCCTCGAGATCCACACTCGCTACGAGCCAGGCGCCGAGCCTTCTCGGCCCCAGATCGAGCGGCTGTCGGCCGTGGACGCCGAGGGCCAACCCCTCGAGTGCATCCCCGAACTCCCGCGCACGCGCCGCCTGCTGTTCATCCGCCGTAGGCCCAAACTCGGGAACGACTTCAGTGCCACCTGCCTGCGTCCCGCACCCGATCGTCCGGTCGATGTTCGACTCGTGGCTGCCGCGGGCGAACACGCCCTCATCGTCCCGCCCGCGATCGACGCGAGCACCGAACGACAGAAAGCGGCGCGCACGATCGCACCCCGGCTCGCGTGCGCCGACCCTGACGTCCCGCGCGCCCCGACACGCCTGCGGGTCGGCACCGAGTGCGCCGCTTCGACCGGCGAGCGTTCTCGCCGTAGCCGGGCACATTCCGGTTGGAACCACCGCGCAGAAGCCCGCTCCCTATGCCCCCATCGCGACCTCGACGCAGAAGCCAAAGCTTCACTGTTGTTGCGCTGCCGCCCACTGGAGAGCGGAGCGGTCGAACTGCTCGCCGTAGGCGAACTCACGGCCCATGCGGGCTGGAGTCGGCGCGGCTGCGTCGCGGACGACCCGGAATCGAAGACACACTGTGTCGCCGCAGCCCGAATCCGCGGCGAAGCCGCGTCGCCGCTCTGGGTCGACCTCACGTCCAGACACTGTCTGCGGGTGGTGCTCCACGAGGCTCGCGGCACCGGAGAGCCCGCGAACAACGGCAGCCGCAAGTTCGGCCCTGAGCGCTTCAGGCCTCGCTATTTGAAGCTCCGCGATCCACACGGAACGACTCTCCCACTCGATGCCGACTCGGAGTGGCCTCTCGACGTGCCGGGGCGGTGGGAGATCGTCGCCGGCGGCAGCGGCAGCGCCGCCCCGATGCCCGGCGGCTGGCTACACCGGGCGACCCGCAATCAACGTGCCGGCTCGTTCCGGTTTCGGCAGCGGCTCCGGTTCGAGATCGTCGAGGCGGACGCAAGCGGGCAGTGCCCGGCCGCGGAGGCTACTGGTAGCGCTCCTTGATCGCGCGGACCTTTCGCTTGTACTCGCGCTTATCGATCTCGCGGGCGACATACTCGCCCTTCGCGTACTGGATCTCGCGATCGCGGCGGATCTTGAGATCGCGCACGACGCTCTTGTACTCCGCCTTGCTCAACTTCGCCTTTCGGTAGTCGGCCTCGGCCAGTCGGAAGCTGCTGTAGCGCGGCTTGGCGGGCCGGCTCGGTGCGGCCTTGGCCCGCGGCATGCTTGCGAGCCGAGCGCGAGCCGCGATCAACTCCGGATCGTTGGGCGAGACGGCGCTGGCCCGGTCGATGTAGGAGTTCGCCCCGCTGACGTTGCCTTTGGCGGCGGCCCCTTCCGCGAGTTCGATGTACTTGACGACGATCTCGCGAATTCCCTGCTCGGCGTCCTCGTTCTCGGGATCGAGGGAGAGCACCTGCTGGTAGTAGTACATCGCGGAGTCGTCTTCGGGCGTGGTCAACCGCGTGTCTTCGAGCGCGCGATCTCCCTGGGCGAGCAGTGAGCGGATCTCTGTTTGTCGTTCCGCCTCCGCTCGAATCGCCGCTTCGTCGACCACCGGCTTCTCGACGACCGGCAGCGGCGGCGCCTCGCGGCGATCCGAGACGAGAAAGCCGAGACCGGCCACGACGAGGGTCACACCGAGCGCGATCCCCAGCCCGAGCGCCCATTGGCGTTTCGGATCCTGCTCCCCAGCCGAACTCTGGGCGGGCGGGACCGCCCCGCCGATCGGCCCGGAAGGCGGCAATTCCGCGACACGTGGTGCGGTCGCGATCGAAGGGCCACTGGCCAGTGTACGGTCGTCGCCGTCGCTGAGGCGGTCGAGCACGGCGGACACCGTCTGAGGCCGCTCCTGAGGGAACGGGCGAATCATCCAGTCGACGGCTTCCAGCAGGCGGCGGCTGTAGTCGCCCCGCACGACGTCGGCCGTGGGCGGGTTCGGATCCGGGTCGCCCGCCGACACGGCACCGATCCGGTCCGGCGCGTCGGTCGGCCGCCGACCGGTGAGCATCCGGTAGAGCGTCGCGCCCGCGCCGTAGAGATCGGTCCACGGCCCCTGCTTTCCCGTGCTCTGGTACTGCTCGAACGGACCGTACCCCGGGGTCACGATGCTGGTGAGATTCTTGCTCTCCTCTCCGAGCGCGTGTCGAGCCGCACCAAAGTCGAGCAGCACGGGCCGGCCGTCGGTGCGCAGATAAATGTTCGCCGGTTTGACGTCGCGATGCAGGATGCCGGCTTCGTGCACGACCGCGAGCCCCTCGAGGATCGGGATCATCACCCGCAGCACATCAGCTTCGGAAAGCTCGGACTGATTCTTCTTCAGGAGTTCCGAGAGCGACTCGCCCTCCTCGTAGTCCATCACGAGATACGCGGTGCCGTTCGCCTCGAGAAACTGGTTGACGCGTACGATGCGCGCATCGCGAAATTGCGCGAGCGTGCGCGCTTCGGCGAGAAAGCCCTCCAAGCCGAAGCGATAGTCCTTGCTGACGGAGTCGTTTCGCGGGGAGACCGTGATCGTGTCGGCCTCGCGGACGGCGAACTCGACCGGCAGGTACTCTTTGATCGCCACATGGGTCTGCAGCCGGTGATCGTATGCCTTGTACGTGATCCCGAACCCGCCCGAGCCGAGTTCTTCGACGACCTCGTACGGTCCGATGCGCGTGCCCGCCGGCAGGCCGTAGTGGCCGGTCTGACCCATCCGTTCGCCTCGCCCTCGTTCTCTCTCCGAGTGTAGCCCTAGCAGGATGCTGAAAAACCCCTCCCGTCGCCCGGCACGCGTCTTCGCACCGAGCTCTTCGTTGCAAAAGCTCGCTGTAGGGGAACTACAGCCTCGCTTTCGCGCCTCGATCTCGGCCCGAATCCACGCACCTGGCTCGGTCCGGGGTTCTTCAGCAACCTGCGAGCCCTCCGCGGAATCTGCAGCCGCGCTCAGCCGAGCACGACCCACCACAAGACACTCCCGAGGATCGCCGTGATGATGGCAACTCCCACCAGGAGCGCGGTGGATGCGCCCTCTTCTTCCGCGTCCTCGACTGCCAGGCGAGTTTCCGACTGCCTCGTCCGGACGACTCGGTCCGCGGCGGCTCGAGGAGGAGTGTTCCCCCCGAAGAACACCGCCGTCGCTGTGTAGTTGTCGTAGGCCCCCGACGCGCGCTCCAGAAGAAGCCGTTCCAGTTCGGCGAGCCAGGCCTCTGGATCGCTGGCCTCGGCCAGCGTCTCCTCCATATCTGCCTCGGTGATGTACTCCCAGAAGCCGTCCGTACAGAGGAGGAAGACATCCCTCGCGTCGATCCGAGTGTGCCCCGCGCCGGGAAGCGTCGGCGTCGGATCTTCGTCGCCGCCGAGCGCACGAAGCAAACGGTTGCGATCGGGGTGGCGCCGAATCTCCTCGGGGTCGATCTCGCCCGCGGAGGCCAACGCCTGGGGAACGCTGTGATCGAGGGTTTGGTGGGCCACCCGGTGGTCGTGCAACTGATAGAGACGGGTGTCCCCGACGTGTCCCCAGAGCGTCTGGCCCTGCTCCTCCAGCAACACGACGGCAGTCGTGCGACACCCGGCGATCGACGGATCTTCGTATTGAACTCGCCGGATCGCCTCTTGCGCGGCGACGAAGCCACTCTCCAATCGCTTGGCGTCGGAACCCGGGTCACGGCGAAACTCGTCGAGGATCGCGCGGACTGCGGCAGTGGACGCTCGCGCTCCACCCGCGTGTCCGCCGAGCCCATCGGCGACGACCCAGATCCGCGCGCCGTCCGCTTCGAGATCCCCCGCCTGATCCTGGTTCTCGGCGCGCCCGCCGGGCGCACTGATGCTGGCCCAGACCGCTGTGGTCACGACACGCCTCGTGTCGCGAGAGTGCCGTCGCTGGAGCCCGCGTCTTCGAACATCACCACCTTCTGCATCGTATCGAAGACCGCCGCCTTGCCTCGACCCTTAGCGCCCCGCGAGGGAACGGACACCAGATCTCGATCGGGGATGTGCTGCACAGCGTGCCATTGTGCCGCATCCCCGAGGGGTTGGGGACTGCTGCTCCTCTCGAAAGGGGAGAACCTGCGTGCTTTTTTGCTGAGGGGGCGGATCCAATCCCACCCGTCCGATGGAGGTCGGTAGGATGGCTGCCTGGGAGGAACGCCGGTGAGTGAGGCATCGCTGTCGAACGGGCAAGGAACTGCTGGGGCCGGGCCGCCCTCCCGGCTGCCGCTTCTCGCAGGGGCCGCCGTAGGCGTCGCACTCGCCGCCGGACTCGCATTCTTCTTCTGGCCGGCCAGCGAGGGACGCGTGGTGTTCCAACTCGAGCCCGAACACGCAGAGGTCTCCCTGCTTCGGGAAGATGGCGCGCTCCTCCTCGCGCGCGACGAGATGGTCCTGAGTGCAGTGCTCGAGTCCGGCACCCACCGGGCCGCGGTCGCCGCCGAGGGATACGAGCCCGCCGAGGTCGAATTCGAAATCGTCGGGGGCGAGCTCCAGACTGTCACCGTGGTGCTCGAGGTCGCTGTCGAATCGGTCGAGTTCGCGATCGAACCGACCGACGCGTTGCTGGAAATCACGCCTGCCGCCGGCGGCGAAACGCAGGCCCTCCCGCTCGAGGCCGATGGACGCTGGCGAGGGGAGCTGGAAGTCGGCGAGTACGTGGCGACCGTCACCGCCGCGGGCCACCACGACGAGACCCTCGAGTTCGCCGTGATTTCGGGCGAGCCCACGCTGCTGCCCGTCAGCCTGAAAGCGGCGAGCCGGTCGAGAGGCAGTACGAAGCCGGGCTACCGGGGTCCGGGTTACTACGGTCCTCGCTACTACGGCCCCGGCTATCGCGGGCGCAGATGGTAGGCGCAGGAAGCCACCCACATGCCCGTCCGCCTCGATCGACCCGCTGACCACCCGAACGTCGCCATCGTCACGCTCGATCGGCCGGAGAAAGCCAACTCGCTCGACCCGGCGATGCTGCGCTCGCTGGCGGACACCTGGCGCGAGATCGCCGCCGATGACGACATCCGATGTGCGGTTCTCACCGGCGCCGGGAGCCAGGTTTTCTGCGCGGGAATGGACATGGGCGCGACCATCCCCATCGCGCAGCGCTTCGCGCGCGGAGAACGCGTCGACCCGGAAGATTTCGAGGGTCTCCGGAGCGTGAGCACCGCCCTCCTCGCAGGTTTCGACCTCGCCACCCCGTTGGTCTGCGCCATCAACGGCCACGCGCGAGCGGGCGGCTTCGACCTCATGCTCGCGTCCGAGATCCGCTACTGCGTCCCGGGCGCCACCTTCGCGCTCGAAGAAGTCGCGCTGGGCTTGTACCCGACGGGGAACGCGACAGTGCTGCTACCGCGCCAGATCGGCTGGACGCACGCCCACGAACTGCTGCTCACGGCTCGGCCCATTCCTGCAACGCGCGCGCTCGAAGTGGGGCTCGTGAACGAGATCGTCGAGCCCGACGCACTCTTGCCCCGCGCGCTCGAGACCGCGGATGCGATTGCCCGCAATGCACCGCTCGCAGTGCGCGCGACCCGCGCCGGAGTCCGCGAGCTGCTCCCCCTCGCGCTCCCCGACGCGTATCAGCGTCAGGAAGAGCTGGGTCGACCCCTCCGCAAGACCGAGGACGCCCGCGAAGCGCAGCGGGCATTCGTGGAGAAACGCAAACCGAAGTTCGTCGGGCGCTAGTCGTTCAGCGCGACGATTCGCTCCGCCCGGTCGATCCGCGCCGCCGTCCCTTCGGCGATCCGGCGGCAATTGATCTCGACCTCGAGCATCGTGCGATTGATCCACGAGGCCGCCAGATCGACTCGGCGCTCGTCGACCCCGGCCTGCTTGAGCAACTCGGTTCCGACGATCACGTTGATGACCGCATCGGCGAGCAGCTTCGACGAGAGCAGCGCATACGCGAGATCCTGTAGCAACGCGCCCGACGCCTGCAGAATCTGCTCGATCCCCGCGCGGACCTTCGAGGCGAGATCGTCGAGCGGCTCGCGATCCAGCTCGTCGAGCTCCTTGCGACACTCGTCGAAGACCACGACGAGCGCGCCCTTCCCGATCTCTTTCAGGGCAAACGAGACCTGAATCTCCGAAGTGCCCTCATAGATCGTCGTGATGATCGAGTCCGCGTGGAGCTTGCCGACCGTCGACTCGGCCATGAATCCCACGCCGCCGTGCACCTGAATCGCCTGTCGCGAAATGCGGTCGCTGCTTTCCGTCGCGAGGTACTTGGCGAGCGGCGTGAGCAGCCGGATCCGGACCTCATTGCGCTCCCGAATCGATTCGAGCTCGGCCCGTTCGGCGTCCGCCAAACCCACCACTCCGAGCCGCGTCTCGATCGCCCGGTTGCGATCCACGAGCAGGCAACACCGGTAGAGCAGCGCCCGGCTGCCCTCGAGCGCGAGCGTCATGCGCGCCAGGATGTTCTTCATCAGCGGCTGTTCGCCGATCGCGACCCCGAACTGGACCCGCTCCCGCGAGTAACGCACCGCCTCGGTGAGAGCGGCCTCGGCGATCCCGATGCCCTGGGCCGCGACGCCGAGCCGCGCGTTGTTCATGAGGTCGAGCATCGCGCGGAAGCCTTCGCCCTTCGTCCCGATCTGGTGGGCCACCGCGTTCTCGAAACGGATCGCCGCGGTCGGAGAACCGTGGATCCCCAGCTTGTGCTCGAGACGCTCGACGGTCACGCCGTTGGCCGAACCGTCCGGGCGGGTTCGAGCGCACAGATAGAGCGAGAGCCCACGGGTCGTGCCCTTGCTCTGGTCATAGCTGTCGTCGTCGCGCGCGAGCACGAGATGGACCTCGGCGCCCCCGTTCGTGATGAAGATCTTCTGGCCATCGAGCCGGATGTGCTCGCCATCGTCCGTCGCGCGGGTCGCAATCGCCCCGAGATCGGACCCCGCCTCGGGCTCGGTGAGGTCCATCGCTCCCTGGACCTCCCCGCTCGCGAAGCGCGGCAGCCACTCGTCCTTCAGCGCGTCCGACCCGTACTTCTGGAGGTCCTCCGCCACACCCGCCTGCAGGCCGACGATCGTCATCAGCCCCGCGTCGGCGCGGGAGATCATCTGCAGAATGATGCTGGTGATGAACTGCGGCAGGTCCGCACCCCCGTATTGCTCCGAGACCCCCCAGCTGACGAGGCCAGTCTCGCGGAGCTTGTCGTACCCCGCGGCGATGTGCGGTGGCAGCGTCACCTGACCGTCCTTTAGCTGCGCCGTCATCTCCCAACCGGCCCGGGCCGGCCCTTCGATGCTCTCGCAGACTTCGGCGGCCGTATCGAGGACGACGCGAAGCGTCTCGCGCTCGGTCGCGACGTCGCAGTCATCACCCTTGCGCCAACGGAAGAACGTGTCCCAGTCGACGAGGTGATCGAGATAGAGAAGAACGCCGTCGTTCAGGTACCCGGCCATGGAGAAGCTCCCGATTGAGGTCGCTCGAACCTACCCTAGGGGCTGGGGACTGCGAGTCAGCGAGCTATGGTGTGCGCGCTCCTTCCGCGTGACCCAGAGCGCCCACCTCTCAGGATCCCGTGCCGACCCGAACTCCCGCCCATGTGGCGCTTACAATCACGGTCCTCGTCCTCCTTCTCGGAGGTCACGCAGAGGCGATTAGCCTAGTCGACGGTCGCGTCGAGGTTCACGGGTTCTACGAGATGCAGATCCGCGGGATCGCGCGGGACTTCGACGCATCCGACGACTGGGACCTCACGCAGTTCGCCCACGTCGTCGATCTCGAGTTCGAGATCGACCTGATTCGCGATGGCGCCGGACCGTTCGACCTGGTCAGCCTGTTCGCCCGGGTGGAGGTCCGATACGACTGCGTGTGGACGCGGGCGTGCGGGCTCTTCCCGGGCGCGAACGCCTTTGGAGACGGCGCGAAGAAGCTCCCGAAGCGGCTCAACGACGGGCGCCGGACCGGCTACTCGGGCAACAGCTTCCTTGGGGACACTCGCCACTATCGCGGCGAGCCGCTCGAGACGTTTCGCCTCCCTTCGCGAGACAGGCCCGACGACTCCCGCCGGCCCTACGCCATCGACCGGACCGAAGCGTTCTACCTGACGTTCCTCTCGCCGGGCCCGGACTCGGTTCTCGGTACGGCCGACGATCCGGCTCCCTTCGTCTATTCCCGCTACTTCGGCAACGGGGAATGCAAGTTCAGCAGCCGCTACCTCCGCGGCTTCACCAACGGCGTCGGTCTCGGCCGGCTCGGACCGATCGACCCCGCGTGCGACGTCGAGCCGATCGCCGCATTCGCCGACAAGCCGAACCCCTTCCGGCCGGGCGACATCCACCCCCTCTACGGAACCGGAGGCAGCCTCGCGCTTCCCTACCGCCCCGCGACCGAGGTGAGCAACCACTCGTCCTCGCCCGACTACGTACCTCGCGGCCTCTGGATCCCCAACAAAAAGCTCCGGGAGCTCATCCGAGACGGCGAGATCGAAGACCCCGAAGTGAACTTCAGTCAGAACGAGCTGTCCTGGAACCGCGGAGCCAGCCAACAGGACGAGAAGGAGCTGAAGGAGCTCTACTTCGACATCGAGGTCCTCGACTCGCGGCTCTGGTTGCGCCTCGGGAAGCAGCAGATCGTCTGGGGAAAGACGGAACTGTTCCGCAGCCAGGACCAGTTCAACCCTCAGGATCTGGCACTCGCCTCCCTGCCCTCCCTCGAGGAGTCGCGCATCGGATTGTGGGCGCTTCGAGGCGTCTGGTCGTTCTACGACGTGGGCCCGTTGCAGGACGTCAGGCTCGAGCTCGCCGCCAACTTCGACCAGTTCGAGCCCAACGACTTCGGCCGCTGCGGCGAACCGTACTCCGTGGTCCTGCTCTGCGAAGCCCAGTTCGGCATCATGTCCCACGGCTTCGAAGGCCTCGGTCTCGCAGGCGTGCGGAACCCGCCGAATCCCTGGGACGACATCCACGGGGTAGAAGCAGGCGTCCGTCTCGAGTTCCGCTGGGAGCGGTTCGCCTTTGCGATCACCGACTTCTACGGCTTCAGCGACATCCCGTCGGTCGAGAAGATCTTCACGTTCGAGCGCAACGTCGACCCGCTGACGGGCCGCCCGCGGCGCCTCAACGAGCGGGGACGCTGCAAGGACGGAGACGACCCAGCGTGCCTCGGTCCGGGGCGGGACGCCCTCCTCAACAGCTCCGTCAACCAGACGCTCTTCGCGAAAAACTGCGCCGCCACCGTGGGCTTCGTCGACCTCGACCCCACTGCCTGCGGCCCGGCTCTCTTCAACAGCCAGGTGAAGACCGATCCCACCGAGCCGTTCGCGCCCCGGCTCATGATCGGCCTCACCAACGTCTTTGCGGGCCACTGCATCGATGCCGGCGGGGGCCAGTACAGCGCCGGCTGCGGCGTCTACACCGGCCTCGCTGGATTCACCGACCGGACCTTCGCCGACCTCCAGCGCTTCCCCTACGCGGTCCGCACGAACGGCGTGGTCGTCTCGCCCCTCGTGCCCTTGATCGCGGACCCCTGGGACGGGGGACCCGACCCTGTGGAACCCGAATTCGACGAGGGCGACTTCAGCGTCCGGATCTGGACACCCACCGGGGTCTCCCCCCACCTCACCGACGAACAGGAGGCGCTACTCGGCTGCGGGGCGTACTACGACACCAAGTGCGACATCCACGGCATCGACATCATGAACGCCGAGGCGAGTGCCATCGCGCAGTCGTGGCCCGGCATCGAGGGCACGTTAGGGGACTGGTACACCACCGATACGAGCGTCGCGCAGCCAGGCACCACCGGTTTCGAGGGCGGGCCCGCCTGCACGCGCTACGAGAACGGCAAGCTCTACACGCTGCCCGGTTGCCGCGGCCCCGGCGACCCCGACTACGACCCGAAGGTCGACGGCACCACCGGCGGCGCGGTGCACCCGTTCACGGGGCAGAAGTGGAAGAGCGAGATGGCGATCGTCTCGTGGAACATCGCAGTAGGCCTGGTCGGCTTCTCCGCCTCGCGCGACGGATCCAAACCGGAGATCGACCAGTTCGACCCCGACGACGCCTTCCGCAAGGGCGCCTGCTCTTTCGCGCAGGTCCAATTCTGCCAGTCGCTGTCGGAGTTCTTCATCCCCTTCCGCTCCCGTCGCGACTCCATCCGGGCGGGCGGAAACGGCCGCTTCGGCCGCCGCGACTTCCAGTGGCACGGCGGCACCCCGCTGCTGCTTCGCTACGACAAGCGCAATGTCCTCGGCGCTTCGGTGGACTTCGCCGAGGATCTCACAAAGACCAACTGGAGCCTCGAGTTCACCTGGATCGAGGGCCTGACCTTCGGCGACAACGACGAGGAGAGCGGAGTCCGCGAGGCAGACACCTACAATCTCGTGGTCTCCGTCGACCGCCCGACGTTCGTCAACTTCCTGAATGCCAACAGGACGTTCTTCATCAACGCCCAGGGGTTCGTGCAGTACGTCGATGGCTACCGGGCGGGCTTCCAATCGAACGGCCCGTGGAACTTCCTCGCCACGCTCACCATCACCACCGGCTACTTCCGCGACCGGCTGATGCCCGCCGCCACCTTCGTCTACGACATGAATTCGAACTCCGGCGCGTTCCTCGGCCAGGTCACCTACCGCTTCACCGAGAGCTTCTCTGCGACTGTCGGAGCCGCGCTCTTCATGGGCCGGGTCCAGGCGAAGCGCGGACCGGTCAACCCCGTCGCGTCGCTCAACCCGATCGGGCGCGGGCGCAACAATTCGTTCGTCGAGAACGGCCTGTCCGTGTTGCGAGATCGCGACGAGGCGTTCCTGAAGGTTCGGTTCACGTTCTAGACGAGCGTCCGCAGCCCAGGCTGAGAAGTCGAGCGGCGCCGCGGCCTGCTGAGGGCTCTCAGGCCGCCAGAAAATCGCTCAGGAACTCGAGTCGGTCGTTTCCCCAGAATCGTTCACCGTCGACCACAAAGAGCGGCACACCGAAGACTCGGTCTTCCATGCCGGCTAGACCACGAGCCGAAAGTTCATCGTGGTACTTCCGGTCATCGAGCGCTCTCTTGAAGGTCTCGGTCAGCAGGCCCACGTCGGCTGCGCACTCTGCGAGCACGCCTCGATCGTCAATGTCGCGGCCCTCGGACCAACGCGCCTTGAATACCCGGTTGCGATACGCACGCTCGACGCCCGACTCGCGGGCAACGTAGTACCCGACCGACGCGTCTAGAGTGACTGGACGGTCGTCGGGCGGATTCCAAGAGAGACCCAGTTTGCGGGCCCACCGGGCGGCATCCTCGTACTGGTAGCTATTCTTGAATTCATGGAGGGTCGCGGCGAACCCCTCCAGGGGCTCCCCGGGCGGCGCCAGCACCGGCACCGGGTCCAGCTCAGCACCTGCATCGCCAACCAACTCGTCGATTCTCGCGTCCGCGAGGGCCCCGAAGGGCGACGCGAATCCGAAGTAGTACCGAACCACTTTCTTCGCCATGGCGAACTCTCTCCCGTCATCAGCCAGGTGACCGCAAGTTAGACCGGGCCTGCCAAACCGTCACCATTCGTGGTCACTTCGCTCCCGCCGTTCGCCACGGCGACCTGATCATCTGTTCGGGCGTAATCGGACACGGCGACTCCACGGAAGAGGAGTTCCGAAGTGCCTGGAAGGCTCTCGGCACGGTCCTCGAAGCCGCGGGCGCTGGCTATGACGACATCTTGGAGACCACCGGTTCGGTTGTGCGCGGCTCACCCACAGAAGTCGAGCGGCGCCGCGCGCCAGGGTCGCAGCTCGCGCGCCGGACCGAGGCCCACCACGAGCGCACCGCTCGGGCCCGTCCAGGAGAGCGCAGCGCCGACCGTGCGGAGTCGCATGGCGACCTCGGGTGCGGGCATTTCGAAGCGGCCGAGACACGGGGCCGAAGCGAGAGCGAGGGCGGGCGATACGGCTTCCAGAAACTCTCGAGAGCTCGAACTGCGGCTGCCGTGGTGCGGTACGCGCAGCACGTCGGCGCGAACATCAGCCTCGGACTCGAGCAACGCGAACTCGCCAGCCCTCTCGAGATCGCCGGGGAACAGGATGCGGGTCGAGGCGGCGTCGATTCGCACGACCAGTGAGCGATCGTTCCGACCCGAACCCCGACAGCCCGGGCGACCCGGGGTTCTTTCGCACCGTGGCGGCCAGAGCGGCACCACGAGGAGGTCACCGACCCGCACCGCAAGATCGCCCGCCCCGCGCTCCTCGACCCGGGTGCCCGCCGAGCGCGCGGCGGCCAACAGCGGAACGAACGCAGGCTCGACTCCGGCTCCGAGGGGAACCCAGAGTCGCGCTACGTCGACTCCACCAAGGACTTCGAGAAAGCCACCCCGATGGTCGAGGTCCGCGTGGGTCAGCACGACCAGGTCGAGGCGCCGAATGCCCGCCGCACGAAGCGCCGGCAACACGACCGTGCGGCCGCGACCGACCCCACCCGCATCGACCAGGATCGCCGAGTCGCGGCCCTGCACGAGCGTCGCGTCCCCCTGCCCGACATCGAGCACGAGCGCGCGGGGCGGGCCCGGCGCGAACGACACGGGAGGGACCGCCGCAAGTGCGACCGCACCCGCGAGAGCCCAGAAGAGACGCGCGCGAACCGCGGAGGCGCGCACCACGAACACCGCACACCCGGCCGCGGCCAGAACGCCGACTCCCGATGCGCGACTCCGACTGGCTTCCGCAGGCAGCTGTGAAGCGGCCTCCCGCAGGACGCCGAGGAGCGCTTGACTCGCGGCGCCGATCGTATCGAGCCCCCAGGAGGCGCCGGGCGCACCCGGGACGAGCGCCGCGGCCGCCGCAATCAAGCTGCCGGGCAACAACACCGCCCCGGTGAACGGCACCGCGACGAGGTTCGTGACGAGCGCAATCGGTGCGGCCCTCCCGAAGTGCCAGGCCGCAAGCGGCGCCGTCGCGGCCAACGCGATCGCCGAAACACTCAGACTCTCCGACAGCCCCCGCAGACGGCCGGCGGGTGCGGCCTCCGGGCGTCGCGCAGCCTGGAGCGCGGCAGCGGCCGCGAACGACAGCTGCGCTCCCGGATCGAACAACGCCGCAGGATCGACCGCCAGGACGAGCCAGCCGGCGACCGCGAGCGGCGCCGACTGCGATCCCGATCGGCGCAGCATGAAACCGACGCCGAGCCCCGCCCCGAAGATCCACGCGCGTTGCACGGGCACACCCCAACCCGTCACGATCCCGTAGAGGAGCGCCGCGCTCCACGCCGCCACCCAGGCCGCGCGCCGAGGGTCGAGCCCAAGGCGGCCCCGCGCCCGCCACAAGAGCACTCGCCGTGCGATCGAAAACGCCAGGCCTCCCACGAGCGCGACATGGAGACCCGAAACCGCCAGTAGATGCGCGAGGCCGAGCCCGCGTAGGGCTTCCTGATCTTCCTCGTCGAGCCCCGCGCGATCCCCGAGCGCGAGCGCCGCGGGCAGCGCGGCATTCGCATCGATCAGTCGACGCGAGACGTCGGCACGCTGTCGATGGAACGACCGCCGCAACCTCGCCCACGGATTCGTGGCGCTGATCCGAACCCATAGATCGGGAGACACGGGTGCCGCGAAACCTCCCACACCCCCGCGCCGGAGCCGCTCGGCAGGATCGACCGAACCCGGGTTGCTCCGGCCCACCACGCGCCGGAGCCTGACGCGTGTCCGCAGCCGGTCCCCCGGGACGAGTTCGCGAAAGCCGGGTGCGGGGGAGCGGACGTACATCTGCACGCGGGGTGGAACGCTCCCCTCGATCGGGCGGGGGTCGATCGCGCGCACGCCCTCGAGGTCGAGCCGAAATGACGGACCGAAGTCGGTGACGCGAGCGATCGTCGCCTCGATCACCACTTCGATGCGAGCCTCGGGCAGGGACCACACCGCGTCCGATCGCTGAGTCGCGAGCCCGTACCCGCCGAGCGCCACCGCTACGCCATAGACGCACAGCCGATGCCGCGCAGTCACGCCGAGAGCGGCGGCCCCGATCCCCAGACATGCGAGCACGGCACAGCCGATCCGCAGACTCTCCGGGCCGATGAAGGCGGCGGCGCGATCGGCGCAGAAGATCCCCAGGGCCCACCCGAGAACGAAACGGGGCAGTGCGTTTCGCACCTGCACTCCCGCGGGACCGGGTCTGCCAAGCTAGCAGACGGTGACGGTGCCTCCGCCGACGAACTCGATCAGTGAAGTGTCGGGTCGCCGTCGGGCTTCGTCTGCGCCTTCAACCGCGCCGCGTAGGCGGAAAGCAACTCGAGCGCCTCGTCCAGCTTCTGCAGCTCTCCGCCGAAGGAGCCCAACAGTTGCTGCATCTCGTCGAGATCGCGCGTGGTCTTCTGCAGGGCTTCCAGGCAACGTCGGTGCACCCCGAAAGCGAGCACGACCCCCGAAAGCACCGCGTCGAACTGAAACTCCGGGAGCTCCTCCGCGATCGGGGCGAGCCGCTGCGCGATCTCGCGCGCAAAGGCCTCATCGAGCCCGCGCTCGACGAGTTCGCTCTCGATCGATTCACTCGTCTCTTCTTCGTGGGCACACGTTTCGAGCTCAGGTCGGGCCATCGGGAGTCACCTCACCGAAGTGAGAGAGCAAGAAGAGTGCCACGGCACGCCAATCGGCAACACGAAAGGACACGTGCCCGAATTCACGGGCGAAACTTCATGCTTCGGGCGGCTCCGGACTTTCCGCCCCTTCCGGCTCAGGGTCGCCCGATCGGTCTTCCGTGGGAACCAGAGTTCCCTCCCCACGGGTCAGCGCCGAGAAGAACAACCGCAGCGCGTGCGCGTCCGATTCCGAGATCCCCGGGAGCGCCGCCAGCTCGGCTTCACTCGCTTCGCGCACTCTCTTGAGGGAGCCGAGCTGGGTGAGCAGCACCTGCCGTTTGCGGGGACCGATCCCCGGAACCTCCTCGAGGATCGAGGTCAGCCCGACGCGCCGTCGCAAATCGCGCTGAAACTCGATCGCGAACCGATGGGCTTCGTCCCTCACGCGCTGGAGCAGCAGGAGGCCCCGCGAATCCGGCGGGAGCATGACCGCGTCCTTCCGGCCTGGCAGAAACAGGCGTTCGGCCTTCAGTCCTCCTCCGCGGCGAACGCGGGGGCTCGGACTCTCGAGATCTCGCTCCTTGGCGATCCCCGCGTGATCGACGGCCAGGCCCCGGTCTCCGAGCGCAGCCGTCACCACGGCGAGCTGACCCTTGCCCCCATCGACCATCAGCAGGTCGGGCAGAGGCTCCGTCGCGACGCGGTCGAGCCGACGCCCGACGACCTCCCGCAGGCAGCCGTAGTCGTCGCCCCCCTCCGCCTCGCGGACGCGATAGCGCCGGTAGTCGTTCTTGCGCGGCAGACCGTCCTCGAAGACGACCCGGCTCGCGACCGCGAGCGTCCCGCCGAGCGTCGAAACGTCGTAGCACTCGATGCGGCGCGGAAGCTGCGAGAGCGGCACCGCCTCGCGGAGTTCCTCGAGTGTCGCGACCACGCTGGCGCGCGCCTCGAGGCGCCGGCCGAGCGACGACTCCGCATTGTTCGTCGCCAGCTTCACCAGATCGTGAGCCCCGCCGCGCTGGGGCACGCGGAGCTTGACGACTCGGCCCGCGCGCTCGGTCAGGAGCGCTCCAAGTGCGCCGTCCGCATCGACCGGGGTGTCGCTCAAGACCTCGCCGGGGACGTCGTCCGCGGCTCCCGTCGCGTAGTACTGACCGAGGAACGAGTCGAGCACCTCGGCATCCCCGAGGCCGACGTCTTCGAATGCGTACCCCGAGTTGCCGACCATGCGTCCCTCGCGCACCTGCAACGCCTGGATTTCGACGTCCGTTCCCCGCCGCGCCCAGCCGAACACGTCTCGGCTGACGGGGTTCTCCGAGACGATCTGCTGTCGTTCGACGGTTCGTTCCACCGCGGCGATCTGATCGCGCAGGCGTCCGGCCTCTTCGAACTTTTCTTCCGCCGACGCCGACTCCATTCTCCCGCGAAGCTCGTCGACGAGTTCGCGAGACCGACCGCGCAGGAACAACTCTGTGCCGTGCACGCGCTCCAGATAACCCTCCCGGTCGATTCGCCCGCAACACGGCCCGGGGCAGCGCTTCATCTCGTACTCGATGCACGGTCTGCCACGCCGTGCATAGTCCTTGAACGTGCCATCCGTACACGAGCGCAGCGGAAAGATTCGGCGCAGGCTCGACAGGGAGCCCCGCATCGACTGGCTCGACGTGTACGGCCCGAAGTAACGCGCGCCGTCATTCCCGAAGCGCCGCACCATCGTCAGCCGGGGCCATTCCTCCGCGAGGTCGAGCCGCAGGACGAGGTACTGCTTGTCGTCGCGCAGCCGGACATTGAAGGTGGGCTTGTGCTGCTTGATCAGCTCGTTCTCGAGCAGCAGCGCATCTTTCACTGTCGGCAGGACGAGCACTTCGATGTCGCGGGTCTGCGCGACGAGGCGCGGAACCTGAAGCCTCCCATCCCCTCCCGGCGTCAGGTAGTTGCGCACCCGACTGCGAAGGTTCTGAGCCTTCCCGACGTAGAGCACCTTGCCGCGAGCGCTCTTGAAGAGATAGACCCCCGGCTCGGTGGGCAGCGCGTCGACCTTCTCTGTGAGTTCCAAGACGGTGCTCAGGTCGCCCGCAGCCGCTCTTCCTCGAGCGAGTGGATCCGATCACGCAGCTCCGCGGCCCGTTCGAAATCGAGTTCGTTGGCCGCCGCCGCCATCTCGCGACGCAGCCCGGCCACCACCTCGTCGATCTCGTGGAGCGGTACGTCGATCCCCGAGCGCTCGTCCTTCTTCGGAACCGTCACGTAGTCGGATTCCCAGATCGAATCCCGCAGGCTCGCGATGTCCTTCACGACCGACTGGGGCGTGATCCCGTGTTCGACGTTGTAGGCCTCCTGCTTCTCGCGCCGACGCCCCGTCTCCGCAAGCGTCTCGCGGATCGAGCCCGTCTCCCGGTCCGCATAGAGGATCACGGTGCCGTCGATATTGCGGGCCGCCCGGCCGATCGTCTGGATCAACGAACGCGTCGAACGGAGGAAGCCCTCCTTGTCCGCGTCGAGGATCGCGACCAGCGCGACCTCGGGGATATCGAGCCCCTCGCGGAGCAGGTTGATCCCCACCAGCACGTCGAACCCGCCTTCGCGCAGCTCGCGGATGATCTCGGTCCGCTCGATCGTCGCGATGTCGCTGTGCAGATACCGAACTCGGATCCCGTGCTCCGAGTAGTAGTCCGTGAGTTCCTCGGCCATACGCTTGGTGAGCGTCGTGACCAGCACGCGCGCCCCGGCGGCGACCCTTTCCCGGATCTCTCCGAGCAGATCGTCCACCTGGCCGGCCGCCGGCCGCACGAGAACGTCGGGGTCTGTGAGCCCAGTCGGCCGGATGATTTGCTCGACGACCATCCCCTCCGACTTCTCGATTTCCCGATCTCCGGGCGTCGCGGACACGTAGACGACCTGAGGTGCGCGCACCTCCCACTCCTCGAACTGGAGAGGTCGATTGTCGAGCGCGGACGGCAATCGCCAGCCGAAATCGACGAGCGTATCCTTGCGAGCCCGATCGCCCCGATACATCGCGCCGATCTGCGGGACCGTCACGTGGCTCTCGTCGAGGAAGACCAGCAGGTCGTCCGGGAAGTAGTCGTACAGCGTATACGGCGCCTGGCCCGGGCTGCGCCCGTCGAGCCAGCGCGAATAGTTCTCGACCCCGTGGCAGAACCCCATTTCCTCGAGCATTTCGAGGTCGTACATCGTCCGCTGCTCGAGACGCTGGGCCTCGAGCAGCTTCTCGCGGGACCGAAGATCGGCCAGCCGTTCCTGGAGCTCGCCGCGAATCCCGTCGATCGCACGCTTGCGGGCCTCGTCGGTCGCCACGTAGTGGCTCGCCGGATGAATCAGCGCCCGCTTCGGCCGAGAGATGACCTTGCCGCGGAGCGGGTCGATCTCGGCGATCGAGTCGACCTCGTTTCCGAAGAATTCGATCCTCAGCGCCCGATCCGCTTCGTACTGCGGGAAGACTTCGACGACGTCACCCCGCACGCGGAAGGTCCCACGGTGAAAATCGGTGTCGTTCCGGTTGTAGAGCATGTCGACGAGACGACGCATGAGATCGTCTCGCGAGAATCGGGCGCCCGTCTCGATGTACGCCTGCATCTCCCCGTAGCTCGCGGGAGCCCCGAGGCCATAGATGCAACTCACACTGGCGACGACCAGGACGTCGCGGCGTGTGAGCAACGAATGCGTGGCCGCATGCCGCAGCTTGTCGATCTCGTCGTTGACCGAAGCATCCTTCTCGATGTACGTGTCACTCGACGGGATGTAGGCCTCGGGCTGGTAGTAGTCGTAGTAGGAAACGAAGTAGCTGACCGCATTGTCCGGAAAGAGCCCCTTGAATTCGGCATAGAGCTGCGCCGCAAGCGTCTTGTTCGGCGCCATCACCAGCGTCGGGCGGTTCAGTTTCTCGATCACGCACGCCATCGTGAACGACTTGCCGCTCCCGGTGACCCCCAGCAGCGTCTGGTGCGCGAGACCCGATTCGAGACCGGCCGTGAGCTGTTCGATGGCCCGCGGTTGATCGCCGCAGGGCTCAAAGCTGCTGACGAGCCGGAAACGTTCGTCGCTCATTTCCGGCGCCATACCGAACCCGCAGGAAAATCCTCGACCACGATGCCCTCCGCGAGCAGTTCGTCGCGAATGCGATCCGCGTTCGCGAAATCCCGGTCCGCCCGCGCCTTCTCCCGCTCGGCCACCGCGGCATCGATCCGCGGATCGCTCTCCTGCGCCACCTCGGGCAACTCGGCGGTCAGCAACTGGAGTCCGAGCCAGCCGTCGAACTCCTCGAGCAGCGCTCGGCGTTCGTGCGGCTCGAGACCCTCGGCGCGCGCCACCTCCATGGCGACCGCCAGGGCGCGCGGCGCGTTCAGGTCGTCGTGAACCGCGTCCCAGAACCGCTCCCGCCAGGGAGCCAACCGGGCTTCATCGACATCGCCCACCGCCTCCGCGAGAGGCAGAGTCAAGCCGAGGAGCCGGCGATAGCCCTTGTCTGCCGCGGCCATCGCTTCGTCGTGATAGTTCTGCTGTTTCCGATAGTGCGCCTGCAAGAAGAAGAACCGAAACGACAGCGGCAAGATCCCCTGGTCCACCAGATCTTGCAGTGTCGCGATGTTGCCGAGGGACTTCGACATCTTCTCGCCCTGAAAGACGATCCAGTCTTCGTGCATCCACACGTTGACCCACGGGTGGACGTCGAGCGCGCACTCACTCTGCGCGATTTCGTTCGTGTGATGAACCTTTACATGCTCGACTCCGCCCGTATGCACGTCGAACCGCTCACCGAGGTACCGGGTGCTCATTGCTGAGCACTCGATGTGCCAACCCGGGAAGCCTCGTCCCCACGGCGAATCCCACTCCTGCTGCCGCGCGACGTCCGGTTGTGCAAACTTCCACAGCGCGAAGTCCGCGCCCCGGCGCTTTCCCTCGACGGCACCGATCCGCTCGCCACTCCGCAGCGCCTCCCGATCGAGTCGAGCAAACGCCTCGTAGCGGGGGAACTTCGCAGTATCGAAGTAGACCCCATCGTCGATCTGATAGGTGACGCCCTTCCCCTCGAGCTTCTGGATCATCTCGATCTGTTCGGGGATGTGATCCGTGGCCTTGCAGAGCACGTCCGGCTCGCGGCAGTGCAACCGGCGCCGATCCTCGAGCCACTGATTCGTGTACTTCTCTGCGACTTCGCTGGCCTGAACGCCGGCCTTCCGAGCGGCGACTTCCATCTTGTCCTCGCCCTCGTCGATGTCGTCCTGGGTGAGGTGTCCCACGTCCGTGATGTTGATGACGTGGGTGACATCGAGCCCCTCCGCAGCCAGCGCGCGCACGAGCAGGTCGGCGAACAGGTTCGGGCGCATGTTGCCGAGGTGCTGCGGCGAGTAGACCGTCGGCCCACACGTGTAGACCCCCGCCCGCCCAGGCTCGAGCGGGCGGAAAGGCTCCTTGGCGCGCGTCCGGGTGTTGTAGAGCGTCAGCTCCTTCAATCGTTCGTTCCTTCCGCTCGGACGAGCAGTACGATCGCCTGCGCGGCGATTCCCTCTCCGCGCCCGATCGCCCCGAGGCCATCGGTGCTGGTCACCTTGACGTTCGCATCCCCGACGGGCACGTCGAGCCACTCCGCGAGCCGTTTGCGCATCTCCGATTGGTACGGGGCCAGCCGCGGCGCCTCCGCCAGAACCGTCGCGTCGCACTGGCCGACCCGCCAGCCCGCATCCGCGACCTGGGCCACCACGCGCTCGAGCAGGACATGGCTCGCGACGCCCGCCAGCGCCGGATCATCGCTGCCAAAGGCGGTACCCAGGTCCCCCTTGCCCAGCGCGCCGAGCAGCGCGTCCGTCACAGCATGCAGGAGCACGTCGCCGTCGGAGTGGCCCGCCAGGCCCCGATCGTGGGGGATCTGGACCCCGCCGAGCCAGAGTTCACGGCCCGCGACGAGCCGATGGACGTCGTAGCCCTGCCCGACTCTCATCGCCCCCCCTCCCCGGCTTCCGCGAAAACGACTTCGAGGAACGCGAGATCCTCGGCCGTCGTGACCTTCGAGTTGGCAGCATCCCCCGGCACGATCTCCACCGCGAGCCCCAGGGCCTCGATAAGGGACGCATCGTCGGTGCCGACGACCCCGTCTGCGACGGCTTTCGCATGGGCCTCCTCGAGCCAGTCGCGGCGGAAGACCTGAGGCGTCTGGGCGGCCCAGAGCTCACTCCGCAGCAGCGTCTCGATCACCCGCCCTTCTCGCACCCGCTTGACGGTGTCCGCGCACGGAACCGCCAGAATCGCGGCACCGGTCTCCCGGGCCCTCGAGACCACCCGAGACACGTCCGAAGCCCTCACGCGCGGACGCGCCGCGTCATGGATCGCCACCCAGCGCACATCGGGCCCGAGTGCCGCCAGCCCCGCCCGCACGGAATCTTGGCGCTCCGCCCCTCCCGCCACGGCCTCGCCCACCTTTGGCTCGCCCCGGAGGCCGGGAGCCCACTCGCTCAGCTGAGCGAGGACCTCGGCAGCCACTACCGGGACGACGAGACTGACCTCGGGAGACGCCGCCAGCGCGCGAACGGACCATTCGAGCAGCGAGCGACCCGCGAGCGGCACGAGCGCCTTGGGACGGGCCAGGGCTCCAGCCGAGCCCCCCCGGGCCAGGGTTTCCCCCGGACTGTCTCCACCGGCGCGAAAGCGCTCGCCGCGCCCTGCGCCCACCACCAGGGCCGCGACCGTCATGACGCACGAGGATAGCCAAGGGCGCGACCTGTTTCGCTAATGTGCTGGCACGCCTGTGGGGGGGGAAATCACAGATGTACCGATTCATGCGAAGCGCCAGAGCGCGAGTCGCCAGCTTCATCTTGGCGACTCTTTTCCTGGCGGCCCCAGGTGGGGGCCAGCCGCAACCGTCCGACCCGAGCCAACCGATCGCGGCGAGCCAGACGCTTCACGGCGAACTGGCGATCTCGCTCGAAGAAGCGCTCGGGATGGCGATCGAAAACAATCTCAACGTCGAGATCGTCCGTTACGATCCGCTGATCGCGTCAGAGCAAGCGATCGCCGCGTGGGGATCCTACGACCCGGTCGCCAGTGCCGACGGCACCTGGTACCGGAACCAGACCCCGGTCGCGAGCGAGCTCCAGGGCGGGCTCTCGCTGATCAAGGAAGACGAGATCGGCGGGTTCGGCGGGATCCGCGGCCTGGTCCCCAAACTCGGCTGGTCCTACGAAGTCGGGTATTCCGGCAGCCGCATCGAGAGCAACTCGGCGATCCAATCCCTGTCACCCGAGTATCGCAGTGGCGTGACGGCCTCCATCGCGTTGCCGGTGTTGAGGGGCTTTCTCTGGGGAGAGGCGTGGACGCTGGTGAAGACCTCCCAGGTCTTCGAGGATCAGTCGTACGAAGAGTTCCGACTCCAGCTCATGGACATCATCACCTCGGTCGAGAACGCGTACTGGAACGTCATCGCGACGCGCGAACAGCTGAAGGTCGCGAACAAGAGCGTCGAGACAGCCGCCGCCCTGCTCGAACAGACCCAGGCGCAATACGAAGTCGGCGTCGTCTCGAAGGTCGAGGTCGTCGAGTCCGAAGCCGGCGTCGCGGACCGCGACTTCAACCGGATCGTCGCGGAGAACACGTACCTGCGCGCGCAAGACACGCTGATCGACCTCGTCCTCGGACCCCACCTGACCCCGGACTCCCAGCTGGAACTGCGCCCGACGACCGAACCGGACGTGGTGGACTACCAGGTCGACCCGGATGCGGCCGCGCAGAGGGCGTTCGAGCACCGGCCCGAGCTGTTGATCGCGGCCTTCGTGGTCGAGAACCAGGAGCTGAACCTCAAGTTCGCGAAGAACCAGCGGCTCCCGCAGTTGGACATCGTCGGTTCCTATGGCTACGCCGGCCTCGCCGGGCGCACGAACCCGGCACCGGGCTTTGGAGATGGGCCGCGGGCTCCGATTCCGATCGACGACCGTTACGACGACACCCACAGCGACTACTTCACCGAGAGCGGCGCCCGCAGCTGGTCGGCGGGTGCGGTGCTGTCCTTCCCGATCGGGAAGATCCGCGAGCGCGCCGACGTGCGACGCTCGAGGCTCGAAATCCGGCGCGCCAAGACTCAGGTCCGGCGCGTCGAGCAGGACATCATCCTCGAGGTCCGCGACGCCGTGCGAACGCTGCGCAGCTCAATCGAAGGCATCGAGGCTTCGACCGAGAACATGGAGGCTGCGCAAGAGCAGCTCCGGGCGGAGCAGATCCGGCTCGAACACGGCGAATCGACACCGTTCGAGGTACTCCAGCGCGAGGAAGACCTGGTGCAGGCCGAGAGCCAGCACATCGGCTCCCTGCAGACGTACCGCAACTCTGTGACCGCACTGGACCGCCGCCAGGGAACGATTCTCCGAGATCGCGGGATCGTCGTCGATGATGCTCTCGCACTGCGGTAAGATTCGTGCCACGGACGGATGGGGGGTAGAACCGTGAGCCTTTTTGGCAAGAACCGGGAAGACGGCTCCAAGGAGCGAACATCCGGCGGGGCATCCGTCGAGGCACCGGCGGTATCTCCGCCCGCGGCCGACGTATCCAGGCGGGGGCCCGACAGCCCCGTCGCCAAGCGGCCGGCTACACGTACCGGACCTGGGGGAGAAATGGCGAACATCGGAAAGTCGATCACGATCAAGGGTGACCTCAGCGGAAATGAGGACCTTGTGGTCGAGGGAAACGTACAAGGCAAGATCGAGCTTCCGAACAACCAGCTTACGATCGGGGCCAATGGGAACGTCGCTGCCGACGTCACGGCCAAGACGATCGTGGTGATCGGCAAGGTGGCGGGCAACGTCACCGGAACCGAGCGGGTCGAGATCGAAGCGAGCGGCGCCGTCGAAGGCGACGTCCGTGCACCGAGGCTGATCGTTCAGGAAGGCGCAGTGCTCAACGGTGGAGTCGAGATGGGTCAGGCCCGCTCGGCCGGCGACAAGCCGAAGCTTCAGGCTGCTGAAGCCCAGCAGGCCGCTTCGCCCGCAGCCTGATCCGAAGGGGCGCCCGACCGCGGGCTTCCTTCGCATTCGCTAGCAGGTCACAGAAGGCTCCAGTCGGGGGCCTTCTGTGACTGTGCTCGCGGCTAGGCCTTGGCGGGCGTGCCCCCGAAGCGCTGCTCCAGCCAGAGCAGCGTCGGTGCGGCGACGTAGATTGACGAGTACGTCCCGACGACGATGCCGATGGCCATCGCGAGTGCGAACGGTCGGATCACCGGACCGCCCAGGAACAGCAGGGCGAGGACCGCGAGCAGTGTCGTGGTAGACGTGAGGATCGTGCGCGAGAGCGTCTGGTTGACGCTGAGGTTCAGCACCTCCTCGAAGTTCTTCTTGGTCCGAACCTCGAGGTTCTCGCGAATGCGGTCATAGACGATGATGGTGTCGTTCAGGCTGTAGCCGATGATCGCGAGCAGCGCGGCGAGCACCCGCAGGTCGAACTCCAGGCCGAGCAGCACCCAGATCCCGGACGTGATCGTCACGTCGTGGATCAACGCGACGACCGCCCCCGGCGCGAATCGCACCGAGAAGCGGAATCCGATGTAGACGAGAATCATCAGGCAGGCGATCGACAGCGCGAGAATCCCGTCGCGCCGGAGCTCCGCTCCCACCTTCGGGCCCACGAACTCGACCCGCGCAATCTCGGTCGGCCCGACCTGTTCGGAGATCGCTTCTTGCAGCGTATTCAGGAACGCGACTCGCTCGGCCGGCGACGTGGTGCCCGCTTCTTCCGTCGCGGCGTCGGGCGCCCCGGCTTCGGTGGCTTCGCCTTCCCCACTCGCGACGTTTCCCGGCAATCCGAGCTTCCCTGGCAGCTTCACGAGAAACTCGTGCGAGTCGGGCCCGCCGTAGCGAACCACGGACGCGCCCCCGATCTCGAGGTCCTCGAGAACGTCGCGAATTTCCCCCTCGTCGACGACCTGGGCTTCCTCGAAGCGCAGCTGGATCTCGGTTCCGCCGGCAAAGTCGATCCCGGTGCGGAATCCGCGCACGGGGATTGCTGCGATCCCGATGAGGATGAGTGTCAGCGACGCGATCGCACAGACGCGCCGCGCGGAGAGAAAATCGATGTGCGTGCCCGGTTTGATGATCTCGATCAAGACTGGCTTCCTTCGCTTCTCAGATCGAGAGCTGCTCGACATTGCGCTGTCCGGGATAGAGCATGAACAGCGTGCGAGTGATGATCAACGCTGCGAACACGCTCGTCAGGATCCCGACCGAGAGCGTCACAGCGAAGCCCTTGATCGGGCCCGTTCCGTAGTTGTAGAGAATCAGCGCGGTGATGAACGTGGTGATGTTCGCATCCAGGATCGTCCACAACGCTTTCTGAAAGCCCGTCGAGATCGCGGGGCGCACGGCACGGCCACCGCGCAGCTCTTCGCGAACCCGCTCGAAGATGATCACGTTCGCGTCGACCGCCATACCGATGGTCAGCACGAGGCCGGCGATCCCCGGCAGTGTGAGCGTCCCCTCGAAGAGCGACATCAGGCCCACGACCATGATGAGGTTCACCAGGAGCGCGATGCCCGCGAATGCTCCGGACATCCGGTAGTAGACGATCATGAAGACGAATACGAGGGTGAGACCGAGCACCGAGGCGCGGAGGCCGGCGCGGATCGAGTCGGCACCGAGCGCCGGGCCAATCGTGCGTTCTTCCTCGAGGATCACCGGAATCGGCAACGCGCCGGCGCGCAGGATGACCGCCAGCGATGCGGCTTCCTGCGACGAGAAGTTCCCGGTGATCTGGCCCTCGCGGGAGATCCGGTCGCGGATGATCGGCGCGTTGTAGACCTGATTGTCGAGGATTACGCCGAGCGGCTCATTGATGTTCTTCTCGGTGAGGTCACCGAAGATCCGACCACCCTCGGAGTTCCAGGTGAAGCGCACGAGCCACTCGGAGCGCCGCGAATCGAAGGCCACGCGCGCGTCGGTCAGCAACTCGCCGGTAATATCGGCTGCCACCGGAACGAGGTACGCACCGAGAACCCGATCGGTCTCGCGGTCGACCTCGAACGAGATCTCCGTGCCCTCCGGCAATCCATCGGGGTACCTCGCGCGGAGCAGCTCCTCGCCGTTCTCCACGGCCTCGGCGTCCTGCACGATCTTGAACTCGAGAAAGCCGGTCCGGTCAAAGATATCGGGGACGTCTGAAACGCCCGGAATCTGCACGAGGATGCGGGCGTCTCCTTGCCGAGTGACCACGGATTCGGGGATGCCGGTGCCCGGGTCATCGACGCGCCGCCGGATCACCTCGAGCGCCTGCAGCATCGCGCGCTCGAGGACCTCGTCCTCCCAGGTCGACGTGAGCCGCATCGCGAACGTGCCGGGCTCCGGCCGCTCAATCCTCAGGACATCGAAGTCGTCGACCAGGACGTCGTCGACGGCGGCGGATTGAGACGCGTCACCCAGCTCGAGCTCGACCCGGTCTTCGATGACCGCAAGCCGCGTGAAGGCGACGCCGTCGTCTCCGAGACGCTCTTCGAGGTTCTTGCGCAGATGGTTCAGTTCCTGGTCGACCGCCACCGCGAGATCCGGGGCAATGACCATGTGGACGCCACCCTGCAGGTCGAGGCCGAGCCGGAGCCCCTCGTCCGGCAGCCACCAGGCCGCCTCCCGAGTCTCCTCGTCCGCGAAGTTTGCCGCGCCCAGGTACCCGAGCCCCAGCACGACGAACGCGATCCAGATGACGCGCCAACGCGTGCTCACGAGCCTGCCTCCTGCGACTTTTCGACCCTGCGTTCGACCTTCGACCGGTCGACCTTCACCCGCAGGCTTCCGCCCTGCCCGACATCCACCGTGAGAACGTCCTCAGCGACGCCCGTCACGTGGCCATGGAGCCCGCCGGAAGTCACGACGCGGTCACCCTTCTGGATCGTCTTCAGCATCTCGTCGTGTTCCTTCTGCCGCTTCTGCTGCGGACGAATCAGCAGGAAGTAGAAGATCAGCATGATCGCGGCCATCGGGAACAGGAATCCGAGCGGATCCTGAGCCCCAGCCTGCAGTAGCACGGGGAAGGGTGTGGGAGTCACGTCAGCGACCTAGCGCTTCACGTCACTGGCGAGAGCCGACGCCTTGTCCGTGCTCTCCCAGGGGAAGCCAGCGCCGTCTCGGCCGAAGTGCCCGTGGTACGACGTGGCGCGATAGATCGGCCGGCGCAGATCGAGACCGTCGATGATGCCCTTGGGCGTGAGGTCGAAGAACTTGCGGACCAGACGGACCAGCTCGTCTTCGGCGACCACACCCGTTCCGAATGTCTCCACGCGAACCGAGACCGGCTCCGCGACGCCGATCGCGTACGCCAGCTGCACTTCGCAGCGCTTCGCCAGCTTGGCCGCGACGAGATTTTTGGCCACCCAGCGCGCCGCGTAGGCCGCGCTGCGGTCCACCTTCGAGGGGTCCTTGCCCGAGAACGCGCCGCCGCCGTGTCGGCCCATCCCGCCGTAGGTATCGACGATGATCTTGCGTCCGGTGAGCCCAGCGTCGCCCATCGGCCCGCCGACCACGAATCGACCGGTGGGATTGATGTGGAAGACGGTGTCGTCATCGATCCACTCCCTCGGCAGGGTGGGCCGCACGACCTGCGCGATGATGTCCTTCGAGAGCTGGGCGTGGGAGATCGACTCGTCGTGCTGTGTCGAAAGCACGACCGCGGAAATCCGCTTCGGCTGGTCGCCGTCGTACTCGACCGTCACCTGAGACTTGGCGTCGGGCCGCAGATACCCCAGCTCGCCCGTCTCGAACGCCGCGCGATGCGCCTCGATCAGGCGGTGGGCGTAGTGGATCGGCGCCGGCATGAGACCCGGCGTCTCCTCGCAAGCGAACCCGAACATCATGCCTTGGTCACCGGCACCCTGTTCCTTGTGGAGCCCATCGCCCACGTCGACCCCTTGGGCGATGTCGACCGATTGGCGGCCCAGCGCCACCATCACGGCGCAGGTCGAGGCATCGAACCCCATGTCGGAGCTCGTGTAGCCAATGTCGTGGATGACCTGGCGGACCAGCGGAGAGATCTCGACCTGGGACGAGGTGGTCACCTCGCCGGCCACGACGATCAAACCGGTCGTCGCGAGCGTCTCACAGGCGACCCGCGATGAGGGGTCTTCCGCCAGCATCGCGTCCAGGATCGCGTCCGAGACCTGGTCACAGAGCTTGTCAGGGTGCCCCATCGAGACCGATTCAGACGTGAACAATGTGCGAGCGGACATCAAGATTTCTCCCACGGATCGAGGGGTTCCAGACGGGGGTCCGCCCGGAGTCGGGCGCCGAGGGTAGGAGACGGCCCGCCCGGCCTCAAGGACTCGGCGGGGGCTCTTCGCAGCTCTCCACCAGGGCGCCCAGCGCGGCCACCGCGGACGCGGCATCCTCCCCGACGGCCCGGATCCGCAGCCGGGTGCCCTTCCCCGCCGCGAGGGAGAGCAGGGAGAGCACCGAGAGGCCGCTCACCCACTCCTCGCCCCGCGCGACCTCGATCTCGCAGGAGAAGCTCCCAGCCATCGCGACGAACCGGCCTGCGGGACGGGCGTGGAGGCCGAGTTCGGATTCGACGGTGAACTCGCCCTCGGCGGGCGAGCTCACGAATCGCCCTCCGGGAGTATCTCGCTCGCGACTGAGATATTGCGCTGGCCGTAGTCACGGATCTCGGGCGCCAGCTCTTCGAGCGAAGGCTCCTTACGAAGCGTCGCCAGCTTGATCAGCATCGGGAGGTTCATCCCGGTGACGACCTCGACTCGCCGCTCGGAAAGGAACGACAGGCTGATGTTCGACGGAGTCCCGCCGAACATGTCGGTCAGTACGAGAACCCCATCTCCCTGGTCGACCCGTGCGAGGCCGTCGGAGATCGCCGAGCGCATCTCGTCGACCGACTGCTTCGGATCGATCGACACCGACTCGAAGGAGGGTGCGTGCGGCAAGATCAGCCGCAGCGCCTGCAAGAACTCCTCACCCAGTCGATAGTGGGCGACGATCAGGACGCCGACCTTCATCAGAGTCTCTCCCCATTGCCTGTCCCGGACAGGGTGTTCATGAATCGTTCTCCGCATCTCGGTGGATCACGTTGACTTCGCGCCCCTCGGCGCGCAGAGCGGCCGCCAGGGTTTCCGACACCGCTACCGACCGATGGCGGCCACCGGTACACCCCACCGCCACCGAAATATACGCTTTCCCTTCGCCGTCGTAGAGGGGCAGCAGGAAATCGAGCAGATCTCGGAGCCGACGCAGGAGCGCGACCGCGAGATCCGACCGGATCACGTATTCGGCGACCTCCGGGTCGAGCCCGGTCCGCGGCCTCAAGGCCGGGACGAAGTGTGGGTTGGGCAGGAACCGCACATCGAACAGCAGCTCGGCATGGTGCGGAACCCCGTGCCGGAACCCGAACGAAGTGAGGTTCACGACGGTAGGCCGCGCCCCTCCGTGGATGAACCGGACGACGGTCTCGCGCAGTTGGTGGACGTTCAGCTCCGTCGTGTCGACCGCGAAGTCGGCCAGCCGCGCGAGCTCAGCCAACAGCAGACGCTCGGACTCGACTCCTGTCTCGACCGATCCCTGGGGAGACAGCGGATGGACGCGACGGGTCTCCCGATAGCGATTGACGAGGATCTCGTTCGAACAGTCGAGGAAGACGAGATGGACCTCCGCACCTTCCGCCCGGAGCGATTCGATGACTCGAGGGATGCCGCGAACGAAGGCGGACTCCCGGGTGTCGATCGCGAGCGCCACCTTCCGGTGCGGCGGGTTCGAACGCGCACACAGATCGAGGAACTGCTCGACGAGCTGCGGCGGCAGGTTGTCTACCGAGTAGAACGAGAGGTCTTCCAGCGCATCCATCGCGGTCGAACGCCCCGAGCCGGACAACCCCGAGACGAACACGATCTGGAGATCCGCGACGCTCACTCTCCGCGGTCCTGTCTGGCACGATTGCGGACACGACGATCGAGACGACTCGCCGCGATCACGCCGGCCGCGCGCTGGAGATGGTCGCGAACCGCCACCTCGACCAGCGTCGCCATGTTTCCTGCGGGCCGGACCGGCAGCAGAAGCGACGGCAGCTCGACCCCGTGCAGCTCGCGCGTCGGCCGGACGAGACCGATCCTCTCGTACTCGCGCCCGGCACACCATGGCTCGAGGCGGCACTCGATCTCGACTCGCCAGCTGTCGCGGACCGCCTTGCGGCCGTACAAATCCGGCACGAACAAGATCCCGATGCCCCGAATCTCGAGGTGGTGGCGGATCAACTCGGGGGACTCTCCGATCAGACGACCCTGCTCGACACTCAGTTCGACGACGTCGTCCGCGACGAGCCGATGGCCCCGCTGGATCAACTCGAGGGCCGTCTCGCTCTTGCCGACGCCGCTCGACCCGACGAGCAGCACGCCCACACCGAGGACTTCCGCCAGAGTGCCGTGCAGGGAGTGCTGCGTCTCCGCGACCTCCACGGCGGGTCGCTCGGTCAGAACTTCGCGTCCTCTTCCTCGATGGCCCGGATCACGTCTTCCTGGCTCTCTGCCTCCATCAAGGCCTTGCGGAATGCGGCATCCCGGAAGAACCGGGAAATACGCGCGAGAGCCTTGAGATGGAGGCCGCCGGAGTGTTCCGGAACCACGAGCAAGAAGAACAGGTGAGTCTTCTGGCCGTCGATGGAATCAAAATCGACGCCGTCCCGACTGCGCGCGAACGACGCCAGCAGGCGCGAGAGTCCGGCCACCTTGCCATGCGGGATCGCGACGCCGTCGCCGATTCCCGTGCTCTGCAGACTCTCGCGTTCGACGAGGACCTCGAGCAGGCGCCCCGCATCGACCCCCGTCTCGGAGGTCGCGAGAGCGGTCGCCAGCTGTTCGAGGATGGCAGGCTTCTCCTTGGACTCGAGGTCCAGGATCACCGCATCCTTCACGAGAATGTCCATGATCTTCATCGCGCTCTCCGGGGCGAAACGGCGGGGCTAGCCAAGGCTATCCAACCTCGCGTCGCTTCGTCGATGACAAGATGTTCATCGATTCGCGGTATTTCGTCACGGTGCGCCGCGCGATATCGACATTCGACTGTTTGAGCATCGAGGCGATTCGTTGGTCAGAGAGCGGTCTACGGGTGTCCTCGGCGGAGATGATCTTCCGGATCTTCTCCTTGACGCTCTCACTGGCGATCGCTTCGCCCTCCACGCGATTGATGCTCGAGTTGAAGAAGTACTTCAGCTCGAAAATCCCCTGCGGGGTATGCGAGTACTTGTTCGTCGTGACGCGGCTCACCGTCGATTCGTGCATGCCGATGTCGTCCGCCACGTCCCGCAGATTCAGCGGCCTGAGAAACGCGATCCCGTGATCGAAGAACTCGCGCTGATGCTTGATGATGCTTTGCATCACCTTGTAGATCGTTCGCTGACGCTGATGGATCGACTTGATGAGCCAGAGCGCTGAGCGCACTTTTTCCTGAACGTACTCGCGCGTGTCCTTCTCGACGGAGCGGTCCCGGGCGAGGACGTCGCGATAGAGGCTGTTGATCTTCAACTTCGGCAGGCCATCCTCGTTGAGGACGACGTGGAACTCGTCGGCGATCTTGTGCACGTAGATGTCCGGGACGATGTAGATCGGGTCGTCCCCTCCGTACGCGCGTCCGGGCCGCGGGTCCAACCGTGCGATCACACCCGCCGCCGCGGCGATCTCTTCGATCGGAACCACGAGCGCCTTCGCCAGCCGGCGGAAGTCGCGATTCTGGAGCAGCTCCAGGTGGTCTTCGAGGATGGTGCGGACCAGAGGATCTCGAATTCCGAGCGGGCCGAGCTGATTGAGCAGGCATTCGCGCAGGTCGCGCGCGGCGACACCGGGCGGGTCGAAGCGTTGGATCTTCGCCAGCGTCTCGGAGATCACTTCTTCCGAGATCCCGGATTGCCGAGCCAGATCTTCGACGGAAGCGCGCAGGAAACCCCGCTCGTCGATATTCCCGATGATCCACTCCGCCGACTTCCCCTGTTCGGGTTCGAACTCGGACAGATGCATCTGCCACTCGAGATGGTCGGCCAGGGTCGGGCGCTGGGTGAGCGTCGCTTCGAGGGAACGATGCTCGTCATCGTCGCGATTGACGCCCATCCCGGTCTGCGGATACGCGTCCATGTAATTCTGCCAATCGATGTCGGCAATCTTGTCGACGTCCGACGGCTCCGGACTGCTGGCGTCGCTGCTGACTTCGGCCGCTGCGGTGTCGGGCGACTCGTTCTCGGCGCGAACCTCCGGCGGAAGATCCTCCTCGCTCTCGGGAGTCTCCTCGAGGACGGGATTCTCCTGCAGCTCCTGCTGGACGACGTCCACGAGTTCGAGCTGCGACAGCTGTAATAGCTTGATCGCCTGCTGCAGCTGGGGTGTCATCACCAGCTGCTGGGTCAGCTTGAGCTGTTGTTTGAGCTCGATTGCCATGGTTCTACCCGAGCTGGAAATTCTCTCCCAGGTAGATTTCCCGGACTTTCGGATCCGCCGCGATTTCACTCGGCGTCCCGTGCCGAATGACCTCGCCGTCCTTGATGATGTAGGCGCGATCGCAGATCGCGAGCGTCTCGCGCACGCTGTGCTCTGTGATGATGATGCCGATCCCACGCTCCTTGAGCTGACTCACGATCTTCTGGATGTCGATCACCGAGATCGGGTCGATTCCGGTGAACGGCTCGTCGAGGAGCATGAACTTCGGATCGAGCACGAGGGCGCGTGTGATCTCGACGCGGCGGCGCTCCCCCCCGGACAGTGAGTCCGCTTTCTGATCGGCCAGGTGCGCGAGTCCGAGCTCGCCCAGCAACTGATGCAGCCTCTCCTTGCGTCGGCCGCGGTCAGACTCGACCGTCTCGAGGATGGCGTTGATGTTGTCGGCCACCGAGAGCTTTCGGAACACCGACGCTTCTTGCGGCAGATAGACGACGCCGAACCGAGCGCGCCGATACATCGGCAGCGAAGTGACCTCCGTCTCGCCGAAGAACACCTGGCCCGAGTCGGCGAGGATCCGGCCGACGATCATGTTGAAGCTCGTGGTCTTGCCGGCTCCGTTCGGCCCGAGCAGACCTACGACCTCGCCCGGCTGGATCTCGAGGTCGAGTCCCTTGACGACGGTCTTGTCTCCGTAGCGCTTGACGAGGCCCTTGGTGGAGAGGGAGCGCGAGTTCATTGGCCCGTCCCCGGCACAGCGACCTGCGTCTCACATTCCGAGTCCGGATTGATCCGCACGTCCGCGGCCCCCTTGACCTTCAGCTCTTCCGTCGAGGTGTGGAACGTGATCTCGTTTCCCCGCACGATGTCGCAGCCCTGCTCGACCTCGGCGACGTTTCCGATGCAAACGATCTTGTCGACGTCCCGGTGAAAGATCGCCTTCTCACACGTTGCAAGGCGACCCGCCTGCTTCATCTTGACCCGGCCCATGGCGACGATCTTGGCCGGCTGGCTGCGACCCGGCGGGTAGTGCGCCTCGAGAGTCTGGCAGCGGATCTCGAGCCCGTCCTGAAGGGCTGTCACCCCGCCGGTGAAGACGAAGCGCTTCGATCCGCCCTTGTCGAACACATCGAGCATGTCGGAACGGATCGAGATCGGCGCATCCCGGCTGAAGCCAGCACGCGGCGGAGCCGCAGCGGCGACTGCCGGCGGGGCCTCTGAACCTTGAGAAGGGGCCGACGCGCGCGGCGTTGGGGCCGGCGCCGCGTCGGTCGCCGAAGCCGACTCGGTACCACCAGAAGGCGCCGAAGCCGCCACCGGAGCCGCCTCGACCTCCGCGGCTTGCGCCAGAACCTGGGTCGCGAGTTCTTCCACAGCGACCGCAAGGTCGCGCGGGCGGGACACCTCGACGAAGAAGCGTCGACCGAGAGGGCTGCCGGTCGCGCCCGACCGGAGCCGCGCATCCACCGAGAGCTTGCTGCCAAGCGCAGTCGTCCGTCCGACGACCACCGTCTGGACGCCGCTGCGCCCTGCCCACTCAGCCGCCGTCTCGGCGTCGGGATCTCCGATGGGCGGGACGCCCAGTTCACGCGGACTCACGACTCGTTCGACTCCCAGCGTCGAGAGACGGCGCGCCAACATCATGGCGACATCGGGGACGTCGGCATCGACTCCCCCAACGCGCTCGAACGGAGCGACCGCGATCGACACGGATGTTTTCGGCGCGACCGGCCCAGAACTCGAGGGCTGTGCATTCGCACCCGCCCCCCACACCACGGCGCAGAACACCCCGACGACTGATGAGATGGCTGCCCGAGTTGCGCGTTCGTGAAGCATCATTGAGCTACCACCGTCGCGCCGCCCAGGAGTTGGAGGCGCCCATCTTTGACTCCGTAGCGAAAGCCACGCCCGCGAAGCGTCCCTGTGTCCCCCCGAATCATCACCGGGGCGTCGGTCGTCACGAGACCGGCCTCATGATCGTACTGAAAGCGTTCCGTCTCGAAGTAGCGCCCGTCGGAGGTCTGCCCCTTGACGTCGCCAATCCCGACGAAGTTCCCACTGTCGAGATCGAGTTCGCCGTGGGCGCAGGTGAGTTGCAGCCCAGCCTGACTCCCTGGACCCGCAACCGACAAGTCGACTTCGCCTAGCAGGACCTGCTCTCGTTCAGGAAGGACGCGAGCAGACTGTGCCGCGAGGACGATGTCACTCTTGTCCCCCTTGCTGCCGACGTAGGTCAGCTCCGTCAGATCGAGCGTGCTGACCTGCTCCTGCCCGAGGGCCGAGCCGGCGGGCAGTAAGCCGACCAAAGCGAGGAGTAGGCAGAATACGAACGTACGAGGGCCGTGCATATGCAAGGACCATACCGTCATGACGAGACGGGACAACCCCACAGTCAGGGGGAATCTGCGCGGTGCCCCGCGCGGATTCGCTACCAGCGGTCTTCGGTGTGCCCGAAGATCGTGCTGAACGGCTCCTGGCTTCCGATCCAATGACAGGGTCGGAGGATCAGGTAGTCGAACGCTACGCCGACCGGATGAACCGCGTAGGCGATGATCCGCAGCGGGTGTCCGGCGCGTTCGCTGTCGTACTCATCCGCAGAAGCGGGAGCTGCCGCGAAGGCCAGCCCGAGGGCGAGAACCGTCGCCTGGATCGAACGGCTCGCAAATCCGGTTCTTGTGGTTCGGTCTCTCATGACCCCTCCCTCGTCGGCCTGACAGCCACCCAACGGTAGCAATCGATGAGGCCGCGTGCGTACTCTTCCGCCATGCGCCGCAGCTTGACGACGATCGCAGCCCTGCTGGCCCTCGGGGTCGCCTGCGTGCTGTTCAATGGCTTCCGCGCGGGGCCGCAGAGCGACCCCGCGCCGCCCCTCACGCCCCCGCCCCTCGACGCGAAAGCCCTGGCGGCTCGACTGGCGGCCTCGCTGCGGATTCCGACGGTGTCGTTCGGTGCCGAAGTCCCGACGGACCCCGCGCCGTTCCTGAAGCTGCACGCGCTCCTCGAAGCGTCCTTCCCGCTCACCCACGCGGCCCTCCGGCGCGAGGTCATCGCGGGGGCTTCATTGCTCTACCACTGGCCCGGCAGCGACCCGGACCTCGCACCGTTTCTGTTGATGGGACATCTCGACGTCGTGCCCGTCGAACCGGGAACCGAGGACCAGTGGATTCAGCCTCCCTTCAGCGGCTTCGTCGACAGCGCCTTCATCTGGGGTCGCGGGGCACTCGACGACAAGGTCTCGGTCCTTGCCGCGCTCGAAGCCACCGAGCAACTTCTCCAGAGCGGATTCGCGCCGAAGCGTGGCCTCTATCTCGCATTCGGCCATGACGAAGAGGAAGGGGGCAACGAGGGCGCGAAGGTCATCGCGGAAACCCTGGCCGCCCGCGGCGAGTCACTCCAGTTCACGCTCGACGAGGGGAGCGGCATCGTCGGAGCCGGCGTTCTGCCGGGCTTGCTGCAAGACATCGCCATCATTTCGACTTCCGAGAAGGGATACCTGACGCTCGAGTTGATCGCGCGCGCACCGGGCGGCCATTCGTCGACGCCGCCGCCCCAGACTTCGATCGGGAGCCTCGCACGCGCACTTCGGCGACTCGAGGCGCAGCCGGTACCCGAGGTGGCGGGCGGGCCGGTGGGCGACCTGCTCGATCATCTCGAAGAGCACGTCGCATGGCCCCTGCGGCTCGTCTTGAGAAATCGCTGGCTGTTCGGTCCCGTGGTCCGCGCAAGGTTGCGCAGCCAGGCTCCCACGGCGGCCATGCTCCGCACGACGACCGCACCGACGATGCTCCGCGCGGGGATCAAGGACAACGTGCTCCCGAGCGAAGCGCGCGCGACTTTGAACTTCCGGGTGATTCCCGGAGACACCGTCGAGGGCGTGGTCGCTCACGTGCGACGAGCCATCGCGGACCCGGACATCGAGATCGACGTGATCGAGGGGCGCGAGCCCTCGCCGGCGCAGGACGCGGACACCGCTGGCTTCCGGGTCGTCAGCCGAGTGGCCCGGGGCGTGTTCCCCGGGCTCGCGAGCGCACCCGGGCTGACCATCGCCGGGACCGACAGCAAACACTACGTCGATGTGGCCGACACCAACCTGCGCTTCTTGCCCCTGCGCCTCACTGCCGCCGATATCCAACGCATCCACGGAACCAACGAACGCATCTCGATCGAGGCCTACGTCGACACGGTGGGCTTCTTCGTCGAGCTCGTGAGGGTCGCGGCCTCGGAGTGAGACTCCGGGCTCGCTCTGGGCGCCAGGAGGGCTGCGGCCGCCGCAGCCGCATCGGCCGGCTCTCCGGTTCGGAAACCCGCCAGCCGTTCATAGACCTCCGCTGCAGCGAGATGGAAGCCCGCCGGCAGCCCCGCAGCCGCGAAGGTGGCCGCGATCTCCTCCATCTCTCCAGCAAAGCGCCAGGCCTTCGGAGACACCCCCCGCGCGGTGCCTTCACTTTGCGCCTCGAGATGGGGCTGAGACAGCCTCCACTCTTCGAGCAGACTCGACTCGACGCCCGCACCATGGGCGAGCGTGCGCGCCGCGAGCAACAGCGCCGCCGACCCCTTGGTCCAGGCGGCGTACGCCATCTTGAGAGCGGAAGCCGCACCTGCGCCTCCGTCGATCACCCGGGCGTCGAGATTCGTCCCCGCGAACGCCTCGGCGACCTCCGGCGCGCGGGCTCCGGACAGGTAGAGCCGCGTCGAACCTGGCCGGTGCGCGGGCGGACCGATGATGCCGCCGTCGACGAACTCACAGCCCTCCGCCTCCACCTTCCGCGCCAGACGGGCGGCCGTTTCCGGCGCAACCGCGTTCGCGTCGACGTAGATCCCGCGGAAGCCCGCTTCGAGCACCCTGCGCGCGACTTCGCCTGCCGCGGCAGGCGGGCACACCGTCACCACACGAGCGACCCGGCCGGCGAGACCGGGCAGATCGCCGGCGTCTTCGAACCCTGCGTCCGTCGCTCGCTGGCGGCTCTCGGCACTGCGACCACGACTGCTCCAGAACACCTGCGAGCCCCCCGCGACGAGCGCTCGACCGACGGAAGCACCCATCTGCCCGGGGTGCAGCAGGCCGACCGAGGCCTCAACCACGCGGCGAGAGCCCGGCGGCGCGGTAGACGGCGTCGATCGCGCGCATGTTGAGCACGCCGTCTGCTGCCGTGGTCGGAAAGGCCTTGCCGTCGCGAACGGCATCCCGGAAAGCGCGCAGCTGGCACGTGTAGGTCGCATCGCCGGCCAGGTGCTCCCGGCGGCGACCATCCTGCGTAGCCACTGTGAGCCGGTGATAGAAGTGGGGCGCCAGCGGGTTGAAGACGCGCAGCTCGCCGGCGTCGCCGAGCACCCGTGCGCTCATCCGGACCAGCGAGCGTGAGAAAAGCGAACTCAAGATGCGACCGGTGCGACCGTCCGGGAACCGCAGGTCGGCCTCCATGCGACGATCCACCCCGGGCGAGGACAGCAGCGCGCTCGCAGACACGACCTCCGGCTCCGCCCCCGCGAGCGTCCGCACCATATTCATCACATAACACCCGGTGTCCATCATGGCGCCGCCCGCCAGATCCAATCGAAACCGGATATCCCCAGGCAGCGGGAGCGGAATACAGAGTGCCGCTTCGACGTGACGCACGTCCCCGAGCTCGCCGCTGCGAACGATCTCGAGGAGACGCGCCGCGAGCGGGTGATAGCGCCAGTGAAACGCCTCCATCAGCACGCGACCCGACTTCTCGGCTGCCGCACGCATCTGCTCCGCCTCGACGGCGTTCGCCGCGAGCGGCTTCTCGCACAACACGTGCTTGCCCGCTTCGAGCGCGCGGATCGTCCACTCCGCGTGATGAGAGTTGGGCAGCGGATTGTAGATGGCGTCGATGTCGGGATCGGCGAGAAGGTCACCGTAGCTCCCGTGGACACGCGGTATCCGGTGCTTGGCGGCGAACGGCTCCGCTCGACTCCGCTCGCGGGCTGCGACCGCAGTCACCTCGACGCCCGAGACCTGCCGCGCAGGACGAAGCAGCGCCATCGGCGCGATCCGCGCAGCCCCGAGCGTTCCGATCCGAAGCGACTCGTTTGCCATCGTTCCTTCCCGCCGTGAGGGGGCCGAGGGTAGCCCGCGGGCAAACGTTGACCCTCAGTCACCGGGCGATATATTGCGGAAGTCGCGCTCCGACCCGTACTCCCCCGCTCCCGCCGGTCCCGCCTCTTCCCGGCCGCCCGCCTTTCGTGTCGGTGCACCCGCGCTCCAAGGAGTCTCCATGCCCCGCTATGCCTACGACCGCCTGACGGCCCTCGACAACAGCTTCCTCCTGCTCGAAAAGCCGAACTCCTACATGCACGTAGCTTCGACGCTGATCTTCGAAGCCGGTCCGCTCCAGAAGCCCGAGGGCGGAATCGACATGGAGGCGATCCGCGCCGCCACGGCATCCGCGTTGCACCTGATCCCCCGCTATCGCCAGAAGCTCAAGTACGTGCCGGTCGAGAACAGCCCGGTGTGGGTCGACGACGACCGCTTCAATCTCGACTACCACCTGCGCCACACGAGCCTGCCCAAGCCCGGCAGCGAGGCGCAGCTCAAGAAGCTCTCCGCGCGAATCATGCAGCAGCACCTCGATCGTGCGCGCCCTCTCTGGGAGATCTGGATCGTCGAAGGCCTCGAGGGCGGGCGCTTCGCGATGATCTCCAAAGTCCACCACTGCATGGTCGACGGCGTTTCGGGCGTCGATCTGCTCAACACGCAGCTGCATCCCACGCCGGAGCGGCAAGTCTCCGACCCGCCGCCGTTCTACCCGCGACCCGAGCCCTCCGGGCTCGAACTCCTGCGTCACGAGCTGATGCGCAGATTGCAGCTGCCGGTCGACACCGTGCGCGACGTGAGCCACTTCGTTCGGGAGGCAACGGACGCGCGGCGCGACCTGAACACCCGCTTCCGGGCCGTAGCCGAGATGCTCGGGGCCAGCTTGCGGCGGGCCTCCGCCACGCCGATCAACGAGCCGATCGGGCCGCATCGGCGTTTCGACTGGCTCGAGATGGACATCGCCGAGATCAAGGCGGTCCGCAAATCCCTCGGTGGCAGCCTCAACGACGTCGTCCTGACGGTCGTGACGGGCGCGATGCAGCGCTTCTTCGAGCGCCGCGGGGTCGGACTCGACGATCTCGACTTCCGGATCATGGCACCGGTGAGCGTCCGCTCGGACAGCGAGCGCGGCAAGCTCGGGAACCAGGTGTCCGCTTGGGTGATCCCGCTGCCGCTCGACGAGGCGAGCCCGCGCGAACAGCTCCGGCGAATCGGCGAGAAGACCCAGGAACTCAAGGAATCGAAGCAGGCGGTCGGTGCGGCAGTGCTCACGCAGGCGGCCGACTGGACGCCGTCGACACTGCTCGCTCTCGGCGCGCGGAACGCGACTCGCCTGTTGCCGTTCAATATGGTCGTCACCAACGTGCCCGGCCCGCAGGTTCCGATGTACTTGTGTGGTGCGCGCCTGCTCGAAACGTATCCGCACGTGCCGCTGATCGACCAGCTGGGTCTCGGCATCGCCCTGCTGTCCTACGACGGCAAGATCGGCTGGGGCTTCAACGCCGACTACGATCTCGTGCCCGATCTTGCAGACTTCGTTTCGGACATCCGGAGTTCGTTCGCGGCGATCCAGCGCGAGGCTGGCATCGTCGACGCCGAGAGTGTCGCCACTGCGCCGCGCCGGAAGAAGGCCCGCAAGCCCAACGGCCAAGCGCAGCGCCCGACTCCGCCCGCCGGATCCTAGTCAGGGCCGTAGACGGCGGTCCTCGGGTGGTATCCGCTCCACGCGAACCAGTAGGAAAGCGTCCCCGGAACCCGGGGAAGCGCGGTCTCACCGTCCCGAGTGAGCGCGGACTCGGTCGCGCGCCAGGCTCGACCCTGGTCGTCGAGCAGCTCCAATTCGTGCGAACCCGCCTCGAATTGCAGCGTGCCGCGCGCGTACGCTCGGACTTCCGCACCCGCATCGTACTTGCGGGTCTTGCCGGTCCGAGCGCTCTCCCCGCTCACGGAGAGTCGTTCGCCGGAGATGACGACGACGATCGCGCTCGCCCCGACGTGATCGTTCACGACCCGTTCTTCGAGAAGCCGCTCGAGCGGAAACGCCTTCGGAAGGCCCTCGACCTCGAGCCCGAAGACCCGAGCCTTCTGCGCGATCGCTCCGGTTCGCCCCGCCACCGGAAACATCGTCCCGTCGGACGCAAAATAGTCTCCGTACGCCGCCCCAGGCTCATAGGGACGCTCGTGCCCGGTCTCGAGGGAAAGTACGCGCGTCTCGGGATGCCTTCGAACCCAGGACTCCCAGGTCGTCACGACGCTCGGCAAGACCCGGAGTCGGAAATCGTCCTCGGCAACCGGGCCGACGACGGGGCGACCGGTCAACTGATTCCAGAGAGTTCCCGTCTGCCGATCGACCATCAGCTTGTTGCTCCGCATCAGGAAACCGGACGACCCGAAGTCGTACGCCGTCCCATCGGGTCCACGCCCGTCATACGCGATCCCGGAACCGCAAAGCGTGCAATACGCGAGCGCGACCGGGACTCCAGAGACGACGTCGTTCGCCATTTCATGCCAATCGAGAATGCGGAGCGGATAGGCCCGCGCCTCCGGTCCGATCACCAATCCAAATACCGGCTCGCCCGCTTCCAGGTACGACGCTTCGGCGGCGGGAACCGTCGCGGGACGGTCGAGCGCGGGAATCCCTTCGTACGCGACCCCGCCCCAGACGATCTCCTCCGTGCGAATACGACTCGGCACGCCGTAGGGCAGCAGCCGAGCGAATCGAGGGTCGATCCGGCCCAGAAGCGCGCCCTTCCAGCCGGTGAATCCTCGCGGCGGAACGAGATCCGTTCCCGCATACCAGCGAACCCACGCCGGCCAGTCACGCCCGTAGGACTGACTCGTCGTGCTCTCGAGAGCGCGCACCAGTCCGGCCGTGTCGACGCCTCGCGCGATTCCGATCTCTCCCGCGCGGAGCAACTCGATCAACGGCGCCGCGAAAGACGCCTCCGGACTCTTCGTCAGCCGGGAGAGGGTCTGCGCAGCGCGCTCGGGATCCCCGCTCGTGAGCTCGCGGAGGCGCGGATCGACATCCGGCGCGGCAAAGCCCGCGCCGACGAGCATCAGCGCAACCCCGGCGAGGACGCCCGCGGGCCGAACCTTCACGGGGCGACCCTGCGAGCGCGCTGGCGCGGAGTGAGCCATGCCGCCGGATCCTGTCGCGCCCAGAGTGCTCCGTTGACACGCACCGCCTGGAGCTCGCTCAGCGCGAGATCACCGAGCGGAGAGTGACGGAGATGGCGCTTCTGATCCGAGTCGCCCGCAGGCCGTGGCTGCGCGGTCGAGAGGATCACCGCGTCCCCGAACACCGCCTCAGCCGCGGCGCGCTCGCCCTCCCTCGCCGCGAAGACAGCGTGCGCGCAGCCTGCTTGCTGGACCGACCGAAGCAGCTTCGCGTAGTCGGTCCGCTCCCGATCGAACGTCACCTCCACGGCCTCCCGCCCTTCGAGCCAGACGGCCCGCGTCGCGACGACTCCCTCGAGGCGTCCGATGCAGCCCTCGCCTTCCCAGTAGCAGTGGGTGGCGACCACCGCGCGCCCCGGCAAGCGGTCACGCAGCTCGTAGGCGGCCTCCCGGAGGTAACTCGGCACCGGGCGCGCGGAGGCTTCGAGCGCCGCGATCATCCGCTCGGCCACCTGCCCGGGAGCCCACACCCCCTGGCGGCGCGGGATGAGATCCGCGCCTTCGGACCCGAGAAACCGCACGACCGGATTGTTCCAAGCGGGTTCCCCATACCGCTCGAGCGCGGCTCGATCGGCGCCCGCGCGGTTGTTGTAGATCGCGAGCGGCACGAACTCGTCCTCGATCGCTTCGACCAGCAGGGGATTCGAGAGCACCTGCTCGCCAAAGGACACGCAGGTCTGACAACCCGGGACCTCTTGAAACAACGCGAACACCGGCCGACCGCTCGAGCCGCTCTCGGCGAGCGCGACGTCGAGCGACCGCGCCCAGCGGACCGCTCCAAGTTCGTCCGCCTGCGGAGCGGAGCCGGCCACCCGCGCGACCGCCAACCCGAAGAAGAGCGCGAGCAAGCAGACGAGTCGTCCGTAGCGATGCGTGCTTCTCACCAGAGCCTCCCAGGAAGGATACGGCCCAGCGGCCCGGATGGTCGCGTATGCGACTCGGCCCCCACGGAGGGTCGCGTATTCGACTCAGCCCCCTCCGAGGGTCGCGCACGCGGCTGTGCGCCGAGCGGTCGCGCCCTCAGATCTCGCGAGGTAGCCTGGAGTTCCTCAAGGAGTCCGCGCGCCGGTGATCCACACCAGGTCCATACGCTTCGTCCTCGCCACGGTCGTGCTGGCTTTCGGCCTGGGCGCGACGCACTCGACGCTGCACGACTTCGTGCCGCCGGACTCCGGCCCCGCCGTACACGGGGTCGCGTGCGACGAGACCCACGGCGAGCCTCGCTGCCCGGTCTGCCTCGGCCATGCGCCGTCCCGCAAGGGGCTGCGGAGCCCGACGTCGAGCGAACCCGACACCACGCGTGCCGCCCTGCGGCGTCATCACACTCCGGGTTCCGACCCGGTCTTCGCGAGCCGCATCGCCCGACCCGAGGCGGCCCGCGCACCTCCCCGCCCCAGCTGAATCTCAGACCTTCGTTGTCGACTTGAGATTCGCTGTCGCGGCCACGTGGCAGCCTGGAGTTCCCATGCGAAGCCTTCTCGCTTCGCGGGTCTGCGCCGCGCGCAACCTCGCAACCTTGGTGCTCGCGGGGATCGGCATTCTGCCGGTCGCCACGTTCGCCTCCGAATCGAACGAAATTGAAATCCTGCGCCAGCAGATCGGGACTCTGATCGAACAGAACGCCGACCTGCGTGTCACGCTCGACACGCTCGAAGACGACGTCCGGGCCGCTCGCGACGAAGCGCGGCTTGCCCGCGCGGAGTCGGCGCAGGCAGCTCTCGTCGACCCCGTGCCCGCGAGCGACTATTTCCAGGTCGACGATCCGCTCTGGTCCACGCCGGTGGGCCAGAATACCCAGCTGCGCCTGATGGACGTCTCGGTCGACGTTCTGTGGGCTGCCGGAGGCTCCACGGCCCGCGACGAGGAGCTGGAGTTCCTGCAGGGGGGCGGCCACGATCCGCGCCAGCGCGGCTTCTCGCTGCCGCAGGTGGAGCTCTCGTTCCAGGGTGCGGTCGATCCGTATCTGACCGGCGAGGCTCACCTCGTCTACTTCGTAGACACCGAAGGTGAGTCGCGCTTCGAACTCGAAGAGGCGTTCGCGCAAACCCTGCAACTCCCGTTCGGCCTCCACGAGTACGGACTCCAACTCGAGTTCGGCTACTTCTTCACGGAGTTCGGCCGTCTCAACCCGATTCACCCGCACGCGTGGGACTGGCAGGACCAACCCGTCATCCTCAGCCGTTTCTTCGGAGCAGACGGCATCCGCGGGCCCGGCGTGCGCCTCGGCTGGCTCCTTCCCGTCGGCTGGTACTCGGAGATTCACGCCGGTGCGCAGACGGCCAAGGGCGAGACGATGGTCTCGTTTCTCGCCAACGATGAGGTCTTCGAAGAACGGCCGATCGGCGGCCGACCGTTCGTTTCTGGCGAGACACGCAGCCTAAGCGACTTGGTGTACCTGCTTCGCTGGGTGAACGGCTTCGACCTGAACGACACTCTGAGCGCACAGGTCGGGGTGTCGGGGCTCTATGGCTCGAACGCGACCGGTTCCAGCGGGAGCACATTCGTCTACGGGATCGACTGGGTGCTCAAGTGGACCCCGCTGCAGACGAATCGGGGCTGGCCTTTCGTGAAGTTCGAGGGCGAAATCCTCGGACGCCGGTATCGGGCGGACGACTTCGCGGGCTGCACGGAGACCGCGGACGAACCCGGCTGCGAAGGGGTCGTGTTCGAGGCCGACACGCTGACGGACTGGGGCGCCTACGCGCAGGTCGTCTGGGGCTTCCGGCGCGGCTGGTCCGCCGGGCTCCGGTACGAATACGCCACCGGCAGCGGAGAGAGCGTGGGCGTCTACGAAAGCCGCGCGGACGACCCGTTTCGCGACGACCGCCACCGCGTCGCTCCCATGCTCGTCTTCCACCCGTCGGAGTACGCGAGGGTCCGGCTCCAATACAACTACGACCGCTTCGAGCACGCACGAGAAAGTGCCGCGCACAGCGTGTGGCTCGGCGTCGAGTTCTCGATGGGCGCCCATGCGGCGCACGCGTACTAGGAGAGACCATGAAGCTCCTGACTTCGACACTCCTCGTCGCGGTGTTCATCGCAGAGGCCGCCCTCCCCGCGTCCGCCGGACCGCTCCGCGTGGTCGCGACAACCCCCAACCTCGGCAGCCTCATCGCCTCGGTGGGCGGCGCCCACGTGGAGGTCACCACCCTCGCAAAGGGCCCACAGGACCCCCACAGCCTCGAACCGCGACCGAGCTTCATCACGAAGCTGCACCGGGCCGACCTCTTCGTCCTCGTGGGAATGGAACTCGAGCAGGGGTGGGTGCCCCCACTGCTGCGCAGTGCCCGCAATCCGAAGGTCCTCCCTGGAGCTTCGGGCTACCTCGACGCCTCCACCGCCATCGCGCCCCTCGAGATCCCGACGGCCGCCGCGGATCGTTCGATGGGAGACGTCCATCCATACGGAAACCCCCACTACCTGACCGATCCGCTGAACGGCGTTCGCGTCGCGCGCCTGATTCGAGACCGACTCAGCGCGCGTCAACCTGAGCACGAGGCCACGTTCACCACTCTCTTCGAAGCCTTCTCCCGCGCGACTGCCGAACGCCTGGTCGGAGCCGACTGGGTTGCGCGGCACGGGACCGACGCGACGCTCCGGGCGATCGGTCAGGGCACACTCGGCGAGTGGACCGGCGAAGAACCGCTTGCGGGGTGGCTCGGAAGCCTGCCTCCGCCGGGCACGAACGCGATCGAGGACCACCAGTTCTGGGCGTACTTCGCCGCGCGTTTCGGCCTGAATCTCGTCGGGCGGCTCGAGCCCCGCCCCGGCGTTCCCCCGACGACCCGCCACCTCGGCCAGGTGATCGAGACCATGAATCAGCGCGAGATCCCGCTGATTCTGGCGAGCGCCTACTTCGATCCGCGCCACGCACGTTGGGTCAGCGAGAGGACCGGCGCGAGCGTCGTGTCCCTCGCACACCAGCCCGGAGCGCGGCCCGACACGCCGGACTACTTGAGCACGATCGACTTCAATGTGCGCGCCCTCGCAACGGCACTGAAGGGGCGTTGACGTGATCGACGCACGCGACCTCGAACTCGGCTACGAAGGCTCGGCGGTCGTCTCCGGGATCGACCTCACCGTCCGATCCGGAGAACGCTGGTTCCTGATCGGACCGAATGGATCCGGAAAATCGACGTTCCTGCGCGCGGTGCTCGGGCTGCTCCCACCGCGCTCGGGCGCGCTTCGCCTGGACCCCGACATCGGCGACCGATCGGGGCTCGGATTCGTGCCCCAGCGCTGCGAGTGGACGGCCACGCTGCCGAGCACAGTGCGCGAGTTCGTTTCGCTCGGATTCGTCGGCCTCGACCGCAGTGCCGCGGAACGAGCGGCCGGGATCGCTTGGGCGCTCGGGCGCGTCGGTATCGAAAGCCTCGCGCGCTCCTCGTACAGCGCACTCTCGGGTGGGCAGCGCCAGCGAGCGCTCGTCGCCCGCGCGCTCGTGCGCCGACCGCGGCTGCTGATCCTCGACGAGCCCACCGAGGAGCTCGATGTCGCCTCCGAGAGCGCCTTGCTAGAAACGCTGCTCGAGCTCAATCGCGACGATGGCACCACGATCCTGTTCGTCACTCACGAGCTCGAGCTTGCCGCTCAGTACGCGACGCATGTGGCCATCTTCGCGGACGGCCGGGTGACGAGCGGAGCGCGCAGCGAGCAGCTCGATCCCGACACCCTCGAACGGGCATTCGGGAAGCGCATCCGACTCGTGGGCGCGGCGCCGGGGGCTCTTGATGGGTGACGGTTTTCTCTCCAGCTGGGCGCTCTTCGGCACCACGTATACGGTCGGGATCCTCGCCGCAGCCACGCTCGCCCAGGTGGGAGTCTGGGTCGTCGCACGGGAGCAGATCTTTCTCGGCGCCGCGGTGGCTCAGGCGTCCGCGCTCGGGGTCGCGATCGCGCTCCTTGCCGGGCCGCTCTTGGGCCTCCCCGGCGAAGGGCTCGAGGGCGACGTCACGCCCACACTCCTCGCAGTGGCCGCATCCGTTCTCACCGCATGGGTCGCCGGGCAGCCACCCCGGCAAGCGGGAACGACGGCCGAAGCGCGCACCGGCTGGATCTTCCTGGCCGCCACATCGGTTCCGGTCTTGCTGCTCGCGCATCGACCCCACGGCCTCGAGGAGATCGAGCGACTGATGTTCTCGACCCTACTGGCAGTCGCGCCGCTCGACCGGGTCTGGTTCGCCCTGCTGGCGGTCTCCGGCGCCATCTTCACGGCCCGGTTCGGGCCCGCGTTGCTCTTGACGGCGGTAGACCCGGACAGCGCGGCGGCTGCGGGCCTGAACCCGGCCCGCTGGCGGCTCCTGAACGCTCTCTGGCTCGGCTGCGCCGTCGGCCTATCGATGCGCGCGGCCGGGACGCTGTTCACCTTTGGCTGCCTGATCCTTCCCGCCCTCGTGGCGAGCGGCGTCACGCGCGAAGTCAGAACCCTCGTCTGGGTCGCCCCGGCCCTCGCGATCGCCGCTTCGTTCGCCGGGTTCTGGCTCGCGCACGCGGCGGATTGGCCCCCCGCACACGCAACGATCGCGCTGCTGTGCGCCGCCCTCCCCGCCACCTGGCTCCTGCGCCGCCCAGTTTAGAAACAGGGACGGTCCCTAGAAACTCGAGTTTCCAAGTTTCTAAGGACCGTCCCCGTTTCTAAGATTGAGGTGGTAGTGGAGGCGGGTGCCGGGGCGGCTTGCGCGCGGGGCTCTTCTCGCGAGCGTCATTCCGCACTTCTGCATCACACGTTCGGAGGGCGTATTCATCGCGTCGCACGAGGCGACGATCTCCCCAACCCCGAGAATCTCCGACGCGAATGAGATCAATCGCACCGCCGCTTCGGTGGCGAGCCCGCGGTCTTGGAACTCCGGCCGCAGGAACCAGCCCAGACCCGCGGCGCCGTCTTCCGCCAATTCGAGCCCGACGTCCCCGGCGATCTCTGCGTCGGCAGCGGCCTCGATCGCCAGAAAGTACTTCGTGCGGCCGGGGTTCGATTGTTCCCGAATCGCCTCGGCGAGCGAAGCGCGGCTCTCTTCTCTCGAACGAGAGCGCCAGGACAAGAATCGCATCACCTCGGGGTCTCCCCGCCAAGCGTGGTAGGCGTCGAGATCGCTCGCGACATGCTCGCGCAGCCGCACCCGCGGGCATGCGAGCGGGGACTCCAGCTTCAAGGAGCCCGGCGAAGCGCGCGACCGGGGCGCGCGCCCGTGTGTTCGCCGTCGCGAACGATGGCGGTGCCGTTGACGAAGACGTGGTGAATTCCGGGCGGATGATGGCGCGGTGCCTCATACGTGGACACGTCGTCGATGCGCGCCGGGTCGAATACGACCAGGTCCGCGTACGCCCCTGGCGCCAGCCTCCCGCGCCCTTCGAGCCCGAACGTCGCGGCCGGAAAGCCGGTCATCCGGTGAACCGCGTCCTCGAGGGTCAACACGCCTTCGCGCACATAGTGCCCGAGCACGCGGGCGAACGTCCCGTAGAGCCTCGGGTGAGGCTTGCCGCCGTCCGTGGGGATGCCATCGGAACCGATCATCGTCGTCGGGTGCCGCATGACCGTGCAGATGTCGTCCTCGTGCATCGAATGCATCACGACCCACGCGTTCGGGTCGCCTTCGAGCACGCGCTCGGCGGCGGTCACCACGTCGCAGCTCCACGCCTCCGCCAGCGCCGCGAGGCTCTTTCCTTCGGTCTCGGGCTGGTGAGGCGCGTCGACGACCACGATCGAGCGGCCCGCGCCCTCCTCCGCGCCGAGGCGGGCCGCGTTCTGGACCACCGCCCGCAAGACGGTACTCCCCGCGGTGTACGGGTATTGGTCGGCCGTGACCCGAACGCCGCGTTCGCGCGCGGATTCGATCAGCTGAAGTGACCGTTTCACCAATCCCCACGCGGCCTTGCCGGCGGCTTTGTGATGTGAAATCTGAACCGGAACTCCGGCCTGCTCCCCGATCGAGATCGCCTCTGTGACCGCTTCGAGGAGCCCCTCGCCCTCGTCCCGCATGTGGGTGGCGTACAACCCGCCGGCGTCCGCGAGTTCTTCGGCGAGCGCCACCAGTTCGGCGGTCTCTGCATGCTTCCCCGGGTCGTAGATCAGGCCGCTCGAGTAGCCGACGGCGCCCGCGGCCAGGCCCTCCCGCACGAGGTCTCGCATGCGCGCGAGTTCTGCCTCGCTCGGCGCCCGGGCATCCCCTCCCAGCACGCTCCCCCGGACGGTCCCGTGACCCACGAGTGCAGCGACGTTCAAGCTCGCGGGCTCCGCCCCAAAGCGATCGAGGTACCCGCGATAACCCTCCCACTCTGGGAGAGCGCGTCCCGGGTGGAATGCTCCCGCGACGAGGCTCGCCATGCGAAACGGCGCAGCGCCCATCCCGCAGTTGCCGACCACTTCGCTCGTCACCCCTTGGAGCGTCTTGAAGCGCACCTCCGGGTCCAGCACGACCGCGAAGTCGTCATGCGTGTGGACGTCGATGAAGCCCGGAGAAACGGCCAGCCCGTGCGCGTCCAGCTCGACCGCTCCGCGCTCCGTCACGACGCCGACCTGCTCGATGCGGTCGCCGCGCACGGCGACGTCTCCGGCCACTGGTGCAGCCCCCGAGCCGTCATAGAGACGACCGTGGCGAACGACGAGGTCGAACGGTGCCGGCACGGGCGGATGCTACCGCGAAAACTCCTGCGGCGAGGCCGATCGCGTCGCGACACCGGCGACCTGAGGGCCGGTCGCTCGGCTGCCAGCTCGCCGCGTGCGAACCCACGCCGCCACCCGCGTCGGCAGGACACGCAGGTCTTCGAGGATCAGATAGCCGCTCGGTACCACGAAGAGCGTCACCAGCGTCGCGAACAGCACTCCGAACGAGATCGAGATCGCCATCGGGATGAGGAACTGCGCCTGGGTGCTGCGTTCGGTCATGAGCGGCACCAGGCCGACGAACGTGGTCGCCGCCGTGAGTACGATCGGCCGGAAGCGCGTGATGGCCGCCTCGACCACGGCATCGCCGAGCGTCTCGCCCTCCGCGCGTCTCGAGTTGACGTAGTGGACGAGCACCAGGCTCGAGTTCACGACGACTCCGGACAGCGCGATGATCCCCACCACGGACATCATGCTCAGGTTTCGACCCATCAACAGGTGGCCCAGGATCGCCCCCACGAGTCCGAAGGGGATCACCGACATGATCAGCAGGGGCTGAAAGTACGACCGCAGCGGCACCGCCAACAGGGCGTAGATCAGGAAGAGCGCCACCGGGTACCAACGGATCAGGCCCGCCGCGGTACGGCGTTGCTCCCGCTGTTGGCCTTCGAGGGAAACGGTCATCCCCGGATAATCCGCGAGGATCTCCGGGAGCGCGCCCGCTCGCAGATCCGCCAGCACCTCTCCCTCACTGATCACGCTGCGATCGACGTCGGTCGTGACGTTCACCACGCGTTGCCGGTCGCTGCGACGGATCGTCGAGTAGCCCCGCCCGAGTTCGGCGTGGGCCACGGTGCCAAAGGGCACTTCCGTGCCATCCGCGGCCCGGATGCGCATGTTCTCCAGGTCGCCGAGCGAACGGCGCTCGTCTGCGGGGTACCGGACCATCACGCGCACGTCGTCACGCCCGCGCTGGATCCGCTGCACTTCCTCCCCATAGAACGCCTGGCGCACCTGGCGGGCCAGGTCGGAGAGCGAGAGGCCCAATGTCTCCGCGGCCGGCAGGATATCGAGCTCGACCTCGCGCTTCCCCGCGCGAAACGAATCGGCGATGTCGAGTACGCCAGGGTATTCGCCGAGCTTCAGTTTCAAACGATCGGCGGCTTCGGTGAGATGGTCGATGTTGCTGCTCTGCAGCTGAAGGTTGATCGCCTCGCCCGCGGCGAAGATCGACGAGAAATAGGTGACCTCCACCGCCTCGGCGACGGGCCCGGTGAGTGCGCGCCAGCGCTTCTCGATCTCCCGCGTGCCCAGCACACGGTCTTCGGACGGCACCAGCTCGAGCACGATCTCGGCAAGATGGCTGCCGGAGGCCGAAAGCCCCCCGCCACCACCGGGGCCGGCGCCCTCAGTGTCCTTGAACGGCTGCCCCCCGACCGAGACCATCACGTGCTGGACGTGGCTCTCGGCGCCCTCGACTTCGTACTCTTCGTCGAGCTCGACCTGCAGCCTCCCGATCGCGTCGACGAGCTGCTGGGCCGCCAGCGCGGTCTTCTCCGCGGGTGTGCCCTGCGGCATCGTGATGAGCCCCGTGACTTCGTCGCCTTCGACGGGCGGGAAGAACGAGAAGCTCATCCGGCCACTGCCGACCCATGCGACGCTCCACAGAAGGAGCGCCACCGTGACGGCCACCGCCGCGTAGCGAAAACCGAGCACGCGCTGGAGCGCGCGCTTGTACCCGTGGTGCGTGAACCGCTCGAGACCCCGGGCGAAGCGGTCCTGGAGTTTCGCCCAGCGACCCGCGTCGGCGGCGACTTCTCCGGTCACAGGCTTCCCGTGGCCGAGGTGGGCGGGCAAGACGAGCGTCGACTCGACCATCGAGAACAGCAAGCAAGCGGTCGTCACGGAGGCCATCACGCCGAAGACCTGCCCGAGGCCCCCCTCGATCAACAGAAGCGGCATGAACGCCGCGATCGTGGTCAAAACCCCGAAGATCACCGGGGTCACGACCTTCTGGGCTCCGAGGATCGCCCCCTGAAGCCGGTCGCCCGTTTTCTGTTGCCATGTGTAGGCGCTCTCGCCCATGACGATGGCGTCGTCTACGAGGATGCCGAGCACCAGGATGAACGCGAACGACGAGATGACGTTGATGCCGATCTCGAGGGGCGCCATCACGAACAGCGCCCCCGCGAACGACACGGGAACCCCGATTGCAACCCAGAATGCCAGTCTCAGCCGAAGGAACAGCGCGAGCACGATCAGCACCAGGATGAAGCCGGCCCGTCCGTTGCGCATCAGGATGTCGAGGCGCCCGGTGAGCATCTCGGTCTGGTCCTGCCAGATCGTCAGATTCACACCTTCGGGCAACAGCGACTTTGCGTCGGCGACGTACCCCTCGACGGCCGCGCCGATCCCCAGCGAATTCTGGTTTCCGACCCGCGAAACGCGGATGAGCACTGCGGGTTCGCCGTCGAACGAAGTCGTGCGGTCGATGTCCTCGAATCCGTCGACGACGGTCGCGACGTCGCCAAGCGTGACGCGAGTGCCATCGGCGCGCGTGATCAGGACGAGGCGCTCGAACTCCGGGCCGCGGTACGCCTGCCCCTTGGTCCGCAGCAGGATCTCCCCGCCGTCCGTCTTGATGCTCCCGCCCGGCAGGTCCAGGGACGAGCGCCGCACGGCTTCCGCAACCTGGTCGAAGCTCAGACCGTGGCGTCGCAGGTTCGCCTCCGGCACCTCGATCGACACCTCGTACGGCCGCGTCGCGAGCAGCTCGACCTGGGTGACCCCCTCGAGGGCCGCGAGCTCGTCGCGGACGCGCTGCCCGAGTTCTTTGAGCGTCGCCTCTTCGACCGCACCGAAGAGCGCCAGGTCCATCACCGGCCGCGTCGGCGTGACCTTCGCGATGATCGGCTGCTCGGTGTCTTCCGGGAAGGTCGTGATCGAATCGACCTGGTTCTTGATGTCGTCGGTCGCCTTCGTGACGTCCGTGCCCGAGATCAGCTCGATGCTGACCCCGCACACCCCTTCGACGGCCGTGGAAGTGACCTGCTCGACGCCTTCGACGCCCTCGACGGCCTCTTCGACCCGAACGCAGACACCCTCTTCGACTTCTTCCGGCGCCGCACCCCGGTACTCGACGCTCACCGAGACGATGTCGACGTCGATGTCCGGGAACGTCTGCTTGCGGATCGACGGGAGCGACGTGAGACCGCCGATGAGCATGATGGCCATCACGAGGTTCGCCGCCACGTGGTTGTGCGCGAACCAGGCGATCACCCGGCTCACGACGAGACTCCGGGGTCCTCTTCCGCTTCCCCGGTCACCGAGACGGCACCCTCGGCGACGATCGAACGGACGTGCATGCCGTCGACCGGCGTCTCGAGGGCCGAGATGCAGACGCGCTCACCCGGCGCGATGCCCGATCGAATGAGAGCCTTCTCCCGGCCGCGCCGCATCACTTCGACCGCGCGGAACCGCAGCCGATCCTCTGCGTCGACGATCAGCACCTGATCTCCCGTCCGGAGCGCGGTTCGCGGCAGCACGACGACCTCGTCCGCCGTCTTGCCGAGAATCTCGGCCTCGACGAACAGGCCCACCGGAAAGTCGGGACGGCCCGCGCGCTTGCCGCGCCCGTACGGATCTTCGACCCGTGCGACCACGTGCACCATCCGACTGCGCGCGTCGATCTCCCCCTCGGTCCGGACCACACGCCCGTGCCATTCCCGGTCGGCCCCGGCGTAGCGAGCCCGCAGCGTCACCTCGGGGCCGAGCTCGCCTTCGGACAAACCGCCCGAGGGCAGCTCGATCCACGCGAGTTCGTCGTCCCGAATCGGCAGCCGGACTTCGGCCCAGTCGACGGCGTAGATCCGACCGACGGCCACTCCGCGGCTCACGAACTGCCCGACATCGACTTTCTCATCGCGAACCCGGCCTGCGTACGGCGCCCCGATCTCCGTTCGCTCGACGTCCCGCTCGGCCTGATCGAGCGCTGCGCGTGCCTCGCGCCGCGACGCCGCGGCGACTTTCTCTGCGTTCCGAGCGTCATCGAGTCGGGAGGCGCTCGTCACGTTTTGCTTGGCCAGGGTTTCCTGCCGTTCGAGCTCTCGCCCTGCCCGTGCCGCCTCGCTCTCGGCGCGGGCCAGCTGTGCGCGGCCTCGCTCGAGCGCGACTTCGTAGTCTGCCGGGTCGATCCGAAACAGCGGGTCGCCTTTTTCGAAGAAGCCACCCGAGACGAGTGCCGGAGACACCCAGAGCACGCGCCCGGAGATTTCGGGCACCACGTCACTCTCGGTGCGGGGAGCGACCGTCCCGTGGGTTTCGACGAGGAGCTGCACGCTGCGCGCTTCCGCGGAGATCGTCCGGACGAGCGGGATCGCCGGCTGCGGAAGCGCCGTCGGAGTCTCCGGGGCCGTCGCGAACAACAACGTCGCTCCGAGAAGGCCGGCGCCCAGCGCGCCGAGCGTGAGCAGGAGCTTGGGGCTCAGATTCATGGGGCTTCTCTTGTGGGCGCAGGAGATTCAGTGTCGGACACGGCGGGGGCTCTCATGCCCGCCGCCAGGAAACGAACGAGATCGGGAATCGCTTCACTCGGCTCGAGCTCGAACGGGCCGCGGTGCGTGACCACGGAGATCATCGCGCCCATGGCGAACGCATACCGCGCGTACAGCACCTCCTCTTCGAGGTCGGGAAGGGCTCGGTGGAGCGCCGCGAAGAAGCGCTCGATCGTCTCGCCGAACACCTCTTGGAACAGGGCTCGGATCTCGTCGGCGGGCTCGGCCTGGAGCATGCCCACCAGTTCGGAAAGACTGGGGTGCTGACTCGCGAACTCGAGAGCCGGCCGGACCAGCGCTTCGAGCAGAGCCTCCACCGGGACGACGGAACCGTCGGCTTCGAGGACGTCGAGCTGCCGCAGGCGCTCGGAGTTGACCGGGGCGAGGCGCCGCTCGAACACGGCCCGCAGGAGTTCCCCTTTGGACCCGAAGTGGTAGTGGACGGCCGCGACGTTCGCGCCCGCCTCGGCGGTGACCGCACGCATAGACGTGGCCGCGATCCCGGCGCGGGCGAAGAGCCGCTCTGCCGCGTCCAGGAGCCGCTCTTTGGTATCGGGTTCGGGTTGGAGGGGAGCCGTCGCCACAGTGATTGAAACATATGTTTCAATCACTTGTTTGGCAAATGACCCCGCGGGGCTTTATCCGGTCCGCCCGCTCGACAACTCTCCCATCAAGCCGAACAGGCCCACCAGGTCCCGGTCGCCGCCAGAGCCCGTATTGAAGTCCCGATAGGCCGTGTCCACATTCACGGCCAGGCGTTCGGCATCGCTCCAATCCGCGAACTCGCCGAGTGCGATGTCCCTCGCTGCATCGGCAGCCGAGAGCCCGCCGTCGAAGCGCTCGCGGGCCGCGTCCCGCACGAATTCGAGGTACGCCTTCACGGCCTCCGCCCCTCTCGCGTCGGTGATCGGCCCGTGGCCGGGCACGATCGTCTCCGCGCCGAGCGCCACGATCCGATCGCATGCGTCGATCCAGTTCGAGAACGGGCCTTCCCAGACGATCGGCGTGCCTTCGATGAACAGAATGTCGCCGGTGTACACGATGCGTTCGTTCGGCACGTGAACGATCACATCGCCGCGCGTGTGCGCCGGCCCGACCTCGATCAACTCGACTCGCTTGTCGCCGACCGTCAAGTCCAGCTGGCCGTCGAACACCTTCGTGGGCGGCGTCAGCGTGATCCCCTCGAACTCGAACTGCCCGAAGCTCTCCCGGGTCCAGCGACCGAGCGCGCTGTCTTGTGCGCCGATCGTCTTCACGAGTTGCGCAAGTGCGGCGGGCGGGGTGTCGCCCATCTCCTCGGCACAGGCCGTCGACGCAATGATCTCAGCCCCGGTGACGAGTTCGTTCCCATAGCAATGGTCACCGTTCGCGTGCGTATTGACGAGCGTGTCGATCGCGCGGGCCGCCGGCGCGGCGTCTTGCATCGCGGCCAGCATCTCTCGTGTGAGCGGCAGATCGAACAGCGTGTCGATGAGCAGCGACTGGTCGCCGTCGACGACGAGCCCGGCGTTACTCCACCCCCATGAGCCGTCGGGTTGGAGCCAGGCCCAACTCCCGCCGCCGAGATCGTGAAGGCCCTTCTGGAAGGTCCACTTCGGGTGTCCGAGCCCACTCCACGCCATGCCTGCTCTCCTCTCCGCTACCAGCTTCCGCCGCCGCCACCGCCGAATCCGCCGCCACTGAAGCCACCGCCCCCGAAGGCGCCGCCCGAGCTGAACCCCGTACTGCCCGCTTTCGAGGGCCGCGAAGCGAACGTTTGACCCATCGTCTGGAGCGAGTTCCCGACGTCCGTGACGAAGTGACCCGGGTAGAAACCACCGCGGTAGCGATCCGACCGATACCAGTCTGGCGGCTCGGTGTAGATGCCCTCGAAGGCTTCTGCCCACTCGTCCGCCACACCCAGCACGACCGCGTACGGCAAGCAGCGCTCGAAGTGACCCGCGTCGCGGCCGCCCATCCGTTCGAGTCGATCGCGGTCGACCCGCGCCATGAACTCCTGGAACCCCAAGATCTCCTCGTAGGCTCGGCGGCCGCGCCGCGTGCGCTGTGGCATGTGGGGCGCGTGGACGAACACGATCGCACCACACGCGAGCAGCGCCACGCCTGCCGCGGGAGGCAACTGAAAGAAGCCCCAGCACAGGATCGCGGCGATGAACAAACCGATCGAGAAGCCGCGCCAGCGCTTGCGCACGGCTTCGGGCGACGCTGGAAAATACCCGCCTTCTTTGGCCAATCCCTGGTAGAGCGCTTCCTGCAGCCCGGGAACGTCTTCGTAGAAGTGGTTCTTGAGCGAGGAGAGCTCGATCGATGTGGCGCCGCGTTTGAAGAGCGCGGCCAACAGGAACTTCTCGTGAGGCTTCAGTGCGTCGTCAGCCGCCCGCTTCGAGTGAAGCGTGTAGTCCTTGTCGGTGAGGAAGAGCAACTTCGTGGTCTCGACCTCTTCGATCTCCAGGTAGCCGCGGACGGCGAGATCGAGGATCGTGGCGGTGACGTCCTGCATGTCCGCGCTCTCGTCGATCAGCGTTCCCACCTCAGCGGGCGTCAGACCCTCGGGCGGCTCGTAGCGAACCGGGATCGAGTCGCCGACCCCGACGTCCCGGCCGTGCCGGCGCCAACGGCGCTGGATCCAGCCGAACACGACGAACGGCGCGAAGAGCCAGGGCCCGCCCCATGCCAGAAACGAGCGGATCGCTCGCTCGACCCGGCTCGGCTCCTCGAACACTCCCTTGGGTAGCGCCACCGCGACCGTCAGCCCTTCCGATGGCCCGAGGCCGGCCGCCTCGAAGCGGATCGAGCCGCCCTCCGCGAACACGGTGCAATTCGACGCGGTCGAGCCATGAACACCGGTGAAGCAGCGCGTCTGCAGTCCGGTCGCATCGAGACCGGGCGGGAGATGAACGCGCGCGTGAACCGCCTGGATCGGCACCGTCCATTCGTTTCCGGTGATGTCCCAGTAGAGCTCGTCGTGCTCTTCGAGGAACACGACCCCTTCCTCGACCCGATAGCGGATCCGGTACTCCTCGCGCGGAGAGACCCAGCGGTCGGCATCCCCCACCTTGATTCGCACGACCGACGAGTCGCCCTCGACCCGATACGGGCGCGCGTCTCCATTGAACTGGGTGACTTCTTCCACCGTCAGGTCGAGTCGGTGCTGCGTCTGCCAGTCACGGTCGTAGCGGACGGGAATGTCGCGATAGATCCCGTGGCGCTGCTCGCCACCGAACTCGTACGTGATCTCCTCGACGATCGCGACGCCGCCATCCGGCTCGAGAAAGAGCTCGACATCGAAGATCGCGATCTCTTCTGCCGCAACCGCCTCGGCCGCTGTGACGGCCAGAAGGATCGCGAGGGCAAGCGTGGCCCCACCCGCCCGATTGAGGCTCTTCACTCGGCGAACGAAACCTTCGGTGCGATCCGTTCCGCCGGTGCATCGAGTTCGAAGTACTCCTTCTTCGCGAAGCTGAACACGTTGGCGACGAGGTTGGACGGAAACGACTCGACCCGCGTATTGAGATCTCGAACGATCGCGTTGTAGTAACGGCGCGCGTTCTGGATCGCGTCCTCCAGGCCCGACAGCTCGGACTGGAGCGAGAGGAAGTTCTCGTTCGACTTGAGTTCGGGATACGCCTCGGCCACCGCAAAGAGCGAGGCCAACGAGCGCGACAGGCTCCCTTCGGCGGCGGCCTGCTGCTCGACGCCCTGAGCGCCCATCGCCGAGCTGCGCGCGCGCGTCACTTCCTCGAAGGTCTCGCGCTCGTGCGTGGCGAAGCCCTTCACCGTTTCGACCAGGTTCGGGATCAGCTCGTAGCGCCGCTTGAGCTGCACATCGATGTCGCTCCAAGCCCCTTCACTCCCGTTTCGGAGCCGCACGAGCCCGTTGTACTGCGAGATCGCGTAGACCGCAGCGGCCCCGACCGCCAACCACAACAAGAGCGACATAAGAACCTCCTCCTCCCCCGGTTTCCGGGGTAAGTTGCCCTGGACGGCGCGGGCTCGAAAAACTCCGCGACCGTCAATGAGAAGGGTAACTCAGCGCACATGTCGGGCGTCGCCCACACCCCTCGTCTGCGCAAAGAGCTGTCGCTGATCGACGTCTACGCGATCGCCACCGGCGCGACGCTCAGCGACGGATTGTTCCTGCTGCCCGGCCTCGCGGCCGCCCAGGTCGGCCCGAGCCTCGTGCTCTGCTACGCCGTCGCCGCGCTTCCGATGATTCCCGCGACGCTCGCGATGGTAGAGCTCGCCACCGCGATGCCGCGCGCGGGCGGGGCGTACTACTTCCTGGACCGCAGCCTTGGGCCCGCGTTCGGGACGCTCGGCGGACTCGGCACCTGGCTTGCCCTGACGCTCAAGACTGCGATCGCGCTCATCGGCATGGGGTTCTACCTCCACGCGCTGTTCCCCACCGTCAACGGGGTGGGCGTCGCGGTGGGCCTCGCGGTCGCGGTCGGCGGGGTGAATCTACTCGGAGGCCGACCCTCCGGGCGTTTCCAGGTCGTCCTGCTCGTCGCCTTGCTCGCAATCCTCGGAGCCTTCCTCGCCGTCGGGCTCCCGGCCGTCGAGCCCGATCACTTCCGGGGCGCACTCGATGTGGAGACCGCGTCGTTCCTCGGAACCGCAGGCATGCTGTACATCAGCTATGTCGGCGTGACGAAGGTCGCCAGCGTGTCGGAGGAAGTCCGGAACCCCGAGCGCAATCTTCCCCTCGGCGTCTTTCTCGCGTTCGGGACGGTGCTCGGTGTCTACCTCCTCGGGACGATCGTCATCGCGGGCGTCGTGCCGCCCGACGTCCTGGCGGGGCATCCCACCGCGCCCGCCGAGGCGGCCCGGCGCCTCTTCGGCGAGCCCGGGGCCATCGCGATCTCGGTCGCGGCCTTGCTCGCCTTCGCCTCGGTCGCGAACGCCGGAGTCCTCAGCGCGTCGCGGTACCCGTGGGCGATGGGGCGCGACCACCTCCTGCCCGAAGCGTTTGCCACCCTCCGACGAGGCAGTCCCGTTCTGGGTGTCATCGTGTCGGTCGCGGCGATCGTCGCCTTCGTGGTCTGGATCGACGTCACGGGCATTGCGAAGCTCGCGAGCGCGTTCCAGTTGTTCGCGTTCGCATTGGTGTGCCTTGCGGTGATCGTCATGCGGGAGAGCGGGCTCGCATCGTATGACCCCGGATTTCGCGCGCCGTTCTACCCGTGGATCCCGCTGCTCGGCGTCGCCTCTGCGGGTGTCCTGATCCTCCACATGGGAGCGGGGCCTCTCCTCGCCGTCGCCGCAGGCATCGCCATCGCACTGCTCTGGTACCGCGGCTACGTGGCACAACGCGTCGAACGACACGGCGCGATCTACCACGTCTTCGAGCGCCTCGGGAGAAGACGATTCGACGGTCTCGACGCGGAGCTGAGAGGCATCCTCAAGGAGAAAGGGCCGCGTCACTCCGACTCGTTCGACGGAGTTCTCGCGCGGGCGACGACGCTCGATCTGGAGGCCGCAGCGTTCGACGACGTCGTGCTTTCCGCGTCACGCGTCCTCGAAGCGGACGTCCACGTTCCGGCGGACCGCCTCGCGCACGGCTTTCTCGAGGGAACGCGGACGGGCTCCACACCGGTCGCCGGAGGCGTCGCGCTGCCACATCTGCGACTCGAAGACGTCGACACGCCGCGACTGGTTGCCGTTCGCTGCCGAGACGCGGTGCTCGTGCACACCGGCGACGCGGAGGGCCACGCCCAGCCCCCGGCACCCACCTATGCGGTCTTCTTCCTGATCAGCCCGATGAACGATCCTGGGCAACATCTCCGCTTGCTCGCCGAACTGGCCACACGCATCGACGCGCCCGACTTCCTGGCGCGCTGGCTCGAGGCCGACGGCGACCGGGAGCTGCGCCGCAGCCTCCTTCACGACGAACGCAGCCTCGTGCTCCACGTCGGCTCCTCAGACCTCTCTGAGTCCTGGGCGGAGAAATCTCTGCGCGAGATCAACCTGCCCGAGGGCTGCCTGATCGCGGTGATCCATCGCGGCGAGGACATCCTCATCCCACGCGGTAGTACGCGACTCGTACACGGGGACCAGCTGACGATCATCGGCGAGCCGGCCGTCATTCGCGCGCTCCAGTCGACGGCGATCTAGGCGAGCTAGCGGCGGCGGCGACGGAGCGTCGCGAGGCCGAGGAGCCCCAGCGCGAACTGAGCCAGCGTCCCGGGCTCCGGCACGCTCGTGAGCGTTTCGAAATAGAGGTTGTCGATGCCGAAGTCGTGACCGGTGAATTCGACCCGCAAGATGTCCTCGGCGCGCTGGATCCCGAGGAAGCTCGAGGCTGTGCCCCAGTCGGCGATGCTGGGAGCGGCCAACGTGAGGGTCTCGAGAAGGACATCCCCCACGCCGTAGACGCGGATCGTGATATCGCTTCCCGCGTCCCCCGCGACGTACGCGCCGACCCGATTGACGGGCCCCGCGAACGAGAACTCGACGGTCGCCATCGCGCTCGCCGACTCGAACACGCCGAGGTAGGCGCTCCCGAAAGGCACATCCAACGCGCTCGCCACCACGCCGTTCGCACCCCAGTCGTTCGGGGTGGCCGATCCCACGCTCAACTCGTGCACGAACGCATCGTTCGGAAAGACGTAGTTGTTCGCTCCGAACAAGGTCACGCCGGTCGCGAACGTGTAGGGCCCGGCGACGCCCGGGAGGTACACGCCCACGGCCCCGGGCTGGGTTCCCACTTCACCGCCAGGGACTAGCCCCTCGAACCCTTCTTCGATCGTGGACTTCCAGAAGTCGCCCACAGCCAACGGCACCGCGGCCGCGGATCCCGCGACGAGGAAGAGGAACAAGGCGAGAGTGGCAAAGGCGACTCGCATCACAGAAGTGGAATCGGGGCTGTTTCACCTCGACTTGAGAGAAAAGGGTGACTTTTCCCACATCCAAAAACTTCGGTATCCCCTCGGGGCTTTTAGCGCCGCCTCCGGCTGGGATACCGTCGAGATCCTCAGAATCTCAGGAGAAGCGATGAACTCGTGGAATCTCGCGGATGCCCTCGACCGGATCGCCGCAGAGCGCGGTGCGGAGGACGCGGTGGTCCAGGGCGCCCGGCGAATCAGTTGGACAGACTTCGAGCGCCGTGCCCGGAATCTCGGCGCCTGGATGCTCGAGCGGGGCGCCTCCCATCAGGGAAAGGTGGCCCTCTACACGTACAACCACCCGGCGTATCTCGAAGGCACGTACGCGGGCTTCAAGGCGTCACTCGTCCCCGTGAACGTGAACTACCGCTACCGCGAGGAAGAGCTCTCATACCTGCTGGCGAACGCGGACGCCGAGATCGCGATCGTCCATCAGGAGTTCGCCGATCTGATCGGCAAGGTGCAGTCCGGACTCCCGCAACTGAAGGGTGTCCTCGTCGTTTCCGAGGACGGAACCGCCTCGACGGGTCTCTCCGGTGCCGACGACTACGAGACCGTCGCGGAGACCGACCGGCCGGCACCCGCGGCGCCGCGCAACCCCGACGACATGATGTTCCTCTACACCGGCGGAACGACCGGGCTGCCGAAGGGCGTCATGTGGCGCCAAGACGACCTGTACCGTCGCTTCGGCGGAGGGGGACTCGCCGAGGCTCCGGACGACCTCGAAGCCCTCGCGGCGTTCGTGAACGACCCCGCCAACTCGCTCCGCGCGCTGATCGGTCCACCGCTGATGCACGGCACGGGCTGGTTCACCGCGATGATTGCACTGTTCACCGGGGGCACCGTGCTCCTCCTCGACGACGCGCGTCGTTTCGATGCAGACCGGCTCTTCGAGCAGGTGACGCGCGATCGACCGAGCGCTCTGACCATCGTCGGCGACTCGTTTGGCCGCCCCATGGTCGAAGCATTGCGCGCGCGAGGCGAACGATATGACCTGTCTTCCATCCGGATGGTCACCTCCTCGGGCGTGATGTGGAGCCAGGAGATCAAGCAGGCACTCCTCGAGTACGGCCCGCAGATGGCGCTCGTGGACGCTTTTGGCTCGTCCGAGGCTCTCGGCATGGGCACTTCGATCACGACCTCGCAGGGCATCCAGCAGACGGCTCGCTTTCAGCTCGGCGAGCGGACCGTGCTGTTCGATGAGAACCTCGACCTCGTCGAAGCGAAGCCTGGCGCACGCGGCATGATCGGCGTCGGCGGGCGCCAGCCCGTCGGCTACTACAAAGATCCGGAGAAGAGCGCGCGCACGTTCGTCGAAACGCCGCGGGGCCGTTTCTCCGTCCCCGGCGACTGGGTCGAGGTGCACGAGGATGGTGTCTCCCTCACCCTGCTCGGGCGCGGCTCGGTGTGCATCAATACGGGCGGCGAGAAGGTCTTCCCCGAAGAAGTCGAGGAGGTGCTGAAGCGCCACGCAGGGGTCCGCGACGCCGTCGTGGTGGGCGTCCCGGACGAGAAGTGGGGCGAAGCGATCACCGCGGTCGTCTCGCGCGAAGAATCGGCCGCCGCGGGATCTCGAGCCGACGGACCCGCGCTGATCGAGTTCGTCAAGGAGCAGCTGGCGGGCTACAAGGCCCCCAAGCAGGTCGTGTTCCTCGACAGCGTCTACCGCTCACCTTCCGGCAAGGCGGACTACAAGCGCACACGGAAACAGGCACTCGAAGCCCTTGGACTTGCCTGAGAGAAACCGCGCGGGGTCGGGAGGCATCGAAGTCCGCATGAACGGATCGTACGCGCACCGAACCCACACCGGTCAGGATCCCCGATGAGATTCATCCGAAGAGCAATCTGGGACCTCCCGGCTCGAGAGATCACACCGGAGCCCATCTTCCACGACCGACGTCGCTTCTTGCGGGGCGCCGCGACCGGCGTCGCGGCCGCGGGAGCCGCCGCCTGGCTCCCTGGGTGTGAGCGTCTTTCGGGCGACCCCAGCGGCGCCGCACACGCGGAGGCCGCTCCCGGCCCCGTCTCGGAAGACGGCTTTCGGACCGACGAGGAAGCCACGCCGTTCGAGGATGCGACGCGGTACAACAACTTCTACGAGTTCGGCACCGGCAAGGAAGACCCCGCCCGGAACGCCATGGACTTTCAGCCGAAGCCCTGGTCGATTCGCGTCGAAGGCGACATCGCGAAGCCTGGGGACGTCCCGCTCGAAGCACTCCTGGCCCCGCACACGCCCGAGGAGCGCATCTATCGTCTGCGCTGTGTCGAAGCGTGGTCGATGGTGATCCCCTGGACCGGGATTCCACTCGCCGCCGTGCTGAAACGCCTCGATCCCGGGAGCCGCGCCAAGTATGTCTCGTTCGAGACACTCCACGACCCCGAGCGAATGCCGGGGCAGCGGCGCTCGGTGCTCGACTGGCCGTACCGCGAGGGGCTTCGGATCGACGAAGCGATGCACCCACTCACATTGCTCGTCACGGGCATGTACGGGCGCGACCTCCCCAACCAGAACGGAGCCCCCCTGCGCCTGATGGTGCCGTGGAAGTACGGGTTCAAGAGCATCAAGTCGATCGTCAAGCTCGAGCTCACCGAGAACGCGCCCAGGACGTCGTGGAACGACTCCGCGCCGGGCGAGTACGGCTTCTACGCGAACGTGAATCCGACCGTCGACCATCCTCGCTGGAGCCAGCAGAGCGAGCGGCGGATCGGCGAGTTCCGCAAACGCCCCACCCTCCCCTTCAACGGCTACGCCGAGCAGGTCGCCGGACTCTACGCCGGGATGGACCTGACGAAACTCTTCTAGGGATGACGCGCGGCAGGCCGAGCACTCAGCTCCTCGTCACGGCAGTCGCTCTCGTGCCGGCCGTCGGCGTCCTCGCAGGTCTCGTGCTGGATCGACTCGGCGCGAACCCGGTCGAGACCGTCACCCACGTGACCGGCGAATGGGCGCTTCGGTTCCTGCTCGTCTCACTCGCCGTGACACCGGCGCGGCGCTGGTTCGGTTGGTCGTGGCTCGCGCCCTACCGCCGGACCTTCGGCTTGATCGCGTTCGGGTATGCGTGCGCCCACCTCTTGACGTGGCTCGCGCTCGACTGGTTCTTCGACTGGAGTGCGATCTGGGCGGACATCCTCGACCGCCCCTTCGTCACGGCAGGGATGGCGGCATTCCTCTGCCTGCTCGCGCTGGCGGCCACTTCGACGCGGCGCTCGATGCGCCGCCTGGGGAGGCGCTGGATCACCCTCCATCGCCTCGCCTATCTGGCCGGCGCGCTGGGTGTCCTTCACTTCTTCTGGTTGGTGAAGGCCGATATCGCCCCGCCGGTCCTCCACGGGGCCATCCTGGCCGGGCTGCTCGCGGCCCGATTCGGTCCTCCCTCCCGCACCTGAGGGAAAACCCGGGGCAGCCCTCGGGGAAAACTCAGTTCCAGGGCCGAATCTGCCGAAAGTCCTGGGGATGCTGCGGGATCACTCGAGAGAACTCCATTCGGCGGTGCTTTCGGCCGACCTGTTGCTCAGCGCGCTGATTTTCGGAGTGCTCGTCTCGCTGCCAGGGATGGCACCCGGTGCGTCCGGGTACACCGTCTTTCGGCTGCTGGGCCTCGGTCTGGCCGCCTCGCTGATCTGGCCGCTCGCGTTCCAGCAGCTGGGCCTCTACAGCTCGCAGCGCCGCCTGGGCGCCGAGCGGATCTTCGTGCGGCTGCTGGTCGCGGGCGCGGTGGCTCTGATCGCCGAGTCCAGCGTGGCGTTCGCGCTCTCCGTCCCGGTAGCCCCGGAGTTCCCGGCGCTCTGCGCCGCGGCCCAATTGGTCGCACTCGGCGCGGTTCGGCTCTCGGTCTACGGCGGGCTCCGCTGGCTGCGGCGCGGGGGCCACAACTCCCGCAACGTGCTGGTGGTCGGGTCCGGGCCGCGCGCGGCATACGTCCAGGACGTGATCCACAGAAACGCAGGCTGGGGCTTGCGCATCATCGGTTTCATCGACGACGGCCCGCCCGAAGGCGGCGCCTCGATCGACGAGGACGAACTCTTCAAACTGTCTCAGATGCGCGAACTGCTGCGGGACCGAGTGATCGACGAGGTCATCGTCGCGTGCCCCCGGTCGATGCTCGCATCGATCGTCGACGTCGTGGACGCCTGCGCCTCGGCAGGAGTTCCGATCACGCTGCTCTCGGACATCTTCGGCGATTACTTGCCGCCGCCTCAGGTCCGGCGCTTCGGCTCGCTGCCGGCACTCAACTTTGCACCCGTGCACCACAACCGCATCGCCCTCTCCGCCAAGCGCGCGCTCGATGTCGCCGGTGCAGCGCTTCTCCTCTTCGCCACGGCGCCGCTCCTCGGCGCCGCGATGCTCGCGGTCCGTCTCACTTCTCAGGGCCCGGTGTTGTTCCGTCAGCTGCGCTGCGGACTCAACGGACGCACCTTCGAAATGCTGAAGCTCCGCACGATGTACGCCGACGCCGAAGCACGCCGTGCCGACCTCTCCCACTTGAACGAGATGGACGGTCCTGTCTTCAAGATTCGGGACGACCCGCGCATCACCCCGGTCGGGCGCATCCTGCGCCGACTCAGCATCGATGAGCTTCCCCAGCTCTGGAACGTGCTCCTCGGCGATATGAGTCTCGTCGGCCCGCGCCCCTCGCTTCCGAGCGAGGTGGTCGAATACCAGACCTTCGAGCGGCGGCGGCTGTCCATGCGCCCAGGACTGACTTGCATCTGGCAGGTCAGCGGCCGCAACGAAGTCGATTTCGAAGACTGGGTCCGGCTCGATCTCGAGTACATCGACACCTGGTCCCTCGGCAGCGATTGGCGAATCATGCTGCAGACGCTTCCGGCCGTCGTGAAGGGCGACGGCGCGAGCTAGCTCCCGATCCGTCATTCGCGGTCTCGCCGAGAGGCCGCACCGAGGCGTGTCGCTTCGTGCCACCCGAGCCGAGCACGCGGAGCGCTACCGGGAGAGGTTGGGAATGAGGAGTCGTGACGAGCGGCAAAGGCCGCCGGTCACGCGAGTCCCGGTATCTCTGCCGGTGAGATCAGCCCGTGCCGTCGCCAGCCGACGCGCAGCATCCACGTGCGGGGTGGTGCGACGAGCGGAGATCCTCTCGCTGGGGCCCTGCGCTGGCCGGCCCAGCCATCGAAACCCCGAGCGGACGACGCCGGATCGAGCGCATCCCCCTTCACTGCTGCCCGCCCGCGGCGCTTCGCGAGGTGCCGCCGCGCGTTGAGCAGCACGTAGGCGAGTGCGTTCCGTACCTGGCGCGGGGAGCGCAGCACACGGAGGTGATATCGCCCGGCGAGCACGGGGCCTTTCCTTGCGAGAACTCGATTGACGGCTCGTGCGAAGCGGGCCGCCAGGGACTTCATACCGTGCCCGAGCGCCTCGCGGCCACTCGCCTCGACGATGCTTTGGATCGAGTAGTGGACGATCCGAAACGATCCCCGCTCGCAGGCCGGGGCGCGCGACTGTTCGATCTCCCGGACGACGCGCTTCGTCCGGAGGGACGGCAGGCCCTTCTGAACCTTCAGCGTTACGTGACACGGAAATCGCCCAGCGAACCGTTCGCGCTCGCGGTGTCGTACGGCCGGGTTCGGTCCCTGCTTCCGGCCGGCCCCGGGACGCCGCCCACCCCAAGTGCCGCGGTGGAGAGGCAGCTCGGGTTGGCTCGATCGACGCATAAGAGAGTAGAATAGGGCTATGTTTAGGCTTCGTCAAATTCGACTCAAGAGTTCGCCTCCTGAAGCACACAACTCTGGAGGCGGCCTCGGATCGGCCCTTTCCCCACCCTCATGAGGGTGGCCCCACGGGAGCGACATGGTTGTGGGTACTTCCATCTAGTAGCCCGATGAGGCACTTGCAATTCGGACCCTTCGCAGCACCGCTCTAGCGGAATTGCAGACTCGCTTTCCCGCCTTGAGATCGGCCAGAATCCGGCCGCTTGGCTCGATTCGGGGATCTTCAGCAACCAGCTAACGCTCATCCACGAGCGCTTCCGCGCGCGCGAGCCAGCGAGCGGGCGGACCTCCGAATTCCTTCGCGAGTTCCCGCAGCGGCTCTCGGTAGCGACGCGCCAGTTCGACCGCGAGCTCCCGGGGCAGGTCGGTCGACTCGGCCGCGTTCACCCGGCCCCCGAGGTCCGGCGCCGCCCGCGCGATCGCCGGATCCGCCCCCAGGAACTCCAAGATCCGTCCCAGCAGCCCCGCTGGATCCGAGAGCACCTCGTCGTAGAACCCGACGAAGACGCGATCCGGGCCCAACACATCGCGCCAGATCTCGAGAGCCCGCAGATAATCGGTCCGCAGTCGGACGCCCGGCGAATCGAAACGATCGACGACACGCGCGCGGGTCTCGTCATCGAGTTCTCCGCCCGGAGGACGTCCGGACAAGGCGAAATGTCGGGTGCCCGACCAGATCCGGTCGATCGGGTCGCGCATCAACAGGATCGCGCGCAAACCAGGACGCGGTGCCGCGATCGCCGCCACCAGTTCGCGCGGCAGGATCATGTATGCGGGCGTGATCTCGCCAGCAATCCTGTCGCGCGGAAAGAGCGACGCGTACCAATCGTCCGAGCGGCGCCCGAGCAGGTAGCGCGCCGCGAACCGAAGCTCCGACCACCCTTTTCCTCGTCGCAGTTCACGCAGCAACAAGCGACGATGGTCCCTGCGAAACTGCTGAGCGATCGCGCGCGGATCGGCTCCGGGGATCGGATAGGAAGCGTGCGACGCGCGGCGCTGCACATCCAGCCAATGCAGCTCCTTCACAGGAGGCAGCCACAGGTCGGGATGGGACGCGAGCGCGCGATGGAGCCAGGAGGTCGCCGAACGCGGCGCCCCGATTCCGAGAAAGTCGGGCTTCATGGCGTCGGTCGCATGTCTTACCGCAACGGTAGCGGAGGGCGATGCCCTTTCCGCTGGAGTAGAGTCGCCGAGCCCATCCGCCGGAGAATCGCGATGATCGACCTCTACATCTCCCCGACTCCCCACGGCGGGAAGATCTCGACCCCGATCGAAGAGGTCACGCTTCCGGACTCCGTCGAACCGCTCCCATTCGGCGCGCTCGAACGGAAAGAAGACGTGAAGACTCTCACGTAGCGCACGATGAGCGACGCCAAGCTGATCGACCAATCGGGTCGGCCCCTCGGCCCGAGAGCCGCCCAAACGCGCGCTCGGCTCCTCGATGCAACCGAGGAGCTGCTGACGGAACGTGGCCTGCGCGAACTCCGGGTCATCGACATCGCGCGTCACATCGGCTCCTCGGCTGCGACGTTCTATCAGTATTTCGGCGACCTCGAAGACGCGGTGGTCCAGCTCACCGAACGAGCCGCCGACGAGATGCCCGAGATCGTCGCCGAGATCTCGGGGTCTTGGGAAGGAGACGCCGCGCTCCCCCGTGCTCGCCGCATCGTCGACGCGTTCATTCGCCACTGGGATCGACACCGCGCGGCGCTGCGCGTGCGGAATCTCGCATCCGAAGAGGGCGACACCCGATTCATGACCGCGCGGCGCCGCGCCGTCGGACCGGTGATCGAAGCGTTGGCGGAGCAGGTACGGCGGGCGCAGGCGACCGAAGCCGTCCACGAGAACCTGCATCCCTACGCTGCTGCCGCAGCCTGCGGTGCGATCCTCGAACGACTCGCCGCCTATCACAGCGAACTCGAGGCGTTCGAAGTATCGCGCGAAGATCTCGTCGAGAGTTCGGCGCGCATCCTGACCCGAACTCTCACCGGGCGCAGCGGTCCGTGAGCCCCGACGCGAAACCGTTTCGCCTCCTGCCCGCCGTCACCCCTGAGAACGAGCACTTCTGGCGCGGCGGCGCGGACGGCGAGTTGCGTTTTCTCTACTGCGAGGCCTGCGAGGGTTTCATCCACCCGCCACAGCCGCGCTGCCCCCAGTGCCTCGCCGACCGGCTCGTGGTGCGCGCGGCTTCCGGGCGCGCCCACCTGCATACGTTCACGATCAACCATCAGCCGTGGATCCCGGGCTTCGACCCGCCCTACGTGATCGCCATCGTGACGCTCGCTGAGCAGCCGGATGTCCGCCTCACGACCAACGTCGTCGGATGTGAGCCCGATGCTCTCCGTATCGGAATGCCTCTTCGGGTCCGCTTTGAAGCGTGCGACGACGGCATCTTCCTCCCGCTCTTCGAGCCCGACGAGGCCACGACATGACCGAACCGGGCGAACGGCGCGCGGCGATCACTGGCATCGGGCAGTCCGAGATCGGACGGCGCCTCGGACGGGATCCGCTCGCGCTGACGCTCGACGCCTGCCTGGCCGCCATCGAAGATGCGGGGCTGACTCGAGAAGACATCGACGGACTGTCGACGTACCCGGGAACGTTCGGGGCCGGCGCACCGGGATTCAGCGGCGCCGGCATTCCGGACGTGCACGACGCCCTCCGGCTCCAGTTGCGCTGGTTCGATGGGGGCATCGAACACCCGGGACAGCTCGGCTCGATCATCAACGCCTGCCTCGCCGTCGCCAGTGGGCTCGCCAAGCACGTCCTCTGTTTTCGCACTGTCTGGGAATCGACCGCCCAGGGCGACGGTCGGCGCCGCGGCATCGGGACGGGGGGTGGCGGACGGTTTCGCGCCGACGGCCCGATGCAGTGGACGCTGCCGTTCGGAGCTGCGAGCGCCGCCTGCTGGATCGCGATGATGGCACAGCGCCACTTCCACGAGTTCGGCACGACTCGCGAGCAGCTCGCCTGGATCGCGCTCAACGCCCGGCGCAACGCCGCCGACAACCCGCTCGCGATCTTCCGGGATCCGATGTCGCTCGACGACTACCTCTCCGTGCGCACGATCACGACACCCTTCTGTCTGTATGACTGCGACGTCCCCGTCGACGGCAGCACCGCATTCGTGATCTCGCACCGCGACACCGCGCGGGACGCTCCGCAGCCGTGGATCGCCGTCGAAGCCGCCGGCTGCGCGATCCGCGGGCGACCGTCGTGGGACCAGTGGGACGATCTCACGACGATGGCTCTCCGCGATGCCGCTGCAATGCTGTGGGAGCGGACCGACCTCACGCCCGCCGATGTCGACGTGGCCGAGCTCTACGATGGTTTCAGCTTCATCACGATGGCGTGGCTCGAAGCACTGGGGTTCTGTGGCAAAGGCGAGAGCGGCCCGTACATCGACGGCGGTGAGCGCATCGCCCGCACTGGGGAACTGCCGCTCAACACACACGGCGGGCAGCTCTCCGCGGGCCGACTGCACGGGTACGGCTTTCTCCACGAAGCCGTGACCCAGCTCCGAGGCCAGGCCGGCGCCCGCCAAGTCGCTGGCGACCCGCGTGTCGGAGTGGCGGCTGCGGGCGGGGGCCCGCTCGGCAGCTGTCTCCTCCTCACGCGCCGCTGATCATGTCCGATCCGATCGACCCGGGCGCTCCGACGACCCCTCACCCCGACGGGTTTCTCTCGCAGCGCGTCCTCTGGGCGTACAGCCTTCCGATGGTCGGGGTCGGATTCTTGGGCATGCTCCAGAGCGTCTACCTCATGAAGTTCAGCACCGACGTGCTGCTCGTCGGACCGGCCGCGATGGGTGCCGTCTTCATGGTCGGTCGGATCTGGGATGCGGTATCCGACCCGGTCGTCGGATATGCGTCCGACCGCTCGCGGGCCCGGCTCGGTCGGCGGCGTAGCTGGATGCTCGCTTCTGCGCTGCCCCTTCTTGTGGCCACGCTGTTTCTGTGGAGCCCACCCCAGCTCGGCGGCCTTACGATTGCGGTCTGGGTCGGCGCGGCGCTCATTCTCTACGAGACGGCGTCCACCGCATTTCTCGTGCCCTGGGGTGCGCTCGGGATGGAGCTCACCCAGAACTACCACGAACGAACCCGACTCTTCGGCTACCGGCACGTCCTCGCGGCGCTCGGCTCCGGTCTCGGCCTGGCCGGCGTCTGGTGGATTCGAACCTCCGACGCGCCCCGCAGCGCCGCGTTCACGCTCGCCGCCATCGGCGGCACGGTGACCGCGGCGTTCATCGCGTACGCCGCGCTTCGTCTCGAGGAGCGTCCCGAATATCAGGGGCGCGGCGCAATCGACATACGCTCCGCGTTCGCCGACGTCTTTCGCAATCCCCATGCTCGACTCCTGCTGTTCGTCTACGGCGTCGAGACGTTCGGCACGGCCGCGATCGGCATGCTCGCGCCCTACGTCATGGAGTACGTCGTCGAGTTGCCCGACTACACCGAGCTCTTCATCGCGGTGTACTTCGTGCCGCAGTTCGCGCTCACGCCGCTCTGGATCCGGCTCACCCGTCGGTTCGGCAAGAAACCACTCTGGCTCGCGTCGATGAGCCTCATGACGGTCGCCTACACGGGGATGTTCTGGATCGACGTCGGCGGCGTGACACTGCTCTGGATCCTGCCACTCCTTCTCGGGATCGGTGGCGGGTGCGGCGCGGTCGTCGCACCGTCGATCCAGGCCGACGTCATCGATTGGGACGAGCTCGCGACCGGCGAACGCAAGGAGGGCGCATACCTCGCCGTCTGGAACCTCGTCCGCAAGGGAGCCGCCGCGATCACGCCATTCCTCGCGGGCCTCGCCCTGTCGGTCACCGGCTACGTCCCGAACGAACCGCAGTCGGAGACCACGCAGCAGGTGATGCTCGCTCTCCTCGGGCTTCTTCCCGGCGTCAGCTACGCCATCGGCACGCTGTTCTTTCTCCGGTTTAGGCTCAACGAACCCGAGCACGCTGCGGTGCTGCTTGCGCTGAAGGAGCGCGGGGCCGCGGCACGATCGAGCGAGGAGCTCGAGCCAGGGCCGGGCGCCGACGACTAGCCGATGAGTCGGGTTTCGAGAGGATCGAGCCTCACGGTACATTCCCTTCTTCATTTTTTGGGTCGACCGCCCGGGGAGCTGAGATGCGAGAACTCTCGATTCTGACGTTCGTCACCGTGGATGGGGTCGCCCAGGCACCGGGTCAGCAAGACGAAGACCTCTCCGGGGGCTTCGAGCACGGCGGTTGGGCCGCCGAGTGCTGGAACGAAGTCATGGACCAAGTGCGCAGGGAGGCGATGGCCACGCCATACGACCTCCTGCTCGGACGGAAGACCTACGACCTCTTCGCCAACAGCTTTTCGAGCGATTCGCAGAATCCGATGAACGCCGCGACCAAACACGTCGTGACTTCCTCACCGGCCACCCTCCATTGGACGAATTCGCGAGCGATCACTGGAGACATCGCTGCGGAAGTCTCGAATCTCAAGAAGCAGGACGGACCGCTCCTCCAGGTCCACGGCAGCGCGCAGCTCATCCAGACCCTGTTGGCGCACGGCCTCGTCGACCTCTTTCGCCTGTGGACGTTTCCCGTCCTCGTCGGTTCCGGGAAACGCCTCTTCGAGGGATCCGCCGCCCCGACGGGCCTGACGCTGATCAAGAGCGAGCCGACAAGCAACGGAGCGGTGATGAGCCTCTACCGACGCCGCGACTGACCGCTCGCGAAGGCGCGAGGCTTCAGGCGTCTCCCGACGATCCCGCTATCCGGCCCCGCAGCTTTCGCCAGCCGCCCGTCGGCGGCGCTTCACCCGCGAGATCGGCCAGCGCCGCCTCCAACTGGGCGTCCGGCGCCGACTCCAGCGCGTTCCCCGCGCGCATCCGCGCGAGGATCGCTTCGTCGACGGCCCCCGCGCGCTGCACCGAGCGACTTCGAAATGCGCGCAGCGGTCCGCCGATCGGTGAGCTCCGCACCAGATCGCTCGCGAGTTCGGCAGCGGATCGCCACGGGCGCGGCCAACCCGTCGTCGCTTCGAGCGCGCGATCCAGCGCCCCGCGTCGCGCGACGGCCAGGGAAGATTCGAGCGAAACGTCGGGGACGCAGCTCAGTGCTGCGCGCACGAGAGTGGCGTCAAAGGGCCGGGGGCGAACGTCGGCACCCCTTCGAACCCGCGCGAGGAAGTCCGGCGGGAGCGCCACCGGAAGCGGAGCCCCGCCATCGATCAGTTCGCGGTAGAGCACGCCGTACCGGGCGACCTGCTCGCCCAGATCGAAATCGCGCCTCATTCGCCCGGCGGCGGCTCGACCCAGACCGAGTCGGGCCTCGTCACTCTCGGCGAGGCGAGCAAGCGCCTCGGCAAGCGCCTCGGGCTCCCCCTCCGGAACGAGGAGACCGGTGACACCCTCCTCCACGACGTCGGGGATCCCGCCATGTCGCGTGCCCACGACCGGGAGCCCCGTTGCCGCCGCCTCGACCACGACGTTCGGGATCCCTTCGACGTCCCCGTCCTCCGCGGTGATCGAGCAGTGGACGAATGCGTCTGCGCCCCGCAAATGTTCGAGCAGACCGGCCTGGTCGGTGCTCGGTACGAAACGCACCTGTGATCCGAGTTCGAGCGCCGCGACCTGACTCTCCAGCACAGCCTGTTCCGGGCCCTCGCCGACGATCGTCAGCGAGGCAGTCAGACCGCGATCTCGGAGCAGCCCGAGCGCGGTGATCGCGTCCCGGTGGCCCTTCTTCGCGACGACACGACCGATCATCAACCACGCGAGCGGAGCCCCTCGCGAGCGCACCGATCGATCCTGGACCGCGAAGCGGCGAAGATCCGTGCCTCGGTGAATGACCGAAGTCCGGGCGGGGTCGGCCCCCCCCGCGATCAGCGCCTCGCGGAGGTGATCCGAAACGCACACGAGGTGGTCGGAGGTGCCGAGCAGCATTTCGTAGAGGGGAGCGCTCTCCGGATCCGCCAGCTGGACCCCGGCGTCCCGCCCGCCGAAGGTCGTGACCAATGGCACCTGCCAGAACGCCTTGAGTAGGAGCATCCGGATCCCCGACCAGCCGAAGTGGCCGTGGAGGAGCGCGGGATCGAACCGGCGCTTCAAGTCCGCGGCGCAGACGGCCGCCGCCGTCGGCTGAAGCAATGCCCGGGTCTTCAGGGGCACGATGTCGGGGCGCGGAAACCGCTCAGGATGCTCCAGGCGATTGCACAGCACGACGTTCTGAAAGTCCGCATCGAGCCCAGCCAGCAGGTCGGCGAGGAACGGCTGATGCCACGGAAGCCAGGACGAGAACTTTCCGTGCAGGACTGTCGGGGGCCCCGGCATTCGCGGAGAGATAGCAAGGGGGCTGCTAGTGTGCCGGCGTGGACGCAAAGCTGCTCTTCTGGACCGGCGCCCTCCTCAACATGGGAGCCGTCGTGGGGCTCGGCGCCCACGCGATCCGCCTGGTGCGCCGCGGGGAGGTTCAGCGCCACCGCCGTGCCATGCTCGGCGCCAGCGTTCTCGTCGTCGGCTTCGTAGTCGCCTACATCCTGAAGGTCGCGTTCCTCGGGGGCGAAGACCTGGACACCTGGAGCTCCGCCGCCCGAGGTGTCCTCTACTTCCACGAGACGTGTGTCGCGGCGATGCTCGTCGGGGGCGCGATCGCCGGGCAGCGCGCCTGGAAGTTCCGCAATACGAGACGCGTGACGCGAGAGGCCGCACATCCGCCGGCCCCGGCGGGCGTGTTCCGTCTGCACCGGATCGCGGGTCGCGCGGCGCTGATCGCGGCGGTGCTCGGCGTCTTGAGCGCGACGGTGATGCTCGGCGGCATGTACAGCCGCGGCGGCGCCACCGACAGCACGCTTCTCACCCGCTTCGAATGAGGAGCCCGCGTGGCCGAGCCGACTCCCCCCGGCACTGATTCCGAGCCCCGAGATCTGCACGTCACGCGCGAGGGCGACGTGGCGATCCTCACGCTCGATCGGCCCGCCGCGCGCAACGCGCTCACGTTCCGCACCTACGACGAACTCGAACACGCGGTTCGCACATGCGACGCGCGGTGCCTCGTGATCACGGGGACCGATCCAGCGTTTTGCTCCGGGGACGACGTCAAAGTCGTGATGTCCGGTGCCAGCGAGCCCGGCGCCGCACTCGAGCGACGCCCGCGCCTGACTCCCGCCGCCGCCGCCCTGCTCGAGACGAACGTTCCGGTCATCGCCGCGGTCAATGGAGCGGCCGTGGGCTGGGGAATGGAGCTCGCGCTACTCGCCGACGTGCGGATCGCGTCCGAACGCGCGCGTTTCGGGGAGCTCTTCGTCCTGCGCGGCTTGTGCTGTGACGTGGCCGGTCTCAGCCGACTCGCGGGCCTGGTGGGCCGAGAGCGCGCCGCTGAACTGCTCTTCACGGGCGACTTGTTGGATGCCGCCGAGGCCGAGCGAATCGGACTCGTCTCTCGCGTGGTCCCGCATGCAGAACTCTTGCCGACGGCCTTGGCGCTGGCGCAGAAGATCGCTTCGAATCCACCGCTTGCCGTCCAGCGCCTGAAGGCCGGTCTGCGCGAAGCGCTCGACCCCGACTGGGGAGACCTCGGCGAGTGGGTCTCCCGCTCTCTCGGTGAACTCTTTCGCACCGACGATCACCGCGAGGGCGTCCGTGCCTTCCTCGAGAAGCGGCCACCGCGTTTCTCCGGCCGATGACCCGCCCGAGGCAGCTCCGACCCTCGAGCGGGCTCGTCGCCCTCTCGTCGCTGCTCCTCGCGGCGACCGCCTGGGCCTCCGATGCCGGTTACGACGCGGAGGTCGACGCGCTCGCCCTCGAACTCGAAACCCGGCCCGGAAACACGGAACTGCACACACGCGTCGTGCGCCGACGCGAGGAGCTGGCCACCGACCCCGCACCGGGCCTGCGGGCGCAACTGAACGCACACGATCTCGAACCGATCCGGATCCCCGGCCTGTTCTACGAGCGCTATCCGGAAACCGGCGCGGACCTCGGCGCGACCGAACGCTGGCTCGGGGGGCCGGTCCGGCGAATTGACACCGACGAAATCGGCACGGTCGAAGCGAATGCCAAAGTCGTCGCGAGCGCACTGCGCGCGGCGCCCAGACGAGTGGTCGCGATCACCGCGAGCAAGGGGAGCGCCGACCTCCGCGCCGCACTCGAAGGCGAGCCCGCGCTCGGCGCGCGCGTCGCGATCTGGCTCGACCTCGTCGGCGTGCTCGAGGGCACTCCGCTCCTCGACTCTCCCGCGGGAGACACCGCCGCGCAGGAGTTAGGCCTGCCCGAGCCTGCGCGCCGAAGTCTCGGCAGCCAGCGGCGCCGGGCGGCAGCCCGGCCGAAGCACTTCCCCGCCAACACCCGCACCGTGCACGTCGCAGCTTTCCCTCTCGCGCGCGACATCACACACCGCGCGCGGGCAGCGTTTCTCGCGTTGCAGCCCCTCGGACCGAACGACGGATACGTCCTGCTCGACGCTTACCGCCGGGCACCCGGAAACGTCTTCATCGTACGCGGAGCGGACCACTACCTTCGGCTGGAATCGATCGAACGCACGATCAGCGCGTTGCTTTCGGTACTGCTCGAGGACCTCCCCCGGCAGACCGCGAACCGCGCCCCGTGGACAAGCATTCCGCCGTGACCGACCCTTCGTTCCATCGTGAAAACGAAACGCTACGCGGTGATGGGCGCGGGAGAGGTCGGCTGTCACCTCGCACGAAGTTTGTCGGCGGAGGGCCACAAGGTGACCCTCATCGACAGCGACCCGGCCAAACGAAGCCTCGTCGAGGAGCAGCTCGATGTGGGTTTCGTGCTGGGCAATGGCGCCCACATTCCGACGCTCGAGGCGGCCGAAGTCGACCAGTGTGAGCTGTTCGTCGCCGCCAGCTCGTCCGATCAGGCGAACCTTGCCGCGAGCCTGCTGGCCAAGCGTCTGGGCACCCACCGCACCGTCGTTCGCGTGAGCAGCTCCGAGGAGCTCACCCGGTACGGGCGCGCGTACGAGGACGCCTTCCAGGCCGACCTCATCCTCTCGACCCAGGTTCTCACCACGACCCAGATCCTCAACCACGTGCTCGGGTACAACACCCTCGAAGTCGAGTACCTGGCCGCCGGCGAAATCCAGGTGCGGCGAACCCACGTCGAGGCCGGCTCACTCCTCCAGCAGAAGCCGCTCGCTGAAGTCGACTTGCCCCGGGGATCCCTGGTTCTCGCGTTCATCACGGGCGACCAGCTCCGCATCCCGAGCGGACGCGATCGCGCGCAGGCCGGCGACGAGGCCCTGGTCCTGGCCAAGACCGACGCCATCGACGAAGTCGAGCGGCGCGTGAGCGGCCACGCGCGCGGCCTCGGACAGGTGGTCATCGCCGGCGGGGGCTCGACGGCCGAAGCCGTTGCGGCGGGCCTCGCTCGTCAGGCCAAGCGCATCAAGATCCTCGAGATCGAGCGCGACCGGGCCGAGGAACTCGCGGCGCGGTTTCCGAGCTACGAGATCGTACACGGCGATGCCACCGACATGGCGACGCTCGCTTCCGAGGGAGTGGGCAATGCACGCGCGTTCATCGCACTGACCGGCCACGACGAGAGCAACCTGATGGCGTGCCTGCTCGCGCAGGAACTGGGCGTTGTGCAGCTGACCGCCCTCGTCCAGAAGAGCGAGACCTCGAGCCTGTGGCGGAAGGTCGGACTCGTCGACGTCGTCTCGCCCCGGACGGTCGCGGCCGAGCGCATCCGGCAATACATCGACAGCGACTTCGAGCCTCACATCATCTCCTTCCAGACCGGCCACGCGCAGTTCATGCAGCGGCGGGTCGCAGAGCAGAGTCCGGCTGCCGGAAGCCGCCTCGACGCGATCGAGATTCCGCAGGGGCTGATCGTGGCCGCCGTGCTGCGGGGAAACCGGGTGATCGTCCCGCGCGGCGACCAGGTGCTCGAGGTGGGAGACGAGGTCGTCCTGTTCGTACTCCAGTCGGAGGCCGGCCTGGCCACCCTCGTCTTCCCCGGCCCCGAGACGGCGTAGGGGCGAGCCATGAACCTGCGGCGCGTGGCCTACAGCCTGGCGCTCGTGCTCTTCGTGCTGTCGGGCGCGCAGCTTCTGCCGTTGCTGTGGATTGGTTCCAGCGCGGAAGCAGCATCCGCCCTTGGGTTCCTTGTGGCTTCCGGAATCACGGGGGCCGGCGGAGTCGCTCTGCGGCTGTGGGGAAATCGAGAAGGCGAACTGTATCGGCGCGAGGGCGTCCTCATCGTGGTCGGCTCGTGGGTGCTCGCCTCTCTCACCGGCGCGATCCCATACGTGGTGAGCGGCGTGCTGCCCGGGCCCGCCGACGCGCTCTTCGAGTCTGCCTCCGGGTTCACGACGACCGGCGCAACCGTGCTCACGGACATTGGCAGCCTTAGTCACGCGATCCTCTTCTGGCGGAGCTTCACCCAGTGGCTCGGCGGCATCGGCATCGTCGTGCTCTTTGTGGCGCTGCTCTCGGAACTGGGCCCGGGCGCGCGTTTCCTGTTCAAGCTCGAGGTGCCCGGACCAAAGGCGGAGGTCCTGCACGCGCGGGTTCAGGACACCGCGCTCGCCCTCGCGCGCATCTACCTCACCCTCACCGCCGTGCAGATCGCGCTCTTGTTGCTCACCGGCACGGGATTCTTCGACGCGATCACGCACACTTTCTCGACCGTCTCGACCGGCGGCTTCTCTCCGCATCCCGAATCGGCGGCTTTCCTCTCACCGATCGCACAAGTGATCGTGATGCTCTTCATGCTCGCCGCGGGAATCAACTTCTCGCTGTATTTCGCACTCGTGCGGCGCGGGGACCGGAGGGTATTCCGGAACGCCGAGCTGTTGCTCTACCTCGGGCTCATCGGAGCCGGAACCCTGCTGATCGGCGGCGGCCGGATGTTCGGCGCCGAAGGCGATTTCGGTCGTGTCTTCTTCGACTCCGCGTTCGCGGTCGTCTCGATCGTGACGTCCACCGGCTTCTCGACCGAGGACTTCACGGCCTGGCCGACCGCCGCATCCGCGTTGCTCGTCGCGCTGATGGTCTTCGGCGGCTGCGCGGGGTCGACGGCCGGCGGCGCGAAGATCATTCGCGCGCTCGTCTGCTGGAGAGCCATCCTGAGAGAGGTGCGACTGACCTTCAGCCCGAACTCGGTGATCGCCATCTCGGTCGGTGGCGACGCGGTGCCCGAGGCGTCCGTGAGGAGCATCGTCGCACTCGTGACTCTCTGGCTCGCGGGTTGGGCGGTCGGCACGCTCCTCCTCTCGATCGGGAGCCCCGACCTTCTCACGGCAGCGACCGCGTCGATCGCCACCCTCTCGAACATCGGGCCCGGACTGGGCGCGGTCGGACCGGCCGGTGATTACGCCTTCTTCGCCAGCTGGCAGAAGGGGGTGATGGTCTTGCTGATGTGGCTCGGTCGTCTCGAGTTCTTCGCGGTCCTGGCTCTGTTCCAGAGGTCGTTCTGGAGGAGATGATCTTCTCCCACTTGGGTCGCCGGGGGGTGCGGTACGCTGCTGGGGCGCACACCGCACGGAGGCCCCATGACGACCCAACCGAGCCAAGGCACTGGAAAGCTGCCCCCGCGCTGGATCCTCAAAGCAGCGACGCGCACGCACGTCTTCCTGCATCGCCTGACGGGCGGAAGGGCGTTCAACAAGCTAGGCGACGACGATGTCTGCTTCGTCACGATGACGGGAGCCAAGAGCGGGCGGCGCCTGACGATCCCGCTGATGTACGTCCCCCATCAGGAAGGCGTACTGCTCGTCGCGTCGCAGGGCGGTGCTCCCAAGAACCCGGTCTGGTACCGCAACTTGGTGAAGCATCCGGACATCGAGGTCACGCACCGGACTCGGCACATGAAACTGCGCGCCCGACTCGCAACGCCCGAGGAAAAGCCCGCGCTCTGGCCGACCTGCGACCAGTACTACGCCCCGTACGCCGAGTACCGCACCCGCACCGACCGCGACATCCCCATCTTCGTCTGCGAACCCGTTTAGAAACAGGGACGGTCTTTAGAAATTTAGAAATTCGCCCCGCGGGATCTCACTCTCCCGCACCGAACTCAGGCGAACTCGAGCTTCTCTCCGTCCGGAGTCAGGCGGCGGTAGTAGCAACGATCGCGAGCCTTCCCGGTCGCCGGATCCGTCGTGTGACACACGCCATCGCCGACCGGCCGCACGCGATACAGCAGTGAGTTCTGCTCGCAGTTGACGCTCACATCCACCATCTCGAGGACGTCGCCGGAACTCTCGCCTTTCCGCCAGAGTTCGCGCCTCGACGTCGACCACAGGACCGCGCGACCCGTCTTCAGGGTTTCGCGGAGCGCCAACTCGTTGGCGTACGCCAGATAGAGCACCGTCCCGTCGTTCGCGTTCTGCAACACGACCGGGACGACGTCCTGGTCCTGCTCTCCCACCTTGCGAAGCTTCTGAAAGTCGAGGCGGGGAACGAGCCCCTCCTCTCTGGCCTGTGCATCACTCATCATCAATCCTCGATGTATCCAAGGGCGCGGAGCCGCTCGACCGCTTCGGCATCGAGGTGCGGCATCGTACCACGCTGGACCACACCCAGTTCGAGCCACGGTTCGAGCCGCGCCATCATCTCGGCCACGCGCTCGGGTTCTTCGGCCACCCGGTCGGTCGTCTCGCCCGGATCCCGAGCGAGGTCATAGAGCTGCGGCGCGCCCGAATAGAGCGGGTGGGATTTTTCGATTCCAACGATCAGCTTCCAGTCGCCGACCCGAACCGCGACTCCCTGGTTCCGCGCGTTCTCGTACACATGCACGCGATCCGCGAGGCCCGCGACCTCGAACCCCGCCCGCACCCTCGGTGCGAGGCTGGTGCCCGAGACCGGAGACGGCAGCTCGACCCCCAGTAGTTCCGCGACCGTCGGTGCGACATCGAGCGTGCTCACGAGTTCCGAGGCGCGTTGCGCGGGCCCACCGGGCACGGCCACGATCAGCGGGACCCGCAACTGCGGCTCGTACAGCCCACGATGGCCGTAGAAGATGTCGTGCTCGCCGAGGCTCTCGCCGTGATCCGCGGTGACCGCCACAACGAGGCCGCCGCGTGCCGCCTCTTCGGCCGCCGCGAGGAGACGGCCCACCTCCGCATCCGCCGAATGCAGCTCCGCGGCGTACATCGCCTTGGCCCATTCGGGATCCCGAACGTCCCCCAGCCACTCGTCCAAACCCGCCCTCGGAAACAGCGCGAAGTACGGGTGCTCGGCCAGCCGCGGGCCGCTGCCGGCCGTCGGGTCGCCCGAATAGAACTCGGCCGCGAACTCCGGCGGCGGCGCGTACTGCATGTGGGGATCCCAGTAGTGGACCCACAGGAAGAACGGTTCCCCCGCTTCGCCCGCGAGCCACTCGAGCGCGCGATCGGTGACCTCCCGAGCCGTCAGCTGGTGCTCGACGCCCGGCAATGCATCGAAACCGCGCCAGCCCATCTCCTCCGAGAGATGGCGCGATGCGACGAACCCTCCCGTCGACCAGCCCGCACGCTGCAGCGCAACTGGCAGCGTCTCGATCTGCTCGGGGATCGGCGCCCCATTCCAGTGGACCCCGTGATCGATCGCCCGCAGACCCGAGAGGATCGTCACGTGCGAGGGACCGGTCACGTTCGTTTCGCTGCGCGCCTCGGAGAACAGCGTCCCCCGTTCCGCGAGGGCATCGAGGTGCGGCGTGGTGCCCGTGCGGCCGCCGAGGCTGGAAAGCGCGTCGGCACGCGTCGTATCGAGCGTGATGACGATCGCGCTGTGCCGCGGGGGCGCCTCGCCGCAGCCCGAGGTGATCCCGCTCGCCACGACCCATCCCAGCACGGCCGCGAACCCGGAAACCAGAGATGAAGCACGAGCAAGCATCAGAGCAGGCGGGAACGTAGCAGGGACGTTGGTATGCTAATCCCCGCGCAGGCTGCTTGGGGGGAATCATGGCCGAAGATGCGACGCAACGCGTGCGTTCACTGGACGCGCTCGACGAGCTCCTGACGGCGATCGAGTCGGGAACGATCCCGAGGCCGGAGTGGATCGAGCTGCGTGGTGAATGCCGCATCGAGCGACTCGCCGAGGATCGGCTCGCGCCCCTGGTACGCAGGATCCACGGCGCGGTCCGGCGCGGCTTTCGTCCCCGCAAGCACAAGCTGACCGGCTCGCGGCGGCTGACCTTCTGGCGCCTCCTCGCCCAGAACGGCTTCCACGACTTCTCGGATGCCGGCTGGACGAAGTGCTGGGACTCTCCGTACATCGAGAGCTACGACTACGTCACGCCGTATCTGGAGGGGGGTCTCGACGCGCTCGACCCCTTCCAGGTCTACGCATCCGTCCTCGGGACCCACGACTACGGAGTCGACGATTTCGTCGCTACCGACCTCTGCAAGGATGTCGGGACGATCGTCGAGCCGATGGCCGGCAGCGCCGAGTTCGCGTACAGCGGACACTTCCAGTTCCCGCATCTGCGCTACGTGATGTTCGACCTCGACCCCGATGCGCGCGACCACGTCCAGGCTCGCCGCTGGCTGCCGGACACCGAACGCCACTACCTGATCGGCAACGTGCTCGACGAAGGGATGTGGAAGGAGGTCCAGCAACGCAGCGAGGGCCCCTCGCTCAGCTACATCGGGAAGCAGAGCCACCACTTCCTGGGGGCCAAAGAGCTCTACCACCTGCTCGATGTCGGCACCCGGTACGTCGACTACTTCATGCTCGAAGTTCCGGAACCTTCCCTGGTCGGAGATCTCGACGAAGAAGAAGAGCTGACTCGGCCCGAGATGAAGGACGCCGGCTTCTTCACCGGGCTGATCGACAGCCAGGGCGTGAAGCCCAACCCGCTCACCAACCACATGAGCTTCAATCTCGAGGTCTGGGACAAAAAGGACCGCCGGCACCTCTTCGGCTACGAGGACTGGATCAGCTGGCAGGCGCCAACACTGTTCGCGATGGCGTCGCTACTCGAGCTGCGGTGCTGGTTCTTGCACGCGCACGAAGAGCAGTTCTGGCCGGTCGAAGACGCCTCGGGCGCCCGAGAATGCGCCGACAACGTGAACTTCCTCGTGTTCACCCGCGATCCCAGCGACTGATCGAGCGGCCCATTTCGCCATCGATTCGCCTCTGTGGTCCCTCGCGCAGTTTTCAGTTCGGAAAACGCACTGAAAATGCGTCCGGGCTTCGACCGCTTTCTAGGCTCCGGCTGGCCGCGAAAACCCACTAGAACGGCGTTTCAGCGCCATTCGCGGTCCCGATCCAATAGTTTTCGAACAGGGGTTGCGCGAATCCGAAGTCGTGCTAACATTTATTTCGTTCGTCGCTGAAAGGGTCTGCGGTCTTCCGCGGGCCTTTCGTGTTTTGGGCGTCTTCTCTGTTTCTTCGCCTACCCTCCCGGCGATGACTCACCCCACCGACCGGCCTCTCGGAGTCATTGAGGCCCTGACCTCGGTTCGCGACCAGTGCCCGCACGCCGCCGTTCGCGAGCACGCCCAAGGCGCGCTCGAAGCCATCCGCGAGGGTGGCTCCGAGGCGTTGCAGGAACAGGTGTTCCTGGTCCTCTCGACGATTGGAGGCTGGCGCGGCGACAAGGCCTTCGCGGTCAAGCGCTCGCTCCGCGAGTTCCTCGATCGGGGCTAGCGAGCCGGCTCAGCTGGCGGTGTCTCGCACCTGATTCCGGCCGCCTTCCTTTGCCCGGTAGAGCGCCTCGTCCGCCTCGGCGACCAGGTCGCCCGGGGTCTGATGCGCCGCAGAGAGTTCCGCGACTCCCAGGCTTGCAGTGACGTTCAGGGCCAAGCCGTCTTCGCTGAGCACCTCGCACTCCTCGATGGCCGACCGCAGTCGCTCCCCGAAGATGATCGCTCCCCCGAGGTCGGTGTTCCCGACCACCATCAGGAACTCCTCGCCTCCGTAGCGGCCGCCGTGGTCACTGCCGCGCAGTAGCGAGGCCATCCGATCGCCGACCGCGCGGAGCACCGCGTCGCCGGCCGCGTGGCCATGCTGGTCGTTGACCGCCTTGAAATGGTCGAGATCCAGCATGACGACGGAGAGGGGCAGCTCGAACCGCCGCGATCGGAGAAACTCCACCGACAGGATGTCGGTCAGGTAGCGCCGATTCCGCAGGCCGGTCAGCGCATCCGTCGTCGACAGGCGCTCGAGCATCTCGTTCTTGTGGAGCAGCTCTCTTTGCAGGCGGACGAGCTTGAGGTGAAGTTCGAGCCGAGCGACGAGATCCGCCGCAAGAAACGGCTTGAGGATCGAGTCGGAGGCGCCACCACGAAGCAGCTTGGTCCTGCGTGCGGCGTCCTGCTCCGCAGTCAGGAACAAGAACGGCACGTCTACTTTACCGGGAGTCGAGTTCCTCATGTTCAGGAGCTTCTCGCCGGCGAGGCCCGGCAGATGGAGGTCGCAGAGGACGACATCCACCTCCTCCGAGACCAGAAGGCGCAGCCCCTGCAGGCCGTCCTCCGCTTCGAGGATGCGGTCGAATGCCACGGACTCGGCGAGCGCAGCCTGGATCTCGGCGCGTTGACTCGCCGAATCCTCGATCACCAGCAGCGTCGGCAAGGCCTGCCCCCTCTCCAGAACCGCGCTCGAGCGGATTTCGCACTCCCCTAGGGAGTCCGCGGGCTTATCGGCGACTTGGGCTTCGCCCGTGAGCGACGAATGCAGCCTCGGCGCTGCAGACCGCAGGGCGGAGGCTGCATCCCGACACGGTTCGGAGCGGCCTCGGGCCTTCTCGCGCCGGCCTGGGCCGGCACGGAGCTTGCTGTAGCCTGCACCCGTGCAGCGCCACCCGATCTCTTCCGCTTGCTCCTTTTGCCTTCTGGCCCTCCTCCTTCTGGCCTCGTCGGCCTCTGCCGCAGACCTGAAGGAGACGGTCGCGGCCCAACCCGGGGGCCGACTCGTCGTGGAACTGGGGCTCGGGATCGGGCTCCGCGACGACCGCGGCGCACTCGAAGTGATCGGCCACGACGAGCCGGTCGTCGCGATCGAGACCGAGACGACCGGCTGGGGCGCAGACGCGGTGGAGTTCATCCTCGAGCGCGACGACACCGGGGTGCGCCTGGCCGCGCGGGTCGAGGGAGCCACCTCCTGGCTCTTCGGTGGCCCGCGCGTCGAGGTGCGGATTCGCGTCCCGCGCCCGTACGACCTCGACCTCCGCACCACCGCAGGTCCGGTTCGGGTGCAGGGCACGGAGGGAAATCTCCGGATCCGCTCGGACGACGGGGACGTCGAGCTGCGGGACGTGTCGGGCGAGATCAAGGTGCGAGTGCTCACCGGATCGGTCGAGGCCACTGACGTCTCCGGCGCACTCGAGGTCAAGACGGCCGACGGCGGACTCGAAATCGCCGGCGTCGACGGCAATCTTCGCGCGCGGACGACGCTCGGAGACATCGACATCGAGCGCGTCACGGGCGCGGTCGCCGCGCGCGCGGCCGAAGGCGACGTCGACCTCCGCAGCGTGGAGGGACCGATCGAAGTGCGCACCGGCTCCGGCACGATTCGAGCGGGATTCCGCGGCAATCCGAGGGGAGCCATCGAGACGGTCGACGGCGGGATCGACGTGAGCTTCCCGACCGCCGCAGCCGCCGACCTCGACGCGCGGGGCGCGACGCTCGAGCTCGGTGCGGGTGTGGCCTTCGAGGGAGAGAACACGTCGGGACAGGCCGTCGGTGTCCTCGGCGGCGGCGGCGACCCCCTCTGGCTGCGCGCCACGACCGGACGAATCAGGCTGAGCCGACGTTAGTCGGGGAGAAACCATGCAGAAGACCCTCTCGACCCTCTCCGCCCGGACTCTCACCCTCTCACTCGCGATTGCGGCGAGCCTCTTCTCGGCCCGTCCTGCGGGCACCGCCGATCTCGACGAGACTCTCCAGGTCGAGCCGGGAGGCAAGCTCCAGATCGAGCTCGACATCGGGGCGGTGGACATCGAGAGTCACGACGAGTCCGAGGTGCAGATCGAGGCCGACGCCCGAGGCGGCCCCGTCGACTTCGACCTTCAGCAGTCGGGGAACGAAGTCCGGCTCACCGGGCACGTACGCGGCGGCTGGCTGAACCTGTTCCGCGGGCGCGAGGTCCGCGTCCGAGCGCGTGTCCCGCGCGAATTCTCGGTCGAGGTCACGACGCGCGGCGGACGGGTCGACGTCGAAGAGGTCGCCGGCACCGTCGAAGTGCGGACCACCGGCGGAAACATCGACGTCGATCAGATCTCGGGAGACCTCGAACTCCACACGACCGGGGGCACGATCGACGCCACCGAGATCGTCGGGGACACGGAAGCGACGACCACGGGAGGCTCGATTCGGCTCGAAGAAGTGACCGGAGACGTCGACGCGCGCACCAGCGGCGGTGAAATCCGCGTCGAAGAAGTCGACGGCGAGGTCGATGCGGATACGACCGGAGGCTCGATTCGAGTGTCCTGGACCGCGGGGCCGACCGGCGAGCTACGAACCACCGGCGGGAGCATCGAGGTCGAACTCCCCGAAGACAGCGGCGTCAAGCTGCGCGCTCGGTCGACCGGCGGAACCGTGGACATCGACGACGATCTTCAGTTTTCGGGCCGAGCCGAGCGCACCGAAGCCGACGGTCAGCTCGGACCCGGGGGCCCAAGCCTCGACCTCCGCACGACCGGTGGCAGCGTGCGCGTGCGGCGACGCTGAGCGGCTCCCGGCTCAGCCAGCCTCTTCGGTGCAGAGCCGTCGCACCACGTCGCAGATCACGTCCGGGCCCCGTTCGAAAGCAGCCCGCGACAAGCTCTCATTGGGCTGGTGAGCCTGGTCGAGATCACCCGGGCCACAGATCAGAGAGTCGATGCCCGCCGCTGCGAACTGCCCACCGTCAGTGCAGAACGGCACCCCGCCCGGGTCGCGATCGCCGACGACCTCCCCGAGAGCGACCTCCAGTGCGCTCCCGCGCGGAGTGTCCATCCCCGGCGCCACGAGCGTCTCGCTCACTTCGACGCGCGCGGGCCGCTCCGAACCCCACTCCACCGGATCGAGCGCCTCGAGTCGCTCGCGGACCAGACGCGCGACCTGGCGCGGATCCTCGTCGGGCAGCGGCCGATAGCTGACGTCGAAGTGGCAATCCTCGGCGATCATGTTCGACGCGGTGCCGCCGCGGATCGTGCCGATGTTGAACGTGGTGTACGGCGCCTCCGGAAAGAGGGCCTCCCACTTTCCACTGCGTTGCCCACGAAGCTCCGCCTGCACCTTTCCGATTTCTCCGATCAGGCGGGCGGCGACCGAAATTGCATTGACGCCGGCCTCGGGAAGGCTCGAGTGACCGCCCTCCCCGCGCACGCTGACGTCGAGCACCACGATGCCCTTGTGGCTCTGCGAGACTCGCCAGGAGGTCGGCTCTCCGATCCAGCAGAGCTTCGGCTGCGGACACTCGTCAAAGAGCGCCGGCAGCTCCCGGACCAGACGACCCGCGCCCTGGCACCCCACTTCTTCGTCGCTGGTGAACAGCAGCGCGACCGGGCGCATGAGAGAGGCGAAGTCGAGTCGCTCGAGAGCCTCGATGCACTGCGCAATGAATCCCTTCATGTCGGTCGTCCCGCGTCCATAGAGGCGGTCGCCCTCGCCGGTCAGCACCAACGGATCTCGCGTCCAGCCGGGCTGATCCTCGAACGGCACGATGTCCATGTGTCCGGAGAGCACGAGGCCGCCCTCCCGAGGCGGTCCGGCCCAGGCGATCAGATTCGCTTTCTCGGCCCCGGCCTCCTCCCATCGTTGCAGGCGCACACGGCAGCCGAGCCCCTCGACCCGCTCTGCGAGCCGCTCGAAGGCCGCCACATTCGCTCGGGCGCTCACGGTGTCGGCTGCGATGAGCTCTCGGAGCACTTCATGGAGTTTATTCATCGGGTCATCCCCTAGGGGCTATCCATTTCGTCCAGAATATCCCGTTCTAATGATCGATATCCCCTCAGGGATAAACAGTTTGCCATCTAAAGAGTGCTTTCGTAAGATCCGATTCCAAAGAGTGGCCTCTTTTGACTTTCGATTGGCCACATGAAGGAGTTGGGTATGTCGAGCCCGGACCCCGCAACCTCCGCCGCCGAGATCCTGATCCGCTGCCTCGAACGAGAAGGCGTCGAATACATCTTCGGGCTTTCCGGCGGAGCCGCGATTCCGATCTTCGATGCGCTCGTCGACTCGTCCATCAAGCTCATTCTCGTCCGCCACGAGCAGGGCGCCACTCACATGGCCGACGGCTACGCGCGGGCGACCGGGAAGCCCGGCGTCGTGTTGGTGACGTCCGGCCCCGGCGCCACCAACACCGTGACCGGCCTGCTGACCGCGCTGATGGACTCGGCTCCCATCATTGTGATCTGCGGGCAGACGCTGACCACGGTTCTCGGCACGGACGCATTCCAGGAAGCCGACGTCACCGGCATCACCTACCCGGTGGTGAAGCACAGCTACATGGTGCGCGAGCCCGACGACATGCCGCGCATCGTGCGCGAGGCCTTCCACATCGCGACCACGGGGCGCCCCGGCCCGGTGCTGATCGACGTCCCGAAGAACGTGAGCGAAGCGCCCTGCTCTGCCCCGTTCGTCGACGACGTCGACCTCCCGGGTTACACGGTTCCGTCGCACGCGGACCCGAAGCTGCTCGACCGCGCGGCCGAACTCATTCAGCGCTCTCGGCGCCCGGTGCTCTACGTGGGGCACGGCGCCGTGATTTCGGAAGCGGGCAAGGCGGTCATGGAGCTCGCGGAGAAGCTGCGCGCCCCGATCGTCAACACGCTGCTCGGCAAGGGCGCCGCGGACGAAACCCACCCGCTTCATCTCGGCATGCTCGGCATGCACGGAACCGCGTATGCCAACAAGGCGGTCACCGATTGCGACCTCATCATGGCGATCGGCGCGCGCTGGGACGATCGGATCACGGGCAAGCTCGACGAGTTCTGCGTCCACGCGACCAAGATCCACATCGATGTCGACCCGGCCGAGTTCAACAAGATCCTGCAACCCGACCTGTGCGTTCTCGGCAACGCGCGGCTCGTCATCGAAGAACTCATTCCGCGAGTCGAGCCCCTGGCGACCGAGGATTGGCTCGCGCAATGCGATACCTGGCGCAAGCGCTTCCCGCTCAAGTACCCCCGCAAGGGCGGACTGCGCGCACAACACGTTCTCGACCGCCTCGACGCAATCACCGAGGGCCGCGCGGTCATCACCGCGGACGTGGGCCAGCATCAGATGTGGGCTGCGCAGTTCTGCCGGACCCGCGACGGACGCCGCTGGATCACATCGGGCGGCGCGGGCACGATGGGCTTCGGGTTCCCCGCAGCGATCGGGGCCCAGTTCGGGCGGCGCGGCGACGAGGTCTGGGCGGTCGTCGGTGACGGCGGCTTCCAGATGACGCTCTGCGAACTCGCCACGGCGGCCGTGCACAAGCTGCCGGTCAAGGTGCTCGTCATCAACAACAACTTCCTGGGGATGGTGCGCCAGTGGCAGGAGCTCTTCTGGGAGAACCGCCTCTCCGGCGTCGACCTCGAGGGCAACCCCGACTTCGTGAAGCTCGCCGAGGCCTACGGCGTGAAGGGCATCCGGATCCGGCGGCCCGGCGACGTGGATCGCAAGCTTCAGGAGGCCCGAGACATCACGGACGGGCCGTGTCTCGTGGTCGCCGAGGTGTCGAAGGAAGACAACGTCTTCCCGATGATTCCCGCCGGCGCCCCGCTCTCGCACATGATCATCGAGCCGCCCCGCGAGCGGCTGGAGAAGCCCAGTGGCAGCACCTGATCTCGACGGACGCACTTCGGCTCGGAGCGACGTTCACACGATTTCCCTCTACGTACACAACAAGCCCGGCGTGCTGGTGCGTGTGGCCCTCGTGTTCTCGCGGCGCGGCTACAACATCGAAAGCCTGGTCGTGAGCCCCGCAGCAAAGGGCGACTTCTCTCGCATGACGATCACCAGTTCGGGCGATCCCGGGACGCTCGGGCAGATCATCAAGGCGCTCGCCAAGCTCATCGACGTGGTGCACGCGACCGACCACACCGGGGAAGACACGTACGAGACGGAAATCGCGCTCGTGAAGGTCGATTGCCGGCTCGACGAGCGCACCCAGATCCTCCAGATCGCCGAGCACTACGGCGCGAAGGTCGTCGACTACGGCAGCGACTCGTTGGTCCTGCGTGTCTTTGGGGGCAGCGACAAGCTCGACGCTTTCATCGAACTGTTGCGGGCCTACTCCCTGAAGGAACTGGTCCGGTCCGGAAAGATCTTGATGGCGCGGGGCATCCGAGAGACCTGATCGGCGCGCGCTACTCGTCGGTGACGCAACCCTCGGACGCCGGCTTCACGTTCTTGATGTACTTGTAGAGCGTGCCGCGGGTGGCCTTGAGCGGCGGCGCGGTCCAGGCCGCAAGTCGCTCGGCCAACTCGCTCTCGGGCACCTCGAGATCCATCGTGTGCTTCTTCGCGTCGATCGAGATGGTGTCGCCGTTCTTCACGAGCGCAATCGGACCGCCCTCCTGCGCCTCGGGCGTCACGTGGCCGATGATGAACCCGTGGGAGCCGCCCGAGAAGCGGCCGTCGGTGAGCAGTGCGACCTTGTCCCCGAGACCGGCGCCCATGATCGCCGAAGTGGGGGTCAGCATCTCCGGCATGCCGGGGCCTCCCTTCGGCCCCTCGTAGCGGATGACGATCACCGAGCCGGTTTCGATCTCGGAGCGCTCGAGTGCCCCGAGCATGTCTTCCTCACAGTCATAGACCTGCGCGGGCCCCGAGAACGTGAGGCCCTCTTTGCCGGTGATCTTCGCGACCGCACCGTCCGGTGAGAGAGTCCCGCGCAGGATCTGGATGTGACCACTCTCCTTGATCGGGTCTGCGTACGAGTGGATCACCTTCTGTCCGTCGGCGAGACCCGGCAAGTCTGCCAGGTTCTCGGCCAGCGTCTTGCCGGTGACGGTCATACAGTCGCCCCTGAGCGCCCCCTCGGAGAGAAGGAGCTTCAACACCGCAGGCGTCCCGCCCACTTCGTGCACGTCCTCCATCACATAGGCGCCGCTCGGCTTCAGGTTCGCGAGGAACGGGATGCGATCGCTGACCGCCTGGAAGTCGTCGATCGTCAGCGAAACATCGGCAGCGCGTGCCATCGCGATCAGGTGCAGCACCGCGTTCGTCGAACCCCCGAGGGCCATCACCACCACCATCGCATTCTCGAACGCCTGGCGCGTCATGATGTCTCGGGGCTTGAGGTCGAGCTCGAGCAACCGGCGCACCGCGCCACCGGCCGCGCGGCACTCGACGGCTTTCAGCGGGTCCTCGGCCGGGGTCGACGAGCTGTACGGCAGCGACATCCCCAAGGCCTCGATCGCCGAAGCCATGGTGTTCGCGGTGTACATCCCCCCGCAAGCGCCGGCGCCGGGACACGCGTGCCGCACGATGTCGATCCGCGTCTCCTCGTCAATCCGTCCGGCGACGAACTCGCCGTAGCACTGGAACGCCGACACGATGTCGAGCGGATCGCCGGCGCGATTCCGGCCCGGACGAATCGTGCCTCCGTAGACCATCAGCGAGGGACGGTTCACCCGCGCCATCGCGATCAGGCAACCCGGCATGTTCTTGTCGCAGCCCGGCAGCGAGATGTTCCCGTCGTACCACTGCGCCTGCATGACCGTCTCGATCGAGTCCGCGATCAGATCGCGCGACTGGAGCGAGTAGCTCATACCGCTGGTGCCCATGGAGATGCCGTCACTCACCCCGATGCTGTTGAAGCGAAATCCGATGAGCCCCGCGTCCTGCACGCCGATCTTCACCTGCTCCGCGAGGTCGAGCAGGTGCATGTTGCACGGGTTCCCCTCGTACCAGACGCTCGAGATTCCGACCTGCGCCTTGTCGAGATCAGCCTCGTCGAGGCCGACGGCATGCAGCATGGCCTGGGAGGCGCCCTGGGCCTTGGGCTGAGTGATGTGGCGACTGGTGCGGTTCAGAGGTTCCGCCATGGGGACTCCGGGGATGAATGTGGAAGAGGGATTCTAGCCTGTGCCACCCTGGGGCGCGCGCACCGCGCCGAGGAGGATTCATGCCCCAGCCGTTCCGTTTCGGCGTCCAGCTTTCCAACCCGCCCGCCGACGGCTGGCAAGACTCCGTTCGTCGGATCGAGGCACTCGGTTACTCGAGCGTCTTCTTCCCCGACCACTTCGGCCCGCAGTGGGAACCGGTCGCGGCACTCGCGGCAATCGCGGCGGTCACGGAGACCCTGAAAGTCGGCTCCCTCGTCTACGACGTCGACTACCGACATCCGGTGATCCTCGCCAAGGCCTCCGCGACGACCCATCTCCTCTCGGGCGGACGACACGAGTTCGGACTCGGCGCAGGCTGGATGCGGAGCGACTACGACGAGGCCGGCATGGCGTACGACCGGCCCGGCCTCCGCATCGAGCGCCTCGACGAAGCGCTGACGATCATTCGGTCGATGTGGAGCGAAGAGAAGACCACGTTCGAAGGCAAGCACTACAGGCTCACGGATGCGCACCGTGCCGTCGAAGCGCCGTCCGATTGGGCGCCGCCGAAGATCCTGATCGGCGGAGGCGGTCCGAAGGTCCTCGCCGTCGCCGGTCGGCATGCCGACATCGTCGGGATCAATCCGTCGATCCCCGAAGGCAAGGTCGTCGCGACGACGGCCGCAGATTGCGCCCCCGACCGGGTGCGCCAGAAGGTCGGCTGGGTGCGCGAGGCGGCCGCCGCCGCAGGCCGCGACCCCGACGCGATCGAGCTCAACTCGCTGGTGTTCGTCGTGGCGATCACCGACGACCCGGGCCCCCTCCGAGCCAGCCTGGCTTCGAGCTCGGGCATGACCGAGGACGAGGTCGCCGACTGCCCGATCTTCCTCACGGGCACGGCGAACGAGATCCGCGACCGCCTCGAGAAGCGACGCGAAGAGACCGGCATCAGCTACATCGTGATCCAGGGCCGTGACCCGGGCATGCTCGAGACCTTTGCCGAAGAAGTCATGGGGCCGCTCGCGGGCCACTGAGCTGAAAGACTCCCCACACCACTCCATCTCGACAGGAGACCCCCATGGATCTCGTCCACGAGTTCACGTTTTCCGCGACCCTCGCCCCGCCGCTCCCGATCGGCGCCGGGCCCATCGGTACGCGCATGTACTACGACGTGACGGGCGGCGAGATCGTGGGCGATCGGGTCCGCGGCAAAGTGCTCGGGGGCGGCGAATGGGCGCTGATCGGACCCGACGGGTTCCTGCGGGTCGACGTGCGACTGCAAGCCGAAACGCACGACGGCGCTCATCTCTACATTCAGTACGTCGGCCTGCTCGGACTGAACGAAGCCGTTCAGAACGCACTCGGAAGCGGCGGCGGCACCGACTTCGGCGACCAGTACTTCTTTACGAATCCGCGGATCGAGACCGGCGACGAACGCTACGCGTGGCTCAACACCACATTCTTCGTCGGCGAGGGCCACATCCTCCCGAACTCCGCCGTCGAGTACCGGGTGTCGCGCCCGGGATAGCGCCGCGCCCGACCTCTGCACCCGTGCGCCAGGAGTCAGACTTCGAACGCGGGAAAGCGCGCCTGAGCGGGATCGAGACAGTCGCGGTAGAAGCAGAGCGTCCCCAGCTGACCTTCGTACAGAGACCATGGACGATCCGGAGCAGCCTGTGCACGCGTGACCCGAGCGCTCCAGGAGAGCCGTGCAAAGTGCAGCGCCCTGTCGAGCTGTCTTCTGTCGGACGTCACCCGATGAAGCGCAAGAAACGAATAGGCGTTGCCGGCAATGCCGTGGCAGATTCCACTTCCCTTACGCAACAACCCGAAGCGCCACACATGCTCGGCAGCGCGCCGCGCCGCCTCCAGGTAGGCAACTTCCCCGAACAGCTGATACGCGCGGGCGAACAAGAACACTGCCCCCGTCGTCCCGTTGCACCAGTGAACCTTGTCGGAGAATGCGCCCGGTACCGAGTGGCGGGACGGAAGGAGCTCGAGCATGCCCCGCTCACCGTCCACGCAATCCGCGAGGCAGTCGAGCGATGCGCGGACGTCTCCGGTCGCGCCGAGCTGCTCTACCAGCTCTGGGAAGTGCAGCATCAGATAGAGATTCCCGGCCAGCCCATGGACGAGGCCGATATCGTACCGGTGAGAGAGACCCTCTCGCCGCTCCCCGTGCCAGATGAGTACCCGAGCTGCAAACGCCGCGAGCGCGCGAGCCGGTCTCGACCGCGAACCGACCAGGGACCGGGCAAAACACTCCATCATGAAGGTGTTGAAGTTCAGGTAGAGCAGCGGCGGACGACCGTGGGGTCCCGGCGTGAGCTGCTCCGCATGCGTGAGTGCCAGCCGACGACCCGTCGAGATCATCCGATCGAGGGCACTCCTGACCCACGCGTCAGGCAGGCTCGCCTCACCGAGACGCGACCGGAGGAACGCCGCGCCAAAGAGGAACCCGCCGCGACCCCAGAGCAGGTCCTCGGTCGGGAACTTCGGGTCGGCGGCCCGAACCGCCAACCTGCGGTAGTCCTCGAGATGGCGCTCGCGACCGCCGCGGTCGCCGAGCCGATCGAATACGACGGCAGCGACGGCAGACGCGCCCCCGCTCGCGTGAAACGAGAGCCACTCTTCCGGCCGGGGTACGGCAGAACGTTCCAGCGCCTCGATCGCGACGTCCAGATACTGCCGCGCCCAGTCGAGTTCCTCCCGCGCGCCGCTGCGTTCGTAGAGATGCAGCAAGCCGAACGACTGACCAAGGGGCCCGGCGTACAGCTCCTGACCCAGTCGCCAGCGCTTCGGCACGACCGGCGGCGCGGACTTCACGAGCCGCTGGATCCCGCGCTCGACCTCCTCTGCGCAGCGAGTCCGAATCGCCGCCCGCTCCACGTCCCCGAGCGCCTCTTGCGAGGGGCCGATGTCATTCTCGATGAACCGGGGCACCCCGAACCCGCTAGACCAGGAATCGCGGTTTCTGGCAATCGCGAGAGGCAATCTCAGTGGCGCAGCCGCCTCTCACACGCGCCCCGTTCGATCGTCGTGACTCAGGTACACCGCGCCCGGATCCAGCAGGCGAAGTCTCTTGAGGGACGCGATGTAGCTCTCCTCGAGGCCTGGCTGGCCGTTCACTGAAACCTCGGGGCCCCGTTCCCACTCGTCGAGCGTATACGCCGCCTGCGCACCGATCAGCGCACTCTTCCCTCCCCCCTCCACGAGCACGGACTGATGGCCCGGCGTGTGGCCGGGAGTGGGAATCACCCGCACACCGGGAAGCACTTGCGCCTCGCCCTCGACGATCCGAAGTGCCGCACCCTCGAAATCGAACCACTCGCGGATCGTGTAGTGCGGTTCCCGCGCCGCTTCGACCTCCGCACGTTGAACCCACGTCGGGACACCACGGAGTTCGCGGTTGTTGCCACAGTGATCGAAGTGCAGGTGGCTGTTCACCACGGCCACGACGTCGGAGACCCGACACCCGTGCTCCTCGAGGGCATCGGCGAGGGGCACGATCCGAGGCTGATAGGCGCGATTCAAGAAATCGTTGTCCGCACCCATGCCGGTGTCGACGAGCACTGCGCCGCCTGGATATTCGATGAGATACGCGTACACCTCGACCTCGTCCCCGGGCGTGGGATGAAAGTCTGGACACGTCATCTCCGCCAGGAGCAAGCGACGAACGGGCGGCAGACTCGCGAGCGCCATATCGGAAAGGGTAGCCTGCCGAGAATCCCCAGAGCCCGCGCGCCGAACCCGAGATGCACCCCGTGAACGAACTCCTCCTGACGCCCGACCAGATCCGCGACGCCTCGGCACGCCTGGCGGAGATTCTGGTCGGCTACGAAAGCTCGTTGGAGGCGCGTGCCGTGCTCCCCGAGCTCGATCGGGGCGCCCTGCGGCGCATCCTGGAAGAACCTTGGCCCGAAGAGGGCCGCCCGCTGGATGCCCTCTTCGACGAGTTTGCCGAGGTCATCATCCCAAACTCTGCGCACATCGCGCACCCGCGTTACCTCGCGTACGTGCTCGCATCCCCGCACGGGCTCGCTCCGTTCGCCGAGGCGCTGATGGCGGCGCTGAACCAGAGTGCGTCCATCTGGACCCTCTCGCCGGCGGCCAACGCCATCGAGCAGACGGTGCTCCGGTGGTTGGCAGAGCTGTTCGGCTTCCCTTCGGACGCGATCGGTCACATCACCAGCGGCGGCTCGATGGCCAACCTCGTCGCGTTGCAGTCCGCGCGCGACCGCGCCCTGGGCCCGGCCGCCCGCACTCAGGGGCTCCAGGGAGGCGGCGCACCGCTGCAGGTCTATACCTCCACCGAGGTGCACGGGTCAGTCGACAAGGCGGTCTCGATGCTCGGCCTCGGAACCGATCATCTCGTGCGGATCCCGGTCGATGATCGGTTCCGAATCCGGGTCGATCTCCTGCGCGATCGAATCGGGGCCGACCGCGCCGCCGGCCTCCGGCCCTTGTGCGTCGTCGCGTCGGCCGGAACGGTCACGACCGGTGCCTTCGACCCCCTCCGTGAACTCGCCGCACTGTGCGCGGAGGAAAATCTGTGGCTGCACGTCGACGGCGCGTACGGCGCTCTGGGCGTCCTCAGCGAGCGGATCGCGCCGCTACTCGAGGGCGTCGACGCGGCCGATTCGATCGCCCTCGACCCTCACAAGCTGCTCTTCAATTCCGTCGAAGCCGGCTGCGTGCTGCTCCGCGACCGCGAACAGGCGCGCCGCTCGTTCGGGCAGGAGTCGAGCTACATCGCGCGCGACGCCGACCCCGACCTCATCGACTTCGTCGACTACGGCCCGCAACTCTCCCGCAGCATCAAGGCTTTCAAGGTGTGGTGGGCCATCCGAGCGTTCGGGCGAAGCGCGTACGTGCGCACGCTCGATCGGCTGCTGAGCCTCGCGAAGGACATGGGGGATCGAATCGAAGCCCACGAGTCGCTCGAGCTCCTCGCACCGGTGACGTTCACGGCCGTCTGCTTTCGACACCGCCAACTCGACGAGGCCGGAAATGCCGAGTTGCTGCGCGCGGTGCTCGACTCGGGAGTCGCCTACCTGGGCCCCGCTCGCGTGGCCGGCGTGCTCGGCCTGCGTGCGTGCTTCACGAATCTCCGGACCACCGATCAGGATGTGGAGACGGTACTCGAGGCGGTCGCGCGCCTCGGAGCCGAACTCGCCCGACGCTGAAGCACGAGCGCCTCGATCTGAGCAAGGCCGGGAAATCCGCTACCAGTGCGTCCCCGGCAGCAGGTGCGTGAATGCCACGGCTTCACTCGAGAGCTTCTCCGGCTCATGCTTCTCTTCCTGCCCGCGGGCGGCGGCGGATTCCGGCAGCAACCGGTACGCCGTATTCGCGATCACATCCGACGCGTTGGGGGCGATCGCGTAGAGAATCTGGGCGAGGCGACCGACGCGCGTCGACACCTTCTTCGGGCGATCGACGATCGCGTCGCACAGCATCTGGCCCGCCTCCTCGGGGCTGATCGTCGGCACACTCTGGTAGAACTTCGTCGGGGCGATCATCTCGGTGCGGACGAGCGGCATCGCCACGCTCGTGAAGATCACCCCGCGGTCGAGCATCTCCCCCGCCACGCAGCGGCTGAAGCCGTCGAGGGCCGACTTGGAAGCCACATAGGCGGAGAAGCGCGGCGGAAACATCTGGACACCCATGCTCGACACGTTGATCACGTGCCCCGAGCCCTGCTCCGTCATGGATGGGAGGAAGCCGAGAATCAGCTTGAGCGCGCCGAAGTAGTTGAGCTGCATGGTCCGTTCGAAGTCGTGAAATCGATCGTACGAGAGGTCGACGGAACGCCGAATCGAACGGCCGGCATTGTTGATCAGCACGTCGAGACCGCCATGCTCCGCCAGCACCTCCTCGACCAGCGCATCGCAGCTGCCCAGGTCGGACAGATCGGCGGTGTGGATGAACGCCGTGCCTCCAGCCTTCTCGATTTCGGTCCTCACCGCCGTGAGCTTCGCGGCGGAACGGGCGACGAGCAGGACCGTTCCGCCGGCAGCGCCCACCTGGAGCGCGGTGGCCCGCCCGATGCCGGCGGACGCGCCGGTGATCAGAACCCGCTTGCCCGCGACCGCCTTCTCGAGGGAGCGCTCGCGATGGAGGTCGGGGTCGAGGTTGCGCTCCCAGTAGTCCCAGAGCCGAGCGGCGTATTCGTCGAGCGGGGGCACCTCGATCCCGGAGCCGGCGAGCGCCGCCGTCGTGTCGCGGCGGTCGTAGCGCGTCGGCAGGTTCGTGATCGCAAAGATGCGCGGCGGGATGCCGAGATCGTCGAGCACCTGGTCGACGATGCGACGCACGGGCGGGAGCTCCGCGAGCGCGTTCCGCAGCGTTGCCGGCACCGATTTGGCGATGTCCGCTTCCAGCCGCACTGCGGCTTCGGGTGCATGAGCCGCGCGGGCAAAGATGTTGACGATCTCGCCGAGGGTCTTGGGGTCGGAATCGACGAGGTGGAACGCCCGGCCGTCGAGCCCAGGCGCGCGAGCGATGTGATCGATCGCGCGCGCCACGAAGTCGACGGGCACGAGTGGCAAGGGCCCGCCCTCGATTCCGACGAGCGGGAACCACGGAGGGAGTGCCGCGCGCACTTTCTGGATCAGTTTGAACAGGTAGTAGGGCCCGTCGATCTTGTCGATCTCGCCGGTCTGCGAATGGCCGACGACGATCCCGGGGCGATATACACGCCAGGGCCGCACGGACTCACGGACGAGCGCTTCGGAATCGTGCTTCGTCCGGAAGTACGGATCGTCGAGACCCTCGGCTTCCTCGAACATGTCTTCGCGGAAGACGCCCGGATAGCGGCCCGCCGCCGCGATCGAGCTGACGTGGTGGAACGTCCCCGCCTCGATCGAGTCCGCCAGATCGAGTGCGTTGCGAGTTCCCTCGATGTTGGCGCGCGCGAGGCTCTCGGAGTCGGCGCCCATGTCGTAGAGCGCGGCCAGATGGTAGAAGTGGTCCACGTCGCCCCGGAGCGAGTCGAGGGCGGCCGAATCGAGACCGAGCCGCGGAGCGACCAGGTCGCCGACCACCGGCAATAATCGATCGGAGCCAGGCCCGATCCGACTCCGCAGGGCATCGAAGCGCTCGCGGGAGGACTCGCGAACCAGCACGTGGACGGTCTCGCCGCGCTGCAGCAAGAGAGGGAGAAGATGGCGACCGATGAACCCGGTGCCGCCCGTGACAAACACGCCCATCGCCAGCTCCTTCTGGCTCACTCCCCTGTGCGTGATTGTTCCACAAACCGGCGCTGCGTGGGCGCCAACGGGACAATTTAGTGGTCGAACGTCGCGATCCACCAGACGTTGCCGTACTCGTCGCGGACTCCGCTCTGCCGCTCGCCGAAAGGCTTGCCCTCGGGTGCGCTCACTTCGCTTGCACCCGCCGCGAGCGCGGCCGCGTGTGAGGCGTCGACATCGGGGACGTATACGTAGGTCGTGCCCGGCATGCCGCTGGCGTGAGGCGGATCGGCGAGCTCCATCACGAGCACCGAGTCTCCGATCTGGAACTCCAGATGAAACGCATTGGGGCCCACCTCGTGCCGGCCCAGCTCCCTGGCGCCGAACGCGTGCTCGACCATCTCCGCGAGCGAAAGCGGCCCGTAGACATAGGGGCGAACGGCACTGAAACCGTCTCGGACGTGAGATGTGTCGGACATGAAGCTCCTCCCGATTCGCTATTCGCCGCTCCGGAACTCCGCATCGGAGCGCGACACCAGACCCGTTTCCTGCAGGATAGGAGCGCCCTGCCAGATGGACAGATCGGTCCGGTGAAACTGACCGACGCTGCGGCGAAAGAAGCCTGGAGTCATCCCGAACAAGCGAACGAACTCCCGGTGGAAATGGGACTGGTCACTGAAACCCGCACCGATGGCCAGCTGCGGGAGCGAAGCGGACGGCTCCGCGAGTCGCCGAAGTGCCGACTGCAGACGAATGATGCGCTGGAGCTGCTTCGGCGAATGCCCGACGTAGCGATGGAACTGGCGACGCAGAGTTCGATCGCAAGCCGCTCCGTTTCTCGCGCCCGAATCCCGGAGAACCTCATCGAGCCAGCGATTCACCGCGGGCGTCGTGCCTGCAGGCAGACGCAACGCGGCCCGAAGCGCGCGCGACAGCACCGCGACCCGCGCCTCGAACCCGCGAGCCGCGGTCAGCTGCATCTCCAGAGATTCCACCGAGCGGGACCAGAGATTTTCCAACGGAAGGCGCGTCGCACCGAGTTCAGGGATCCCGCATCCCAGGACCGGATACGCGCGCCCCACCTGCAACGCGACGCCGAAAGCGCTCACTCCGTGGCGAAAGAAGCTCTTCATCTCCGGGGACGCCGACGGCGCGTAGAGCACCGATTCGACGCCAGCGGGTGCGATATCGAAACGCAGCACCACGCAAGCGCTCGGAAACACCTGAATGGGAACCCGGTCGAAGCCCTCCCTGACGTCGTACTGCCAGAACTCCTGGACGAGCTCACCCAGATCGGGAGCCGGGTCACAGCGCGAAAAACGCACGGCACGCGGGCAGAGCTGGCCTGAGTTCCGGATCGGGCGATACATGGTGTGTCCGAATCGTACAAGACGGTCGGGGCTAGCATGAGCACCCTCCTCCCTGGGAGCAAGGTTCCACGAGGTCGAGAACGCGGAGGCGAGAATGGGCGATTTCGAGCGCGCGATGAAGCTGAGTGGAACGGGCGGCGAGTACGACGCCGACATCGACCCGAACTGGTGCGTCTGGTCGCCCGCAGGTGGGTACTTGATGGCGCTGGCTCTCCGCGCGGCGGGGCTCGAGGCGGCATTCGGAGCCCCTCTGTCGTTCACCTGCCACTTTCTTGCAGCTCCGAAGCTCGCTGAGGCGCGCCTCTCGGTTCGTTCCCTGAGGAAGACTCGCGTCGCCGAATCGTTGGGCATCTCGATGACACAGGGTGATCGTCCGATCCTCGAGTGTCTCGTTTGGGCGGGCGATCCCATCGACGGATACCGCCACAGCGACGATTCGATGCCCGACGTTCCCGGGCACGGACAGTTCGCATCGTCTCCGTCGGGACCCGGCAAGCCGGGCTTCCAGACGCTCTGGCAGCATCTCGAGCATCGCCCGACCGGCCCGCTTCACTGGCAGCGCGACGCACCGGGCACGCCTCGCCAACGCGACTGGATCCGCTTGCGCGACTTCGACGCCAGCGGCGACGCGTTCGCGGACGCCGGACGCCATGCTCTCATCCTCGACAGCTATACGTGGCCCGCTGCCGCGCACGCTCACGCCGGAGATCCGCGATTCGTCGCGCCAACGATCTCGCTGTCCGTCGAGTTTCACCAGAGATCCGACACCGACTGGTTGCTCTCGGATTCCTACGCCCCGATCGCAGAGAATGGCCGGATCGGCATCCACAACCGATTGTGGAGCCCGGACGGACAGCTCCTGTCCAGTGCGCACGGGACCCTGATCTGTCGACCCCGCCCTTCGGCGCCGTGATTGCGCCGCGTCGCCGGCAGCCCACCGACGAGGCCGACGACGTTGTCGGCGGTCCCGCCCACGCCACCGGTCGCACTCAACGAACGACGCCCTCTGTCTCACGGTCGCGACCCCAGCCCATCCAGGCCTGCGGCGAGAGCAGTTCGCGGTGGTGGAAGAAGACCCCTCGCGCGATCGCCCGGAACACCGAGCTGCGAAGGGCCAGGTCGTACAGGACGTTCGGGGGCCCGAGGTCGAACGCCCTCCGAAGCCACCGCTTGGTGACGAAACGTGGCGCCCCGCGAGTCGCGACGCGCCAGGGCGCCGGCCCGCGATCGAGCACGAAGTCGCAGGCGGCGATCCCCGCGCGGCGACCGCCCTCGAGTGCCGTGTGGATCCCGCCGGCGGTGAGCGGCGAGACGTGCCCCGCCGCGTCCCCAACGAGCCACACTCCCGGCCGCCCGATCGGGTGAACCGGCCCCCCGACGGGGATGAGTCCGCCGCGCGACCCGACCCGCCGGGCTCGGCTGAAATCGAATCGCTCCGCCAGCTGGCGGATCAGCACGTCGAGTTGAGGTCGGTCGGGCGCTCGACAGGCCAGCCCGACCTGCGTGACGTCGACCCCTGGAACGGCCCACGCGATATAGCCGCGCGCGAGGTCCGAATCGAGGAACACGTGCAGATGATCCTGGGAGAGCCCTCGAACGCCCTCGAACTCCGCCTCAGCACCCACCAGGAACTGCTCGTTCCGCCCGAGCCCGAACGAAGCCGCGACCGCCGAACGCGCGCCGTCGGCACCGACCAGGAGTTCCGTGTCGAGCCCGCCCCAGTGGAAGCCTCGCTCGGTCCTCCGAGCACCGCGGAAAGGCGCACCGAAGCGGACCTCCGCCCCCGCGCGACGAGCCTCGTCGGCCCACCAGCGCAGCAAAGCCCCCGTGTCGGTCGCCAGAAAGTGATAGCCGGGCGCGCGCAGGTCCACGTGCGCACCTCCGGGTGCGTAGAGCCGCACGCCGCAGACCTTGCGCGTCAGGCGCCGCGGTACGTCCCACGCATCCGCGACCTCCTTGACCAGGATCCCTGTCGTGTGGGGCCGGGCGCCCGCTGCCGGGCGGCGGTCGAATACCGCCGTGCGAAGACCGCGCGTCGCCGCTGCGTGCGCGCAGGCCAACCCCGCGAAGCTCGCCCCGACCACCGTGAGTTCGAACGATTCAGGCATAGCCGAACTCGGACCCCGCTCTCGCGAAGGCGGTTCCGTTCTCGGCGAAAGCGAACCTAAATGGTGATCGCGGTCTCTACCTTCACTTCAACCGCCTCCGCGAACTCGACGAACGCGCTGTCGATACAGCGACGGAAGGTGTCGAGATCGGGCACCCGCTCGTAGTCCGCATTGAGCCCCCAGAACACCCGCCCGTCGTAGCTGAACAGACCGACCGCGAGGCCCATTTCCGGCAGAAGGGGCGGAATCGGAAACATCTCCAGCAAACGCGCACCGAGCAGATAGAGCGGAAACTGCGGTCCCGGCACGTTGGTGACAATCGAGTTGATCGGACCCGAAGACGCCTGCGCGCCGAGCGAGAGCAGCACCGGGGGAGTCCACTCCGCGACCTGCATGATGGTGTCGACCCCGAGTGCCTGATTCGACGACTTGAGCTGACTCGTCGTCTCGTGAATCGCGGCGAGGCGCGACAGCGGATCCGGCTGGTCAAGCGGCAGTCGAACGATCCAGGACGAAACCCGGTTTCCCATCTGCCCCTGCTCGTCGTCGCGGCGCACGCTGACCGGGGCCGAGATCCGAAAGTCGAGAGTGGAGGGATCGACGCCTCGACGCCGCAAATACGCGTCGAGTGCCCCGGTCACGGTGGTGAGCACGACGTCATTGACGGTCGCTCCGGCGGCGCGCCTCACCGCCTTTACGTCCGCGAGTGAATGCGCCAACCAATCGACGCGGCGATGCGGACCGATCTCGCCGTTGAGCGGAGTGCCCGACGCCGGCTTCAGGCTCCAGCCGACCATTTCACCCACGGCCCTCACCCGCTGTCCCAACTCTTCTCGTACCTCTTCCGCCGCCCCGAACAGGCTCGCCGCCCCGCGCGCAATCTGGACAGGCAGCAGCGCGCGACGCGCGAGTTCGGACCGCAGCAGCTCGCCGCCGCTCGGCTCGGGCCGCGGGTAGTACGGCTCCGGTGGATGGATCTCGTACTCCGGAGCGATCGACAGCAGCGTCTGCGCGAGGTCCACGCCGGACTCTCCGTCGATCATGCAGTGATGAAACTTGCTGATGAGCGCGAACCGGTCGCCCTCGAGGCCCTCGACCACCCACGTCTCCCAAAGCGGCCTCTCGCGGTCGAGTTGCTGGCCCATGATTCGGGACGCGAGCCGACGGAGCTGTTCGACACTTCCCGGCTCCGGCAACGCGGTGTGTCGAAAGTGATAGTCGAGATTGAAATCCGGATCGTCGATCCACACCGGACGCTGCGTAAACGGGATCCAGCTCAGCTTCTGGCGGTACCGCGGGATCAGGTGCATCACCGCTTCCGTGGCCGCGCGCACTTTCTCGAAGTCGACGCCTCCATCCGCAGTCCGCAGCGGCCCCAACTCGAATATCTGCGCGCCCGCAATGTGCATATGGGCGCTCGGCGTCTCGCCCAGCAGGAACGAGTTGTCTTGAGCAGAGAGTCGATCGAAGGCGTAATCAGGCACCGGACTGCTCCCCGTAGCGACAATGCACATGCTGCAAGAACGTTGTGACGGCCGCGATCGTGTGGCGCGAGCGGATCGAATGGAACGTATCGAAGGCGTGCTGGGCGTTCGGAACCTCGAGGTAGACCACCTCTTCCCGGCTCTTCTCGCGCAACTGCTCGGCGAAGTGTCGCGCTTCTTCGACGAACACCAAAGAGTCGTGCGTCCCGTGGATCACGAGGAACGGCGGCGCGTCCGCGTTCACGCGCGAGAGCGGGGAAGCCGCCTCCCAGCCCGCGCGATCCTTCTCAGGGTTCGTCTTCAGGACCAGCCGCTCGAGGAACGGGGCCATCGCAGAGCGCCCGCGATGGCCGGCGCGGTCGAGGAAATCGTACACGCCATAGAACGGTACGGCCGCCGAGACCCGGGTGTCCGCGTGCTCGAAGCCCGGCTGCCAGAGCGGATCGTTCGGCGTCAGCGCCGCGAGCGCGCAGAGGTGTCCTCCCGCGGAACCGCCCGTGATGCAGATGAAGTCCGGGTCGCCGCCCCACTCGTGCGCGTGTTCGCGGATCCACGCGATGCAACGCTTCACGTCGATGATCTGCGCCGGGAACGGCGCCCTCGGCGCCAGCCGGTAGTTGAGCGCGAAGTTCACCCAGCCCTGCCCCGCAAGGTGGTGCATCAACGGCTGGCCCTGGTGCTCCTTGTTCCCGTAGACCCAACCCCCGCCGTGCACCTGGAGCAGGATCGGGCGCCCCTCCCCGGCCTCGCTCGGACGGACCACGTCGAGGAGGTTGCGGCCGCCCTTGTCCCCGGGAAGGACGTCGCCATAGGCCACGTTTCGCACGCGCTCGACCCCCGGGCGCGACATCCGGAACGGGTGCCACAGCGTGCGTTTCTGGACGACCGCCTCCGTGTGCTCCGCCCCAGGGAGGTGCTCCCCGACGAGAGCGGCGACGTGTCCGCCCACCGGATGAGCCTGGCGCCAGAGCACCCCCAACCCAACCCAAGACGCGAGAGTCACGGCGGCACCCAGTTGCCCCGGCCACGTCTCGAGTGCGCCCGCCGCCACGAAGCCGAGGGCCGCAACGACCTGCCACGCAACGTGGTGGAGCGCCAACTCGCCCGTCAGCCAGGCCGCCATGAAGTAGAAGAACGTGAAGGCGTGCAGGTGCTTGGCCCGCACCAGCGCCGCTCCCGTGAAGGCCGCGCCCCAAACGCTCACACCGAGGAAGATCCAGCCCACCGTCTGCAGATCGAACATGGGCCGTATGGTAGCGTCGCTCGTCTCTCGCAACCGAAGGAGGCTCGATGAGCGAAGAAGAAGCGCACCCGGACGGCGGAGTGACCACGGAGCGCCGGGGAGACGTCCTGGTGGTCGGATTCAACCGGCCCGCCAAGTACAATGGGCTGACGCCCCGGATGATGCGGGAGCTCGAAGAGGCATTCACCACGCTCGAGGACGACGACTCGCTGCGCGTGGGCGTGATGTTCGGCCATGGCAAGCACTTCACGGCGGGTCTCGATCTCCCTAAGTGGCGAGATGGCATGAAGGATGGCGGCCGCGAGCGCGGCGCAAACGATCGCATCGATCCCTTCGGACTCGCCGGCCGTCGCTGCACGAAGCCCATCCTTTGCGCCGTCCATGGCATCACCTACACGGCCGGCATCGAGCTGATGCTCGGCTGCGACATCGTGATCGCGGCAGACGACTGCCGCTTCTCTCAACTCGAACCGAAGCGTGGAATCATGGCGACAGGCGGTGCGACGTTCCGCTTCGTCGAGCGCGGAGGCTGGGGCAACGCCATGTACCACCTGCTCGTCGTCGACGAATTCGACGCGGCGGAGGCGCATCGTTGCGGGCTGGTGCAGGAAGTCGTTCCGGCCGGCACACAGCTCGATCGCGCGCTCGAGCTCGCCGGCAAGATCTCCGAACTCGCACCGCTCGCGATCCGTGCCACCAAGGCTTCAGCGAAGGTGTACGCCGAGGAAGGCGAACAAGCCTGCATCGCGAAATTTCGAGAAACGCAATCGGGCCTGGCAAAGAGCGAAGACGCGGAAGAGGGAGTGCAGTCGTTCATCGAGCGCCGTGATCCGGTCTTCCGGGGACGCTAGAGGTGGCGTATTCCGTTCTGCGTTTCGACATGCGCGCGCCGGAGTTCTCTCCCGCGAGCGCAGCGGAGCTCTACGCCGCGGCACTCGAGATGGGGACCTGGGCGGAAGAGCACGGCTTTGCAGCGCTCACGCTCTCGGAACACCACGGCGTCGACGACGGCTACCTGCCGTCCCCGCTCCCGATGGCCGGCCTGCTGGCGGGCCGGACCCGGCGGATCCCGATCAGCGTCGTGGCCCTGCTGGCTCCGCTCTACGAACCACTCAAGCTCGCCGAAGACCTCGCGGTGCTCGACATCGCGAGCCGCGGACGCATCGCGATCTGTGCGGGTATGGGATACCGGCCCGAAGAGTACGCGATGTTCGGCCGCGATTTCGCGAAGCGCGGCGCACTGCTCGACGAAGTGCTCGAGTTCCTGATTCGGGCCTGGCCGGGGGAGCCCTTCGACCACCACGGGACCCGGGTGCAGCTGACGCCGAAGCCGATCACTCAGCCGCTTCCGCCGGTTCGGGTGGGCGGACAGAGCAAGGCGGGGGCCCGGAGAGCCGCGCGCCTCGGGCTCCCGTTCCAGCCCGCGACGAGCGACCCTGCCATCCTGGGACTCCACCGCGAGGAGTGCGAGAAACGGGGGATCGACCCCGTCGTGCTCCCGCCTGGAACCGGCGAGATGATCTTCGTCGCAGACGACCCCGAACGCTCGTGGGAGGAGATCGGCCCACACCTCCTGTACGAGGCGATGAGCTACTCGGGTTGGCAACCGGCAAACCAACGCTCCGCAGTGCACTCGGATGCCAAGACGATCGACGCGCTCCGGAAGGAGGGGAAGTACTTGATCCTCACGCCCGACGAGTGTGTGGCACGCGCAGATGCGCAGGGCCCGCACTGCGCCTTCGTGCTCTACCCGCTCTGCGGTGGCATCCCGCCGGACCTCGCCTGGCAAAGCCTCGAGCTTTACGCGAACCGCGTGTTGCCGAATATCTAGGCTCGGCCGTCAGTTCGAGCGAGCTCGATACTTCCCGGGGCGATTCACGTGCGGGTCGTCGAAGCGCGTCTCCAAACATGTCCCGTCGCTACTGTGGAGCTGGACGAGGAACGTGGCATCCGCGGAAACCGGCAGGTCCGGCACGTCCAGATCCTCCGACTTGCCCGAGACCGCCACACTGCTCTCGGTGTCGTTCGAGCGGATCTGGACCTTGTTCAGGCCACCCGCTCGCATCCCCTTCATCCGATAGGACTGCCCGCGCGCACGGGTCTTCCAACCCTCGCCAGCGGGCGCCGCCGGGGCCGACACGACCGCGGGCTCACCGGCCTCCTCGAGATAGACACACACCTGGTAATCCGTCCCGGTGTTGCCGTCGCCCAAGTCCGACTCCCCGGCCGCGAACTCGCGCGCCTTCCAGGAGAGGCTTGAGCGTTTGCCGTCGCGGATCGAGAGCTGCGCCTTTCCGGCGCTCGGAACACAGGCTGGGTCGGGCACCGCCGGACAGAGGTCGACAGTGGCGCAACTCGAGGAGTCGACGCTGTACACGTCTCCGGAATCCACCGCGCTGCCCTGCCCCCGGCTTTTCGGAACCGTGATCTCGACCGTCCCAGTCGCCGCGTTGCCGGCGGCATCGGCGACCGCGAGGGTCGCCTCGTAGACTCGGCCATCTCCCGGGCCCTGACGCTCCGCGCGGATCAGCGCGTCGGTGCAGCCGTAGGCGAGCAGCACGTCGAGGGACGTGTTGCCATCACCGCGACCGTTCTCTTCCTCGTCGCTCGTGACCTGCTCGAACACGACGTCCGCCGGGGAAAGATCCTCGTCACAATCGTCCGAGACGTCCGCGACGAACTCCGCCGCAGTGAACGGGTGATGCTTGTGATTCGGCGGCCAGAGTTCGGCACCGCTCCCGGTGAGTGTCAGCACCGGAGCAACGGTATCCGCGACGACCGTGATCACGACCTCGTCGACTGCGGTTCCATCGACGCCGTCGTCGACGGTGAGCGTGATCGCATGGGTGCCGGGCGGCGCCGTAAAGGCGGGGTTCACCCCCTCGAGGATCACGCCCGCCCCGAGCACGTCTCCGGCCCACGAGTAGGTCAACACGGCAGTCGCATCGTCGGGATCCGTCGAGCCCGCGCCGTCGAGCGTCACCACAGCGCCTTCCAGGGGCGCGCAATCGAGCTGCTGGTCGCTTCCGGCATCCGCCACCGGGAGCGTCTGGGCGCCGGCGGCCGGGGCGACCCCGAGCGCCAGCACGGCGGCGGCAAGAGCCGAGCGCAAGGCCCAAAGGCTCTTCAGGCTGCGCGGAAAAGTACGGACCATTGTTTCTCCGATTCGAGCTGGAAGGCCCGGGTGGTTTCGGTCGGGAGTATCGGCCATCGGACCCCGCAGGGACGTGCGGCCCGTCACGTCCCCGGAGCACGTAGACTCGAGGGGTCGTGCTGCCGCTTCGCTCCGTCACTCTCGCGAACACCCCGCCCAACGGATTTCCGTTCGACGTTCCGGCGATCGCTGCGCTCGAGACGCTGCGATTCGACACGCCGGTCACCTGTTTCGTCGGAGAGAACGGTTCCGGGAAGTCGACCCTGCTCGAGTCGCTCGCGTGGGCCGCCGAGCTGGTCGCTGCCGGCAGCGAGGGACTCGACCGCGACGAAACCCTCGGGCACGTGCGCGCGCTCGGCGACGCGCTGCGGCTCACTTGGAGCCGCAGGACCCGGCGCGGGTTCTTCTTGCGCGCCGAGGACTTCTTCGGCTGGGTCAAGACGACGCGCGCTCGGATGACCGACCTCGCACGGGAGGCAGAAAAGGCCAGCCGGGGGGCCGCGGAGGCCGGTGCCCATGAGGGCGAGCAAGATCGGGTGTCCGCGCCCTTTCGCGGGTCGCTCGCGGCCATGACGGATCGCTACGGCGAGAATCCGGATGCCGCTTCTCACGGGGAACAGTTCCTCGCATTCTTCAAGAGCCGCTTCGTGCCCGGGGGTCTGTACCTGCTCGACGAACCGGAGGCGCCGCTCTCCCCGCAGAGCCAGTTGGCGTTCGTCGCGCTGCTGAAGGAACTCACCGAGACCGCAGACGCTCAGTTCGTGATCGCCACGCACTCCCCGATCGTCATGGCGACACCGGGCGCTACCCTCCTCTCCTTCGATTCACACCCCCCGGCGACCGTCGCCTGGGAAGATGTCGAACACGTCTCCCTCCTGCGGGATTTCCTGAGAAATCCCGAGGCCTTCCTACGACACCTGTAAAGCGGCGACTCTACGTTCTGGGCACCCTGATCGCGCTGGCGATCGGGCTCCGTGCAGCGCTCCCGAGCGTGCTGGAGCACTTGATCGCCAGCCAGGGGACGAAGGCGCTCGGCCTGCCCGTCGCGGTCGGGAACGTCGACGTGGCCCTCCATCGGGGCGTGATCGCGCTCGAAGATCTCGACATCGGGGGCGACCTCGCGCCGCGCCTCCATTGCGAGAGCATTCGCGCGAACCTCCACTCCCTGAACCTGTTGCGAGGCCAGGTCCAGCTCGAGAGGCTCGAGATCGGGCGGGCGGAGATCGCGCTCGCGCTGCTAGCGGATGGCACTCCCGCGCCGCTCGTTCAACCCGACGAGCCCGGCGAACCGCCCGCCGTGACCCCGGAAGTTGCGACGACGGACGAGGAGCCTCTTCCCCCCGAGGAAGAAACGGGCAGCGCCTGGCCGCTGTGGATCGACCGGCTGGAGATCGCAGACTTCAACCTGCTGCTGGTGACGCCTTCCGCCCCGGACGTGCCGCCGCTCGAACTCACGCTCGACCAGTTCCATTTTTCGGAATTCACGCTGATCGACGGCGCGCTCTCGTTCGGTGCAATCGGACTCGAGGGATCCCGCGCCAAGCTCCGGCGTGATCTCCAGTTCGACGCCGCTGAACCTGTCGATGCGCCGCAGGTGACCACGGCGCCGGACTCATCCGGCACGGGCCAGCAGCTCTCGCTCGGCGATCTCAAGATCAAAGACGCGCACTTCAAGCTCGAGAGCGGCGAGGTCGAAGTCGACCTCGCGGTTTCGGTCACCGCGCGAGACGTCGTGCTCGAGCGGGACGCAAGGTTTCCGGTCGACATCCGGGTCGATCGCGAGGGCGGCTGGCTGAAGGTGGTCGGCGCAGCCGGCGCGAATCCGCCCGCGTTCGAAGGAAAGGTCTCCCTCGAGGGCCTCTCCCTGGCGCACATCGTGCTCCTGGCGAACCCCGAGATCCCTTTCCGAATTGACGAGGGACTGCTCGGCGGCGAACTCGACGTCGAGCTGGGCATCGCGGAGAACGGCGCGTCGGCCCAGGTCGACGGCCACCTCCTGGTCACCGACGTCGACGCCGCAGCCTCCGGCCGCGACATCGATCTCAAGCGCGCCCGTATCGACGTGGCGGGCCTCGTGCTCGAGCCGACGGATTCGGGCGAGGCCACGATCCGCGCCGGCTCGCTCGTGCTCGACAGCGAGGGCTTCTCCGCGCACGACGAGTCGGTCGAGCCGTCCTTCCTGATGGAACTCTTGAGCATCGACCTCACGGGTCGCAAGCTGCGGTGGCCGAACCGCGACGGCGAGTTCGAGCTCTCCGCAAAGGGTGTGGCGGGGCTCGCCCTGCAGGCCAGCAGCCAGCTCACCAGCGGCGCAGGCCGCACGGATCTCCATCTCGCAGGCGTCTCTCTCGCCGCGCTCTCGGGCTACGCGGCAGCTTCGGGCATCCAGTTCGAGGGAGGAACGGCGGCCACGGAGGGGCACGTCGTCCACGCTGGAGACGCACACGACATCAATCTCGACCTCACCCTCACCGACCTCGATTTCGGCCAGATCGACCCCGGCGTCTTTCAGAAGACGTTCGGGATGACTCCCAACGTCGCGCTCACGATCCTGAGCGACCCGAGCGGCTCGGTCGATCTCCCGATCCACGTCGAGATCGACGCGACTTCGGGCGATACCGGGTTCTCGCTCTCCCGAGTCGTGGCCAGCGCGCTGAGCCAGGCCGTCATGGGGATCGTCACGAGCCCGCTCAAGGGACTCGGGTTCGCAAAGACCGCGATCTTCGGAGACGACGGCAAGCTGAGGCTCGATCCTGTGACGTTCGAACCGGGCGAGAAGAGCTGGGACGAGAGCCAGGACGCGTACCTCGACGCGCTCGCCCGAATGCTCGACGCGCGGCCCAGCATGCGCATGCGCTTCAATGGCCTCGCGGGCGAGGGCGAATCCGAACGCCTCGCAAACGCTCGCGCGAAACGCGTCGCCAAAGCGCTGCACCAGCGAGACGTGGCGGAAGACCGCATCGAACTCGGTGCGCCCGGCTCCGGTGCCCCCGGCGTCGAGATCGAGGTTCTCCCTGGAGTCGCTGCGCCCGGCTGAGCCCCCGCTCCGCTCGCAGCCGCAGCGTTCACCCGCACGCCGAGATTGCGATTGAGAGGTACTCTCTCCGAGCGCGACAAGATCGGGAAGAAACTCGATGAGCTGGATCGTCATCGGTGCACGGGTGTTGCTGGCACTCCCGTTCTTGATCTTCGGCCTCGATGGGCTCCTCGAGTTCTTGCCCCGAGACGTCTATCCCGAGCATGGGGAGCAAGCGGCCGCATTTCATGCCGCGCTGGTCGACTCAGGCTACGCCTGGGAATTGTTGAAGGGAGTCGAGGTCCTCGTCGCGCTCGCATTGCTGACCGGACGATTCGTCCCTCTGGCCCTCGCGGTCATCGCCCCGGTCATCGTCAATATCCTCGGCTTCCACCTGACGATGGAACGCGAGGGAACGGGGCTGGCGGTCGGGCTTGTCGCTCTCACCGCATTCCTGGCCTGGGCCTATCGTGCCCACTACTGGCCAATGCTCGCCCCTGACGCCAAGCCGTCGGTCTGAGAGCCCACCGAGGTGAGGGACTAGACGGTCGAGATCTCCAGCACGCTGCGCGCGACCTTGCCGGCCTTCATGTCGGCGAACGCCTGGTTCACGCCGTCGAGCGGGAGCCGCTGGCTCACCAGGCTGGAGAGATCGAGCTTCCCCTGCAGGAACAGGTCGACCAGCTTCGGCATGTGCTCTCGGAAGACGGTGCTTCCATACATGCAGCCGAGCAGCTTCTTCTCTTGCAGAAAGCTCGGCCCGTCGACCGTGATCTGGGAGCCCATCGGGTGCATTCCCACGACGACACAGGTGCCGCCTGCTTCGATCATCTGGAACGCTTGCGTCACCGCGGCCGGCACGCCGATGCATTCGAACGAGTATTCGACCCCCGCGCCTCCAGTCAGCTCCTTGACCGCTTCGATCGGGTCGACCTCACTGCCATCGATGACGTCCGTCGCGCCGAAGTGCTTGGCCTTTTCGAGTTTGTCGGCCACGAGGTCGATCGCGATGATCCGACTCGCACCCGCCAGGCGGCAACCCTGGATCACGTTGAGCCCGATGCCCCCGCAGCCGACCACCGCGGCCGTCGCGCCACCCGGAATCTTTGCGGTGTAGAGCGCGGCACCGACGCCCGTCATCACGCCGCAGCCGACCAGGGCGGCCTCGGCCATGGGCATTTCTTCCGGGATCTTCACGAGGCCCTGCTCGGTGGTGACCATGTACTCGCCGAACGAACCGACGCTCGCAAACTGCAGGATCGGCGCGCCCTTCCAGGTCAGCCGCTGGGCCATCGCGACGTTCATCATCGGGTCGTTGCAGAGATGCGCCTTGCCAGACAGACACTGCTTGCACTTCCCGCAGAACGGCTTGAACGACATGATCACGCGGTCACCGGGCGCGACGTAGGAGACGCCCTCCCCGACCTTCTCGACGACGCCCGAGGCCTCGTGTCCGAGAACGCACGCCATCGGGAGCGGCCAGAGACCATCCACGAAATGCAGGTCGGAGTGACAAACGCCGCTGACGACGGTGCGTACCAGCACCTCGCCGGCGCGCGGATCGATGATGTCGACGTCCTCGATGGTGAGGGGCTCGTTGGCTTTCTGGAAGACGGCGGCTTTCATGGGGACTCCTCAGTGGCGGAAGAGGCGGAGTCTAGTCCGACTCCGGGTCGGTGTACCACCATGCCCAGACCAGAAACAGCGCCTGGAACGGCAGCCGAATCCAGTTCCCGACTCCTGCGCCACTTCCGGGCCCGTCCGTTCCCACGTTCTCGAGCGCGACGTAGACATTGGCCGGGAAGACCGCGATCAGCAGCGCGATGATCCCCCAGGCGGCGAGGGCCCGGACTCTCGGCTCGGCGAGCAGATACACGCCGAGGACGATCTCCGCGAGGCCGGACAACACGTTGAGCCACTCCGGGTTCGGCAACTTCGGCGGCATGATCGCCACGTAGAAGTCGGGATTCATCAAGTGGTTGTATCCCGCGAACATGTACGCGATCGCCATGACCCAGAGCAAAATCCGCTTCGGCCGACTCATGTGCTGTCTCCCTGGCCCGACGGAGCCAATCGGCATGGTATCCGATCTCCTCGGTCCGCCGACGGGTTCGACCCGCTTCTGCACACGCGTGAGCGCATGGACGCCGACAAGTCGCCTCGCCACGCGAAACCCGTAGTAGAATGCACGCGGGATCCCGGAGGACCCGATGATGCGAATGCTGCTGCTCGCCTCCGTCACCACCGCTGCGCTCGTCCTCGGCATGGGCTTTCTTGCCGATCGCGTCCAGGCCAAGCCGCTGGCACCCGGACAGTGCGCGAGCACCGCCGAGTGCAAGAACGACGAAGTCTGTTTCAAACCGACCCGCACCTGCATGGAACCGTGCCGAATCGAATGCGCACGACCCCGACCGGTCTGCGGGAAGGATGGCGTCACCTATCACTGCGGCCGGTCCGAAGCGCAGTGCCACGCCGCGCGTGTGAAACATCGTGGCGAGTGCCGCGACGGCTGCCGCTGTCCAGAGACGCGCGACCCGGTGTGCGGTGCCAATGGCGCGACCTACCGCAACGCGTGCGAGGCCCGCTGCGCTGCCGTCGAGATCGAGTATCGAGGTCTCTGCGAGCCGCTCGCGTGCGAATCGAACTCGGACTGCCCGGACCGGGAGATCTGCCTCCCGCCGACCGGCTTCTGCCAGCTCCCGTGCGACATCTTGTGCCTGGTCGCAACGCCGGTCTGCGGCACCGACGGCAACACCTATCTGTGTGGTGAGCCAGCCGCATGGTGCGCCGGTGCCGAAGTCGCATACGAAGGAGCGTGCGCGCCGACCTCGTGAGCCGACGGAGGAAGCCCCCCCGGCGGCGTGGACCCCGCGAACCGCGGGGTCCACGCGCAACAGGCACTAGCGGACGAGTGAACCCTGCCGGGTCTGGTTCTCGGCGCAGGCACCCAGCTTCGCGCTGACCTTCGCCTCGGGCGTACCCGGCTTCGCGAGTGCCGCCTCCCAGCGCGTGTACCCCTGGCCGTAGGTCTCGAGATCGGGCGTGCGGCCGACCCACCAGAGGATTCCGAGCTCGCCCGTCAGCGGCTGCGCGATCTCCACGGTGTACGTGTAGCCCTCGGACTTCATCACGCCGCGGAACTCCTCTACCACAGCCAGGTACTGGTCGAGTGTGCACTCTCCGATCAGCTTCGTGGAGATGGCGTCGATGTACTGGGCGTTCGCCGTGAGCGGCGCCGCCAAAATGGCGATCGCGAGCAATGCAGTTCGAATCATCGGATCCTCCTTCCCCAGATTGGGGGGATGCCATGGTGGAGTGGAGCACCGGCGGGATCAACCCGAAACGTCCCTCTGCGGCGAATTCGCCGCGACCGAAACGGGGGCAGCGCGGCGCCGGCGACGAATTGGCACGAGACTTTGACAAAACTAGAGGGCCGGAATGCCGAAGCATTCATACACTTCGCGCTCGTGGAGAACCCTGCCCTGCCGACACAATCGCGACTTCCCGGTGACCGCGGAACGGTACTCCAGTACCGCGCCGATCGTGGGCCAGTCGCCTACGTCTTGGCCGTATTCGCCCTGCGGCTCGCCATTTGGACTCTTGCGAGCCCTCTCGTGTGCGGCCTCGCGGTGTTGCCGCTCGCCATCCTCGGCATGTTCGTCGCGCCGATCAACCACCATCACCAGCACGTGAACACGTTTCGCAAGCGCTGGGTCAACCGGCTCTACGACCTGGTACTCGCGCTTCAGGCTGGCGTCGCGCCCTACGCGTGGGTGCTTCATCACAACCTCGGACACCACGCGCACTACCTGAACCAGCCCCCGAATGAGAACCCCGACGAATCGCGCTGGACCCGTCAGGACGGCACACCCATGGGCCGCTTCGAGTACTCGCTCGACCTGCTCCTCCACCATCAGATCGACATCGTGCGCGTCGGCCTTCAGCGGCCGCGGGTCTTCCGTTCGTTCCTCTGGATGAAGCTTCCGCTCTGGGGCTTGGTGGCACTCGGTCTCTGGCTACGGCCCCTCGAGACCACGCTGGTGTTTCTCGTCCCGAGCTTCCTGACGCTGTTCCACACGATCTGGGCCACCTATGAGCATCATGCGACCTGTCCGAACACGAACCATCTGGACGCGAGTCGCAACCGAGAGCATTGGCTCTACAACTGGCTCACAGGCAACCTCGGGTTCCATACGGCCCACCATCTGAGACCCGGACTCCATTGGTCGCGGCTGCCAGAATTGCACGCGCAAATCCGCGACCAGATCCCCGAAGAGCAGCGGCTCAAGAGCTTCTGGTAGAAAGTACGATCAGCCGTCTCACGGACTCGGCGAAGCACGAACGGATTGAACGCGATCAGCGCGAAGAACACCCAGCCGTGAGCACCACGAAATCGTCGAGATCGATTCGATGTCCCGCACCGGCGTATCGACGATTTCGGTCCAGTTCGCTGACGACTACGGCTTCGATGACGTCGACGAGGTGTGTTCAAAGGTGCGCGACCGGGTGAGCGACGCCACGGGGAGGCTGCCAGCTGGAACGAGCGTGCCCAGCGTCGAGGACTTCACGTCCACCGCGTGGACCCTGCTTCCGGCGTTCGTGTGGGACGGCGCCGGCGCGCCCATCGCGCTGCTTCACAATGCGATCGGGGGGCCCGGGTCGCGAAGTCCCACACCGCCTACGGCTCCGGGGTCTCGATGTAGCCCAACGCTTCCAGCGACTTCCGCATCGCGTCGGGCTGGGCCACGGGCTCGGGAGGGGCTGCCAGACGTTTGCGCGCCGCAGCCTCCTGGCGCTCGAACTCGGCCAGCGCGCGGAGTTCTTGGTGGAGCAGCGCCCCCTTGCGCTCGGGACGGCGCTCCGTGGGGTCGGCCGCGAGATCGAAAAGACGGGAGATCACCTTGCCGGGGCGTTCGTGCGACCGGAGCACCAGCAGCTTTGTGCTGCCGGTTCGTAGCGCGGTCAGTCGGAGCCGACGCGGCCGATCGAGGAACGACACTGCCGGGAGATCCTCCGGTGTCGCCAGGCCGAGCGCGTACGGCACCAGACTTCGGCCCATCGCCTCTGCGGGCGCGGCGACGCCCAGCAGCTCGAGGATCGTCGGCAGCACGTCGATGGCGCGCACCTGCATCGCGAGCCGCTTCCCTTCTGGCAGCCCACCAGGGAGCCGCAGGATCAGCGGCACCCGCAGCTGCTCGTCGAAGAGCGTCGCCCGATGCCCCTTGCGGCCGTGCTCGAAGAACTCTTCGCCGTGGTCCGAGGTGGCCACGACCAGCGTCTGCTCCGTCAGGCCCGCGCGCTCGAGGGCCTCGAGCATGCGGCCGAAGTGCTCGTCCGTGTACCGGATCTCGCCGTCGTAGAGGGCGACGATCTGCTCCAGATCCTCCGAGGGCATGCCGGGCTCGACGCGCGGATTGCGCGTGTACCCGCGTCCCTCGAAGTCTCCCGCGTAGTCTGGGTTGAAGCGCCGCCAGTACGCCTCGGGCGGATCGTAGTCGTAGTGCGGATCGAACATGTGAACGAACAAGAAGAAGGGCTCCCCAGCTAGCCTCGCGACCGCCTCCTCGACGAGCTCGGCCAATACCTCGCTGCTCCGCATCTGGTGTGAGGCGATGTCGGCCTCGGAGGCGCGCTCTTGCCACTCCGGGTTCGCGAGGCGACGGGGTGAGAAATCCTCCTCGTCGTAGATCGTCGAACCGAGCACCTCGTAGCGCTCGAAGCCCTGGTCGAACCCAAAGATGGGGTGCAGGTACGGGGCGCTGACGAAGGCCTCCGTGCGGTAGCCGACCTCGCGGAGCGACTCGGCGAGCGTCGTGTGCGCTTCGGACAGGCGCCGACCGTCGTAGGTCACGCCGTGCACACGGGACGTGAGGCCGGTCAGCAGCGTCAGGTGGGAAGGCAAGGTCCACGACGTCTCACTGATCGCGTTCTCGAACAGCACTCCCCCGGCCGCGAGGCGATCGAGCGAGGGTGACGTCTCGCGCTCGTAGCCGTAGGCATGCAAGTGGTCGGCACGCAGGCTGTCGAACGACACGAACAAGACGTTGACGGGCGGCTCGGGCTTACCGCACGCGAGCGCGCCGAGCAGCGCACCCGCAGCGAGTGCGACAGGCCAGACCAGCGACATGGTCCGCACAGCCTAGAAGACATCTCACAAACGCCGCAAACAAGGATTCGTTCACTTCGTCCATGGTCATCCCAGCGAAGAACGCCACGCCCCTACCCGAGTGTCGGTCTTCCCGAACGCAACCCCACGCGGCCTCCAACGACAAACACGGACTGACGGCCTCGGCCATATCGACGTACGCCTATAGCGGCCTCGACTTCACGTTCGTGATCGGCTCGATGAGCGTCTCGGGCAGCTTCGATGCGGCCAGCAACCTCAACCCCAACCTCACCCTAGAAGACATCGGCGCAGATCTGCTCTCGTTCTCCTTCACGGACGGGCGAACGGTCTTCACCGAGGCAGACTCCACGATCGGGAACTTCGTGGTCGATACCGACGGGACGGGCGCGATCACAGGCTGGACGATCGCCCTCGACCAGGACGTACCGGCAACCACCGTGGGCGACGTGCAGATGTCCCTTGGCACCCAGTTCACGAGCGACTTTGGCAACGTCTCTGAGTGCCTCACCGCGGACGGGAGCTGAAGGACGGCACAGTGGTCGAGCGGCCGGTGAGTCTCAAGACTGGGCTCAATCGGCTGGACGCCCTGTCCGGCGTGTTCGAGTTCTTGCTCGAAGAGGAGCACCCGGGGATCACGGCGAACCCGGTCTTGGAGTTCCGGCGGTGAATACGGCGCGGGCGCAGCAAGAAGGACCGAGCCGCGGCGGATCTTGGCCGGGATGTTCGCGCCATCGAATCGACCGAAGCCGTGACTGCGCTCCTCGTGGTATCCAACGACGACCTCGCAGTCATTCTGATGGCAGACGCCGGCCTCCGCTCGGGTGAGGTGTCTGGGCTCCGCTGGTGCGACATCTGGTGGGGGCGAAGCAAGGGCGACACGAGCCGCCACCTTCACATCTGCAACAACAATCCGGCAGGTGGCGGGAGGAACGAGGCCCCGGAGAGCGGACGGACCCGTCGAGTGCAGCTCTCGCAGAGGCTCCGTGCGCGCTTGCGCGAGGGATGGCTCGAGCTGGGGCAGCCGGAGATCGGCTACGTCGCCCCGGGCTTCGATGCATCGAACTTCGCGAAGCGGTTCTCGGGGCTCTGCCGGAAGGCCGGGATCGGATCATTCAGGCCGAAGGATCTCCGCAGCACGTACGCGAGCCACCTGCTCTCCCTGGGCACCCCACTGACCTACATCGCGGCGCAGCTCGGGCACACGAGCTCCGAGACGACGCGGCGCCACTACGCGCGGTACATCCCGGCGGGCTACCTGGCCCCCCTGCCCTCGCGGACGGCGAAGTCCCGGCTGACCTGCTTGCTCGACTCGATGCGCTGAGCGGCGCTACGCGCGCTTCTGAGGCGTGGGCACAATCGGGGGCACACACGGGCACAAACAGGGCACTTCGACACCGAGAAGCGTCACACGAAACAGAACGCAAGTCCCCGGAAATGAATGGTGGGCCGCGAGGGACTCGAACCCTCAACCAATGGGTTAAAAGCCCAATTCGACTTCAACAAGATCAGTCAGCGCCGCGCTCCCGCGGCGCGCTCGCTTTCCGCTCGGGGAGGGGATGCGATGCGCATTCGGTGGATAGCCTGCGCGGCCTTGGCACTGGCTTTCAGCTTCGAAGCGTCGGCCACGATCGTCACGTTCGAGGGCGTGGCGGCTGGGGGCTTCAATTGCGCCAACGTCTACACGGAAGCCGGATTCACCCTCACGCAGCCCGGGGAGAACGCCTGTGTCTGGAGCTCTGAAGTCTGGAATACAACGGGAAGCGACTACTACTCCTGGAGCGACCTGTCGGCGAACAATCCCATCGTCATGGACACCGTCAGTGGCAATCCCTTCGACCTCGGCGCGCTCGACGTGGGCGCCCACTTCACCACCGTCTCCGTCTTCGACATCATCGGCTACCTGAGCGGCGGGGGCACGGTTGTCGCCAACGTGTTCAGTTTGGGGAACTTCACGAACCTGGTGCTTGGTTGGACCAATCTCACGTCGGTCGAGTTCCACTACGTCACCGGGAACTTCCCTGCGATCGACAACCTGGAACTAGCGGAGGTCCCCGAGCCCACCACCGCCGCACTCCTTGGCCTGGGCCTTGCGGGGCTGGCGGCACGGAGACGGCGGCTGAACTAGCGCCGTTGCTACCGTGGCTAGATGTCCGACGCCGCAACCTTTGGGGAGCCATCGCCCACGTCGTCCTGCCCTGGGCGAAAGATCAGCTATGTCGCCGCATGATGCGCGCGGCACGAAAGTCGATGATCACCCGAACATCGTGCCCGTCTTCGACATCGGCGAAGAAGCGGGCCAGGTGTACATCGTGTGCGGAGACCAGGAGTTGAGGGCGGAAGGCCCAAGCGAAGCGGCGTGCTGGCGCGTGTCCTATGCCGCCTGCACCGCTCCGGCGGCGCGCAGCAGTCCGGCCTCGTTTAGCCCAAGGGAACTGATCGAGGGCAGCCTGGTGCCTCGCACGCTCCTGAGGACCAGGTAGCTCGCAAAGAATGCGATACCACCCATCAGAGGATTCAACCAGAACGCGCTGGCGGCGGCCACGCAAGCGCTGCCGGCCAAGCGGGCGGGAGCAGTTGGATCCGGAGGGGCAACGCGATGACAGGCTACCGTGAACTCGTCAGCGGCGAGTTCGGCGTTCCATTCGAGCGAGAAGGTGGCGTGGAGCCGTCCGTTGTCGTGGACCGAGATGCACTTTTCCCAGTAGCCTCCGAAGTCGCTGGCGAGTGCCGACGAACTGATCTCGAATTGGCCGTCGAACTCCGTCTGCAGCCAGTCTTCGAGACGCTTGCTCGCGTCGGATAGATGCCGTTTCGCGGCATCAAGACCTTCGCTGTGGACGGGCATCGGGAACTGCAGTTCGACCATCATCGGGCACGCCTCCTCGGGCGAAACGGCAGACGTTCCACCTACATCCAGGAAGTGGCGGGATTTCTACTTTGGTGGCACAGGTCTTTCGTTCTTCTATTCCCCGCGGGGGAAGAGGGGGCAGGGGCGCTCGCTGCCACCCCAATGCGGCTCGCCGTACCGAGCACCAAGCGGATCGGCGCGGCTCGGGCCGCGAAGCACACCGACTCAATGCGACTCGTCTCTTGGTGTCGAAGAGCGACAGGCATCACTGACGACGCCGAGATCCGAGCCGAAGTCGAGAAGATCGAGAAGCGGCTCGCCGAGGGCCTGTCCGCATTCGAGACCTCGGGGCTGTCTTTCGAGGATGCCGTCGAACTCTACTCCTCGAGCGGCATGACTGGCCTCGCGTCCAGCACGGGCCGTGCCCGGCGGGCTGTGCTCGACGGACCGTTGACCGCCTACTTCGGGGAAACGGCCGTTGCGGACATCGGCACCTCCGAGCTGGCGCGCTGGTGGGACAGCGAGATCACCCACGGCGTCATCCGCCACGAACTGAAGGACGGGTCGGTGAAGGAACGCCCCGTCGGCCGCAAGACCGGGATCAACCACCTCGATGCACTCAGTGGGTTGTTCCGGTTCGTGATCAAATCCACCGACGCCATGACCACGAACCCCGTCACCGCGTTCCGAGAGGAAATCCGCGAGTCGCAGGGGAAGAATCAACGCGCGGCGCGCGATGCCACACGAGACATCCGCGTCATCGAGTCGCCCGCCGCGATCGAGGCGCTCCTGAAGGAGCCCGCATCCGACAACGACTCACTCGCGGCGCTCCTGATGCTCGACGCGGGATTGCGGGCCGGCGAAGTCGGCGGCCTGCGATGGGGAGATGTCTGGTGGGGACGGTCGGACAGCGACCGAAGCCGCCACCTCCACATCTGCAACAACAACCCGGCCGGCGGCGGAAAAGACGAAGTCCCCAAGAGCGGCAAGTCGCGGCCGGTCGAACTCTCGAGGCGGCTCCGCTCGACCCTTCGCGAGGAATGGGTCCGACTCGGCCAGCCCGAGAGCGGGTACGTCGTCCAGGGATTCGACGCTGCGAACTTCTCCAAGCGGTTCGCCAAGCGATGCCAGAAGGCCGGCATCGGCTCCTACCGGCCGAAGGACCTGCGGAGCAGCTTCGCCAGCCACCTTCTGAGTCTCGGCATCCCGCTCAGCTACATCCAGCGGCAGCTCGGACACCTGAAGCCACAGACGACGTCGGACTACTACGCGCGCTACATCCCGGAGGGCTACGTATCGCCTCCGCCGCTTGAACCCGGCGAGGTTCCCGCCGATCTGCTGGCCCGCCTCCGCACAATCGACTGCCAAGACGACGTGTCGCGCGACGCCCAATAGACCCCTCCGACACTGGGGCGCCCCACTCCGCCCCAAACCTTGCCCCATCCTACGCGGAACGGTGTATAGACAACAGCCCTAATACCGTGAAATCATTGGTGGGCCGCGAGGGACTCGAACCCTCAACCAATGGGTTAAAAGCCCACTGCTCTGCCATTGAGCTAGCGGCCCGGAGTTGGGGTAACACCGGAGGGCGGACCTGTCGATCCGACTTTTTGCCCTGAGACGCCGCCCTGGGGCTCAGGACACCCGCAGGGGGCTCCGATAAGGCCCCCATGCTCAGCTTGATCGGCTTCGGAGCCTTCGCCGTCACCTGCCTCGTGATCGGGGTGCGCCTGGCGCTCCTGGCCCGAAAGACCGGCCAGCTCCCCGAGGCCGCGATGGCGGTGGCGTTTCTCGGGGCCGGCGCGTTCGGCAACACGCTGGGCGTTCTGGCTTCGCTCGGCGTCGGCGGCGAAGCCGCGCACGCCCCGCTCCAGGCGATCTCGCGCGCGGCCAGTGTCGCCGGTTCGCTGGCGCTCTACGGGTTCACCTGGCGCGTGTTCCGCCGGACGAGCCGCGTCGCGGCGATGGCGTTCGGTGCCGGACTCGCCGTGCAGCTCTACACGTGGCTCGGCCACGCGTGGGTGTTCGGGCTAGGCGCCGACATGGTCTCGCTCGCGTGGTGGTGGCCGCTGATCATCGGCCGCAGCGCCGCCTACCTTTGGGCCGGGACGGAAGCCTTCCAGTACTGGCGCAAGATGCAGCGCCGCCGCGCCCTCGGTCTCGCGGATCCGATGACCACGCAGCGCTTCTTCCTGTGGGGCTGCGGAGCCTGCGCGGCGTTCGGAATCTTCGCGATCGTGATGACGCGAACCGCCGTGACCGGCGACCTCACCCCCAGCCAACTCACGCGCGACGCCGCTTCGCTGCTCGGCCTGGTGGCCGCCGTTTTCATCTGGACGGCGTTCTTCCCGCCGGCCGCCTACGCGCGCTGGATCGAACGCAGGGCGGTCCGCGCCTAGCGCCCTCTCGCAGGCTACTGAAGCACCCCGGCCCAGTTAGGCGTTCGGATTCGGGCCGAGGTCAAGGCGCGAAAGCGCAGCTGTAGTGCCTCTACAGCGAGCTTTCGCAACGCAGAGATCGGCCCGAAGACGAATGCCTACGGCTTCTTGAAGAGGGGGCGCCGACAAATCGTCTCGTCGCGACCGGGGCCGACCGAGATGAGATCGACCGGAACCTCGACGAGGCTCTCGATCCGCTCGACGTAGCGCCGTGCGTTCTCGGGCAGTGCCTTGTAGTCGCTGACGTCGGTGATCTCTTCCTGCCAGCCGGGCAGCGTCTCGTAGATCGCCTCGGCCCGTGCCAGCTCGTCGAGTGTCATCGGGAAGTCCTCGGTCACCTTGCCATCGATCCGGTACGACGTGCAGAGCTGGATCTCATCGAAGCCCGACAGCACGTCGAGCTTGTTGACCGCCAGACTCGTGAAGCCACTCGTGATCGACGCCTCGCGGAGTACGACCATGTCGAGCCAACCGCAACGCCGCTTCCGACCCGTGGTGGCGCCGAACTCCGCGCCTCGCTCGCCGAGCAGCGTGCCGCCCGGGCCCTCGTCCTCGGTCGGGAACGGCCCGCCGCCCACGCGCGTCGTGTAGGCCTTGGTGATCCCGAGCACCTGATCGATCCGCGTCGGTCCGACGCCGGCGCCGGTGCACACCGCCCCCGCCACACAGTTCGACGAGGTCACGTACGGATAGGTCCCGTGATCGATATCGAGCAGCGTGCCCTGGGCCCCCTCGAAGAGCACGTTCTTGCCGTCGCGCAACGCGCGGTCGAGGAGTCGGCCCGTGTGTTCGACGTACGGCTCGAGGCGGCGGCCGAGATCCACGTACTCCTCGAACATCGCCTCCGCGTCGATCGGCTCCCAGTGGTGCACTTCGGTCAGCTCGAAGTTCTTTTCCTTGGCGAGCCGCTCGATCGCCAGTTGCAGACTCGGCGGATCGAGGAGATCGGCCACCCGGATTCCGCGACGCGCGACCTTGTCCTCGTAGCAGGGGCCAATCCCGCGACCGGTCGTGCCGATCGCCGCTTCTGCGCGCGCTTCGTCACGCGCCTTGTCGAGCGCGATGTGCCACGGGCAGATGACGTGCGCACGGCCCGACACCCGCACTCGCGCCGGGTCGCGGAGCGCGCCCTTGTCGCGCAGCTCTTCGAGCTCGCTCAGCAGTACGCGCGGGTCGACCACGACGCCGGGGCCGATCAGATTGATCGTCCCGGGCTGCAGCACGCCCGAGGGCACGAGGTGAAAGACGGACTTCTCGCCCTCGACGACGAGCGTATGTCCCGCGTTGTTGCCGCCCTGGAACCGTGCGACCAACTCCGCGCGCAGCGCCAGCCAATCGACGATCTTTCCCTTCCCTTCGTCGCCCCACTGAGCGCCAACCGCTACGAGGGCGCTCATGAGCCGAGGTCCACGAGCTGGGCGTCGATCACGTGCGGCAACGCGCGCACCGTTTCCATCAACGAGTCTTCAGGCATCGGAGTGACGTTCACGAGCATCGCGGCCTCGGCACGCTCCGGCACGAGGCCGAGCTGCATTCGCGAGATGTTGAGACCCGCCTCACCGAGGATCGTGCCGAGCTGGCCGACGACGCCGGGCTGGTCGTGGTTGTGTACGAGGATCGTCGGACCGTGCGGGATCGCCTCGAGCATGAAGTCGTCGACACGGACGATCCGCGGCTGTCCGCCCTGGAAGATCGCTCCGGCGACGAGCCGGTCCTGACATCCCTTCACCCGCGTGGTGATCGTCGAGGCAAAGTCCTCCGTGCGGCTGACCTTCGACTCGACCACGCGGATCCCGCGTTCCTGGGCGAGAATCGGCGCGTTCACCATGTTCACACGATCGGTCACCGACTCGAGCAGGCCCTTCAGCACCGCGATCGTCACCGGCGCCACACGCATCGCTGCGATGTCGCCCGCGTACTCGATCTCGATCTCTTCGATCGCACCGGGGCAGAGCTGGCCCTGGAAGCGGCCCAGCTTCTCGCCGAGCATCAGATAGGGCCGAACTTGCTCGAGCAGCTCCGCCGAAATCGACGGGACGTTCAGCGCATTCTGGATCAGACCGTCGACGAGGAAATCGCGCACCTGTTCAGCGACCGCGGTCGAGACGTTGATCTGCGCCTGCTCGGTCGACGCGCCGAGGTGCGGCGTGCAAATCACCCGCTCATGGCCGACCAGCGGGTGGCCGTCCGGCGGCGGTTCTTCGACGAACACATCGAGAGCGGCACCGCCGACCTGGCCCGACTCGAGCGCCTCGAGCAGCGCCGCTTCGTCGACGATCCCGCCGCGAGCAGCGTTGATGATGAGCACGCCCTTCTTCGCCTTCGCGAACGCCTCGCGGCCGAGGAGGCCCGTGGTGTCCTTGGTGCGGGGCACGTGCACGGTGATCGCGTCGGCGCGCGCGAGCAGGTCGTCGAGCGACACGAGTTCGACACCCATCTTCTGCGCCACGTCGGGCGAGATGTGTGGATCGAACGCGACCACCTGCATGCCGAGGCCGCGCGCGCGATCGGCGGCGACTCGGCCGATGTTGCCGAGACCGAGCACACCGAGCGTGCGGTTGAACAGCTCCGTGCCCTTGAAGCGACCCTTCTCCCACTTGCCGGCCTTCATCGAGGCGGTCGCTTGCGGGATATGCCGCGCCAGCGCGACGAGCAGCGCGATCGCGTGCTCCGCGGTGGTAATGTTGTTGCCCTCGGGTGTATTCACCACGACGATCCCGCGCGCGCTTGCGGCGCTGACGTCGATGTTGTCGACGCCGATCCCGGCGCGTCCGATCACGCGCAGCTTGGGCGCGGCCTCGAGCACCTCGGCCGTCACCTGGGTGCCGCTGCGAATGACCAGGCCTTCCGCGTCCGAAATCGCCTCGAGAAGCTCCTCGGGCGAGAGCCCCGGGCGATTCGTGACTTCGAGATCCGCGGCGGCATCGAGGACGGCGAGTCCTTCGTCCGCCAGCGCATCGCTGACCAGTACCTTGGGCACGGTTGAATCTCCTCGTCCGCGTGCGCGCACCCGAAAACCCGGGAGCGGCACTCGCGGCGAATCGCCGGGGGGACGCAGGGTGCTCCGGGGCTCGGCTGAGAGCTGGAACGTCTTCCCGTTCCTGCGGAAACGGCGCGGTGAACGAGTTTCGCAGCGGCCCCGGGACGTGTCAAACGAAGCGTGGAACGGTAGCCTCGCCCTTCCCGTGACCTCGGAAGCGTCGACCGGCTCAGAGCCCCCCCGCCCGGTCCGCCCGCGCGGGCCGCTTTCGGCACAGCTGCGGGTGCCCGGATCCCGCAGCATCACGAACCGCGCGCTGGTGTGCGCCGCGCTGGCGGACGGCCCGAGCCTCCTCCTGGGCGCGACCGCCAGTGACGACACCGAAGCGATGCGCGAAGGCCTCCGAGCGCTCGGAGTCGCCATTCGCGTCGGCTCGGACGGATGGCACGTCGAAGGAGCCGCGGGCAGGCTCCCCGCGGCGGGCGCCCGAGTGGACGTGCGGTCTTCCGGGACCACCGCACGCTTCCTCACGGCCGTGGCGGCGCTGGCGGCCGGCCCGAACACCCTCGATGGCACTGCCCAGATCCGGCGGCGACCTCTCGGGGATCTCTCCGACGCCATGAGCGCACTCGGCGCCGGGGTCGACGTACAAGGCGAATCGGGCGGACCTCCGGTCGTCGTTGCGGGCGGCGGTCTCCCGGGCGGACCCGCGACGATCGACGCCAGCCGCTCGAGTCAGTTCCTCACCGGCATCCTGCTCGCCGCTCCCTACGCCGAGCGCGACGTCGAGCTGACCTTCGCCGGGGGCGTCCTGGTATCGCGGGCATTCGCCGAGCTGACGCTCGAAGTGATGACCGCGTTCGGTGCGAAGATGGAACTGACCGAATCCGGTGCACGGGTCGAAGCCGGTCGTGGGTATCGGGGCCAGCGCTACGCGATCGAGCCGGATGCGCAGTCTGCGGTCTACCCGCTCGCGGCAGCCGCGATCGCCGGGGGCCGCGTGCTCGTCCAGGGTATTTCTCCCGATTCCCGCCAGACGGACCTCCGCTTGCTCGACATCCTCGAACAGATGGGCTGCCGGGTCGTCCGGAGCGCGGAGGGCATCGCACTCGAAGCCCCGGAGGGTTCGCTGCGGGCGGTCGATGCGGATCTCAACTCGATTCCCGACGCCACGCTCGCGCTGGCGGTCGTCGCGCTGTTCGCCGACGGACCGAGCACCCTCCGCAACCTCGGCCACCTGACGATCAAGGAGTCGGACCGGCTCGGAGGGCTCCAGACGGAGCTCACCCGTCTTGGGGCGGGCGTCGAAGTCGGGCCCGACTGGCTGCGCATCGAGCCTGCTCCGCTTCACGGGGCCCGGATCGAGACGTACGACGACCACCGGATGGCGATGTCCTTTGCGCTCGCGGGGCTCCGGGTCCCGGGCGTGGAGATCGCCGGCCCCGAGTGCGTCGCGAAGACCTGGCCGGATTATTTCGACGCGCTCGAGCGTCTTTAGAGGGCAGCACCCTCGCCGCAGCGAAACCGGACGCCCTTGGCGCACGTAGGAGCGGAGCATGAACCACCCGGCCACCGCAGGAGCGGAACGACGCAGCGGCGTCGCGGTCGAAGCCCAGGGGCTGACTCGCCGCTTCGGGCCGCATGTCGCGCTTGACGGCCTCGACCTCCGGATCGGGCCCGGCGAGGCGTTCGGCCTCCTGGGTGCCAATGGCGCAGGAAAGACCACGTTCATCCGGCTCGTGACGGGGTTCCTCCTGCCCTCGGCGGGCACGGTGACCGTCGATGGGATCACCGCGGCGGCCGATCCTTCCGGCGTGAGCGCGCGGATCGGCTTCGTGGCCGAGACCACCCGGCTCTACCCGGAGCTCCGCGTCGGCACCTTCTTGCGCTTCGCCGGCGGGGCGCGCGGGCTGAGCGGATCGCGGCTCGCGGAGCAGATCGATGCAGGCGTGGCCCGATTTCAACTCGAGAGTTCGCTGAACCGGCCGCTCGGGCATCTCTCGAAGGGGCTCCAACAACGGGTGAACCTCGCCCAGGCGTTCCTGCACGACCCGCCGCTGATGATCGTCGACGAGCCGACCAGCGGCCTCGACCCGCTGCAGCAGGAGGAAGTGAGATCGGTACTGCGCGCACTGCGCGGCGAGCGAACGCTCATCCTCTGCACGCACGATCTCGGCGAAGCGCGCGAGCTGACCGAGCGCGTGGCCGTGCTGTCCCGAGGCAAGCTCGTCGCATCCGGCCGGACCGGCGAAGTTCTCGCGGGAGCCGATCCCCTCGCCCTCTTTCGCGGCGAGAACGTGAGCGCCGCATGACCGCACTCCGCGCCCTCCTCCGCAAAGAGCTGCTGATCCTCTTCGGGTCCCCGATGGCCTACGTCGCGCTCACGCTCGTGGTCCTCGTGACCGGCCTGATCTTCTTCGACCATCTGCGTCTCTACAACCAGACGCTCTTCCTGTTCGCCTCGAGCAACATGGGCGGCTTCGAGAGCGACACCGTTCCCGACTACATCAACCTGCGGGACACCGTGTTCTTTCCGGTCATGGAGACGCTGGGGATCACGCTGATCGGCCTGATTCCGCTCGTGACGATGCGGGTCTTTGCCGAGGAGCGCGCACGCGGCACCGACGAGTTGCTCCTGACCACCTCACTCACCCCGAGTCAGATCGTGCTCGCGAAATTCGCCGTGACCTACCTCTTCGTCACGCTCATGATGCTGGCCAGCTTCGTGTACCCCGCGATGGCGATCATCGAGGGCGGGATCGGCGCTCAGCATCTCGCCTCCGTGTTCGTCGGACTCTCGCTTCATGCGATTGCGCTGGCATCGATCGGACTCGCGTGTTCGGCGTACACCTCGAACCAACTCGTCGCCGCGGTGGCGGGGTGGGCGGTGGGCTTCGTACTCTGGGACTTCAGCTGGTTGTCGTCGTTCAGCTTCATCGGAGAGCGCTCGATCGCGTTCCTCGACGCGACCTCCCTCCATCTCCGCTACGGCAGCTTCGCAGAGGGCATCGTCAACCTCGGCCACCTCGTCTACTTCGTCGCGCTCGCCGCGTTCGCGGCGGCGATCGCGCGATTTTCGTTCGACTGGCGCAGGGTCGCCGGCTGATGCCCGGTCTCGCACTGTGCGGGCTCATCGCCCTCGCGTTCGCGGCCGGGGCGTACTACGCCACCGGCAGCTTCGCGACGTTCAGCATGGCGAATACAGCCCTCGGCCTGCTCGCCCTCGGCGTCGCGGGAGTCGGTGCGGTCCGCAGAGCTCGCGGCGCCGGATCGCCCGCGTTTCGGGCGGTCCTCGCCCGCGGCCTGCTCGGGATCGCGCTGGTACTCGCCGCCGGAGTGACGCTCGAGCGGCTCGCGACGGCCTCCGAACTCCAGTGGGACTGGTCGTTCGAGAACCGTTTCGAGCTGTCGGAGGGCACACGCACACGTCTGCAGGAACTTTGCGGGCGGGCTTCGGCGACGTTGTACGCGGACGTATACGATCCCCGGGCCCGCAGCACGCGACTGCTGCTTCGCACGATGGCCGCCTCGGATTGCCTGCCGTTTCGCGAGCGCAACCTGTCCGACTCCGCCGCAGACGAAGATCGCTTCGGAATCGGGTCCTCGAACACGGTCGTGATCGAAGTCGGGGACCAGTTCGAGACCGTCTCGAGACCGACCGAAGGATCGATCTACGAAGCCTTCTCACGATTGGCGCGGCCCCATGCGGGCGTCCTCTACGTGGCCCGGGGCGCGGGCGAGGGCAGCCTCACGCGCACCGACGGCGCCGGCTTCTCGGGGTTGAGGGAGTCGCTCTTGACCGAGGGATTTCGGCTGCGCGATCTCGTGACAGCGGCAACCGACGAGATCCCCGCCGACGCAGACGCGGTCCTGCTGCTTGCCCCGGAGCGCCCCCTCCCAGCTCCGGCGCTTGCCGCCCTCGGTGCGTACCTGGAGCGCGGCGGCCGCCTCGTCGTATTCCTCGAACCCGGCGGCAATAGTGGGCTCGACGCGCTCCTCGCCGACTGGGGCATCACGAGTCCCGACGCGCTCGTCGTAGATCCTGCATCCGGCCCGGTCGAGGGCGCCGCACCCGGCACGAGCCCGCTCGCTTTCCACTATGGGAGCCATCCGATCTCCGCGGGCCTCGACGCCAGCCGGATGACGTTCTTTCCGGGAGTGCGCTCCTTCGATCTGCGCAAGCCCGAGCGCAACGACCGGATGGAAACGATCGTACACTCGAGCGGCCGCGCGTGGCTCTCGAATGATCTCAAAGCCGCGCGCGGCAGCGGCTCCCCGGAACGCCCCGAAGACGCGGTCGACGACTACTACTCGCTCGTCGTCGCGGCGAAGTATCCCCGCGGAGAGTCGGAAGCGCGGATCGTCGCGTTCGGCGACGTCCAGATCGCCTCCAACCAGTACCTGCGCGCGCTCTACAACCTCGACCTCGTCCTGAACGCGCTCCACTGGGCCACCGACCACACGTCGCCGGGCACCCGCCCGAAGGTGGTGGCGGTGAGCGGTCGCCTCCAGCTTCCGCTCCCGCTGCAGAACACCCTGACGATGTTCCAGGGCGTGGGCCTGCTCCTCCCGGAGCTGCTCCTCATCGCCGGGGCCCTCTTCTGGGCCCGCTCCCGAGTTTAGAAACGGGGACGGTCTTAAGAAATTAAGCAATTCGCCCCTAGGGGCGAATTGCTTAATTTCTTAAGACCGTCCCCGGATTTAGTTATCCGGAGCTGCCTTTTCTTGCTTTCTTGGTGGCGAGGGCGAAGCCTTCGGCACCCGCGAGCTGGGCCTGATCGAGCACATAGACCGCCTGCTCGAGGATCACCTGCCGGTCTCCGCGCAGGACGACCAGCTTGTCGTCCGTGGCCGCGAGCGCGGTCTCCAGATGCTCTCGGAGCGCGCCCATCGTGACCTCGTCTCCGTTCACCTGGACGACGCCATCGGCCGTGATCGTCACGTTGACCGCCTGCGGCGGCGTGGAGGCCTGCTGGGTCGCCTCCGGCAGGTCGACCTTCTTGCCGGTGTTCGCGATGACCGACGACGTGACCATGAAGATGATCAGCAGGACGAGAAAGACGTCCGTCAGCGGAGTGATGTTGATCTCCGCAATGATCGGCTCGTCGCCTTCTCCCCCGTCAGGCTGGACTGAGGCCGGCATCGCCAACTCCTTGGGCGGGGTTCCCGCCGTCCGTCGCATCGGGCGTGGACTCGACATAGAGCAGCGCCTGCACGAAGCGCTCGCTCGAGCGTGCCATCACCTGAGAAATGATCGAAATCCGCGTCTGCAGCCAGTTGAAGATGATCAGCGCGAGGATCGCCACGAGGAGACCCACCGCGGTCGCGATCAGCGCTTCCGAGATGCCGGCCGCGACCGTGTCGAAGCCGGTGTCCCCGGTGATCCCGATCTGCTGGAACGACCGCATGATCCCGACAACGGTGCCAAAAAGACCGATATATGGCGCCAGAGAGCCGATCGTTCCGATGAACCACACCCCACGGCGCAGCTCGGCGAGCTGCTCCATGCGGCACGTGTGCAGCACCTGGTTCAGGTCTTCGAGCGCGATGTTCCGCCACCGCAGACCCTCCCCGAAGACGCGTGCCATCGGAGTCTTCGACGCCTCGCAGAGCGCGCGCGCGGTGGCGACGTCACGCCTCACCAGCGCGTCGACCTGCTTTCGGGCGAGATCGCGTGTCGCCTTCTCGAGCCCGCGAAAACGCAGGATCCGCTCAATGGCGATCGAAAACACGACAAACGAGAGAATGGCCAGCGGGATCGTCGTCAGACGACCCAGCCACAAAAGTCCGAGCAGCCCGCCGCTGGTCTCGAGCGCAGCTGATTCCACGTTGTTTTCTCCTGGCTTCGGTGACGAGGGAGGTTCCCCTTATACCCCCATCCGAGGGCACTCACAAACGTGGGTGGCCCGAGTGCAGCACTACGTTGACACGGTTCTTTCGCTCTCGTAGGATCGACTGGTGTGGGGCCAAAACTGACGTGGGATCAGATAGTTGCGTCATTTCCGCCCCGTTCGGAACGAGCTGCAGCCGCGCTGCATCTGACCTGCAGGCAAATGCGCCGAATGAAGTCGGAACCCGCGCGCCCCGCGGCGGTTCAGAACGTATAGAGACGAGCCTGTGATCGAGACGAACGCACTCTCCCAGCCGTTCAACGTGTACCGCCGCAAGAGCAAGGCGCGCGGACCGATGCACTCGCGCCGAATCGGCACCCAGCTCGATGCCCAGGCCGGGGGAGCGGCCGCTTCCGCGGCATTCCCCGGAATCGATCTCTCCGATCCCGAGCGGACCCGCGGTCGAACGATCTCGTCCACGCTCTCACTGCTCTTGCACGGCACTTTCCTTGGCGCGCTGTTCCTCGCGGCCTACCTCGCACCGGTCGAGGAGATCGAGACGCTGATCGAGTTGCAGCGCGCACCGGACGAGGTGGCCAAAGAAGAACCGGCCCCCGCTCCGCGGGTGGTGCGCGAACGCGCCTCTCCGATCTTCGACCCGTCCAGGATGGCAGTCGCACCCCAGGTCGTGAACCCCGTCGTGATCCAGAAACGCGCGCCCGTCGTCAGCGCGCCGGTGAACGTGCAGAACGTGAACACGGTGCAAGCGCCCAAGCAGATTGCGCGCGCCCACACGGTCGTCACGCAGGCCCGTGCCTATCAGAGTCCGGTGCAGGTCACCGCGAGCCCCGTCGCCGTCGAAGGAATCGCTCCGGCGATTCGTGGCAAGATCGAACACGTCGCACCCCAGGGCATCCAGGCCGGGCCGCGACAGGTCGCGTCGGTCGGCACCACGGTCGGCATCGGCGACCCGCAGGCACTCGGCTCGGGCTCCTCCGTCAAGGAAGGGATCGTCACTGGACGCGACGTCCACGGCGCCAAGACCGGCCAACGCGCCAACGTGAACTCGCGCGTCGGAGACAGCAACATGCGCGGATCCGGCGGCTCGGGCACCGGCCCCGGCGGCCACGCGGTCTCGTTCCAGGACTGCATGTCGCGCCCGTCGGTCCAGGCCTACATGCGCCAGATCAAGGACCGTGTGATCTCTCGCTGGGTTCTCCCGGCCGAGGTCGCCGCCAACCAGTCCGTCGAGATGAGATTCGCACTCGATCCCGCTGGGACCGCGAGCCAGGTTCGGCTCGTGAGCGCCCCGGACGCGAAGCTTGGAGAAAGCGCTGTCGATGCCCTTCGTTCCGCATCCCCCTTCGACCACATGGCGGACGAGGTCCGCTGCCTCGCGGGCGAGCCGATCATCGCGACCTTCAAGAATCCCGTTCAACGTGCTGCGAACTGAGCGCAGCCGGCTCTCCGCACTCGCACTCTCCGCCGCCCTCCTCCTGGTGGCGGGTTTTGCCACTCTGCTGGTAGCCGGGTCCGCCGCCGCCCAGGCACGTAAGCCGGTCGTCCTGCTCTACGACCCCGAAACCGAGGAGCTCCGCGAGAAGCACTCGGACACGGATGCGGACGGCCGTCACGACGAGTTCGTCTACTACGAAGCCGGCAAGCCGGCGCGCGCCGAGCAGGACAGCAACGCCGACGGCCAGATCGACATCTGGGTCTTCTTCGGGCCGGATGGGAAGCCCGCTCGCCAGGAGCGCGACTCGAACTTCGACGGCAAGCCGGATCAATGGCTCGAGTACCAGGGCGGCGAGCCTCACGTCCAACGAGATGACAGCAATTTCGATGGCACCGCCGACTCGACCCTGACGTTCTCGGGCGGCACGCCGGCGCGGCGCGAACAGGACACCGACTACGACGGGAAGAACGACTCGTTCGTCACCTACGTGGGCGGCGAACCGTCGATTGTCGAAGAAGACGAGGACGGCGACGGAAACATCGACGTGCGCGCCGAGGTCGCCCCCGACGGCAGCAAGATCCAGGAACAGCAAGACCTCAACAGTGACGGCTCGTTCGATGTCACCATTCGCTACGAGGGCGGGCGTCGCGCGCGGACCGACGAAGACACCGACCTCGACGGCAAGATCGACCAGGTCACCGAGTACAGCGGCGATCAGATCTCGTCGCGCCGCAGAGACACCACCGGCGACGGCCAATTCGACACCGAGTCCAGCTACGAAGCCGGCCGGGAGAGCCGCCAGGTGCGCGACACCGATCGCGACGGCCGGCCGGAGGTGGTGGTTACGTTCGACGAGACCGGCGAGCGGGCTCGCGAGGAGTTCGACACCGGGGGCGACGGGAACTTCAACCTGGTTCGTACCTACACCGCGGGCCGCAAGAGCGGAGAAGAAGAAGACACCACCGGAGACGGAAAGCGCGACCTCGTGACGACCTTCGAAGGCGACGAGAAGGTTCGTTCCGAAGCCGACACGAACGCGGACGGCGACGTCGACACCACCGTCGAATTTTCGGGCGGCGTGCGCACGGCCCAGATCGAGGACCGGAACTTTGACGGCAAGCCCGACGCCCATTTCCGCTACGCCGCGAACGGCAAATCACTCGCTCGCGCCGAACGCGACAAGGATTACGACGGCCGCTTCGAGCAGGTCACACTGTACGAGGGCGGCAAGCGGGTCCGGCGCGAAGTCGACTCTTCCGGGCGCGGCACGCCGGACCGCACCGAGCACTGGGGCGAAGGCAGGATCCTGCGCGTCGAACTGGACGAGGATCTAGACGGCCGCACCGAACTCTGGAACTTCTATGACCCGGACGGAAAGCTCGAGAAGCAAGAGCAGGACTCATCCGGCGATGGCCAGCCCGACACCTACGTCACCTTGGACGTAGAAACGGGGGAAGAGGCCCGCGTCTTGCGAGACCGGGACCACGACGGCAAGGTCGATTCGTGGCGCACCAATGCGGCTGGCGGCATCACGATTGGACTCGAAGAGGACAAGAACTCCGACGGCGAGCCCGACCGGTTCGTCGATTTCGAGGGTGGCAAACCGGCGCGCTACCGCGAGGACACCGACTTCGACGGTAAGATCGACGTCAGCGGCACGCTCGCTCCGGACGGCAAGGTCACGAGCGAAGAACGCGACACGACCGGCGACGCCGGCTTCGACCTCAAAGTGGCCTATGAGAACGGCGAGAAGGTCCGCGAGGAAAAGGACAACGACGGGGACGGCAAGCTCGACGTCGTGACTCATCTGGCAGACGGAAAACAGGTCCGGCAAGAGCAGGACACGAACGCCGACGGAAAATTCGACACGATCCTCCACTTCGAGGGCGGTGTGCGCGCCCGGCAAGAGCGCGACACCGATGCGGACGGAACTTACGACCAGTTCGCGTGGTACGGACCCGACGGCACGCCTCTCCGCGAGGAGGTCGACGGCAACGCCGACGGCCAGAAAGACTTCCGCCGCATCTACGAGGCGGGCGCCATTGCCCGCGAGGAAGAGGACAAGGACTTCGACGGACGGTACGAACTCGTCACTGAGTTCGCGGGGGGTCAACCTGCCCGGTCGGAGAGCGACACCAATGGAGACGGTGACGCCGACGTCATCGTCGAATACACCGAGGGTCGCCGGTCACGCCAGGACGAGGACCGCAACTTCGACGGTACGCCCGACGTCGTCACCATCTTCGGAGCCGACGACAAGCCCGCCAGAGTCGAAGAAGATTCCGACGGCGACGGTCGACGCGAGACGCTCAGCACGTACGAATCCGGCGTGCTCGTTTCGACCGAGATGGACCGGAACTCCGACGGCCAGGCGGACGTGAAGATCTCCTACGAAGGCGGTGAGAAAGCGCTCACCGAGCAGGACGACGATTTCGACGGCTCGTTCGAGATTCGCGTAAGCGCCGGCAAGGGCGGCAGCCAGAAGCAGGAGATCGATTCGAACGGCGACGGTGCCACCGACACGTGGATCACGCTCGATGCCGCCGGCCAGGTCACCAAGCGGGAACAAGACAAGAACTTCGACGGCAAGCCCGACGAGATCACCGAGTTCAAGGGCGGCAAGCTCACTCGGCTTCGCCAGGACTCGAAACTGCGCGGCTGCTTCGACGTCGAACAGCGCTACGGCGCCGGCGAAACGTTGATCGAGAGCAATGAGGATCAGAACGGCGACTGCAAGATCGACATCTGGTCCCGCGTGAAGGGCGGCGGCCAGGTCGACTGGCAAGCCCAGGACACGACCGGCGGAGGCCGCCCGACCGTCCTCACGCGCTTCAACGCAGCCGGCGCTGCCACGATCCAGGAAACCACGACGAACGGCGCCCGCCGCCCCGATACCAAGAGCTTTCTCGCCGGCGACGGCAGCGTGCGGAGCCAATGCAAGGACAGTAACGGCAACTCCGTCTTCGATCAGCGCTATCGCCTGTCGGGCGGAGCGATCGTCGAAGGCCTCGTCGATACCACCGGCAACGGGCGAGGCGATCAGCGGCTGATCTTCGAGGGCGGGGCCGTGACCCGCGTCGAGATCGACACGAACGACAGCGGCAAGGCCGACGTCGTCCAGCACCTTTCCGGTCAGACCGTCAGCCTCCAGTGCCAGGACGACGACAATGACGGCAAACTGGACGCGTGCTTCGAAGGGCAGACCGCGGTTCCGATGCGCGGCTCGGACGATGTCAGCACGCCGTTCGAGGAACTCGGCTGCGGCACAGCCCACCCGTTCTGGAAGCGGTTCTAGCGACGCGCAGCTTCGTCGACTACATCGCAGAAGCGTTCGGCGGAGAGCCGCCTTGGGATGCGTTCTTTGCGGACGTGAGCACGCCGGCGTGACACCGCGGCGTCCGGCTCTCTGCGCACTGGCTCTCACGATCGCCAGCCTGCTCCTCGCGACGAGCTGCGAGCGTGCCGATCCGAGCAACTCGACGTCGGCTGCCGTCGTGGTCGCGCGCTATCGAGACTGGCGCGCACCCGGGGCCACGGGGGAGGTGACCCTCGAACAGCTCCGCGGCTGGCGGACCCTGCCGCGCAAGCCAGCCTCGCGCGGGGCTCCACTCGACGAGCTGGCCCAGCTCCTCCAAACCGAGCGGCTGGCCGAGAGTGCCCCGCAGCCCCTGCCAGACGAGTGGGCGCGACGCGTTCACCAAGCCGAGGAACGCGTGCTCCAACAGGCGCTCCGCGCGGCGGTGCGTACCGAGGCGCGAGCTCTGCCTGCAAGCTCGACCTCCGACCCCGCCTCCCGCAGGCCCCGCCTCCTGCGACTCCGGAGCCTGCTCGTGCGCGTCGCCCCGGATGCGTCCGATACCGAGCGCCGTGACGCGCGGGCTCGCGCCGAATCGATCCAGGAAGATCTCTCCACCGGCGCCGACTTCGGTGAGATGGCGGCGCGCCTTTCCGACTCCGAAACGCGCGCCCGCAGCGGACGCCTCGGCTGGGTCGACCCCGAGCGACTCGCGCCCGAGCTTCGCGAAGCCGCACTGGCACTCGAGCCCGGCGAGCATTCCGGAATCCTCGCGAGCCCCGATGGCTGGGTGCTCCTCTCGTGCGAGGGCATCCGGCCTGCCGAGACAGGCGGCCGCACGACGCGCAGTGCCGCGGCCGCACGCAGCCAAGACGAACGTCTCGCCTGGACGAAGCTCCGCGCCGACCTACTCGCCGAGAGTGCCGCCGACCCGGCTCTTGCAGACGCGTCGCCCCAGGCCCGAATGCGGAGTGCGGCAGCCCGGCGCGCGCGCGCCCGAGGCCTCGATGTGGAGCCCAGCACCGCCACACGCCTGCAGTGGACTCGGGCCCGCGTGCTCGCCACCGCGATGCTCCGACGGCAGGCAGTCGCCCGAGCCGGCGACATCGACCCGAACGCGGTACGAGCCTACTACGACGCTCACCCGGAACGCTGGCAGACTCTCCCCACCCGCGAGATCCAAGCGATCCGCCTCCCGCGCGAGCGCGACAGCGCCGAAGCCGATCTCGCGCAGCGCAAGAAAGCCACCGACCTCCGCGCGGCCCTCGTGTCGGGGAGTCGGTTCTTTGCATTTGCCGCACGCGACGCTTCCGACCATCCGAGTCGACCTCGCGGCGGGGAACTCGGTTCGCTCACCGCCCGTGAAGTCGCGCGCCTCGGGCCCGACGTCGCGCGCGCCCTCGAAGCTCTCGAGCCCGGCGACCTCAGTGCGGTGATCCCGCAGGACGACGGATTTTGGATCGTGCGCCTCGTCTCTCGAGACCCCGGCCGGAAAATTCCGCTCGAAGAAGTGGCCGAAACGCTCACCTACCAGCTTCGGGAATCCCACATCCAAGCCGCCGCCACAGAGATTACTCAGGAACTGCGCGCGGAACTCGAACTCCAAGTGCTCCCGGGTGCTTCGGCGGAACGCTCGGCCGACTCGCGATAGCCGGCCGCCTCGAGCCACTCGTCGGCAATCGCTTGCCAGAGCGTCGCGCCTTCCGTGGCGAGCCAAGCACCCATCACCTCGTCGGCGACTGCTTCGAACGACTGCGGCTGCGGCTCGCGGCGCCCGAGGACCCGCATGACTTCGAGAATCTCCCCACTGGCGCGCGAGACGCTGCGGTACGGGGGCGAAATCTCGCCGGTTTCGAGCCTCGCCACGAGGAGCGCCGCGAGCGGGCGCGCGAAGGAGAACTTCGCCCACGACTGCCAGGGCAACTCCTCGCTTCCCCCGCCACGCTCGATCGCGTGACCTGCGAGCCGCGTGGGATCTCTCGGCTCGGACGCGACCCAGTCCTCGAGCCACGCCATTTCCGCGTCGGGATCTGACCCGGCCGGGACCCACGTGCGCTCCAGCTGAAGGGCCAGCGGCGTCGCAAACCGGAGCGGGTGTCGCGCATGCCACTCGCGCAACACATCCACCGAAACGCGCTCGCGCAGCACCCGCGCCTGCTCGCGGCGCGCCACCTCGCGGAGCGCGGCGCCCGGATCTGCGGCCGCCGATAGATTCGAACCCGGGTGCTCTGCCGGGGCCCGAGCCGCCAGGACCTGCTCCACACGAAACACGTGCAGACCCGGGCCCACCAGCACGGGTTCGCTGAGATCTCCCGCTCGCAGGGAAAAGACGGCTGCCGCCGCCGCCGCGGGGAGCTGCTCGCGCGACAACCAGCCGAGGGCACCGCCCACGTGCCTCGATTGCGACTCCGAGTGCGCACGCGCGAGCGCCTCGAACGGCTCGCCCGCTGCGAAGCGCTCCGCGAGTGCGTCGAGTTCCGCTCGGGCAGCCGCGAGTGCTTCCGCGTCGCGTGCGCGGCGATACCAGTGGTGCACCAGTCGACGCTCGCCCAGCGCGGGAGAGGCGAGGCTCGGCGCCGGTGCGGGAGATCCGATCGATGCCAGCGCCTCTCCGTCTCGCGAGAGCGCACGCGCGACCAACATCTCGTGAAGCGCGCGGGCGCGCAGCAAACGCCGCGTCCAGGACCGGCGAGCCTCAGGCTCGTCCGGCAGGCGGCGGTCGGCGAAAGGAAGCTCGCGAATCCAACCGTCGAGCTCCGCTTGCGTCACCGCGCCCTCTTGCCACGCGGCAAGGATCGGACTCGCCTCGGGTGGCGGGGCCGCGTGGCCGAGCGCGAGAGCGACCGCGTCGGCCGCCTGGATCGCCGCGTCGTAGCGCGGATCGAGTGCGACCGACCTCGTGAGCGCCGCATGAGACTCGGGTAGCCGCTCGCGCCCGAGCAGGAAGACTCCGTAGTTGTAGTAGGCGCGAGAATCGTACGGCTGGTCCGACAGCGCCCGCTCGAACTCTCGCTCTGCCGCGGCGGCCTCGCCGGCACGATCGAGTTCGATTGCCAAGAGAACCCGCGCCGGCGCAAACCCGGGCTCGAGCACGAGCGCTCGCTCGAGCGCCGCGTGCGTCTCTGCAGCGTCCCCGGCCTCGAGCGCCAGCTGCGCGCGCAATCGTTCGGCGGCCGCCGACGGCACGAGGGCAGCGCTGTCGAGAAGGAGCGCATTCGCCGACGCTCGATCCCCGCGAGCGCGCTCGACCGCGGCCATTCGCAACAGCAGCGCCGCCTCCGCCGCAGGAGAGGCCGCGGCTGCCCGCGCCGCCTCGAGGTCGGATCGCGCAGCGTCGAGGGCTCCGGCCCCAAGCCACGCCTCCGCACGGAGTTCTCGATAGCGCGGATTCCCCGGATCCTCCGCGACGAGTCGCTCGAGGGGGGCCAACGCGGCCTCGGCCTCGCCCGCCAGCAGAAGAGCCTTCGCCAGACTGAACGCACTGACGTCGCGCGCGCGATCCTGCGGCGCGACGCCTCCCGACGCCAGCACGTCACGAATCTCGGGAGAGCCCGCGTCGCCCGGAACCGCGTACCCGAGCGCCTCGAGGCGAAGACGTGTCTCGGCGTCGAAGTGCTGCGCCGCATCGACCGCCTGCGCCTCTTCCGCCAGAAAGCCCGCTAGGTTTTCTCGGAGCTCCGCCGCAACGTCGCCTCTCGTGAGCGGCGCGAGTTCGCGCGCATCCTCGGACAAGTCGTAGAGCTCCGGGCGGGGCCCGTGGATGTACTTGAGGTCGCCTTCGCGCCATGCGCGCAGCGCCCCCCAACGGTGCGCGAGCTCTGGCGACAACGTCTCCGCGTAGAGGCCTCGCGCAGGCAGCGGCCCCTCCCCGCGCAACAGCGGAACCAGGCTCTTTCCGTGCAGCGTGCCCGGTCGCTCGAGGCCGAGCAGATCGAGCACGGTGGGCGCCAGGTCGACGGTAGAAACCGGCTCCTCGACGACACGGCCCCCCGCCTCTCCGGGCACCCGCACGATCCACGGAACACGCAGGGTCCCTTCGTACAAGAGCAACGAGTGCGTCGCCTCTTCGTGCTCTCCGAGTCCCTCGCCATGATCTGCGGTCACGACCACAAGGGTTCGATCCCAGACTCCCAACTCTCGCAGCCGAGCGACGACGGCCCCGAAGCTCTCGTCGGCGTACGCGATCTCGCCCGCGTAGGGGTTGGCCGCGAAGAGTTCGTTCCACGGCCCGGGCGGGGCGACCGGCTGATGCGGATCGTAGTAGTGAAGCCACAAGAAGAACGGGTCTGCCGCGGACTCGTCGAGCCACGACCAGGCCGCCTCGTTCACCGCTCCTGCCGGACGCTCGTCGAAGAAGAGCCGCCCAGCGTTCTCGGCAGGTCCGAAGCGCGCACCGACCCGATCGTCGTACCAGCCGAAGCCCTGGCCGAAGCCGAATCGCGCCGCCAGCGGAAACGCACCCACCGCCGCACCCGTGGCCCAGCCTGCGGATGCGAGCCGTTCGGCGAGCGTCTCTTCGGCCGCCGGGAGCACGAACAAGCCATTGTCGCGAACCCCGTGCGCGACGGGATAGCGCCCGGTGAGGAGCGTGGCGTGTGCCGGGGCGGTGATCGGCGCGGCCGTCCAGGCCTGGTCGAAGCGCACTCCCTCGTCGGCCAGCGCGTCGAAGTGCGGAGTGTGCGCGCCCGCGTCGCCGTAGCAGCCGAGGTGGTCTGCCCGAGTGGTGTCGAGCGTGACGAGAAGGACATTCCAGCGCGGCGGCCCCGCTGCATCGCACGCCAAGCACGCCCACGCGAGCGCGACGGTCGCGAACCGGCGCAATCGATCCCCCCTTTGCACGGAAGCCTAGCAGCGCACCCGCGTTGTCTACGACGCGTCGGGTCGACCCGCCTTCACCGCACTCACGATCTGCCAGTACCGCTTGCCGTGGTGGCACTCGAACCCCTCGAAGCCCGCGCCGACCAGCAGCGACTCCAGCTCCTCCGGCTGGAAGTTCTTTGCGCCCATCCGCCGGTACTGACGGTCTGCCAGCTTCCGGGACAGACGGCCCGGCAGCCAGTTGCGGAAGACGGCGGCCGTGAAGATCCCCCCTGGCCGGAGCACGCGGAAAACCTCGGAAGTCGCCTTCGAGAAGTCGGGGAACAGGTGGAGCGCGCCGCAGCAGTTGACGCGGTCGAACGCGTCGCCCGGGAACGGCAGCTCCAGCGCGCTCCCGCGCACCAGGTCGAGGTTGCCGATCGATTGATCCTGTGCCTTCCGGGCGGCGTACCGCAGCATCGGAGTCGAGAGGTCCAGACCCACCACCCCGCCGCGATCGAGTCGGCGCGAGAGAGGACGCGAGTAGATTCCGGAGCCGCAGGCCAGGTCGAGAAGCAACTCGTCTCCGTCCAACTCCAGGGCGCGGACGATGTTCTCGTACTCGCGCTCGAAGCGGATCCCGGTCATGAGCGCGAAGAGTCTGCTCTTCCGCCACCAGCGGCTCTCGTAGATCTCGATCAGCGGCTCCCATTCCATCAGTGCCTGGGCGCGACTTCGTCTGCGATCGACCTCCGCCATTTCCCTCTCCCTGTTCGTCTTTGGCTCGAGCGCTCGACGTCGTCCGCCACCGCCCCACTCTACCCTCGTTCCACCCGACCAGAACCGAGATCGCGGAAGGGGCCTCCTGGCGTAGACTTGGAGTATGGCGGACACGTCCGACGCGGGCGCGGGCTTCGACCCCGGGCTGATCGAAGCGCTCGACCACCGACTCCAGCCCCTGAAGCGGTTGCTGAGCCCCGTGTCACTCGGGACCGAGCACATCCCCCGCGACGGGGCGGTGCTGCTGACCGGCAACCACTCCGTCTTCGGCGTGGTCGACATCCCGATGCTCGCCCTCGAGGTGTACGAAAAAACGGGACGCACGGTGCGCGGACTCGCCGACCACATCCACTACGCCATCCCCGGCTGGCGCGACATCCTTCCGCGCGTCGGCGCCGTCCGCGGAACCCGCGAGATCACCGCACGTCTCTTCGAGGAAGGCGAAGCCGTGATGGTCTTCCCCGGCGGCGGACGCGAGGTGATGAAGCACCGGGGCGAGCGTTATAAGCTGATCTGGAAGGAGCGCATCGGATTCGCGCGGCTGGCGATCCAGCACGGCGTGCCGATCGTACCCTTTGCGTCGGTCGGCGTGGAGGACATGTTCGAGATCGTCGCCGACGCCGACGACATCCTGCGTTCCCCGGTCGGCGACCTGCTTCGGACACTCGGCATCACGGAGCAGCCCTGGTTCCGTCACGGGGAGATCATTCCGCCGCTCGCACGCGGTCGGGGGCCGGCCTCTCTGCCGCGCCTCGAGCGCCAATACTTCCTGTTCGGCGCTCCCATCGAGACCGATCGCTACGCGGGTCGGCACGAAGACCGCGACGCCTGCTTCGCCCTCCGCGAGGAAGTGCGCGACGCGATCGAGGCCCAGATCGCTCAGCTCCTGGAAGTGCGCGAGGCCGACCCCGAGCGCTATCCGATCCAACGGCTGCTGCGAAAGCTGTCTGCGAAGTTCACCTGATCCCATGCAAGGCCGCCTGCCCGCTCACCTTCCCATCCTCGACGACAAGCTCGGGCCCAGGGGCACGCCGTCCCAGTACGAGGAGCGGGAGATCACCGAGCCGACGTTCCTCTGTGACGAACGCGGCCGGCTGAACCCCGAGTGCGTCGGCTGGTCGCGGCAGCCGCAGGTGCGGGCCAACCTGTCCGGCCATCCGTTCCGCAAGAAGAAGTGGAACTTCTGGAACTGGATGGATCCCGACTTCGTCTTCCAGGTCACACTCGCCGACATCGACTACGCGTCCTTCTGCGCGGTCACGTTCATGGACCTCGAGTCCGGCGACACGGCCACCGGCATGTGGCTCGGCCGGCCGCGGCGCTTTCCGCTGCCCGAAGAAGTCGAGCAATCGGTCGCCTACCGGGCAGGGAGCGTCGAGTACGAGAACACCGTGGACGGTGCCGACCTGCGGGTCGCATTCCGCGGGCCTGCTCGGGACGGGCGCGAGATCGAGGCCGGGTTCGTGGTCCGTCGCCCGCCGGGCCAGGAGAGCCTGAACGTCGTCGTCCCGTGGACGCCGGACCGCTTCCAGCTGAACTCGAAACACAACACATTGCCGTGTGAGGGCCACGTCCGGGTCGGCGAGCGACGCTACGAACTGACTCCCGAGCGTTGCCACGGGGTGCAGGATTGGGGTCGAGGTGTCTGGCCGCGGCGCTCGTTCTGGAACTGGGCGGTCTGCACCGGCGTGCAGGACGGCTGCCGCATCGGAGTCAACCTGGGCGACCGGTGGACGACGGGGACCGGATCCAACGAGAACGGCATCCTCCTCGACGGACGCCTCCACAAGATCATGGAAGACGTGCTCTGGGAGTACGACCCGAGCGACGACCACGGTGCGTGGCGCATCCACAGCCGTCACTCGCCCGCAGTCAACCTGACGCTCACGCCACGCCTCCCGCACCGCACCAGCATGAACTTCGGGCTCGTCGCCACCGGCGGCGTGTGTGCGTTCGGAAGCTGGAGCGGTCGAGTGTGCATCGAGGGTCGCACGTTCGAGATCGACGGTCTCCCGGGCTGGGCCGAGGAGTTCTCTCACCGCTGGTAGGACCGAGAGCGAGTCCCCTCGGAGACGATCCACTAGCCGTGACAGTCACTCGCCACGCACTCTTACCCTCACCTGGGTCGCGCTCGTGTCGCTGACCCTCGGCAGCTTCTGGCTCGCGGACTCGAACGCGCCGAGTTCCGGGGCCACCGCTTGGCTGCTCGCCATTGCAGTGCTGAAGAGCCACATCATCGCGGGAATCTTCATGGAGATGCGTTGGGCGCCGCTCGCGAGTGCTGCCGCGATGAGCGGCTTCCTGCTCGCCGAGGCTGCCCTGGTCGCCGCGATCCTGCCCTGAGTGCAGGCGCCCGGAACGTTCGGCCTTCCCGCCCGGCCTCCCCAAGGCCCGCCTGGGGCGCTCGGTCGCAGCGTGCGGCATCGCGTCCCTTTGATCTGGGCCGAAACATCCCCCCCGGCACGGAGCGCGGCACGGAAGTTGCGTTCCTCCATCTCGTAGTGGGTCCCGCCCAGGGCAACCCGGGTGCCGGGACGCGCTCGACGAGGAGTCGGCGATGTCGATGACAGGCGGAGAGCGGCTGGCGCGGATGCTCGCGGCCGAAGGCGTAGACGTCGTCTTCGGGATCGTGGACGGGTCCTACTTCGGCCTCACCGAAGGGCTGCGACGCGTCGGGATTCGACTGATCTCCCCGCGTCACGAGACCAGCGGCGCCCACATGGCCGGGGCCTATGCCCGCCTCACCGGGAAGCTCGGGGTGTGCCTCGCGAGCAACGGTCCCGGCGCAGCCAACGTCCTGCCGGGCGTGGCCGTCGAGAACGGCGAGGGCAACCGGGTTCTGGTGCTCACGAGTTGGCGGCGCTCTCCGATCGTCGGCCCGGATCGCGGCGGCACCTATCAGTATTTCGACCAGGTGGGTGTGATGCGTCCGATGACGAAGTGGAGCGGCGCCGCTCGCAGCTTCGACCGGATCGACGAAGCGCTGCACCGAGCCTTTCGGGTGGCGCACGAAGGACGCCCCGGCGTCGTCCATCTGACGATTCCCGAGGACGTGCTGAACGGGACGTTCGACGCGCCGGGCCCGATCTTGGCACCAGAGCGCTATCGGCGGACGGAGCCGCTCGTCGCAGCACCGAGCAGCGTGCGCCGCGCGGCGGAGCTGCTCTCCGGTGCGACGCTGCCCCTCCTGCAGGTCGGGAGTGGCGTCGTCCACGCGGGCGCGGGCGCTCGCGTCGAAGAGCTGGCCCGCCTCCTGCGCGCGCCGATCACGACGAGCTTCGGAGGTCGCCCGGCGATCGACGAGCGACTTCCCAACAAGATCCCGATGCTGCCGCCTCTCATCGACGAGGTGCGCTGCGAGGCCGACGTCGTCCTCGCGCTCGGGACCCGGTTCGGCGAGACCGATTGGTGGGGCAAGCCCCCGTACTGGGGCGACCCCGCCGTCCAGCGCGTGATCCAGGTGGACACCGACGAAGAGATTCTCGGCCTCAACCGGCCGATCGATGTCGGAATCGTCGCGGACGTCAGCGGGTTTCTCGACGCGCTGCTCGCTGAACTCAAGCAGCAGGACCCCGGGAACGTCGCCGCACGGCAGGCGCGCGTCGACGATTGGGCCGGGCGCGCCCGCGATCTGCGCACCTTCCTCCGCGGCGCCGCCGCGGACGAGGACTCGGAGCCGCTGCACACGGCCTTCGTGCCGCTCCTCTGCCGCGAGTTCTTCGACGACGACGCGGTTCTGGTGATCGACGGAGGCAACACGGCGGTCTGGACCAATCTCTACCACGAGCACCGCACGGAAGGCTGCCTCCTCAGCACCTTCAAGTTCGGGATGCTCGGGGCGGGGCCGGGGCAGGCCATCGGCGCGAAGGTCGCGTGCCCCGAAAGACCGGTGTACGCGATCCTCGGCGACGGCGCGATGGGCATGCACATGCAGGAGGTCGAAACCGCCGTCCGCAACGACCTGCCCGTGGTCTTCCTTGTCATCTGCGACCGCCAGTGGGGCATGGTGAAGTTCAGTCAGTCGATGGGACTCGATCCGGAGACCATGACCCAGGCGCGCTCGCTGCCCGAGGGCGCGAACCTGAACACCGACTTCTCCGAGATTCGCTTCGACGAGTTGGCCCGCAGCATGGGAGCGCACGGCGAACGCGTTTCGCGCGCGCGAGATCTGCGCCCGGCGCTCGAGCGCTGCGTCGCCAGCGGGCGCGCGGCCGTCGTGCACGTCGACGTCGACCCGGTGGCGCACCTCTGGGCGCCTGGCCTCGACGTGTTCAAGCAGATGCACCTGGAACCCGGAACATGAGCGAGGAAGGTCCGGCGCGTTCAGTGCTCGTGACCGGCGCGTCCGGACTCGTGGGCCGCCAGGTGGTGAGCCGCCTCGCCGCGCAGACCGGCGGCGCCCCCGGGACGATCGTCGCTCTCGATCTGCGCGAGTCGGCCCTGCGCGATCAGCTTCCGGGCGTCGTCTACGAGACCCTCGATATCCGCAACCCTGCCCTGCCCAAGCTCTTCGAGCGGCACGGTATCGGCTGTGTGGTGCACCTCGCCGCGGTCGTGACTCCGGGGCCGAGCAGCTCGCGGGAGCTCGAGTACCAGATCGACGTCGTGGGAACTCAGAAGGTGGTCGATGCGTGCGTCGCCACGGGTGTGGGCCAGATCGTCTACACGAGCAGTGGCGCCGCCTACGGCTACCACGCCGACAACCCGGTGCCGCTGCACGAGCGCGACCCGCTGCGCGCCAACGAGGCGTTCGCCTACGCGTGGCACAAGCGCCTCGCAGAGGAGACGCTGACGCGCACGCGGAGTGAACATCCCGAGCTCGTCCAGCTCGTCTTCCGCGTCGGAACCATCCTCGGAGAGCGTGTCGCGAGCCCGATCACCGCGCTCTTCGAGCGCCCGATCGTGGTCGGCGTGCGGGGTTCCGACGCGCCGTTCGTCCTGATCTGGGACGAAGACGTCGCGGCGTGCATCGTCAAGGGCATCCAAGAACGACGCTCGGGGATCTTCAACCTCTGCGGCGACGGCGCGATCGCGCTGCCGGAGATCGCGCGGCGGCTGGGCAAGCCCTACGTGGCGCTTCCCGCAGCGCTCCTCACAGGCGCCCTGGCCGCGACCCACAAGCTCGGCCTCTCCGCGCGCGGCGCGGAGCAGGTCGACTTTCTCCGCTACCGACCCGTGCTCGCGAACGATGCGCTGGTGAGCGAGTTCGGGTTCACTCCCCGCTTCACCAGCGAAGAGTGCTTCGAGCACTACCGCAAGCTCCGCTTCGACCGTTGAGGGCGCGAAAGATGGCCCACGTCGTCATCACGGGAGGAGGCCACGGCCTGGGTGCCGCCCTCGCCGAGGGCTTCGCGCGCTCGGGCAATCCCGTCGCGGTGCTCGACCTCGATGCGTCCGCCGCCGCCGAACGCGCGGCTTCCCTGTCGGCTCTCGGAGGCCCCGCGCTCGGCATCGGCTGCGACGTGACCGCCCCCGACGACTGCCGTTCAGCCGTCGAGCAGGTGATGGCCGCCTGGGGTGGCATCGACGTACTGATCGCCAACGCCGGCATCACCCACATGGGCAAGATCGACGAGACCGACGTGGACGTGATCCGGCGGGTGATGGACGTGAACTTCTTCGGCGCGGTCCACTGCACCCGAGCTGCGCTGCCTTCGCTGCTGAAACGTCGCGGTCATGTGGTCGCGATCTCGAGCGTGGCCGGCTTTGCACCCCTCGCCACCCGCGCCGGATACGTCTCCAGCAAGCACGCCCTCGAGGGGTTCTTCTCGACACTGCGCACGGAGTACGCCGCCGACGGGCTCAGCGTCACGCTGGTCCGGCCCTCGTTCGTGCATACCGGGATCGGCAGCCGCGCACTCGGGCCCGATGGCCGGGCCACCGGCGAAGACGCACGCACCGGGGTGGGCCACGAGCTCTCGGCGGAGGACGCCGCCCGGATCATCCTGCGCGGTGTGGAGCAGCGCCGGCGCGTGGTCTGGGTGGGACGCGAGGCGCGCCTCGCGTGGTGGCTCTCGCGCGTCTGGCCCGCGGCCTATGAGCGACAGATGGTCCGACGGACGCTCGGCTGAGCGTCGCGGCGATCACGAGAGCCGACCGACATTCTCCGTAGACCGCCAACGTCCACCCGCGATCTTGCGGCTTCGGCCGCCACGATCGGTGGCTTCGCCGGTATTGGCCGACGCGGGGCACCCCCGATGGCGCGAGACCGGCCTACGCGGGGCACATGAGTTGCAGTAGCGATCGGTCCACCCCGAACGGACCAGGAGAATCACATGCTGCGCTCTGTCTTGTGGATCGGCCGAGATGCCGGATTCAACGTGCCCGAAGTCCTCGACTCCCCTGCCCTCGACGTCGCCTGGGTACGAGACGTCGACGAGGCGCTCGAAATGCCCCTCGAAGCGTTCGATGCGCTGATCCTCGACGCCCCGAACCCGCTCGACGCGGTGGCGGAGAGTCGTCGCCTGGTGGCGCGCGGCGGGCCGCCCCTGCTCGCGCGCCTGGGGGACGCCGACTCCGCACTCGGCGGCGCTCTGCGTGCGGCGGGGGTTCGAGAGGTTTGGCACGCGGGCGAGAGCGGGTCGCTCGCGGCGCGCCTCGCCGTCCTCGACGAGGCCGAGAACCCTGCCCCGCCCACCGCACCGGCCGATCCAGCGCCCGGCGGGATCGTCGGCCGGAGCCGGGCGATGCGGGCCGTGTTCGAGCTGGCCCGGCATGCCCAAGAGAGCCGAGCCACTGTCCTGCTCACCGGGGACACCGGCACCGGCAAGGAGCTCCTGGCTCAAGAGATCCATCGCGGCAGCGCGCGCAGCGAGGCTGCGTTCGTCGCGATCAACTGCGCGGCGTTCCCCGACACCCTGCTCGAAAGCGAGTTGTTCGGGCACTTGCGCGGCGCGTTCACCGGGGCCGACCGAGACAAGCAGGGCCTGCTCGAAGTCGCAGACGGCGGGACGCTCTTTCTCGACGAAGTGGGCGAAACCTCCGGGCCGTTTCAGGCGAAGCTGTTGCGCGCGCTCCAGGAGCGCGAAGTCCGCCCAGTAGGCGCCACCCGTGCCAAGCGGGTCGACGTGCGTTGGATCGCAGCGACGAACCGCGACCTGCGTGCCGAGGTGAACGCGGGGCACTTCCGCGCCGACCTCTACTACCGTCTCGCCGTCTTCCCGATCGACATGCCTTCGCTGCGCGAGCGACCCGAAGACGTCGCCGCGCTCGCGAACCACTTTCTTGCACGCCACGGGCGGCGAGAAGGAAAACCCGGCTGCACGTTCACCGAGGATGCCACGCGACTGCTCGCATCGTACGCGTGGCCCGGGAACGTTCGCGAGCTCGAGAACGAAGTCCAACGCGTACTCGCGCTGGCGCGACCCGGCGAGGCCATCGACGTCGGCCTCCTCTCCAAGCGGCTGCACGGCGTACTCGAAGCCGTCGACGCGAACGTCGAACCGGGAGAAACGCTGCGCGACAGCCTGCAGCGCGTCGAGGCCTGGCTCATCCGCCGCGCCCTCGAGCGCGCGGGCGGCGGCCGCACCGTGACCGCCCGCGGCCTGGGGATTACCCGCGAGGGGCTGTACAAAAAAATGAAGCGGCTGGGGATCGAGTGAGGGCGGTTGCGTCGCCACGGGATTCGCTGCAACTTATACACATGAAACGTACGAATCTTGTGCTCAATGAGGAAGTGCTCGAGGAGGCCACGCGCCTCTCCGGCGAGAAGACCTACTCGGCCGCGGTCATGCGCGCCCTCGAGGACTTCGTCCGGCGGGCGAAGGCCCGGCAGATTCTCGACCTTCGGGGGTCCGGACTCTGGGAAGGAGACCTCGCCGAGATGCGGCGGGATCGAAGCGGCAAGAAGCGTGTCTCTTGATCCTGGTGGACACCTCGATCTGGATCGAGGTCTTTCGTTCGCGGCGGCCCCTTGACCTCGAAGCCTTCGTCGAGTTCGACGACGTCGCGACCTGCCTGCCGGTGATCCAGGAGGTTCTCCAGGGCTTCCGTGAGGAGGGCGCTTTTCGGCGCGCGCGCGAGGCCATGCTCTCGCTTCCTGTCGTCGAATCACCGCTGACAGAGGATCTCTTCTCGCAGGCGATCGACCTCTACCGGAGTGCCCGCCGCGGTGGGATCACGGTACGATCCTCCGTCGACTGTCTGATCGCGGCCTGCGCCATCCGCTACGACCTGGAGGTTCTGCACCGGGATCGGGACTTCACCGCGATCGCGCAGATCTCGGCGCTTCGGCAGCGTTCGCCCTGACACCCCCGCGGTAGCTCGACCCCCGACCCTCAGGTTCGAAGACTGAGGCTCTCCGCGAGGTCTGCTTCAGGTCGTCTCGCCGCGCAGGTTTGCCGCGGAATGAAGGCCTCTAGTAGTAGAGGCCCTCATTGCGAAGTAATCCGGGGTCCCGACCCGGATCACCCGCGAGGGCCTGTACAAAAAAATGAAGCGGCTGGGGATCGAGTGGAACACCAGCTTGAATACTGGTGTTGACACTGGTACTACAAGCGATAGGTTGAAGACCATGGCGGAAGCACGCAAGATCACCGTCGAGGTCCCCGAGGACCTGCTCGAGAACGCCTTGGCGTCCACGGGCGAGGGGATTACGCAGACCGTGCGGCAAGGGCTGGAACTGGTCGCCGCAGGCCGCGCGTACGATGAGCTGCGTCGTCTCCGCGGCAAGCTGCGCCTCGGCATCGAGATCGAATCCCTGCGCGAGGACAGATGATTGCAATCGACAGCAGCTCGTGGATCGCGTTCTTCTCGGAAAGCGAGGCGGGCGGCGATGACACCGCTCTCGTCGAGAGCGCGCTTTCCGATCATCAGGCCTGTCTTCCGCCCGTTGTTCTCACCGAACTGCTGAGCGACCCGAAACTCCCTCGAAACGTCGGCGCCCTGCTGTCCCAACTCCCGCTACTGGACGCGGACCCCGCGTTCTGGGAGCGAGCGGGCAGGCTGCGAGCGAAGCTCATCTCCCGCCAGCATCGCGCACGACTGGCAGACACTCTTATCGCGCAGAGCTGCATCGACCACGACGTCCGCCTGGTCACACGGGATGACGACTTCCGCCACTTCGCTCGAATCGGACGCCTACGGCTGGCGCTCTGAGCGTCGTCGGCGCCTCGTCCTGTCGCCCCTGCCCTCGGCGGACTGCGCTGAGCCACGCCCTTCGTGAGAGGCTGGCTGCCCAAGATCACGAGGATAGGCCTCTACAACTACAGTCCCTATCTAACGAGTGATTCCCCGGAGGGGGATTTGGCAGGTCCGCAATGACCGGACGAACCTTCACTTCCGAGCAGCTCGCCGCCCTCGACGCGATCGCAACGGGTGGGACCTTCGAGGCGGCCGCAGCAGCGGCTGGCGTCAGCGCCCGCACCCTCCGGCGCTGGCGGGTGGAGGCCCTTTTCGCAGAGGCCGTCCAGCAGGCTCGCCGCGTCGCCCGGGAGGAGACGGCGGCGATCGTGCGCGGCCTCGTGCCCCGCGCAGTCGCCGTGTTGGACGAAGTGCTCGCCGACGCCACCGCACCGCCGACGGCGCGGTTGAAGGCCGCAGAGATCGTGCTGCGCCGGGCCCTCGACGAGCCCGACGAGCAGGACCCGCCCGCAACCGTCCGCGAGCCTTCCGACCCTCTCTTCGCCGCGATGGACGAGGCATTAGGCCGGGAGCCGGCCGGCGAGATCCTGTGGCCCGTGGAAGAGCAGAGCTGAATCGACAGCCCCGCTTCCGGCGCACACACTCCAGCGGCAGCCGTCGGGCTACCACGAAATGGTCAGGAGGGGGCAGCCGCGCGCACTCGGCGGGGCACTAAGGTACACGCCGAGGTGTCGGGAGGCTTTCCGCCGCGTGAACGCCAGCGCGGACTCCGTTCCACTCGACTTGCCTCCGGCACGATGCGTGCGCAGGTTAATCAGAGGGAGGATTCCCGATGAGGCTCTCGGTCGCTCTAGGACGAAGAACCCGTAGGCTGTGGGTGCGCCACGGGGCGAGCCTTGCGTGCTTCCTGATCGCATGGGGCGCGGCGACCGGGGCTTCCGGGGCCGCCCTGTTCCCGGGCGCGAAATTCCCGGCGGGCGACGTTCCCCGATCCGTGGCGGTGGCCAACCTCGACGGCGACACCGTGCCCGACCTCGTGACCGCCAATGAAGACAGCGACGATGTGAGCGTCCTGCTGGGCAACGGCGACGGCACCTTCGGGGCCGCAGCCGTCTTCGGGGCCGGCGACGCGCCCGTCTCCGTGGCGGTGGCCGACCTCGACGGCGACACCGTCCCCGACTT
>Ga0315336_1000288_pt1 | contig 172811 bp, 154 predicted proteins | sample ASW5metaG_FD_204512 | JGI IMG/M metagenome (GOLD analysis project Ga0315336, IMG submission 204512) | Ammonia-oxidizing marine archaeal communities from Monterey Bay, California, United States - ASW #5 | ecosystem: Environmental > Aquatic > Marine > Intertidal zone | place: USA: California... | reverse complement strand
CTGCATCCTGCTCGTGAATGCGTTTAACGGCAAGCGTTATAGCATCACCAATAGCTGTCTTTTCGCCTGCGAGTCCAATAAACGCTTCCATCAAAAGAATATTGACTGTTTCGCGATCCAGCGTCAGTGGAACTTGGAGGTATGCTCTTTCACCAAATAGGATCAGACCTATGCGATCACCTTTACGGCGCTCGATAAAGTCGCTCGCAACTGCTTTGGTTGCAGTAAGCCTGTCCACTCGGCGATTAGCTAGTTCGAAGTCTTTCGCATCCATACTTCCCGAGAGATCAACGGCAAGCATCAAATTACGGCCCGATAACGGTACATCGAATTCGTCACCGATACGTTCTGGTCTTGCTGCGGCCAATACAAGCAAAGCCCAGGCAATAATGGCAATCCATACTCGCCAGTTCAGAAGTTGTTCGGATCCAGGGCGACTTGTTAGTACCGCAAAACCCCTGAAGTTTGGAACCTTAAGTCCAGCTTCCTGTGCTTCCGTCACCGGTGACAATATTGCTTTTACCAATAGTGGCAGAGGCAGGGCAAGAAGTACCCAGGGCCAGGCAAGTGACCACATCAGACAGATCCTGTGTGTGGTGTGTCAAGCCGTTGATGAACTGCCTGTATTAATCCATCTACATCAATATCCGTCGTATCTAGATCCACTTTGCAATAAGGTAAACTCTCGATGTTATGTCCTGGGCCATCAGTGAATACCTTACTGGCAAGGCCCTGATCCAGCCATTCGAGCCAATTCTTACCAGTCAAGCCCGCAATTTCGTCGCGCGGTGCATAGGCGAGCATCGCCCGACGCAGTAATTTAGAAATCCTGATACCCAATAATACGGCATCGTGACTACGTTCATACTCAGCCTGCAAGTGTTTGAGTTGGGAGATCGCTCTGCGTCTGGCTGTATTCAGATGATAATTCTGCAATGCACGCCAGATAATAAAGCCGGAAGCAAACAGCAATAGGACGAACAAAACCCACCATCCTGGTGCAACTGGCCACCAAGCGATCATCTCCGGAAGATGTAGGTCTCGAATTGGTATGTTATCGGGATTCATTTTTAATGAGCTCTCTTACCCAACGCAGCTTGCATACATGCAACCGGATCGTCTTGCGTTGACATTGCCATCAAGTGGATACCGTAGCGCTGACAAAATTTCTCTAATCCATGATGGCGCTGCTCAAAAGCTTGCTGGTAGTCAAGTCGCGCCGTGCGGGCGTACGTGTCAATTGTCAATTCAGCATCGTTACTTACAAGCCGATAACGTCCTGGTGGTGGTAGTTCATGCTCTAGCGGATCGCTGATAAAAATTGCCAGCACTTCATTGTGCTTCGCGATGCCGGCGAGATAGGCCTGTGCCGCACGGGAAAATCCGATGAAATCACTGATCACGACCACCAAACTACCTGGTCTGGTTACTCTGCGAAGAGCCGCCATCGCTTGGATTAACGTTAATTTTTCATCTTTGGCCGAACCCAAACTATTTGTTTCCCAAACAGGATGATTGACGAGTTCGTGCATGTAGCGCAAAGCAGCCTGCCGTCCAAGCCTCGGTTTAAGTTCACAGTGCGTCGAATCGCCGAATATCAATCCGCCGAGTCGGTCCCCGCGATGATATGCTGCCCATGAAATGAGTGCTGCAGCATGGCTTGCAATAACAGTTTTAAATGCTCCTTGTGTTGCAAAGTGCATATTACTTCTTAGGTCGACAACCACAAGCACGGGTCGCTCACGTTCTTCGCGAAATAGTTTTGTATAAGCTTCCTTACTGCGAGCGGTTACTCTCCAGTCGATATTTCTTGGATCATCGCCAGGTTGGTATGGTCTCGACTCATCAAATTCCATTCCGCGGCCGCGAAAATGTGAGGCATAGGCACCTGTTTGCAACGAATTGACTCTGAGAACATCCAGGGCAATTGTACGGGCTGCACCATGCAGTCGAATTAAACCAGCCTGACTAATACTTACAGGCGATGCATCCACATGTAATTTGTCGTGGTACATTATTTGAAAGTTTATGGTACGCCAACGCCGTCTAGAACACGTTTGATGATCGAATCAGGCGTAATACCATCCGCTTCGGCTTCAAAGGTTAACACTAGCCGATGTCTTAACACATCCGGCGCCATCGCCTGAATATCTTCCGGTCCGACATAATCACGGCCGGCGAGCCAGGCATGTGCACGAGCACAACGATCGATGCCCATGCAAGCCCTGGGACTTGCTCCATACTGGACCTGTCCTTTGAGAGAGTCGTCAACGACACTCGGGTCGCGAGTCGCAACAACAATATTAACGATGTATTGCTCGAGTTCGTCGGCAAGGTGTAAATGGAGAATCGCCTGGCGCGCTTCCATGATCGAAGACTCAGCCAATAATTTAGGTGGTGCGAACGCATCACGCTCACCAACCTTCGCTTCATCGCGATTCAGAATGAGAATACGACGCTCGTCTTCAATAGATGGATAACCAACCTGTGCATGCAAAAGAAAACGATCCAACTGCGCTTCGGGCAACGGGTAGGTGCCCTCCTGCTCAATCGGATTTTGTGTCGCCATCACCATGAACAAATCTGAAAGTGTGTAACTTTTTTCACCAACCGTAATCTGCCTTTCTTCCATCGCTTCAAGCAGCGCGGACTGTACTTTGGCCGGCGCACGATTAATTTCATCGGCGAGGATTAAGTTATGGAAAAGTGGCCCTTTTCGGAATTCGAAGGTACCACTCTGAGGTCGGTAAATTTCAGTGCCGGTGAGGTCCGCCGGTAATAAATCAGGTGTGAATTGCAGGCGATGAAAATCGCCTTCAATACTTTCGGCAAGTACCTTAATAGCGCGGGTCTTAGCCAATCCCGGTGCACCTTCCACAAGTAAGTGGCCATCGCAAAGCAATGTAATTAACATCCTATTTATCAAGTGCGCCTGACCTACAATCAAATTGCTGGCGTGCACTTCAAGTTTTTGGAATTGTTCTATCAGGCTCATCGAAAACTCCGTGGATCGAAACGGCGTGCCATTGTAGTGGTGATGCACTGACAGGCCAACCAATCGTCGAATTTTTTGCTCATGTTGAGGTAATCTTGAGTAATAATAAACCTCTCATGGACAACAAAAGATCATATTCATTGCAAAAATGTCCGGAAAATGGGGATGAATCATATTTGAGCTATCAAAGCGATCCTATCAGCAAGCCGAATATGAATGCCACCAAACTCTGGCATGCTAACCACCCGTATCAGGAGGCATTTGGATGAATTTTCGCATATGGATCTACTTCGGCTTTGCTACAGCTATAATTTTTTATTTCAATGCCGCGGTAGCTGACGACGATCTCACTAATGCTTTTGACACCAGTACTATTATTATCGCAGCAGAAAAAGATGCCTGTTACCGATTCGACGTCTACCTTGCAAAGAGTAGAAAACAACAAATACGTGGTTTAATGCATGTCCGCCATTTACCCAAGTTCAGCGGCATGCTCTTTATTTATCCAACAGCAAACATTCGTTCGATGTGGATGAAAAATACCTATGTATCGCTAGATATTTTGTTTATTCGTGAGGATGGCACAATCTCAAATATTGAGACCAATACGGAGCCACTTTCGCTGAAGTCAATTAGTGCTATCGAGCCGGTGACATACGTTCTAGAGTTAAACGCGGGTGTAACTGCAAAAATTCATATCAATACTGACAGCCTAGTCTACCTCCAAAGTACATCAGAAATATAAAATAATTAGAGCTCTAAAAAACGATCACACATGCTATAGAGTTAGTATAACCTGCTTACTTAACTTTTCGTACGATGTGCCTCGTACGAAGCGCCAAAGAAAAAACTGACTGATTTTCCATTAGGACAGTACTAAAGAACGGCAGTAATTGAAGTAGCAAGGCGCTCGACGTTATCTTCGGTGATACCGGCAATATTTATACGACTCGAATTTACCATGTAGATACCGAATTCACTCTTTAACTGATCTACCTGTAAAGGTGTAATGCCAAGAAAGCAAAACATCCCGCTTGTCCTCTCAATGTGTGAAAAATTGTAACCGGGAGCTTCCTCCCTTAATGCAACTCCGAGTAATGTACGCATTTTTTTCAATCGTTTACGCATCGTGTTCAGCTCAATCAACCACTGATGACGAAGATCAGTATTATTTAATATATAACTAACAACTGCGCCACCATGATCCGGTGGCATTGAGTACAGCGTCCTAACAATATTCAAAACTTGACTCCTCAGTACTACACTCGCTGCACTATCTTTGGCAACAATCGATAGAGCGCCAAGTCGGTCTCGATATAGTCCGAAATTCTTTGAGCATGAACTCGCAACAATCATCTCTGGTACATTCTCAAACATGAGTCGAACTGGATACGCATCTTCTTCTAAGTCACTGGCAAAACCCTGATAAGCAATATCTATAAATGGCAGTAATTCTCGTTCAACGATAAGGTCGGTAACTACATGCCATTGATCTTTAGATAAATCCATACCACTAGGATTGTGACAGCAGCCATGCAATAGGATGATATCTCCGCTGGGCACATTATTAAGTGTTTCTAACATGCTATCGAAGCAAAGGTCATTTTGATCCAAATCATAATATGGATACGACTTTAGCTTGACACCGGCACTGCCAAGCAGTGGGATATGATTGGCCCAGGTTGGGTCACTTGTCCATATAGCAACGTCTGAAATTACTCGTGTAATTAATCCGGCAGCTATACGTAAAGCTCCCGAACCACCAGGTGTCTGCAAGGTCGTAATTCGTTTGTTAGTTCTTGCATCCTCACCGAATGTGAGCGCTTGAATTACTTCATTGAATTCTGCATTTCCATCAGAGCCTAGATAAGTTTTAGTCGACTGTTGATCTACAAGGTATTGCTCAGCCTTTTTTACCGTTTCTAATATCGGTGTTTGTCCACTTTGGTCCCGGTAGACCCCTACGCCGAGATCTATTTTGTTATCACGAGAATCATTTTGATACTCTTCTATCAATGTGAGAATAGCATCGGGAGGCATTGCTTTAAGTGTCTCAAACAACAGGATTCTCCAAATATAAATATATCAAACGGCTTCCAACTGGAATGTCTATGTAAGCTTTTTCATTAGCTTTTGCATCAAATAGCTGTCTCGCAAGTATATGTATCTAAATTGATATCAAAAGTAGATTCAGCGAATCTTAAGACTACATCTCTTTTATTACGCATGTCACTTGTAGTTTGTCGATAGTTTCATTGATATATAATAGATAACTCTTAATAAACACTGGAATCAAACATGACGAGTTCTAGTTTCGCTATCGACGTCAGCAAGGTTATCGGCGATCAGTGCATTTCAAGAGCAGATAGCGTTGCCGTCGAAGAACCACTAGAAATTCAACTTAGCTATCCATCTGCTGAAGGAGCAGCTGCAAAAAGTATTTCAATAACCATGCGTACTCCGGGAGACGATGCTGAACTCGCCATCGGATTTCTGTATACCGAAGGCATTATTCAAAGTGGTAAACAATTAGAATCTGTGGAACATTGCGGAGCACCCGTATCTAAAAACGGACTTAAAAATATTATCCGCGTAAAATTGAAATCAGGAGTAGATGTCGATCTGAAAAAATTACAAAGACATTTTTATACAACATCAAGTTGCGGTGTCTGCGGCAAAACCTCACTGGATGCACTTCGTGTAACAGGCCAGAAATCGTTATCAGATAAAACTACGATGTTTTGTCGCGAGATCATCATTACTTGGCCTGAAATATTAAGGGAAAAACAGCATATATTCACAAAGACCGGTGGTTTGCATGCAGCAGCTATATTTAATCAGGAAGGTAAACTATTATTCATCAAAGAAGATATTGGTCGACATAATGCTGTTGACAAAGTGATTGGCGCGCTATTGCTCGAAGATAAATTACCGGCGCATAAATTAGCACTTATGGTATCGGGTAGGGCAAGCTTCGAATTGATGCAAAAGTCATTGGTAGCTGGTATCCCGTTACTTGCTGCAGTAAGTGCACCATCGAGTCTTGCAGTACAATTAGCAATTGAATTTGATATGACTCTCATCGGATTTTTAAGAAAGGACAAATTCAATATCTATACAGGCGCACAAAGAATAATCTAGTTTTCATATTAAAAATTAAAATTGAAAAAATGAAAGTTACATACAATAAAGTGGCAGCAGATAAACTAATTCATGAAATTGGTGCTACACCAGAAATGTTAGTACAAATTCTGAATGCCTTCGTTGAAAAATTTTCATATATCAGTAAGGAAGCTATTCGTCATATTGCACACGAATTAAATTTATCACGAGCAGATGTGCATGGTGTTGTAAGTTATTACCACGATCATCGTACCGAACCGCCTGGCAAAAGCTTAATAAAAATTTGTCAAGCTGAATCTTGTCAGGCCATGGGCAGCATATCTCTAACCACATATGCACAAGATCTATTGGGCATTCAACTTAACGAAACAAGCGCAGATGGCGAAATAACTCTCGAACCAGTTTATTGCCTCGGTAATTGTGCTTGCTCTCCAGCAATAATGATCGATAAACGTATCTATGGTCGTGTAAATTCCGAGAGATTTGACACCCTGATAGCATCAATACAAAAGAAGAACTAACAGCAATGGCTAATTCAATAAACGTCTTCGTTCCACGAGAAACTTCTGCTGTTTCTCTCGGCGCCAATGAAATTGGCGATCGCATCTTATCGCTTGCTGTAAATAATAAAACAGATATCACTCTCATCAGAAACGGTTCCTGGGGCATGTGTTGGCTCGAACCGCTTATTGAGGTAGAGGTTAATGGTGAACGCATTGCTTACGGTCCTATCTGTATTGAAGATGTAGCTGATTTATTTAAGGCGGATTTTCTAAAAGGTGGTGACCACAAACTGAAACTTGGGAAAGTCTCCGATATTCCGTATTTGAAAAATCAGGATCGCTGGACATTTAAGCGTTGCGGGCTGATAGATCCTGTTTCAATCCACGATTACTGTAGCAACGGTGGCTTCGACGGATTCACTGTGGCAACAAAGATGAGTACAGCCAAAATCATTGAAGAAATCAAAAAATCCGGCTTACGAGGCCGAGGAGGCGCCGGATTTCCAACTGGTATTAAGTGGCAAACCGTCGCAAATGCTTCTGGAGATCAGAAGTATATAGCCTGCAACGCCGACGAAGGAGACAGCGGCACATTTTCAGATCGCATGCTTATGGAAGGCGACCCATTTTGTTTAATCGAGGGCATGATGATCGCGGGCCTCGCCGTTGGCGCTAATCGAGGCTATATTTATTTGCGTTCTGAATATCCATTAACCCGCGAGATATTCAGTGAGGCATTAAATTCCGCTAAGGATGCAGGATGGCTTGGCAAAAATATTCAGGGTACTGGTTTTGAATTTGAAATCGATCTACACATTGGCGCAGGTTCCTACGTCTGTGGGGAAGAAACGGCAATGCTGGAAAGCCTTGAGGGTAAAGCTGGCATAATCCGATATAGGCCACCCTTGCCTGCAATTGAAGGTTTATTCGGAAAACCAACAGTAGTAAATAATGTCATAACCCTAGCTTCCGTGCCCGATATTCTCATAAAGGGTGGTGATAACTATGCAACTTTTGGCATCGATCGATCCAGAGGTACACTTGCATTTCAACTTGCAGGCAACATCAAGCGCGGTGGCCTCGTCGAAAAGGCTTTCGGCATAACATTGCGGGAACTTATCGAAGACTTTGGTGGAGGTACGGCAACAGGGCGTGATATCCGTGCGGTTCAAATTGGTGGTCCACTCGGTGCCTACTTTCCTGAAAATTTGCTTGATACACCACTCGATTACGAAGCATTTGCAGAACTTGAAGGCATTATTGGTCATGGCGGTGTCGTCGTCTTCGATGACAGTGTAGATATGGCTGCCCAAGCACGCTTTGCAATGGAATTCTGTGCAATCGAATCCTGTGGTAAATGTACACCATGTCGCATTGGCTCTGTGCGCGGTATCGAAGTAATCGATAGGATCGTTGCCAATAAGAACCGTGACGAAAACCTGAAATTACTGGAAGAACTTTGTGACACAATGGTAGATGGTTCACTATGTGCGATGGGAGGAATGACACCATTTCCTGTTCGTAGTGCGATAAAACACTTTCCCGAGGACTTTATACATCCCCCAGGAGCTAAAAATTGAGTCTTATCAAACGGACTTTGTGCTCAAGGGGCACGGAGGAATTATATGTGGAATGAGGTCAGAGGCCTGCGCGATGACGTAGATTACGGCACGCCGCCGAGTAACGGTGAACCGGTCACTCTGACCGTGGACGGCGTGGAAGTGACGGTACCCGAGGGTAGCTCAGTCATGCTCGCAGCAACGAAAGCGGACCGCGCAGTGCCGAAGCTTTGCGCTACCGACATGCTCGAAGCTTTTGGCAGCTGTCGTGTTTGCCTCGTCGAGATAGAGGGGCAGCGCGGCTACCCCGCGAGCTGCACGACGCTCGTGGCGCCCGGTATGATTGTACGGACTCAGTCCGACCGCCTTGCGAAGTTGCGCAAGGGTGTCATGGAGCTTTATCTGTCAGACTTCCCCGAATCCGAGATTCCCGACGGTTGGAGCGAGTTCCATCGCACGCTCGAGGAAATCGGTATCAACGGCCACCGCTACGGAAACGGCCGGAATCACTTCGATCTGCCCGTCGACGATTCGAATCCCTATTTTTTGTTTGACCCGGCGAAGTGCATTGTCTGTAGCCGCTGTGTCAGAGCCTGCGCGGAAGTGCAGGGAACGTTCGCTTTGACGATCCAGGGTCGCGCCTTCGAATCCAAAGTTGCAGCGAGCCAGGACGAGCCTTTCATGGAATCCGAGTGCGTGAGCTGCGGAGCCTGTGTACAGGCGTGTCCAAGCCATGCGCTGGTAGAGAAGAGCCTGTTCCCAGGAGGATATGAACGTGCCGAACCCACGTAAGCCTGAAAGAGAGACCATTACGATCTGTGCCTACTGCGGCGTTGGCTGTGGTTTCAAAGCGGAGACCATTGGCAATGAAATCATACGCATGACGCCATGGAAGGAGGGTAAGGCAAACCACGGGCACAGCTGTGTTAAGGGCCGCTTCGCCTATGATTACTGGTGCCACCCCGATCGGATCAAGACGCCAATGATCCGGGGCAGCATCGAGGAGCCCTGGCGAAAGGTCAGCTGGGACGAAGCATTTGATCACGCCGCGAAAGAGCTAAGACGCATACAGAGCAAATACGGTCGCAGTTCAGTCGGTGGCGTCTCGAGCTCGCGATGTACTAACGAGGAGATCTTTCTTACTCAGAAATTCGTGCGCGCCGTGCTCGGCAACAACAATATCGATAACTGCGCACGCATATGTCACTCCCCAACCCAGTTTGGGCTATCCGCCACTGTGGGCACCGGGGCTGCGAGTCAACATTTCGATTCCATTCTCCAGGCCGACGTCATCATGGTGGTCGGTGCTAATCCCACCGAGGGACATCCAGTTTTTGGCTCGATGATGAAGCGCCGTATCCGTCAGGGTGCAAAGCTCATCGTAATCGATCCTCGACGTACCGAGACTGTCGACAGTCCTCATTGCCGCGCTGATGTCCATCTGGCGCTACGGCCCGGTACTAACGTTGCGATTCTCAATAGCATCGCCCATGTCATCGTTCGCGAGAACAGGCATGATTCGGAATTCATCAAGTCGCGTTGCGAATGGCAGGAGTTTGAGCACTGGGCCGAACTAGTCGGCAGCGAAGAGTACTCACCTGACAAGATCGGACCCATTGCTGGCGTCGATCCCGAGGATATTCGGCGCGCTGCGAGGATTTACTCAACCGGGCCGCAAAGTACCATCTATTATGGTCTCGGCGTGACCGAGCATTCGCAAGGGTCGACGGGCGTCATGTGCCTCGGCAACCTTGGGCTCGCCTGCGGCATGTACGGTCGTGAAGGTGTCGGCGTGAACCCGCTGCGCGGCCAGGGCAACGTTCAGGGAGGCAGTTGTCTCGGCAGCTGGCCGCATGTCTTCAGCGGCTACCGCTTTGTCACCGACGACGCAACCCGCGAAAGCTTCGAAGCCGAGTGGGGCGTCGAACTCGACAGTGAGCCCGGCCTGCGATTGCCGAACATGTTTGATGCAGCACTGACAGGACACTTCAAGGGCATGTACATCATGGGCGAAGACCCGGTGCAGTCCGATCCGAATCAGAACCATATCATCGCAGCATTACGCAATATGGAGTGCGTCATCATTCATGATCTGTTCCTCAATGAAACGTCGAAATTTGCGCACGTCTTCCTTCCAGGCAGCTCTTCACTTGAGAAAGACGGCACATTTACAAGCGCCGAGCGACGAATTGGCCGAGTACGCAAGGTCGTCGAGCCTCTGGCAGGATATCAGGATTGGGAAGTGACGGTGAAGTTGATGAATGCGATGGGCTACGACGTCGAGTACGCGCATGCCGGCGAGGTTCTCGACGAGCTCGCGCGCCTAACGCCGGCGTACGAAGGCGCGAGTTTCGAACTGGTAGACCGCGTCGGATCGGCGCAATGGCCAGTCAACACGACTGCACCCGAGGGCACTGAGGTACTACACACGGAGCAGTTTCCCCGGGCCAACGGTCTCGGAACCTTCATGCTCACTGGTTTTGTTCCAACGCGCGAGCGGGTTAATGAGCAGTATCCTCTACTCCTAACCACTGGTCGCATCCTGAGTCAGTACAACGTCGGCACACAGACACGCCGCACCGCGAATTCGCAGTGGCATCCCGAAGACGTCCTGGAAATGTCTCTTGGCGACATGCAAGCGCGCGGCCTACGCGTTGGTGACAGCGTCACGATCACTAGCCGCTTTGGCTCTACACGCCTCAAAGTTGTGGAATCTGTACGCGTGAATCCAGGCGTGATCTATACAACATTCCACCACGCGGAATCCAAAGCCAATGCCGTGACGAGCGATCTGTCCGACTGGGCCACGAACTGTCCCGAGTACAAGGTTACGGCGGTGGAAGTGGCGAAAGTCAGGTCACCCAAGCCAAGGCACGCAGAATCGAGCGTCAAACACGCTGCACACCGAGAACGTGAGGCGAAGGAAATCTGGACATGATCGACGACGAATCGCCGAACGTTGCGGGTGACGTCATCGATCTGGAGCGCCTGATCGTGATGGCGAATCAGATTGGTGACTTCTTTGCGCCTTACCCAACCGAGCGTTCTCGCGAAGGGCTGCGCAATCATTTGCGGACATACTGGGATCCACGCATGCGTAACGCGCTGCTCGCACACATTGATGCGGGCGGAGACGGTCTCGACTTACGCGTCATCGAGGGTGCGCAGCTACTGCGTGAAAAAGCGGCCGACAAGAGCGGCTATTACGGCCCGCCGCAGCACTAAAGGATCGAATCTCTAAGAAATAGAGTTCCGCATTTTTTAGGTGTTATTTTTTTGTTTTATCTAATTTTGAAATTTTGGAACCCTCGAGCGTCAGATTAAACATGAGGCCCTTCGAGCCAAAGATAAAGCCTACAACAGGTTTCTTGATGTTATTTGAATCGATTGTCGTGCTAGCACCATAGTCAATCATCGCAACTGATCCATCCACGCCAATTTTCCATCCTTTGCTATTACGAAAATTTTCTAGGGATTCATTGGTCATGAACGCAATGATAATTGACTTAGCCTGGACACCTAATTGCAACCCGATTGATCCGCTGGTCGTTCGATAATAATCGACCGTCTGATTTTTGACCCGGAGTGCACCTTCACCAGTTTCCGCACCAATACCGATGCCAACCTTAATAACTCTAGGAAAGATTAAGATACCAGCAGCCTGATTTAGCAACGTCTCCGCACTCTTTATTTCCTTCTTAAAAACGTCAATGGTCTTATTTATATTGATGTCGATTTCAGCACTTGATTTCGCTAATGTCACTGAAGATATTAACAACGCAGTCATAGTGACAATCAAACATAAAATCTGGGAAATATTTTTCATAACATGAACATCCTGAATAAAAAATTATTAATAAGCTTTTCAGAATATGATTATTCATCATAGTTTAAGTACGGCAGTATGCTTAAACCTTACTAAAGTGAACTTAAATAATACGCTGATACATCCAAAAAATATTCCTATATTTTTCAACTTAATTCTTAGAAGATCTTGCTTTTATGAGTACAAAATCAGGGTAGCACAAAGTCTTTTCTCGCTGGACTGCTCCATCCATGATTTCATTGTGTGTTTCTTTGATATGCAGTTCCTAGACTCGAGACAAAGCTATAACTATGCTACACACTCTTTGATTATCAGCACTATGTAAAAATTCTGCATGAATACTGGCCTCGCGAGCAAACGTAGATTTGTACTTATCCTAGGTTGTCTGACCGGAATTGGTGCTGTAACGATCGACATGAGCCTACCAGCTTTTCCAGAGATGGTTCTTGATCTTGCAACCAGTATGCCCATCGGACAACAAGTGGTAGGTCTTTTTATTGCCGGAATCGGATTCGGCCAGATTCCCGCAGGACTTATATCAGATCGCATCGGAAGGATGCCGGTTCTTTACGTCGGTATTGGCATTTTCACAATTGCCGGCATCGCTTGTGCTATCACAAAAAATATCGAGTTCCTGCTGCTCTCGCGCTTTATTCAAGGTCTTGGTGGTTCAGTCGGCGTCGTGATTTCCAGGGCAATCGTTCGCGATATTTCGAGTGGCGTTCAGGCAGCCAGACTGATGTCTGTCATGGTGATGATCTTTACCGCTGGGCCTATGCTGGCACCAATAATTGGTGCTTTTCTCGTTGCTCTATGGGGATGGCGGGCACCATTTGTAGCTATCGTCGTATTCGGCACATTAATGCTATTAGGTGTGAATACCGGCTTGCAGGAAACGCATAGACCGACCCGGTTAGAACATCCAATCCGTCAACTGTCATTAAGTATGAAAGAATTCTTTTCACACCGCGAAAGCAGATTCGGTTTGTTACTTGGGATGGTGCCATCAGCAGGTTTCATTGCAATGATTGCTGGATCGTCGGCGATCGTCATGGAGATATACGGCTTCTCGGTTCAAGCTTTTGGAATCATTTTTGCAAGCTGGGGATTTGGCATCCTGATAGCATCGATGCTCAGCCGTCACCTAGTTCTTGTCCATGGTGTAATGCGTATGATTAGTCTCGGAGCAATTCTGATTGGCATTGCATCCTTGCAATTGTTGATTATTGCCTGGCTCGGGCAAGTAAGCTTCTGGTGGTTATGGGGAAATATTTGCCTGTTCATGTTTGGCGTAGGTATTCTGATGCCCAACGCGACTGCACTTGCCCTGGACCCCGTGCCTCAAATAGCAGGCGTAGCCGCCTCCCTCATCGGCACGGGACACGCACTTGCAATGACTGCTGGATCCTTGGTCAGCAGCGCAATGTATGATGGTACGATTCGTAATGTCGCAATCATCATGGGAACCTGTGGTGTCGTCACAACAGTAATTACCCTGATACGTCCCTTTCTTCATTGGCTAGAAAAAATTGTTGGATCAGGTCATTGATCACCACATGTGAGCCCCGAGCTCACCATCAAAACTGAGACTACTTTCGCCTCGAGTGACATGGCAACTGTAAAATCTGCGGGAGGTAATAGTCGAGACCTTCTGCAACAGTTGTGTGCAGCTCATGTGCTGTCTGTGCTCAAGACTTATTTGCTAATCTAATTCCGTAACGATATCGACGACGTCTTTTCTTGACTGAGTTGGTATGATTTTCGGATAACCGAATCGCAAGACACCTACAACGAATTCCTGATCTTGATCTGCACCAAGTATGTCGAAAAATCGTTTGTCCTCAACAATTGTACCCGTTGCCCATTTTGAACCAATGCCCGCCTCCGATAGATACAACATAAGATTCTGTATCGCACAGCAGCAACTTGCGTAGTCTTCTCTTTGCACTATCTTGCTCTCTGAACGCTTACAGGTAACGACGAGCCAGCCAGGTATATCTGCCGCAGCTTTTGCTTTAAATTCAGCTTTTTTGGCACCCTTTTTTTCAGTTGTAATCTGGCGAATGAGTTCGACGTTCTCCTTCATCGCTTTCTCGCCCAGCAAATAGAAATGAGAGGGCTGTGTGACACGATGATTCGGGACCCAGCGCGCTACATCTATCGCATCGAGTATCATTTTTCGGTCTACCGGCGTTGGCAAAAACAACTTAATAGTTCGCCGATTGCAGATGCACTCCGCAAGTTTGCGTAGATCCTGCTTCATATCTCTGGTAACAGGCGTATTCATTGAACACGCTCGATGATCATCGCTATTCCTTGGCCCACACCGATACACATCGTGCAAAGCGCATATCGACCAGCTGTACGCCTCAACTGATAGGCGGCAGTTGTGACTAGTCGCGCCCCCGACATCCCCAGTGGGTGACCCAATGCAATAGCACCACCATTCGGATTTACATGTTCAGCATCATCAGCAATGCCCAATTCCCGCAGGACAGCAAGCCCCTGAGCGGCAAATGCTTCGTTCAATTCAATTACGTCCATTTGCTCGATCGTCAGCCCCGCTCGGCTTAAAGCTTTTTGCGACGCCGATACCGGGCCAATACCCATGACACGCGGTTCGACCCCTGCTGAAGCCCAGGTCACAATCCTTACTATTGGTGTGAGTCCATATTTACTGCCTGCATCATCGGAGGCAATCAGTAAGGCACATGCACCATCATTGATGCCCGATGCGTTGCCGGCTGTCACAGTGCCAGCCTTTCGGGCAATCGGCCGTAATTTTTGAAGCCCTTCAATAGTCGAATCTGCGCGAGGATGTTCATCTATATCGACAACCAATGGATTGCCGCGTCGCTGTACAATTTCAACCTGCGTAATTTCTTCCTTCAATCGTCCATGCGATATCGCATCCGCTGCTTTTTGCTGGCTGCGCAATGCAAATTGATCCTGCTCCTCTCGGGAGACATTGTAGTCGATAGCGACATTCTCAGCCGTCTCAGTCATGGAGTCGACACCATATTGTTCCTCGAGTTTCTTGTTAATAAACCGCCAACCCAATGTCGTATCGTAAATTTCCGCGTTTCGGCCGAATGCCGCCGCCGATTTCGCCAGCACGAATGGCGCACGCGACATTGATTCAACACCACCAGCAATCATGATGTCCGCATCACCAGCTTTGATCGCATGAGCAGCATTACCAATAGCATTCATACCTGAGCCGCAGAGTCTGTTAACAGTCACTCCAGATACGGACGGCGGCAACCCGGCGAGTAAGGAAGACATACGAGCAACATTTCGATTATCTTCACCAGCCTGGTTGGCACAACCGTAAATAACATCGTCGATTGCACCAACCGGTAAACTTTGATTTCGTTCGATAATCTTTCTAAGAGGAATCGCTCCAAGGTCGTCTGTTCGTACTGATGACAATGCTCCACCGTATCGACCGATCGGTGTTCGAACGGCATCATAAATCCAAGCTTCCGACATAATATTTTCCTTATAATTCAACAACGGTAGGGGCAGTATTGCTCACAGTGGCAATACGATGATATGACCTACCGAGATAAATACCAACAACTGCCCAGATCAATGCAATACCTGCTCCAACCATTGCAACAGCGCTAAGTCCAAATCCTAATCCGGCTGTTAATGCCGTAAATGCCCATGCGGTTATCATGTCTCCGCCACGATAAACAACAATATCTATCACTGGCTTCGCCCTGAATCGCATCTCCCTATCCACAACCGTAAACAACATTTCACGACCTGGCCGCGTAATCGCATAATTGCCAGCACGACGTACAATTTGCAATCCGGCGATAACAGAAATTATGGGCGTGACAGCAACTATCAGTAATCCAATAACAATCAATACCGGAATCAGCGTAAGTGTAATCGACATATGAAACTTCGTTGCGAGTCGACCGGTCGCGAAAACTGCGGTGACAATTGCGAGCGAGTTGACAGCAAGGTCTATTCCTCCCCAGATCTGCGTTCGCACATCATGATCGACACCAACCAACAAGTTCTTTATCTCAAAATAAACAAATGTGCTGATGGCTACATACAAAAGGATGAAAATACCAATACCAAGCAAAAAAGGCTTACGAAAGAACAGTTCGAATCCCGCGAACGGATTATTTCCTATTGCCCACTGCACACTCAGCTCCGCTTCTACATTCTTGTTACCGAGCTCGGTGACCTTGAGGCTTTCTAATTTCCTTATGATCGGAATCGGAATTAACAGTATCACTGCTGCAATCCACATCAGATTGCTCACTCCCAAACTGTTGGCGAAAAAGATTGGAATCATCGGTCCGACAATGGCGCCGGTACTAGCACCTGTTGCAATAATTCCAAAAAGACGCGGCGCCTGATGTCTGGAGAACAAATCCGACATAAAACTCCAGAACACGGAGATATGGAACAAACTGAAAACACTAAGCCAAACATAAAAGAACTTGTCGATATAACCAAAAGTTTCCGCCGACGATGATCCGAAGTAAAAGATAAAGAACGAAACAGAAAAAAATGCATAAATACCAGGCACCAGATTCTTGAATTTCACTCTAGAAATCACTGTACCGTAAACACTTACAGCGATAAGGCTGAAAAAGAAAGTTGAAGTCCAGAGCCAGCTTAGCTCGGCATCCGTCCAGTTGCTGGATAGGGCATCACGTATCGGACGCAAAATATAGTATGCCGCCATCAGTGTAAAAACGAATAGAAACGAAAAAATTGTCGCCCTTAGTTCGTTTGCTTCTATCTTGGTGGTGGCCTTGATTATTCTTTCTATCGGACTATTGTTTGTATCCGTTCTATTCGTTGCCATACGCAGCTACCTCCAACCTCCAAGTACCGGTTATGCAAGTCGCATCATATTTATTAGGTAAGTTCCGTCTCAAATAATGTCCAGTCCGGAATGTTATCTTTATCGAGCATTGGCAACTCTGCCTGAATCAATTTTGGATACTTTTTAGAACCACCACAATTGAATAAGACGATGCGTTCGTGTGGTGCAAGCCATCCCGAATTCAAAAGGCTTTCGGCCGCACCAATACAGGCGGCTGATTCCGGTCCTACCGAGATGCCCTCCGCCTCTGTAGAAAATCTCATCCATTCTGTAATTCTTTCTTCCGACACCGCAATTGCACAACCGTCGCTTTCCCTAACAGCATTGAGAATCATAAAGTCACCAACAGCAGTCGGCACTCGAAGTCCTGCCGCAACCGTAGCTGCATCTTCGAAGGGCTCCGCAAACTTTTCTCCTTGGTCGAAAGCTCTGACAATTGGACAACAACCGTCCGACTGAACTGCAACCATGCGTGGCATGCGTTCACTTTCCAGCCAACCGAGCTCATGTAGTTCCTGAAAAGCTTTCCACATTCCAATTAGACCAGTGCCACCACCACACGGATAGAGAATGACATCAGGAAGTAGCCAGTCGAGCTGTTCGGCCAGTTCTAAGCCCATCGTTTTTTTGCCTTCGATACGATATGGTTCTTTCAATGTAGAGATATCAAACCATCCCATTATCTCGCGTCCATCGAGGACGATCTTGGCGCAATCGTTAATCAGGCCATTGACGAGATAGGTATAGGCACCTGCCTGCACGGCTTCGTACTGATTTATTTCCGGCGTGTCTTCTGGCATAAAAACAAATGCTTCCATGCCTGCCCTGGCAGCATACGCCGCCATAGATCCACCGGCGTTACCAGCAGTTGGAATAGCAACTCGCTTAACACCAAACCATTTCGCCATCGAGATAGCAACGGTCTGCCCACGATCTTTGAACGAACCTGTAGGCATTTGCGATTCATCTTTAATAAACAGATTCTTGAGACCCAGCAAACTACCTAGTCGCTCGCAACGTAACAAAGGAGACATACCTTCGCCGAGTGACACAATAGATTTATTGTCCTCGACTGGTAGTAGTTCTCGGTAACGCCAGAGCGTAGCTGGGCGTTTCCGCAACATTTCTTTATCCAAAGCCCGGGACACTGCATCTAAGTCATATCGCACCCAAATCGGCCTTCCCTCGTGTAGAGTGTGCTGCTCACGGGCGCGTAAGCGGGTGCCATCTATCGCAGCTTCGAGATGACTAACGTATGAAGACATCCCAACACTCTAACTCATTCATAAAATTAACTCCTCATTGTTATACTGCACAGCTTTAGTCCAACTCTAATATGCAAAGAAGAGAATTTCTATCAGCACTCGCATCCGGGGTCTTTTTTACCACTATTGGATGTGCGAATCGGCATAGGGTAGTACCCGAAGATCTCGCATTACTTGATGCGATTGATCAAGCGATGCTTATAGAGCAAGGTGAAATATCAGCGATTGAAGTCATCGAAGCTGCTATCGCAAGAATTGCGCAAATTAATCCACAATTAAATGCTGTTGTAACGGAAATTTTTGACCAAGCACGAATGCGAGCACAATCAGGCATTGCAAGTGGTCGACTTTGGGGCGTGCCGTATCTGCTGAAGGACCTGACCCCCTACAAAGGAGTGCGCTACACACGAGGATCGAATCTTTTTCGCAATGCAATTGCTGATTCCCATGGAAACTACGTCGACAAAACCGAAGCAGCTGGACTGATCGTCCTCGGCAAAACCAATACACCTGAGTTCGGACTAATTTCGACTACCGAACCGCTTGCACTAGGAGCCACCCGCAATCCCTGGAATCTCGAATACAGTACTGGTGGCTCAAGTGGCGGCTCCGCAGCGGCAGTGGCTGCTCGCATGGTTCCTGCGGCTCAATCGAGTGATGGTGGTGGTTCAATTAGGATACCAGCATGTCAATGTGGCGTATTCGGTTTGAAGCCATCGAGAGGTAGATTCCCATTTCGCCGTGCGACTGCAACATCTTGGCCGATCTCAATCCGACACGCCGTATCCACCTCGGTGCGTGATTCAGCTTTAATCCTTGCACTAACTGAACAGGGCGAAGGAGCAAATCTTCCATCCATTGGTTTCGTTTCCCAAGAAAAACCGGTTCGGCGAAAAATCGCTCTTAGCCTAATGAACGGATACAGTGAATTTCCGCATAGCGACGTTGTCAAGGCGGTCGAGACTGCCGCTCAATTATTGGAAGACTTGGGTCATGATATTGTTGTCACGGAGCACACTCCATTGGCTGATCAAACAGCAACCGATCACTTTCTCATCCACTGGGCATCGTGGGCAGTCGGCATTGTCGAAGATGTTGAAAAGCAGATGAATAAGCCTGCGAGCGAAACTGGCTTGCTCGAACCATGGACGATCGGACTTGCTAATTACTTCCGTTCGAAACCGACTAACGCATTACCAGAAGCTATTCAAGCGTTTCGAATATCAACGGAGAAAGTTGCCAAATTCTTCGAACAATACGATGCCTGGCTAACCCCCGTTACTTCCAGTGCTGCACCACGCCTGGGTGAACAAGCTCCAACGGTCGAGTTCGATACTCTCCTTGAGCGAGTTGTACGTTTCGCCGCCTACACGCCATTACACAATGTTGCTGGAACACCGGCAATGTCAGTACCGTTCACCAGGAATAAAGATGGATTACCTATCGGCGTGCAACTCTCGACCCATATTGGCGGAGAGGCTCTGTTGCTGCAGCTTGCCTATCAATTGGAGGAAGCCAGACCTTGGGCTTTCGACTTACCGACCGTGCATGCCTGATTTCAGTAGCATCTACATAGCTGTAACTTCGCTGTTCCGGTTACAATTCGAACTATTGGACGATCCAAAAATCTCGAAATTTATCGGCATCATCGACAAACTGCGGTGATCCATCAACGCTGGCGACAGCAAGCCTGGAAGCTAAATGTCGAACAAAAGAAAGTTTCTAAAATTTCTGTTTGATAAAGCCGTCGCTGCCGTTCAACCTGCTAACTTCATTGCCGAACATTTACCATCCTATCCTCAAGGTAAAACAATTGTCATTGGTGCCGGCAAGGCAGCAGCATCCATGGCACGTGCTGTCGAGGATAATTGGACAGCAGAACTTTCAGGCCTTGTCATCACTCCGTATAACCATTCACTGGCCTGTGAACGAATCGAAGTCGTAGAAGCCGCGCACCCGATTCCGGATTCTTCCGGATTCAATGCCGCAAGACGCATATTAACAATGGTCGAAGATCTTTCTGCCAAAGACTTAGTTATCTGCCTTTTGTCCGGTGGTGGCTCCGCCCTGCTTTCGATACCTGCTGAAGGTATCAGACTGCAGGATAAACAATCGCTAACCGCCAAATTGATAAGATCTGGTGCGACTATTACCGAAATTAATTGTGTACGTAAACACCTATCAGCTATCAAAGGCGGCAGGCTTGCAGCTGCTTGCTCACCAGCACAAATATTAACGCTGGCGATCTCCGACGTTCCGGGTAATGATATTTCAATGATTGCCTCCGGACCGACAGTTCCAGACAAAACTAACCGTAAACAGGCACTTGATGTACTCCAGAAATACGCTATCACCATTCCAAATAACGTATTTGAATGCCTGAAAAATCCGGCAATCAAAACACCCAGACTTGATGATCGTTTTTTTGATAAATCAGAAACCGCTATTATCGCTACGGCAGACGATGCAATGAATGCTGCAGCAGCAGCGGCTCTTGAGGTCAACATAAAACCACTGGCACTTGGTGATCAGGAGGGAGATGCAAGCAAACTTGCGCAGAGTCAAGCTGCGCTGGCCAAAGCAATCGCCGCAGGCACCGGACCCGTACAACCTCCCTGCGTATTGATTTCCGGTGGAGAAACTACTGTCCATGTGCGTGGATCGGGTAGTGGCGGACGCAATTCGGAGTACAGCCTTGCACTTGCTCTAGCTCTTTCCGGACATCCAGCTATTTACGCAATCGCCTGCGATACTGACGGAATCGATGGCACAGAAGACAACGCAGGATGCTATGTCACTCCGGATTCATTGCATCGGGCAAATGAGTATTTCCTCGATCCCAAAAAACTGCTCAGTGAAAATGACAGTTATCAATTTTTTTCAAAAATCGGAGATCTTATTGTGACTGGACCTACTCGGACTAACGTCAATGATTTCCGTGCGATTCTGATTACAGATCAATAATCGGCGCAAAATTGAGGCATCGATAACTTCGTTTTATACGGAAGAGACACTCAAAAAGTCGCTCGATATTACCTCCTGGACATTCTCATCCTAGTAACATCTTATCTATTAGCTCCTAATCAATTTTTCCTCGTTTGTTTTAATCTGTATCCTTACGATTAAATCATCACATGACTTACACACATAGAATTCTGAATACTACTCATTCCCTGTCGAAAAATGTGGTTTTAGGCTAGGAGTCTGTAAAATAAAATTTTTATGACCGAATCAGCACAATTACTTGGTATCAGCAATGCAATTGTTGACGTCCTCGTACATGTTGACGAAGACTTCATCAAGAAGATCGGCGCGCCAAGTGGTTCGATGACCTTGATAGACGAAGCGCATGCTCATGAAATCTACGACATGATGGGTCCCGCCACAGAAATGTCAGGCGGATCAGTCGCTAATACCATTGCCGGATTCGCAATTTTGGGTGGAACAGCATCCTATATCGGCCGCGTCAAAAACGATCAACTAGGAGAAGTTTTCACTCATGACATGCGCTCACTGGGTGTCGATGTCAGGATTGCACCTGCTATCGATGGTGCACCAACAGCACGAAGTCATATCCTGATCGAACCTAACGGTCAGCGAACAATGCAGACCTATCTTGGCGCCTGCACTGAACTTGGAGTTTCCGATATAACTGAAGAAACGGTTAGTACACCAAATGTCATCCTGATTGAAGGATATATCTGGGATATTAAGGAAGGTCCGGCTCTAGTTGCGAAAGCTATTCGGATTGCAAAACAAAATGGCTCAACGGTCGCACTCTCTTTATCCGATTCATATTGTGTCGAACGGCATCGCAATTCTTTCATGAGAGCTATCCAAGATGATGTAACAATAGTTTTTGCCAATGAAGATGAGATGATGGCACTTTATGAAGTAGACGAATTCGATAATGTCCTTGCAGCTATAAACAGATTCGATAATCTTTTCGTTATGACACGTGCTGAAAGAGGCTCAGTCATCGTCAAAGGTAATACTAAAATCGTCCAGGATGCTATGGTTGTAAAAAAAATCATAGATACGACCGGTGCAGGAGATGCTTACACAGCAGCATTTCTTTACGGTTGGATATGCGGTAAGACACTCGATGAATGCGCTCGACTCGGAACACATATTGCTACTAGTGTCATTCAGCAAATTGGTGCGCGCATAGATAAAGATGTATTTTCGTCATATCAGTAAGCGTTCTCAGTTGCAATCACTTTGGGAGACTCTTATGTCTTATAAATTACCATCACATTTCTTGCGTCAAGTATTAAAAACTCTTGGCCTTATTACAATCTGCTCATGGATAGGTTTTGCGACAGTTGCTCAAACTGCAGAACCATCTTCAGTAAGTGCCAAAATTGAACGAATAGAGCAACGAATTCAGACATTATCGAAATACGGTGCAAATCCAGAAGGTGGTGTCAGCCGCGTCGCTTTTAGTAAAGCCGACATTGAAGGTCGTGATTATATCAAAGGCTTGATGCGACAAGCTGGTCTCACCGTACGTGTTGACAGCGCTGGCAATGTCATTGGAAGGCGCGAGGGTAGCGAGTCAGGTCTACCTGTGATTATGTTTGGATCACACATTGACTCAGTTCCTGGCGGAGGCAATTATGACGGCGATGTCGGCGTTATTGGTTCAATCGAAGTCGCTCAGTTGCTACACGAAAACGATATAAAAACACGCCATCCTTTGGAAGTTATCAGTTTCACCTATGAAGAAGGAGGCCTTATCGGCAGTCGGGCCATGACAACGGGACTTGGCCCAGGCACGCTCGATATCATCAGCCACAGCGGAATGACTATCGCTGAAGGTATTCGTATCGTAGGTGGAAACCCTAATCGTTTAGAACTTGCACGTCGTAGTCCCGAAGAGTTTGCCGCTTTCATTGAGCTACATATCGAACAAGGTGCTTTCCTTTATGAAGAAAGTATTGATATCGGCGTAGTAGAAGGAATCGTCGGTATTCGCTGGTGGGATGTAGTCATCGAAGGTGTCGCTAATCACGCTGGCACTACACCGATGAACAAACGTCGGGACGCGATGCTATCGGCAGCGGAACTGACGCTCGCAGTAAACAGAGTTGCCACATCCCTTGAGGGCCGTCAGGTCTCAACCGTCGGCAGGATTCGTGCCGAACCCGGTGCACCAAATGTTATACCAGGTCGGGTCGTTATGAGCCTAGAGATAAGAGATCTTGATGCAAATAAAATGCAGCAAGTTTTTAATGCAATCAAGATCGAGGCGGAAAGCATCGCAGAGGCACGGCAGACGCCAATAAGTTTTGAGGAACTTGATGCCGCATCTCCACCGGCACCCACCGACGTGCGCATGCGAAAGATAATCGCAGAATCTGCGGAAAAATTGGGTTTGAGTTTCAAATTTATGCCTAGTGGTGCAGGTCACGACGCAGCAGATATGACTTATGTCGCACCAGCAGGCATGATTTTTGTACCAAGCGTTGGTGGTATTAGTCACTCTCCAAAAGAATATACTCGATCTGAAGACATGGCTAACGGTGCGAACGTTCTGCTCAAAACCGTACTCGCTATAGACAGCGGTGCACTTTAGCATCTAATGAGATATCGAAAATACTACCGTTGCCTACCAATAAGATCACAATGATGTGATATATCAGATGGATCAATCGCACAGTATGCAAATGAAGGTGGAGGTAACTAACTAATCGGTGCTGAGTCAGAGAATCTTATCTAATGCTCTTATAAGGGTATCGACAGTACGATCAATATTATGAAGTTTATCTAATCCGAATAAGCCGAGACGAAAAGTCCGGAAGTCATCCTGTTCATCGCATTGCAGTGGCACTCCAGCTGCAATCTGTAAGCCCTGTTCTGCAAATTTTCTTCCAGATTGAATTTCCGGATCATCGGTATAGTAAACGACAACACCTGGTGCCTCGAATCCTGGAGCTGCAACACTCTTCATCCCCTTGTCTGACAGGTGTTTGCGTACACGATCACCCAATTGTTGCTGTTCCACTTTAACCTTATCAAATCCATATGCTTCAGTTTCTTTTATGACATCACCAAAGACAATTATCGAATCCGTTGGCATCGTACTGTGATAGGCATGCCCACCTTTCTCATAGGTTTCCATGATGTCAAGCCATTTCCTAAGATCGCAAGAGAAACTAGAACTTGATGTCATCAATACATGTTCGCGAGCAACTTCGCTTAACATAACCAGAGCGCAGCAAGGTGAGCCGCTCCAGCCTTTTTGTGGAGCACTGATCAAAACATCTACTCCGATAGCTTTCATATCAACCCAAATTGTTCCCGAAGCGATACAGTCCAGTACAAACAGACCTCCATATTTATGAACAGCATTGGCTATATTTTGCAAGTAGTCATCCGGTAACAATATACCGGATGAAGTTTCTACATGAGGGGCAAAAACAATATCTGGTTTGTTGTCATCGATAGTTTCCAGAACCTTTTCAATTGGTACCGGAGCAAATGGTTGCTGGGGACCGCGTATCGTCTGACGGGCCTTGAGTACAATCGAGCTCGCCGGAATATCACCCCTATCAAATATCTGAGACCAACGATAACTAAACCATCCGTTGCGAATAACAAGGCAATTCTTATCAGTCGCCAGTTGCCGCGCTACGGCCTCCATGCCGAAAGTTCCACTTCCTGGCACTATAGCTACTGCATCAGCGTTGTAAACACTTTTCATGGTTGCAGAAATATCAGTCATAACCGACTGAAATATAAGGGACATATGATTACTAGCACGGTCCGTGTACACAACCGAGTATTCGAGAAGTCCATTTGGATCAATGTTTGGCAGCAAACTTGGCACAAGATTCTCCTTGCTAACAATAGCTGTGTAAGGATCGCATTTGCAAAATCATAAAACTACCTTAATGCTTGTTTTCCCAATTTTAAAGGACATTGTATGCTCAGCCATCATGCCAACAAATAAGACTGGATGATAGAATTAGGCACCTTATTCAATAACAAATATGGTTGCATTAAAGCTTGTACATACATCCAATTTTGTTAAATTGTTGATACAGTCCAACGCAGTTTGTATTGTCTAACGCAATCAAGATTAAATTTACGTTATGCGTACTCGTAAATGAAAAAATACAGTTTTTCACGTAAATATGACCAAAAAAGATATTTTGCCTGCCTTTTCACATCCACTCGATGCAATCGTGTTGGCAGGAAGTGATCCAAAACACGCAATTAAGGGGCAAAACAAGGCATTCCTGAATATCGATGGAAGGCCGCTATTACAACATGTGATAGACGCGCTGCTTGGTTCGCAATCTATCGCAGATATTTTTGCGGTCGGGTCCGTGAATCAAATGGGCAAAGCCCTACCGAACGTACCTCAAAAGGTTCACCTAATAGAGCAAAAAGGCAATATGCTTACAAATTGTTGGGCCGGTGTTAATGCTAGTGAAAGCCGGCATACTACGGAAAATAATGAAGCTGCTTTGGTACGACCCTTTTTGATTATCTCTAGCGACCTACCACTTATTTCCTCAATTTCCTTGGATGACTTTATCGCTCGCTGCGCTAATGAAGATCGGGTATCGGAAAATCCCTATGGGCTTATGGTTGGCTTAGCTGAGGAGTCTGCGCTTACATCATTTTATCCTGACGGGGACAAACCTGGAATCATCCGGCCTTTCGTGGAACTCAACTTTGCTCGGGTACGCCTCGCAAATATTTACGTTGTAAGGCCACGACAGTTGAAACATCAGGATTTTTTGCAAACCGGTTTTAATTATCGAAAAGCCATTGATTGGCGAAATGTGGTGTCATTGGCGTTTAATCTACTCAGCCAAAAAGACGGCTTGAAGGCGGCATGGCTAACTTTATGTCTACAAGCTACACTCCTGATGTCCCATGGAGGCGGTCGTCTGTATCATTTTTTACGCCAGCGCAACAGCCGTGAACGAATTGAGGGTTATACAAGTACAATACTCGGCAGCCCATTGCGATTAGTCGTGACGCCGTTTGGCGGTCTCAGCTTGGATGTTGATGATGAAGATGATTTCCGCATACTCTGTGCACGTTACAATGACTGGATGACTGTCCATCAAGCAGTTAAGTCAGAGTATACGAATCAGCCTATAGACTGATTCGTATCCAAACTGGAAACGATAACTAAAACCTTATTGTGACAAAATACTTAATCCATCAAGATATAAATCTCTGCTATAAAAACAGTGATATCGCTCAGTTTTGTTAGAGGAAAAAATCATGAAGCGTAACAGCATAATTTGGCTCATATTGTTCGTAGTGCCGTCTTTTGTTTTTGCAAACGTAGGTAACGAGCGCATCGTAGAACCCGGACTCAATACCGAAACTTTTAAAGGTCTCACAATGCGCAATATCGGGCCGGCTTTAATGTCAGGACGTATTGCGGATATTGCTATCCATCCACAGAACAGAAGCCACTGGTATGTAGGTGTCGGCAGCGGTGGTGTATGGAAAACGGTTAATGCTGGTACAACATGGGAACCGATCTTTGAATCCGAAAGTTCGTATTCCATCGGCTGCGTCACTATTGACCCGAACCAACCCAACACTGTTTGGGTAGGCACCGGTGAAAATGTCAGTGGTCGACACGTTGGTTACGGTGATGGCGTCTATAAGAGTCTCGATGCCGGCGCATCCTGGACTCGCATGGGACTCAAAGAGTCGGAGCGCATAGGTATGATTCGAATCGATCCACGTGACTCCAGAATCGTTTATGTTGCTGCACAGGGCCCACTATGGTCCGGCGGCGGCGAGCGCGGATTATATAAGACCATCGACGGTGGAGAGTCATGGGAAAAAATCCTGGGTGGCGGTGAGTATACCGGTGTCAATGAAGTTCACTTGGATCCCAAAAATCCGGATGTACTCTATGCCGTGACATGGCAACGTTTCCGTAACGTTGCCAGCCTAATGGATGGCGGCCCAGAAACTGGTATCCACAAATCAACGGATGGCGGCCATACCTGGCGCGAACTCACTAAAGGTCTACCTGAAGGGAATATGGGTAAGACAGGCCTCGCCATTTCACCCATCAAACCGCAAGTGATTTATGCAACGATTGAGCTCAAGCAACGTACAGGTGGTGTATGGCGATCAGAGGATGGCGGTGAAACCTGGGAAAAACAAAGTGACTACGTTTCTGGCGGTACTGGGCCACACTACTATCAAGAGATTTTTGCCAGTCCCCACAAATTCGACTTCTTGTACCATATGGACGCCTCTCTATATATTTCTGAGGATGGAGGTAAGGAATTTATAAAGACTAAATATAAAAATAAACACGGCGACCACCATGCAATTGCATTCGATCTCAAGGATCCTAATTATCTCCTCCTCGGCACCGATGGTGGCATCTACGAAAGCTTTGACCTTGGAGAAAACTGGAAATTTGCAGCGAATCTTCCGGTAACGCAATTCTATAAGGTAACAGTCGACTACGATGAACCTTTTTACAACATTTATGGCGGCACTCAAGATAACAGTACACAAGGTGGGCCATCGCGAACGCAAAATATTCATGGCATCGCAAACTCGGACTGGTCCATAATATTAGGTGGCGACGGTCATCAGCCTGCTGCAGATCCAACCAACCCGAATATCATCTATGCTGAGTGGCAACAGGGAAATCTCACGCGTTTTGATCGCCGGACGGGTGAAAATGTATATATCCAACCACAACCTGAATTGGGTGAATCGGCTGAACGCTGGAATTGGGACTCACCCATTCTGATCAGCCCGCACGATTCAGCACGGCTTTACTTCGCCAGTCAGCGCATTTGGCGCAGTGATAATCGGGGAGATGCTTGGCAAGCAATCAGCGGAGATCTTTCGCGTGGTATTGATCGAATCGCAGAACCGATGATGGGTCGGGTGTGGAGTTTTGACGAGCCCTGGGATCTATTCGCGATGTCGAATTATGGATCTGTCACATCGCTGTCAGAATCACCACTCGTCGAAGGTCTTCTCTATGCTGGGACTGACGATGGACTGATACAAATCAGTGAAAATGGTGGGCAGAAATGGCGAACTATCGACAAACTACCTGGCGTGCCAGATTTCTTCTTTGTCAACGACATCAAAGCCGATCTTTTCGATCCAGATACCGTGTACGTAGTGGTGGATGATCACAAAACCGGCGATTTCAGCCCATATGTATTAAAGAGTACAAATCGCGGACGATCATGGCGCAGTATTACTGGCAACCTGCCTGATCGACATATTGCCTGGCGCTTGGTTCAAGACCATGTAAATTCGAATCTCCTGTTCCTTGGCACAGAATTCGGCGTTTTCTTCAGTGTCTCTGGTGGAAATACATGGATCAAATTATCGGGTGGTACTCCTAATATTCCTTTCCGCGACCTTGCCATTCAAAAGCGTGAAAATGACTTGGTTGGTGCAACATTCGGTCGAGGCTTCTACGTACTGGATGACTACACACCACTTCGTCAGGTGACTGCCAAACTGCTTGAGAATGAAACAGTTCTCTTCCCAGTTCGTGATGCACGTTGGTATGTGCCTAAACGCCCACTGGGATGCGATAAAAGTGGATGCAAATCATCGCAGGGTGCCGCCTATTTCCAGGCACCAAATCCACCATTTGGCGCAACGTTTACTTATTACTTAGCAGATCAAATTCGTACTAGACACGAGCAGAGACTCAAACGTGAAAAACCTCTCCAAGAAGCCGGCGAAGACACTCCCTACCCCGGTTGGGCAGAACTTATAACGGAAGGGCTTGAAGACGATCCTGCTATCGTGCTAACGGTGAAAAATGCCAGTGACGAGATCATACGACATATCGAAGGTCCGGTAACGGCAGGTTTTCACCGCGTCGCCTGGGATCTCAGGTATCCCTCATCCAATCCATGGGCGCCTAAGGCCAAAAGACAAGAATCACGGAGCGATCCTGTCGGCGTGTTAGTCGAACCAGGAACTTATACTGTACATCTGAACCGACGGGTCGACGGCAAGCTACAAGAACTTAATCAGGCACAATCTTTCGAAGTAAACTCGATTCGCCAACCGACTTTACAGAAGGCGACACAAAACCAACGCGTCGCATTCTCACGCCGGGTCGATGAATTAAAACGCGTTGTCAGTGGCTCAGTCGCAGCGATTGATGAACTCGTTGCATCAATTGATGCAATAAAAGAGTCCATTATTCAATCAACAGCTGATGCCACCTTGTATGAGTCAGCTGTTTCCATTTCACAGCGAGCTCAACGACTCCGGGATCGTTTAACTATTAATCAAGCGCGTGAAAGGATGAGCGATCTCGGTCCTGTACCAATCGATCACCGTCTTGGTGTGGCAGGTTACGGTATGCGAATATCAGCATATGGACCGACGGAAAATCATGCACGTAGCCTCGAGATTGCCAATGAGGAATTTTTAGAAGTCCGTCCAGCACTTGATAGATTGATTGACGAAGAGTTTCAAGCTCTTAAAGAGAAATTGGACTCTGCCGGAGTGCCCTGGACGCCGGGTCGTGATGTGCCTTTACCATAAAAACTATCAAGTAGCACTTTTTATTATAAGTGCCTTACTAACAAGTAATATTCTTGCAGAAGAAGTAATAGAAGAAATAATAGTAACTTCATCTTATATAGATCAAACATTAAGCGAAATAGAAAATCCACTTCATGTGCTAAGTGGAGAAGATATTTCTAGCACATCAACTCAAAGTTTAGGTGAATCACTAAATAACTTATTAGGAGTTTCATCTACAGACTATGGATCAGGTGTTGGACAACCTATCATTCGTGGGATGTCTGGCAATCGTGTAAAGATTCTTAATAATGGGATGGTTGTTCGAGATGTTTCAGGTCTCGGAGCAGATCACATTAATGACATTGACTTGAATAATATTCAACAAATTGAAGTAGTAAGAGGTCCATCTTCATTGTTATATTCCAATGGATCTATTGGCGGAATAATCAATGTGGTTGATAACACAATTGCCAGAAAAGATTTTATAGAACCCGAATTGAGAATAGGTTTGGAATCTCAGTCAGTGAATGCTGGGAAAGCTCATAACCTCTCTTATCAAAATAATATTGGTGGTTTAAATCTTAGTTTTGCTTACAAAGATTCTCAATTTGGTAACTTTAATATTCCGCATGGTGCTGTTCTACATAGTGAAGAGGAGCATGATGATCACGAAGAAAAGGAAGAAGATTTGGGATATTTGCCTAATTCTGATTATGAGTCGATTTCAAAGAGATTCGGATTATCGAAAACAGGAGATTGGGGATATTTTGGTATCTCTGTCAATAATATTGAAAGTCTTTATGGAATACCTTTTCACGGAGAGGGTCATGAAGGTGAAGACCATGAAGGTGAAAGAATTTTTTCAACCACTAAATCAAATGTTTTTAATTTAGAGGGTGCCTATGAATTTAATAATTCTTTTTTACGAAAAGTAGATTACTTTTACAGGGATAGTGATTATTCATTGACTGAACAACATGCAGAAGGAGAGGAGCATGAAGGTGAAGAACATGAGGATGAACATCACGAGGAGCCCCCAACATTATTTAAAAATGATGCTAGAGAATATGGTGCAATCTTTTACCTAACAAATAACTTTTTTTCTCAAAAACTGGTTCTTAACTTTGTTGAAGAAGATATTTCTATCATTGGTGGGGAAGAATTTATGAGACCAACAAGCAATGAAGAAAAATCTATAGGTTATTATCTAAGCAAAGAACTGGGCTTATTTCATTTAGATTTTGGTATTAGGCATGATCAAATAAGCAGGAATGGATCACTAGGTCATAAAGAGCATGCAGATGAAGATCATCATGTATGCATGTGTGAAGAAGAAATAGAGTATTTTGACAGAGATATCAAAAATACAAGTTTTGCACTAAGTTTAGGAAGGGATATCAATGATTTTTGGGATATAAACTTTGGTTTAGCAAGAGTTGAGAGAGCACCTTCAGCAGTAGAATTATTTATGAATGGCCCGCATCTTTCTACGATGAGATTTGAAGTTGGTAATACTAATTTAAAATCTGAGGCCTCAAATAATATTGACTTAACTTTTAATTACGAAAATGATGGGCTCTTTGGTGTTTTTACCTTTTTTAAGAATGATGTTGATAACTATATTTACTTGTTAGATGAAACAGACGAAGAACATAATGATCATGGTGATCATGAAGGTTTAATTCTTGCAAATTACTTGCAAAATGACTCTCAACTTTATGGGTATGAATTTGAATTTGGTAAAGTTTTTGAAATAGAAAGAGGAAACTTATCCTTATCTTTTGCTAGAGACTCAATTTCAGGAGAGTTTAAAAATGGAAGCAATATTCCCAGAATGGTTCCATCAAGAAATATCTATTCAATATCTTATTCTGCGAATGATCTTGAATTAAATATCAACTTAAAGGACGTTAAAGAGCAAAAAGATATTGGAGCAGGCGAAACAAAAACTGATGGTTATCAGATGCTAGATGTTTTACTGAAACAAACATTCAATTTCAATAATCAAAGTGATTTGAGTCTATCAATATTTGCCAACAATCTTCTTGATAGAGTTGCCAGAAATCATACCTCTTTTGTGAAAGATAAAGTTCCTTTGCCAGGAAGGAATTATGGAATTAGATTTAATTTTAAATATTAAAATCTAGCATTATAATAATGATGCATCATGCTCTACAAAAGCAAACTCATCATTAATTGCTAAACTACGAAAGGAAATTTCCTATCTTATATTGGTTGAATTGGATACCCGCCATGGATTTATTCTGTAGCCGCGATTTTGTTTTCGTGATTTGTCCAGCCGATCATTAGAACGTGTAGCGAACAGATTTAGATTCGCTCATCAAGGAAGCCAAAGAGACGACTAAACATTAGCATCCTCAGATCTCAGTGATCAGCACAATTATCGGTTTCGATTTCGATTGTTGAGTGAGTGATGCCAAAATCCTCTTTCAAGATCTTCTTAACTCTCCGTATAACAGAGCTCGGGTGAGAAGGATTATTTTTCAATACTACATGCATGGTCAACATCAAGTGTTGTGATGTTAATCCCCACACGTGGATATGGTGAATACTATTGATAGTGGGTATTTGTTCAATTAATTGGCTTTGCATCTTATTTTGATCGAGCCATTCCGGCGCACCTTCCAGTAGGATGTGTGCACTTCTTTTGACGAGATGCCAGGCACTGCGCAAAATTAGCAACGCGACTGCAACTGATAGAATCGGATCGATCGGCATCCAGCCTGTAAAGATGATTACGATGGCGGCAATGATTGCCGCAACGGACCCCAGCAGATCTCCTGCAACATGCAAGGCTGCACCACGAATGTTCAGATTCTCACGATCACCGCCGTGCAAGACAATAAATGCAATAATATTAACCAGCAATCCCGCACTGGCCACTATCAACATCATCGTCCCCATAACTTCCGAAGGGGAAAATAGCCGCTGCACTGCTTCAATCAGAATCCAAGCAACAATGGCTAGAAGGCTGAGCCCATTAACGAAGGCAGCCAATATCTGAAAGCGCTGGTATCCGTAACTCCTCTTTGAATCAGGAGGTCGTGAACTTACGTGAAATGCGAAGAGGGAAAGCGCTAATGCCATCGTATCGGTCAGCATATGGCCCGCATCCGCCAGCAATGCCAGAGAATCCGACAGAATGCCGCCAATAACCTCAACGATCATAAACGTGCCGGTCAATACGAACGCGATCAGCACCCGTTTGATATTTCCGTCAGTTTTAGAATCGTCGTGAGTCATCTCATATTGCAAATTTTTCTATGGAATTGTCGATCCTTTAGAGTGATCTGGGAATACGAATATGATCTACCATATTCTGAACACGTTCGGGCGGCGCTGACGTCATGTAGCTAACCGTAAAAACTACAATAAAATTCAGGAGCATGCCAACAACACCTATGCCTTCTGGGGAAATGCCAAACAACCAGTATTCTGCGACATTTTCACCCCATGGCGATCCGGCCCATTTAAGGAATAGACCTTTGAAGTATTCGATGTAACCGTAAGTGAATAAAAGCCCGGTCAACATGCCAGCAATTGCTCCTTGTTTATTTGCACGCTTGAAAAAGATACCTAAAAAAATCACAGGAAATAATGATGCTGCGGCAAGACCAAAGGCAAATGCAACAACCTGAGCAACCCATCCTGGCGGATCAAATCCGAGGTAACCTGCCACCATTATGGCGAATGCCGCTGCAATGCGACCCGCTAATAGCTCTTTTTTTTCTGAAATATTGGGCAGTAAAATACCTTTGATTAGGTCGTGTGACACGGCAGCGGAAATAACTAGTAGGAGCCCTGCAGCGGTCGAGAGTGCCGCAGCAATACCGCCAGCGGCTACAAGCGCAATGACCCATGACGGCAATCCCGCGATCTCGGGATTCGCCAGCACCATAATATCGCGATCAACGCTAAGTTCATTGCCCTGCCAGCCATAGTCGTCAGCAATTGTGACGAACTCAGCATTAGCATCGTTGTAGTACTGGATGCGCCCATCGCCATTCCTGTCCTCAAATTGGATCAAACCAGTTTGTTGCCAGGTGTCGAACCAAGCTGGCCGCTCGTCATACATAAGATTGCCATCAATAGCACCAACTTCTCCAGGTTGAATAGAATTAATTAGGTTATATCTGGCCATAGCGCCAACGGCGGGAGCAGTCGTATATAGGATTGCAATGAAGAGCAAAGCAAATCCGGCAGAGGTACGTGCATCACGCACTTTCGGTACGGTGAAAAATCTGACGATGACGTGCGGCAGGCCTGCCGTACCTACCATCAGAGCCAACGTTATACAAAAAATATCAATCCGACTTTTTGTTCCACTCGTATACTGATTAAATCCAAGCGATGTAACAATGTCATCGAGCTTGTCAAGAAGATTAACGCCCGTACCCGCAATTTCGCTACCAAAAGCGAGTTGCGGGATCATATTGCCGGTTATTTGAATCGCGATGAATATCGCCGGTACCGTATAAGCGAAGATTAATACACAGTATTGAGCAACTTGAGTATAGGTGATGCCCTTCATACCACCCAAAACTGCATAAATGAAGACCACAGCCATACCGATTACTAGACCAACGGTTACATCAACTTCGAGAAAACGAGAGAAAACGATACCGACACCGCGCATCTGGCCAGCAACATAAGTAAAGGAAATAAATATCAGACAAATGACGGCAACAATGCGGGCCATCTTCGAGTAATATCGTTCGGCAATAAATTCAGGCACGGTGAATTTGCCGAACTTGCGTAAGTAAGGGGCGAGAAACAATGCCAACAATACGTAGCCGCCAGTCCAGCCCATTAAATACACGGAGCCGTCATATCCAAGAAAAGCAATGAGTCCAGCCATTGATATAAATGAGGCCGCACTCATCCAATCGGCAGCTGTCGCCATACCGTTTGCGACGGGAGATACACTTTTACCCGCTACATAGAAGTCACCCGTGCTGCGCGCACGAGACCAAAATGCAATTCCGATATATAGTGCAAAACTTGCACCAACGACCAGATAAGTTAGTGCTTTAAGTTCCATTGCCAGACTTTACTTTTCGTGAACATCAAATTTCTGATCAATTTTATTCATGCGCCAAGCATAGAAAAAAATCAGTAGCACAAAGACGTATATCGAACCCTGTTGTGCAAACCAGAATCCCAGTCGGAAGCCCCCGATACGAATATTGTTAAGCTGTTCGACGAGCAGAATTCCAAATCCATAAGAACATGCGAACCAGATTATGAGGCAACCAAAAGCAAGTCTTAGATTAGCGCGCCAGTAATTCAAACGATTTTCCGGTAGCATCGATGTCCCTCAATATTGCTTTTTATTTGTTGCCATACAATTTAACAAAGGATCATTAGATATTCACGTAATGCTTTTGATCCTATTAATCGGATCGGGTAGAAACGATCTATGGCAAATATCTAAAAAATTAACTGGCTTCAATCTATTCCGACTAATTTGCGCAATAATCACGACCAGTTGATTCAAAATACACATACTGATGGATCGGAGTTTACTTGCTGACACTTTATGTCAAAATAAAACTTCCATTCAAAATAAAGGAATCACTGAATGATTGTTGAACAAGTCTGGACCGGAAACGCCTATAGAAACTTCAATTACCTCGTTGCCTGTACCGAGACTGGCGATGCACTGGCAATTGATCCTCTGGACTATCAAAAGTGCTTAACAGCCGCAAAAAACAATGGCTGGACGATTACAAAGATTCTTAATACTCATGAGCATGGCGATCACATTGGCGGCAACACAGCAGTAGTCAAAGAGACTGGTGCGAAAATCATTGCACACAAAAATGCCGCTAACCGCATTCCGAATGTGGATCGCGGTGTCGGAGCCGGAGACATTGTCAGTGTAGGTACAACTATTGAGCTTGAATGCCTCGATACACCAGGTCACACAATGAGTCATATCTGCTTGCTGTCACACACCGATCAACCGGCACTCTTTAGTGGTGATACTTTATTCAATGCCGGCGCCGGAAATTGCCATAACGGAGGCCATCCTAACGAACTTTACGAGACATTTTCGCACCAACTTGAAAAGCTGCAGGACAATACGCTCATCTATCCGGGGCACGATTACCTCATCAATAACCTGAAGTTCACGCTCGACCGCGAACCAGACAACATGGTTGCAGCAGATATGATCGCAAAATACGATGATCAGGATCCAAACGATGCACTTATCACAACTATTGCAGAGGAACGAGAATTCAATACATTCTTCCGTCTGAAAAGTCCTTCCGTCATCGCACGATTGAGGGAATCAATGCCCGAAATCGGTGATAACCCGCATCCACGCATCGTGTTTTTGAAACTGCGTGAATTAAGGAATTCATGGTGACTAAGCAGTAATCTCCCTGCATAGAATGCGACGCTGCAATTCTTCCAAACGAATTTCCTGTGCGGAAGTCCATCTGACCAATTGTCGATTAGCAAGCCACAACCATTGAATGATGTCGTACACTCTGACCTGAACATCTAATTGCTCTTTCAGAACGAAATCCTTACCTCCAGCATACGCGTTGAAAAGAATGGATTGTCTACTATCTGAAAGATCATGAAACCCAATTAATGATGCCAAATCAAACATTGGATCGTTGTCACAGGAATACTCCCAATCCAAAAGTTTTAGTGCTGGATCAGCAATAATATTTGCGGCAACTACATCATTGTGACAACAATTAAACTTTCCGATCCTAGGAATATTCGCAATAATTTCTTCGCATCGCAAAGCAAATGGATACAGTCTATGATTTGTCTTAAGATTCGCCGCATAACGTTTCGCGATATCGTGCGATTGGAACAGAATTCCCGATGTCGGAAGTGCATGGATTCGGTGCAATAATTTAGCTAACGCCTCCAGTTTTTTATCGTCATTAAGATCAGTATTACTCCAGGTCTGTCCCGGTATGTAGCGGCTAAGTAGAATGCCGTAATCCTCACCGACAAAGATCAGTTCTGGTGCCAATCCTGCCTTCGCAGCATTTTTCTGAATTTGTATCTCACCAATCCGGTCCAGATTTAAGGACCTCGTGTGTATTGCATCAAGCCGCAGAACAAAAGACTCATCACCACGTTCAACAAGATAGGTTCTATTGGTCAGACCACCTTTTAGTTTGCGCCAGGTAGCAGAGCCTACCTCCCATCCAGGAATCCTGGACAATGCTTCTGCCGGTGAAATCGTACTACTCATGACACTATCTGATTATTTGCTCGATACGATCGCGTCCAGCTCAATAGCCCGATCGGAATGATCGCCACGTAGATAACAAACAACAGAGCAGTTAGTTGGAGATCCCGCTCCCAATAAACGAATACCGATACCGCATCGATAACCAACCAATACCACCAGTTTTCAAGTACTTTTCGTGCAACCAAGAATGTTGCCCAGAGCGCACTCCAGGTCGTCATTGAATCGATGTAAGGAAATGCTGCATCGGTAAACCGATCGAGTAGATAACCGGATGAAAAACTGATTATTGCAATCGCCAGCAAGGCAATCGCGTGAATAAATCTCTCCCAAGTCACTATCGGTAGTTCAACATTTCCTATCTTGCCGAAATACCAGGTAGCCCAACCATAGAGCGCCATAATAAAATAAAAAATATTGAGGAGCGACTCCATGTATAGTTTTGCCTGCAGAAATAAAAAAATATAAATCGCCGTACTAAATGCAGCACACAACCAGCACCAGATATTTTGTCGAATTGCTAAAAACAGATAACCAATAGCAAGCAGCACAGCAATAAATTCTGGCAGAGGCAGCGCCTGATATTGCTCGATAACGACTGAAAGAAGTAATTCCATCTCCGATGTTTATTTAACGATCGGATTATTCAGAATTTTGATTGCAAATACTGCCTTTGGCAAAAACTCGAATGTTGTCTTGATTTCTCGGTTAATGGCTGCCATGACCTCTTCGTACTCTCCACTAACCTGAGTACTCATTGAGTTTGTAATTACTTCCAACGATTCATATGAATTAAGTCGTTCAATAACGTCATCGATTGGCAGAAGAAAATCTTCAGTTAAAGGATATAGACTAATGTCGACAGCAATTCTCATCTCAAAATCTCATATCAATGGTAACGCCTATTTGACTTGGATCACCGTACCGCAAATAGAGCTCGTTCGGAAAATTTGGTGGTTCATTGCCAAAGTAAAATCCTCGGACAGCATAGTGTTCATCAAACAAATTTCGTACCCAAAGTTGCGCTGACCAACGGTTGGCATCGAATCCAATACGCGCATTGACTATTTCAACAGCGAAAGACAACTGATCATGACTCACATCGAAATAAAATTCATCACGAGCGATATAGTCCAATCCTGCAAATAAACCACTCGAATTTTGATAAACGCCCCCAAATGCGACCGTATAATCTGGCGCATGGGCTTGCCTACGCCCACTTAGGTCGATTTGCGGTGTCGAGAAGTCCTCAAACTCAGCCTTGAGAAATCCAACATTGGCGTAAAACTGCCATGATTCGTTGGCTTGCCAGCGGAGATCTGCTTCGAATCCTAAAGTCCGCCCTTTAGCTGCGTTGTCGGTAAAAAAGACAAATGATGCGGGATCATTAGGGACTAATTGGAACGAGGTTCTGACCTGTTGGTTACTGCGTTCGTTGTAGAACACTGAACCGTTAAAATTCAATGTATTATTGAGCCAGTATGATTTAATTCCAACTTCAAAATTCCACAGTGCTTCTTGCTCAAATTCACGCCGTTTGTCGGGAACCAACCCTAGATTAAAGCCGCCGGCTTTATAACCTTTCGACAGACTTACAAAACTCATCAATTTATCGGAGAAATCGTAGCTAACCGTCAGCTGACCACCTACCATGGTTTCCCTCGGGTTTAACAGCATCTCAGAGGAGTCCGCATAATCTGTTGAGCGATCTTCGAGTCGAATACCCAAAGTAATCTGGCCGGAATCTCTAAATTTAAAATCAAGCTGACCAAATAAAGCAGTGTTGATAGCTTCATAAGCGCTGATAAACGAATCATCAAGATCAAGCGTAAAATTGAAAAATGGATCAAAATAAAACCCTTGGTTTAGAGTCTCCAAATCATCAGTTAGCTTCATAACATACACACCCATTAACCAGGCCGTCGATTCATTGAAAATTTGTCCGCTATCGCTTGACGTCATTCTAATTTCCTGACTTACCGTGCTGCGCTCCCTGTCATTGATTGAAATAAAGTCGTATGTGAACGGCGCCCACGCATCCGAGTTTCCCCAATCTGCATCAAAGTTGAAATCGATATCAGATTTTGCGATAGCAGTAATCGAAGTTAAGTTAAACCAATCCGAACCATCCCACACCGCTTTCAAGGACGATCCGATACTTTGTTGTGCGTCTTTTCCTGGTCGGTCGGAAAGAACTACAAAACTGTTATCGATAGCAAATGCATCGTAACCATTATCAATTTCGACATATATGCCTGTAAATTTGAGAGTCCAGGCCTTATTTGGCTGCCAGAGTAATTTGCCACGTACAGCGGTTTCATGACGGTCATTTGTGTCATTCCTTTCAAGGAACGTGTTACGCCGAAAGCCATTACTTTGATAATGGTGCGTACTGAACCTGAATCTCATATTTTCACCAAACGACGTAATTGGTCCACCAAATGCAACACCAGCCGAAAAGGCATCATCAGCAGCAGCACCTAAGCGAATATCACCGGACCACTCATCGCTTGGTTCGGTACTCTGCACATACACAAGACCAGCCAATGCGTTCGAGCCATAACGCGTTCCCTGTGGCCCCCGCAGTACATCTACCTGTTGCACATCGAATAAGGTAGCTATCATTCCGATTCCACTGAAATCAATATCATCGATTAAGAAACCGACGGATGGGTTTGGTGCCCCTTCATACTGTTCGAGTTCCCCCACCCCGCGAATTTGAAAATATCTCGCTCGATTTCCATCTCCCGACCAGTTGAAGTTAGGCACACTGAATATCAACTCCTCGAAGTGTTGCATTCCGGTTTGCTTAATCGTCTTACTGTCAAAAGTAGTAATACTTGCTGGTAATTTTGCAGTGGCACGCTCGCGGAAATCTGCAACAACAATAATTTCATCTAGCAACTCTTCTGCATTCACACATTCAGGCAGCAGTGTTGCTGACAGATAAATAGTGGTTGTAGTGCCTAAAAGGCATCGCCATAAAAAAGAAATTGGAAGCATTGCAGAATTCTCTCCCTACGCTGGTATTACCCGGATCAGGTTCTAAGGGTTTCCGTATCGAAGTTTCCCTCGTACAACACTACGAATCTCAGGCCGGATAGGCCACCCCTGTGATAGTTGTAACTATAACCTAAATGAATGTTTCCTCGTTAATGATGAGTAATTTACAGATGGGTGTTCACAATTATTTATCGAGACGAGCAATCAAGCTTGATGTATCCCAACGATTTCCACCAAGATCTTGCACTTCCTTGTAAAATCCGTCGATGATCTCGGTGATCTCTAACATTGCACCGTTGCTATCGGCCTCTTCGAGTGCAATTCTCAAATCCTTTCGCATCCATTCCACGGCGAAACCGAAATCAAATTCACTGCTAACCATAGTTTCCCATCGGTTATCCATTTGCCAAGATTGGGCTGCACCTTTAGAAATCGCGCCAATGACAGTAGCAGGATCGAGGTTGACACACTTGATAAAATGCAGCGCTTCAGACAGACCTTGAACCAGACCTGCAATACAAATCTGATTGGCCATTTTAGCCAGTTGCCCCGAACCGACAGGACCTATATGCGTACATACTTTGGCGTAACACTGCATAATCGGTAGCACACGTTCATAAATATCGCCATCGCCACCTACCATGATACTTAACTGGCCGCTTTCCGCACCGGCCTGACCACCAGATAATGGTGCATCCAAGAAACCGACATCTTTTCCTTTAGCGGCTTGGTAGACTTCGTGCGCTACCTTTGCTGAAGCGGTCGTGTGATCGACAACCACTGAGCCCTCACTGAGGCCCTCAAGAACACCATCATCACCTAAAATAACTGCCCTAACATCAGGATCGTCACCAACACAACAGAAGACAATATCCGCACATACAGCAGCACTTGCAGGCGTGTCAGCTATTGTTCCACCATAGAACTTCTGCCATGTCTCAGCTTTTTCTTTTGTCCTGTTGTAAACCGTGATTTCGTGGCCAGCACCTGCAAGAAAACCAGCCATTGGGTAACCCATAACACCCAATCCAACAAACGAAACACGCATTTTTCAGCTCCAATAATACAATTAAAGCAATCCTATGCTGTGCTGGTATGATTCTCAATGATCTTATTTTTATTTTGTCGTGGATTGATACCTATGGAATACGTAATTTTACTGACCCTTAAAATTTGCTTTTCGTTTCTCAAGAAATGCTCTGACGCCTTCCTCGCTATCTGCACTTTCTCTTAGCACTTTCTGTAACGACACTTCCACATCGAAAGTGCTTGACCAATCATGACTCACCGCATGACGCATGGCTTTTTTTGTAGCGGCAAGGGATAAAGGTGCACATTTTGCAAGAACTTGTGCCCACTTCAGAGTCTCTTCCATCAATGACTCAGCCGGCACTGCCCTATTTGCCAAACCCAATTCTACACAACGATCCGCACTGATTCGTTCAGATTCAATACTCAACTGAAACGCCCTACGATAGCCAAGCTGGTGTACCAAAAACCAGTTCAACCCACCATCCGGCACTAGAGAGATCGTCGTAAAAGGCGATAACAGAAAAGCGTTATCCGCCATCACAAGGAGATCACAGATGAGAGCATATGACATACCAATACCAGCTGCCGAACCACTGACAGCGGCAATGACCGTCTGCTTCATTTCGGCTATACATTCGAATATCGGCCGATACTCTTCCTGCAACTGTTGTTCAACTGTCTTGTTGCAAGAAATACTGTTCTTCAAGTCAGCCCCGGCACTAAAAGAACGTTCATTGCCCGTCAATATGACAACTCGAATAGATTCGTCACCTGCAGCTTTTTCAAAAGCTGCCAACAGATCCCGACGGAGTTCGGTATTGAATGAATTCATCGCATCTGGACGAAAAATTGTGATGATCGCTACAGCATCGTCCTGGCTGTATTTAACCGTCTCGTAGTCGCTCATTTTGACAAAAATCTACTACAAAGGAACACATTCAAAGCGAAGAACATAGGTGTCCGCCATCCACTTCGATCGTGCTACCAGTCATAAAACTTCCCGCATCTGATGCAAGAAGCAACAGCGGCCCCGATAATTCCATGAGCTCACCGAACCGGTGCATCGGAATTCGTTTTATCATCGATTTTGCAACATCGGTATTGATAAAGTACTCAGTGAGTTCGGTTTGAAAATATCCCGGCGCGATTGCGTTGACCCGGATTCCGTATTTCGCCCATTCAAGCGCCATCGCTTTGGTTAGATTGACAGCAGCACTCTTGGCCGCAATATATGAACCCATCATTTTACTGACACGAAATCCGAGTACAGACGCAATATTGATAATGCTACCCCGCTTCTCAGATCTAATCATCGCCTGCGCTGCGGCTTGTGCAACCAAAAAAACGCCCTTGAGATTGGTATCGATGACAGCATCCCAGTCTTCCTCAGTTAAATCATTAAGAAAACCCGCACGGCTGATACCCGCATTGTTCACCAGGATATCGGCAGTGCCAACAGATGACTCGGTCTCTGCATAACAATCTCGTACCGAAGTAGAATCAGTAACATCGAGATCTATACATATTGCACTGCCACCCTTATCTTCGATTAATTTAGCTGTTTCTTCGAGTTTCTGCCGGCGCCGTGCTGCAAGGACAACAGTCGCACCTGCATTTGCTAGCGTTTCAGCACACTGTCTACCAATACCCGATCCGGCCCCCGTAACAAGTGCTACTCGCCCATTCAGCTCGAATTGATCTATGTATGTCATTCTAAAGGTTTTCTCAGCTTGGAGATGTAAGTTCCTGTAGCGGTAGCACAAAGCAGATCGTGATCGGGATCCAAAAGCTTCGCCTGAGTAAATAATAGAGATGATGTCATTCTCTGCAACTCTCCTTCGGCGATAACCTTATCGCTCTTGTGGGGTGCCATGTAGTTACAGTTGAGATTGATCGTAACCGAGACAAATTTATCAGCAATACCGTAACTACCTGCAACTGCGCCAACGATATCGAGTAGCGAAGCAATGACGCCACCGTGCAGATAACCCACAGTATTGCGATGTTCCGAACGAACTGGCATCTCGAGTCTGGCAAATCCTTCTTGCCAGGTAATTAGCTGAAAGCCCAAAAATTCAAGGTAGGTTCCTTCATAATATGTTGGATTTTCAAATTTTTTTTTCAAAGCAATTTATCCACTCAGGTATCTGCTACTGGCATTATACTCCTAGAATCCTGCACCAAATCCCACTAGTAATGAGATATCTTCGTTTTCGGCAACATCAACAGGATTGGTTTCGTAATCGAAGTCAACAACCAAATTTACGTAAAACAAGTCACTGACATGATGACGAAGACCGGTCGTGGTTTTGTAACTCGTATTTGTACGGCCACTAAGATTAGATGTTAAGGAATGATTATGGTAAAGCTCTATATCATCACTAAAAAAGTCCTGACGGTAACGCAATGACCATGTCAGTACGGCACTATCGGTCGATGAAAGGCCTATTTCTTCTATTTGAGCACCGGCGCCAACTTGCATACTTAATGTACGACGCGACGTAGCCCAGATGTCAGAACCAAGGCCAGTGCTAAAAATAACACGACGATTCAATGCAATAATTGGATCCCGCTCGAAACTTAGTTGTGTACTTAAAAACCAGAGATCACGGAAAAGCCAATTGTAACTATACTTAAGGAGATCCTGGTCTTTACTCACAACACTAGCTAATTTTTCGCGGAAAAAAGTAACTTCACCAATATGTCTGTGATCTGATAGTTCAACTGTGATATCAGTACGCAATTTGGTGTTGGAACTATCCGTATTTCCTTTATTGAGAGCTGCAGAAAAATCGATATTGTTTCTCCAAGAAAAATCTTTCTCCGGCTCATTCAATTCTAAAAACTCCGTCAAGGGTACTGATACCGACTCATTTTTAGTTCTAACAATCTGATTGCCGTTGGAATCAATTCCGATGAAATTTGCAATCATGCTTGTACCATCATTAAGTTTAATTTCAAAATCACGATTCGATTTAATGTGGTCGACAGCGGATATATCGACTTTGAGCTCATTTGAATACTCAGGCTCAATGGAAATTTCGCTATTCGAGATTCGCTTTATATCGCCGGTTATTTGATCTCCGTTATTGAGGATCAGTACATCTGCCTGTACTAACTGACCAAAGTAAAACGGAACGATAATTAAAAATTTAAAAACGATAACAGTTATCGGAGTATTCATATTAGTTTTCAATTTAATTGGATGCGGTCATCACTTTGATCTGCAATGCTGCTTCGCGCTGGAGCGCACCTTCGATAGAATCGTGCCAGGCATTATTGATCAGGTTTTTGATAGCCCGAATTGCATCGGGGGATTTACTGGCGATCTCTATTGCCAATTCACGAGCCGTATCAAATGGATCTTCCTGAACTGATGTAATAAGACCAACTTTCTCGGCTTCTATGCCAGTTATTATCCGACCCGAGTAAGCCAGTTCTTTAATGCGATCCACAGACATGACGTCGCGAAGTGTAGCCGTTATAGCCATATCAGGAATGATGCCAAATTTGATTTCCATGATGGAAAGCTGTGCATCAGCAGTGGCGTAGCGAATATCTGCACCAAGGGCAATTTGTAGTCCTGCACCAAAAGCAACGCCTTGGATTGCGGCAATTACCGGAACCGGCAATGCCCGCCAAACATAAGCTGCACTTTGGAAAAAATTTGCTGGCGAACCATCACGAGGCTGAAATGCTTTCTTGTCGAGATCATCGATACCAGTTCCTTCGAACACGGCAAGATCAATACCGGCACAAAAATTCTCGCCAGCACCCTGAAGTACGACAGAACGTACGGATGCATCGCCTATTAGTGATTTACCCGCTTCAGTGAGTGCTTCGAACATGGCGAGGTCAACAGCATTATGTTTTTCTGCCCGATTGAGGGTAACCTCCGCAACATTATTTTCAATTTTAACTGCAACTCTGTCACTCATAAGTTTACTCCCGCCGCAATTAGTTAATCTTGAACCAGAGTTTACCAGTCGCTGAAAGACCCAGGATCGAAATTCTCCCCCAAACTAATCGGTCCTAGCGTCCTGTGCGTACGACCAAGCGATCTCGACCAGTGGAACAACTGCATTAGCAGCGCGCGCAGCATGCGCGCTTGCAGCCGTACCATCGCGAACCCGCCCAGCGACGCCCTGTAGGATGGCAGCGATACGAAAGAAATTGTAAGCAGAATAAAAATCTCGATTCTGAATACCTTCGGATCGACTCGTGCGTTCGCAGTACGCCGTTACGTATTCGTTCTCCGTTGGAATACCGATTGCTTGAAGGTCCTTGCCCAATAACCCTGTACAACCGATTCCAATTTCAGGCGTCTGCCAGGCCATCAAGTGGTAAGTGAAATCACCTAGCGGATGTCCAATTGTTGAGAGTTCCCAATCGAGTACAGCGCACACCCTTGGTTCGGTCGGATGGATTATTAGGTTATCCAACCGAAAGTCACCATGAACTACACTGACTGACTCATCGTCCGGGATATGTTCTAGTAACCAGCTAATAAGTTCATCCATCACTTCAAGTTTTACCGTTTCCGACGTGAAGTACTGTTGCGACCACCGAGCAATCTGTCGAGCAAAATAATTACCAGGTTTGCCGTAGTCTCCAAGTCCAATTTTTTCGTGATCAAAGTTATGCAACTGTACAATCGTTTTACAAATGCTTTCGTAGATTGCAGTTCTTTCCTCTGCATTTATTTCCGGCAAATCTAATTCCCAGAAAATCCGACCCTCCACGAATTCCATAATGAAAAAAATAGTTCCGATAATTTGCTCGTCCATACAAAGCACAAAGGGTCTCGGAACTGGGAAGTCAGCGGCGTAGAGTGCGCTTATTACCTTGAACTCACGATCAACAGCGTGTGCGGATGGCAAAAGTTTGCCGGGTGGTTTTCTTCGTACAACGTATTTGCCTGACGGTGATTCTAGCAAGTAGGTCGGATTGGACTGGCCACCTTTGAACTGACAAACGGTCAGCGGCCCATGGAAGCCCTCGACATGAGATAACATGTAATCTTCGAGTTGCCCCACATGAAACTGATGAGCATCACGAACTTCGCAAGTACCGGAAAACTGCTCCTGGCGGGTGCCCATGGAAGCTTTAGTCCGGTGACTCCACAAAAAAATCTGCAACTAATTCTGCCGATGGATCGACCGCATAGGCAGAGAAATCGCTAACCCCGGCGCTCTTGAGTATCTCGTCATCGATGCAAAAATTACCCGTGAACTCACGACTCGGTTTCGTCAAAATGACATGTGCAGCATCGCCCATAATCGCAGGTATACGTGAACGTCGAACCAGTTCATGCCCACCCAACAAGTTCTGAACAGCGGCCGTTGCGATGACCGTACGAGGCCATAACGCATTAACGGCAATGCCTTGTTTCCGAAATTCACCAGCCATGCCGAGGACACACATACTCATGCCAAATTTTGCCATCGTGTAAGCAACATGCGGCGCGAACCATTTCTCATCCATATTCAACGGTGATGCTAAATTTAATATGTGCGGGTTATCTGATTTCAGCAGGTGCGGAATGCATGTTTTAGAAACAAGGAATGTACCGCGAGTATTAATCTGGTGCATCAGATCGAAGCGCTTCATTGGAGTTTGCAGTGTCGACGTTAATGCGATCGCACTAGCATTGTTGATACAAATATCAATACCGCCAAAATAATCAGCACCTTTTGTGACTGCCTCAATGACTTGTTCTTCGGAGCGAATATCGCAAACTACAGGGAATGCTTTACCGCCGGCCATATCTATTTCTTCGGCCGCCGTATAGATAGTGCCTTGCAGCTTAGGGTGTGGCTCAGCAGTCTTCGCCGCAACAATGATATTTGCACCATCCTGCGCCGCACGTTTTGCAATAGCCAGGCCGATACCACGACTGCTACCAGTAATAAATAGTGTTCGATTTTTGAGATCACTCATTTCTTTATGTACCTAAATTTGGAAAATATCATACGAAATTTCCAAGTCGCACAGACGTTAGTAACGCTAAATGAAGTGTGCGCCTTTTTACACTAATTCGGGGAAAAGAGTTTCTCATGCCTGATGTTCTTCCATCTCCAGTTCTGCCCAAATATCTTGTACCCATTTTCGAATTTGCAGTGCCTCTTTCCATCGATCAGATAATTCGCATTGCTTTTCGTCAGTGATTGCATAAGGTGGCGGTCCCAACTCGCAAAGAAAGACAAGTGTCGCATCATCATTATTTCGATTACGCCACAGTCGCATACCTTGTTTCCACCAATCCTTGAAAATCTGTACCCATTGCTGATGTTGCGGAAAATCAATCTGAATCTGTACTTGTTCGCGGTTCGCAATGCGACCTTGAAAACAATCGGACCGTTCAAGCACACGATGTATATATTCCTGATCTACTCCTGGTATCGGTGAACGAAACTCTCTGTCAACAACAAAATGAGATAAATCCGCACAAATCCTAAGTTCTGGCACCGAATCGATGATCTGAAGTGTGTAGTACAGATCGTTCAAAAGTCCATCGCGATGAGTCTCGAATAACAATGGTATGCCAACACGGTCAGCATCCTCCATCCATCGGTAAATAACCGGAATAGCGCCAGCAATAGTAATTGGCATCACCCCGCCGATAACATTGACCATGCAGGCATCAAAATCTTTCGCTAATTGCAGCATGGGCTTCAAATCCTTTATTCGTTCTGGGAACGCGTTGACCATGCAGTCCAGCTCATATTTCTCGTAATACTGGCTTGCTTCCCTTAACTGATCAATTTCGTCTACTCCAAGATCAATACACATACCATCGAAGCCAGCTTCAGCTATCTTGCTGAAATTATCATGCATAGAAGGCTCAGGCATGCCGGGAATGCGCTGTTCCATACCCCAAAGAGATTGAAATATTTTGAGTTTTTGCATTGGTAACGCCTTCCCTGACTCAGAACGAAGTAAGAAAAGAAGCAGCATTACCGCCATAGACATCAGCTTTCTGGGCGGCAATTAAAAAATCATGTCCGACCGGTCCCTGATGATTATCGACAATGCGGTTAATGCGATGTTTGTGAAAAATCTTCAATTGCGACCACAATGGAATAATATTCGCCTGCTGCACACCAAATAATTCTCGATGTTTCGCCGGAAGGCGGTACCAAGGTACCGTCATATCCGAGTGATGTGCGTTGTGAAAACCGAAATTTAGCGTAAACCAGTTGGCAATACTGTCGTTAAATGTGTGCGGATTACTGAACGTATGCTCCTGCTCAAATGCGAAATTACCTTTGCGCGGCGAATTGCCAGGATCAAAGAGTGTCAGGGCATATGGATAGTCATGCTGCAGACTGTCCATGAAACGTAAGACGGTTATCATCAGCATATAAGCAATGGTATATAAAAAAGCAGTTTTCGGGAAAAAGACAATCATTACCAAAAAAATACTGCCTCGAATCATTATTACGGTCAGGTTGTGGTGACGCTGTTTCCGACGCTGTGGAATAATGAAGGAAGTAAACATCATGATGGTGTGCATAATTAGTTCGTGCGCAGGGATATAGAACCACTCAAGAAACTTCGATATTTTTAAAACGATCGGGCGCTCTTTGAAGAAACGTTCGTAATCAAACCAAACAACATCATCAACATCTACATGATGTCTGAAGTGTTTATAGCGCATGTCTTCATATGTGCCATAAGCTGCGCCGCAGATCCAGCTAAAAAAACGTCCCAACTTCGCATTGTGCTTAATATTCTTGAAGACAAGATTATGCGCGCACTCGTGAACCATATAAGCGGCGATCGTCATTGAATGTGCGAGTAAAATAATCGCCACCAGATTTACAGCCCAATAACCATAAAACAACCCGGCAAACCCGGCAACATAACTCAGCAAAACATAAACTAGAGCACCCCCATGGTAACGTAAGCCTGCTGGCTCATTCAAAAATTTGACGATCGAATACATATCTGGACTCCAGGAAATCCAATTCTATCCAACCCCAGGGAGATTATTCTCTTCCTCATCCCAAGAGACTGATGTACACAAGTCGAGCCCGGCTTGTTAGCATAGTCATAAGGCAGATGCAGAGCATATAAAAATACTGATCACTTTAAAATCAATCATATCAAATGAACTTCACTGATAAAGTAATTATCATCACCGGAACCGCACGCGGTCTTGGACAAAAGTATTCACGTCAGTTTGCACATTGTGGCATCACCGTTAACCATCTGAGAGATTGCACCGAAACGCTACAGCTCATCAAGAAATTCGGAAAATACAGATTTATATATATCCCGAATACGAGGAACACAACATGAAGCTAATAACAGCGATCATCAAACCATTTCGGCTGGATGACGTCCGCAATGCATTGAGTGAAGTTGGTGTCCAAGGTATGACAGTAAGTGAAGTTAAGGGATTTGGCCGCCAACGTGGGCACACGGAACTTTACCGAGGTGCTGAATACGTTGTCGATTTTCTACCAAAAGCAAAAATTGAGGTCGCCGTATCAGACGATCTAGTTGATCAGACTATCGAAGCTATCAGCAATAGTGCGAAAACTGGCAAGGTGGGCGACGGCAAAATATTTGTAACACAGCTCGATCAAGCTTGGCGTATCCGCACCGGTGAAATGGGTGACAGCGCATTGTAAAAAAGAAAATGAAATACAGTGAAATCACTCATCAGGGCGAATAATCTCACTAACCTTAAAAAGATAAGCCGGAGCGGATTTTCGAAATCGACAATTATCAATTGCAACCTTATGTTATACGTCTTTTTAAAGAGTTCGAGCATTCACTTTTTATTACCTTACACTGACCACTGTCGGCGCCTTTTAACACAATAGTCCATTTTCTAAGCTTCTCCTCAAATGGCATCGATGCAAATGCGGCACTAGTAGACGGTAACGTTTCAAAACGCAGGCCTGAACACAACTCACAATGCTGTGATAACACCATATCTCGGAACATCGTAGCTGCTTTTTGCCCGTTAAAACACATAAGCCGGATATTAGAATATGTTTTCAGAAATGACATGAAATCGTTCGGCTTTGACTTAGATAGATCAATATGTGCATCCATACTCCCCGGTCGAACTGATTCCGCAAGGACATCCCAGATTGCAATATTGTTCGCTTTGAGTATATCTATTCTTTCTGCGTAGGGGACATTGCAGCCGGCGCCGAATAGTTCGCCCATGATCCGCCAGAAAGCGTTTTGTGGGTGAGCATAATATTCGGATGTCTCAATTGATTTTCGACTCGGTAGGCTACCTACCACAAGCACATTTGCACCAGAATTAACTATAGGTGGAAATCCTGTCGAAAGCGCCATCCGCATATCTAATTTAGCAGATTTTGGTAAAGCAAAAGATCGCTGTCAGAAAAACAGCAAAAAACAACTAATTCAATCGAAACATTAGACAAATCAGCTTCTCGCACAGCACGAATGGCGATTGGTGCAGCCAACTCAGAAGGGAATCCGTATACGCCCGTACTGATATTTGGGAATGCGATGGAAACAGCACTCAGTTCGCTAGCAATCTCAAGACACCGGCGGTAACAAGACGCGAGTTTTGCATGTTCGTCGCTCCGTCCATCTTTCCATACAGGGCCCACTGTGTGGATAATGTGTTTCGCCAGTAACTTGTAGCCGGCAGTTACTTTAGCATCACCTGTCTCACAACCGCCCAGCATCCTACATTCTGCCAATAATTCGAGTCCGGCGGCACGATGAATCGCACCATCGACTCCACCACCTCCTAACAACGAAGAATTCGCTGCATTAACTATCACATCAACGGATAAAGTCGTGATATCAGCATAGATTGTTCGGATAGAAATACTCATTTACTCGACCAAAGTTTCGTTCTACTCTTTATTACACGCGGCCCAGTAAATAGAATTCATTGTTCGGGTTCAATCTTCATTCCTTTTTTATCATCTGCGTACCACAAATGTACACTGACTGCTATTTCCAATGATTTCGCACGTGTCAACAAATCACGCGGCTTGAAAAAGTTTTAAAATTACTGAAATTGCTATCGCAACTGTCGCTAGTTTTACTTTCACCCAAGGTTTATCCTTGCAGGAATAATTCTTCAACCGGGAGATGCCCTGTGACCTCATTCGTAATTTTACTGGCGATAATTATTGAGGGCAATCTGTGCCAGTCTAGGGTGCCCATTACCACCAATTTTAGGTCGCAGTAGTATAAATTAAAGTGGCTGTGTCAGATCACAATCAATTTTTGTTACTCGGACAACGTCGTTTTGCGCCTTTTTTCATTACGCAATTCCTCGGTGCACTAAATGACAACATTTTTCGGAATGGACTCGTCATACTCATTACATTTCAGGGTGTGCGTATTTTAGGTATGGATGCTGGCCAACTTGCTAACGTTGCTGGCGCACTGTTCATTCTTCCTTTTTTTCTTTTTTCCGCAATCGCAGGACAATTGGCAGATAAGTATGAGAAATCTCGCTTGATATGTAATATCAAGTTACTGGAAATCTGTCTTATGATACTGGCTGCATTTGCCTTCTCCACACAGAGTTATATAGGACTCCTCGCATTGCTCTTTCTGATGGGGTGTCAGTCCACTCTATTCAGCCCGATCAAATATTCTTACTTACCACAACAACTCTCGACAGATGAACTTATCGGTGGCAATGGATTAATTGAGTCTGGCACGTATATGGCGATTATTTTCGGTCTAATAATCGGTGGTATTGCTGTTACTACTGATTACGAAAATCAAATCGTTCTCTCATCATGCCTAATAGGTACGGCCACGTTTGGTTATCTTGCCAGTCGACAGATACCATTAATCAAATTAGCTGAACCTAATTTGAAAATTAACTGGAATATCTGGACTGAGACTTGGAAAATTATTGGTTTCGCCAGGAAAGAACGTAGTGTCTTCTTATCAATTATTGCCATATCTTGGTTCTGGTTCTTTGGTTCGGCAATGACTATACAATTACCCGCGTATACGCTCGACATTCTTAAAGGTAATGAGGCAATTACAACAACGCTGCTGGTCGCATTTGCGATCGGTATCGGCTTTGGCTCCCTTCTTTGCGAACGTATGTCGGGCCGCCGTATTGAATTAGGCCTCGTGCCATTGGGATCTATCGGTTTAAGTATCTTCGCTATCGATTTATTTTTTACGCAACCCGATCCACATGCAATCGCTGTTAATTCCGTTAGTGAGTTTCTCGTGCGCCCAGGAAGTTGGAGGATCCTGATTGATATCTCACTACTTGGTGCATTCGGTGGAATTTATAGCGTACCGCTTTATGCACTGGTCCAACACCGAACAACACGACAACACCTATCAAGAGTCATTGCCGCCAACAACATAATCAGCGCACTTTTTATGGTTTCCTCAACCATTCTCGCATTTAGCCTTTTGGCTGCAGGCTTATCGATACCACAGTTTTATCTGATTTTGGCATTACTTAATATATTAGTAGCAATTTACATCTTCACCTTATTGCCGGAATTTATAATAAGATTTCTCACATGGTCTGGCATTACCCGTACTTTTAACAGGTAGCAAAAAGATATAATTTTAGATTGGAGAGATCGGAAAGGTGCGGGTGATAGGGCAGTCTTTTAGGATAGCTGTTACTTATCCGTGTATATTTCAGGCGACTACAACTGAGGATAATCAGTGGATTTTTGTCATAAACATAACCTTGTAAACCCGGAAACAGCGGATACCAAAAAATGTTTCGGCATTCGTGTAACTTTGCCACCAAAAGATACCTTTGCAAGGTTACTTGGAGATGAATGGGAATTACATCACTGGTATGCAAGCGAGATCGAGCGAGACACCGCATTTGAGCATATGTCTAAAAGACACGGTTATTACCGAGGAACCGATAATCCAACCCAAGTACTTGAGAAGATTGTTAGATAAAATTCGTAGGATAATTGCAACTATCGCCCCCCCGAGATAAGCGATGATGATATAGGTATTCATATCGAAAATTGCATCGGTGGAAACATTTCCAGTCAGGCCACCATCGATACGCATGTATCCTGTTTTATGGAAGCAGCAAATATCTTTGCCTCAACAATCAGTAATGCAATAAAGGTCGGTCGTTGATTTAATTAAGGAATGGCATAACTTTCTTTTTCATAAACAGCTCTTGCTAATTGGGGGAATCATTTCATGACCGACTATAATATCCGACCTTTATCACAAAACTTAATACAAGGAATGGAGCGATAATGACTAACGCCACACCGACGCTGCCTGAAGACGGAGCCATAATAACAATCGAAAATGGCAAACTGCGGACACCGCACAATCCAATCATTCCATTCATTGAAGGGGACGGTACCGGACCAGACATTTGGCGGGCAACAGTCAGAGTGCTTGATGCAGCGGTTGAAAAAGCCTATGGCGGCAAAAAAAAGATCCACTGGATGGAAATATTTGCTGGCCAGAAATCCAATGATCTGTATAACAGCTGGTTGCCGGATGAAACCATTGATGCATGCCGCAAATTCATTGTATCTATCAAGGGCCCCTTAACAACACCAATCGGCGACGGTATGCGCTCATTGAATGTCACATTGAGGCAGTTGCTCGACCTGTATGTCTGTCTACGACCTATACGTTGGTTTAACGGTGTCCCTTCACCGGTTCGCAAACCAGATAGCGTTGACATGGTTATCTTCCGCGAGAATACGGAAGATATTTACGTCGGTATTGAGTTCGAACGCGGTACTAAAGCTAACAAGAAATTTCTCAAAATTTTTAAGGAAAATTTTCCTAATGAATTCAAAAAGATAAGATTCCAAAATAGCTCCGGTATCGGAATAAAGGCTATCTCACAGGAAGGAACGGAACGACTCGTACGAGCTGCACTCGACTATGCCATCGCCAACAATCGAAAGAGCCTGACGTTTGTCCACAAAGGAAATATTATGAAATTTACCGAGGGTGCATTCCGTAACTGGGGATATGAATTAGCACATCGAGAATACAGCGAACACATTTATACCTGGGATCAGTGGAAACGTAGGTGCAGCACAGACGGTACAGAGGCAGCCAATATCGAACAACAAGCTGCACTCGATGCGGGTAAGATTCTCGTCAAAGACGCAATCGCGGATATTGCGCTACAACAAGTTCTTACGCGACCGAAGGAATTCGATGTTATTGCAACAATGAACCTGAACGGAGATTACCTCTCGGACGCACTAGCCGCTCAAGTTGGCGGCATAGGCATGGCTCCCGGCGCCAATATTAATTATGTCACTGGGCATGCAATATTCGAAGCCACTCATGGTACTGCACCAAAATATGCTGATCTTGATATGGTAAATCCCGGGTCGCTGACTCTGTCAGGCGAGATGATGCTTCGATACATAGGCTGGGTGGAAGCGGCCAACATCATCATCGAATCAATTAATACAACAATCGGTCAGAAGACAGTAACCTATGACATGGCGCGACTTATGGAAGGTGCAACTAAAGTTAAATGCAGCGAATTTGCCTCTGCAATGATCGCTAATATGTGACATAGAAGAAATCATTGTTACCCGGTGACTCCGGACATAAAGATTGCCTATCCGGTAAGGCGGTTATGTTCTACATAGGACGACAGCGTTACATCACCCTTCGAAACGGCAACACTACCACTACGGGCAATGGCGGCAATCTTGCCTATCTTACCCACCTCTTCGATAAATGAATCTATGTCAACAAGTTTGCCAGTGAACTGCAAAATGCAGCTATTCTGATCGTTATCCAGAATCTTGGCACCATACTTCTTCGAAAGCTCCAGTACTCTTGCATAACGGTCTGTCTCGAGCTTCAATTTGATAATCGCTAGTTCACGCTCGAAGTGGTCACCAAGTGTCATATCATGAATGTTAGTAACATCCACGAGTTTCGCAAGTAGAGTATTAAGTTGTGCGATAGCTGAGTCAGAACCGCGAACAACAAGTGTGACACGCGACACCGACGCATCATCTGTCGGTGCAACATTCAGCGAATCAATATTGTATCCTCGCGTCGAAAACAACCCTGTCATACGAGTCAGGGCTCCGACTTCATTTTGTAACAACACCGATATTACGTGACGCATAGATTCTGTATCCGTAGCAATAAAACAAATCCGATTGAAACTATTGTTGAGTTGATAAGTTCGCTACTGCAAAGTGGCACAGCAATACTAATATTGCAATGCAATAAAAATTAGTAAACACTCACCCAATATTTAATGCTTATACAATATTGACGTAAAAATGAGCAAATAAAGTGCTCACAAACCAAAAAACTCGTCATCCGCTCTCCGGAAGCCGCATGAGTGGCTCTGATATGATCATTCAAGTCTTCGCGGATGAGAAAGTCGATACTATATTCGGCTACAGCGGAGGCGCAATTCTGCCAACCTATGATGCCGTATTTCGCTATAACGAAAAACATCGCAAAATCGATGGAAAATCTGCAATCCCGCTTATCGTACCGGCCAATGAGCAAGGAGCGGGCTTTATGGCGGCCGGCTATGCTCGTGCCAGCGGCAAAGTTGGCGCTGTCGTTGTTACCTCAGGTCCGGGGGCAACTAATATGGTTACGCCAATTCGAGACTGCATGGCTGATTCAATACCCATTGTTGTTATCTGCGGACAAGTCCCGTCGCATGCAATCGGCACCGACGCATTCCAGGAAGCTCCCGTTTCGACCATCATGGGAGCAGTCGCAAAACACGTATTTTTGGTAACAGATCCAACGCGCCTAGAGGCAACGATTCGTACTGCGTTCGAACTTGCCCGTACCGGTCGACCCGGCCCAGTCGTTATCGATATACCCAAAGACTTTCAAAATTGGGAGGGCAAATTTATCGGTAGTGGGTTACTACCGCTAACAGGTTATCAAGCCCGTCTGCGATCTGTCGTTGAAAATCAACTGACCGATGACGCCTGCGAGCGTTTTTATAAAATACTCGACGCATCCGAGCGACCATTGATCTATGCCGGTGGCGGCATAATTAATGGCAACGCAACTAAGTCGATGCGACATTTTGCCGACACCTACGGGATTCCAATAACGACAACGTTGATGGCACTCGGCGCAAGTGATACCAAGCACCCATTGTCGCTGCACATGCTCGGTATGCACGGCATGGCATTTGCCAATTATGCTGTCGAAGACTGCGACCTATTGATTGCTATGGGCGCCCGGTTTGACGATCGTGTTGCAGGCGATCCGACCAACTTCGCCCCTAATGCGAAGAATATTGCACATTTTGATGTTGATGTATCTGAGATCGGCAAGGTAAAAAAAGTTAGCTGGCACCATGTGGGGATACTAAAGCAAGGCCTTGATGATCTGTTAGCATATGGCAAACGCATCAAGTTCGAAAAGGATTTACACGTCTGGCACAAAGAGATAGCCAACCTAAAGAAAAAATATCGCCTCAACTATGATCGAGAAAGTGACCTCATACAGCCTTACGCCGTAATTGAAGAAATCAATCGGCTGACAGATGGTAAGGCAATCATCTCTACAGGAGTCGGCCAACACCAGATGTGGGCCGCTCAATACTTCGATTTTTGTGAGCCACGACTTTGGCTAACTTCTGGAAGCATGGGCACAATGGGATTCGGGTTACCTGCCGCTATCGGTGCTCAATTTGCCAAACCGGATCGTCTCATCATCGATATCGACGGTGACGCCAGCATCCGCATGAATATTGGCGAACTCGAAACCGTAACTACCTATAAACTCCCACTGAAAATCATTGTCCTCAACAACTTCGGCGATGGCATGGTCAGGCAGTGGCAAAAACTTTATTACAAAGGTCGAATGTCAGCCAGTGACAAATCTCTGCGCAAAAAGGACTTCGTCAAGACCGCCGAAGCCGATGGTTTCAAATATGCATCGAAACTGGAGCGAAAAGAAGATCTGCTGCGCGTCATTAAGGAATTTATCGAATTTCCCGGCCCAGCATTCCTTGAAGTTGTTATCGATCCCGATGCTGGCGTCTATCCCATGGTCGGACCCGGTTTAAGCTATGACAAAATGATTACGGGTGATTTTATCGCCAGCAGAAACAAGCCGGTCAAAGATAAACCCGGTCCCAGCGAGATGTTCTGATATCGGTCGTTTCCCGCACGCATTTTGTCAGTGCCCAAACTGTCCAACATCATTTACTCAAGCCTCATTCTGAATCGTCGAAAATAAATCCGGATCGACATTACCACCGGTTAACACTGCGACCGTGGTTTTATTCCTGCAGTTAATTTTTTGAGCCAAGATAGCAGCAAGGGAAACAGCTCCGCCAGGTTCTACCACGAGTTTTAGGAAACGAAATGCAAATCGCATTGCCATCTTAACGTCGGCATCACTGACAACGATACCCTCACTGGATAGTCTTTGATGGATAGAAAACGGCATTTTACCGGGGGTATTCGACTGTAAAGAATCGCAAATAGATCGCGCCGATTCTGCATTTGAACAAAGTGTGCCGTCGCGCAAAGAACGCGCCGTATTATCAAAATGTTCTGGTTCAACAGTATGTACGTAAGCTTCGGGTAGAAGAGCTTTTATGGCAACAGCCGAACCTGAACTTAACCCTCCTCCTCCGCAACCAATAAGAACCTGGTTCGGCGGCAAATTTAGCTCAATACTTTGCTGAACGATTTCTAGGCCAACCGTACCCTGGCCTGCAATGATGTCTTCACTATCATAGGCAGGAACGATTTCGGCACCACATTTCTTAGCGATCTGTCGGGCGATTGCTTCACGGTCATCAGTATAGCGATCATAGAATATGACCTCTCCGCCAAAACGTTTCGTTCTTTCTATTTTTACTCTCGGGGCATCTGCGGGCATGACGATTTTCGTATTGATGCCAAGCAAGTTACCTGCCGCAGCCACTCCCTGTGCATGGTTTCCCGAAGACCATGCCACAACACCTTTGCTCGCTTGTTTGGGAGAGAGTTGGCTCATCAGATTGTAGGCACCACGAATCTTGAAGGAACCGGTAACTTGAAGACACTCGGGCTTCAGTAGGACATGTCCTCCAGCGATCTCATCGAGTTCAGCCGATTTCAGAAGTGGTGTTTTGACCGAAACTTGCGATAAACGTAACGCTGCGGCCTCAATATCTCTGAGTTCAATCATCTCGCCACCAGTTGGTCAATTTTGACGATGTAAATAAAATCATTGTAAGAGAGACCGTTTATTGCTGTCGTCATGTATTGACTAAGACAATTTTCATATTTAGTAATCATTTCTGGATCATATCTCTCAGTGTTTAACCCATGAGGCAATATTTATATCCAAGCCAATTTGACATGATTGTGTAATCGCCAATCAATGATTAACCTGTCACTTAAGCTATCCTGATCCCGTCAGGCCTACAAAAGTTCCACCATTGCGTTCACACAACACTCTCATGAGAGCCGCAAATTTTTGCATTTCGTTTGGAACTCGTCCACCACCAAATTGAAAAAGTGGGAAACCGATGGCATGAATCCTAACCATCTGGCTGCCATCCGGCTGTATTTTGTTTTTTTGTGCAATAGCCCTGACAACCAATTCAGCAGATTTGCCACTAAAATCATCTCCGAACACATAGATGCTGATTTTCTTTTCGGGAGACCAAAAAGTATCAATCGCATACATAATGCCATCAACCGGATTACTATCGCTAAAGGGAGCCCAAATACGCATAGTATTCATGATCGCCTGGCGCCGACCGGGTGTGTCGGGTATCCATTTTCCAGCGTATTGTTGAAACATATACTTACCGTTGTCGTTCATGATTTGTAATCCCTTGACTTCAGGATAGACTTCGAGTGTTTCAGTCAATTTTTTCTGTACGCGTTCCCAGTTGTACTGCCGCATGCTACCGGATGTATCAATCACGAAAATGATGTACTCACTATCGACAGGAACCCCCGCTACTGCCTCATTATCCGGGCGCTTGTAGTAGGGTCGAAGTGCTAACATTTCTTTAGTGAGTGTTTGCCGCGCAGCACGAAGATCACCTTCATCTACCACAGCCTCTGCAGAATCGTCGATCGTCGTCGCATACTTCCCTTGAACTGTATCTAGTTCACCTTGCAACCGTGCAAGTGTCACTTTGGTATTCGATGTCTGTTCACGAATCGAAACGAGATCGCGATTTAGAACTGTCGCTTGCCCACGAATTTCAAACAATTCCTGCTGTAGCAATTCAATCAATTCTTCGAGGGATTCTTGTGTTTTTTCGATAATTACGGGCTCATAAATCTTACTAAGTACCAACAACAAAATAATGGCACCAAATCCACAGCAAATACAGTCAAGGAAAGAAAGACTGAATGCCTCAATATTTCGACGGCGTTTCATTATGGCCAATCTCGACTAACACTAATGAATGATCCGCCTGTCGTATATGCCAGCGCCCAATATGCTACCGCCGCATCGTAATCACCTTCCATTGGGTACAACAAAGTATTGATGGGCACACCACTCGGTATTTCGCGAACCGCCTGAGAATGCAATGCAAATCTGTCTCTACCGGATATCGTTCTACGACTGGTTCTGGCGTCTTTCATCGTAGGTAAGCCATCGGTAATCAGGATGACGTTATCGGGTTTTGGTACTAATTGACTGATGACTCGATAGGCAGCATGCATGTTTGTGCCATTTTTCGGTGGAGCACGACGCAACACCTTTATTGCTTCATTGATCTGATTACCATCACTGACGTTCAGCCAAACACCATCACTACCTGCGATAACTGGCTTCGCCTCAGTATTGAACATGTAGATCTGGAACTTAGCATTTTCAGATAGCTGAGTGGTCAACCAATCAGCACTGGCAACAGCCTGACGCCACTTGACGGCGCGAAGTTTTTCCTGATCTTCCATATTGCGGCGGCGAAGTATGTTTATTATTTTGCTATCCAACATGCTTGCCGAGTTGTCGATGAGAATCAGCACATGGTTACCCCCAATTTTGAGTCCGGTCAGATATTGCCGATCACCGACCCCCTTGAACGTTCTGACTCTTGTGCCTTCGGCATCCTTTTTCTTGGCCAGTGCTAGAAGTCGTTTTTTTTCTTTTTCGAGTACCTCAACATCTGACTGCAGTTGTTCAATACGCTCAATCTTCGCTAACGTGTCCTTATCGTATGTCGATAGCTCCGCCTTCAACTGTTCGAGCAGGACTATAATGTCCGTAATCTGCCCTTCCGCCCGTACTTTCTCATCATCCAGTTCTCTCATCGTATTTCTGGCAAGTACGAGTTTCTTGCGACCTTCGAGTACCTCGTACTCGAGTTGCGTTGTTTCACCCATAAGTTCGCTGTTATCGGTGTCTGTTGTATTCTTGACCTGAGCATTAATGATCATAAAAAATAGAACAACAGCACCGAATCCACAACTCATACAATCGAGAAACGACATGCTAAAGACTTCCGATGATCGTCTTTTACGCATCATGTGTCTCTTCTGTAGCGATCAACTGCAGTTCATATCCAGGGGAGCCCAACCGAAGTAAATCACCCGCTTGCAATACGGTAGATTCGTCAATCCGATGACCATTTAGAAACGTGCCATAACGGCTATAATCTTCCAAAACGCACTGGCCGTTCTGATTTTGCAACGAACAATGTCTTCGGGAAATACCAGCCATCTCTGCAGGCAGCGGTATTGTACGTTCACCTTCTGCTATCTTAGTTCCGAGTACTAGTGGTGATTCATCGATTCTGTAAGCCATGTCATCAAATAACAGATGCGTCGGCCGCACCGAATGCGCATGCCCTGCCTGTTCAAACTTCACTTTGACAACTGTCTGGTCCCAGGGCAATTGTCGGAGTAGGCTGATACCATCGTCAAAGCTTGTCTGGTCACGGCAGCGGGCTAGAGCACCTCTTGCCGTAGCACCGGGCTCCAATAAAAAAATCTCGCCGCCGACCCGCGCTTCGAGTAATTCTGCTAAACCAGGCAAACTTGCCACACGATTAGACAACTGAATTGCCGGCGTATCTTCTGCACGGTACAAAGATCTTAGCTTGCTCGCGATACTTTGATAAATCGGTGCAGCAGCACCTATCAATTCTAATGATTCGATCTCAGCTACGTGATGCAAATTTCCGTATTTCAGGTCAAGTTTCACCAACTTATTTGAACAGGCAGCCACTAACCAGTCATCGAGTCTATTTAGGAGCATTTGCTCAGTCTGTGCTGTATGCAATGGGTCGAAACGAGACTGCTGCACGAACGCTTCTGCAATTACTTTGATCCATGCATCGTAAAGTTCATAGATACCACAGGAATCTAGAAGTTCAACACGTTCGACCTGACTCTGATCAGGTTGAGAAAGACGCGTAAGACTAGCCGAGTGAAGACTCATATCAATGTGTACCGGCACTGCATTCTGGTATTCTCGGCGCGTCGCCGCGACCGCTGAATCTACCATTGCTATAACCGGTAGTTTGATTTCCGATGCGATACCAAGAAACAGACCAAGATTATCCTTACTCATATATGGTGGCACAGCGATGATGAGAGCTTTGCATACAGTTGCCAGCGGTAGCCACATCTGCTCAAGCTGGTGGCTTACCAGATCTGCGGCACTCAGATACCGAAATTCCTTATCTGCAAGTGGTGTCGTTACCAAGTTAGACCAGTATTTGTGTTGAATTCTGCGTGGCTTTACCCTGGCCGCCGCATAAGCATCGTTGCCCGTCGTGAGCCGATCTTCATCGCACAACGCGAAGCCAGGCTCACGATATAAGATTCGCTTTGAATCGAGTGCCGTGATTCCTGCATCATTTATGTGTACGGCAACAACTTTCAAGTTGGATTACCCCTGACAGGCTCAATCCGACTTCATATGCCGAATCAGCTTGTCATCACAATAATTCTCGCTGTCAAATACTAGACGTTCCTGTAGCAGTTGAAGCTGATGCACAAGAAACATAAGGAAAATACTGATTAACAACGCAATAAACGTAGAGTTGAATGCAACACCAAGACTCTGAGTAACTCCAGCAATATCGCCTTGCACCGCCTTGTCAGCCTGTGCAAGCGCTTCACCTATACCTCGAACCGTTCCAATGAATCCGATTGATGGAATTGCCCAGGAGATGTAACGGATCATCGATAATTCCGACTCCAACCTATCTGCTTCGGACTCGCAAATCGTGTGTGTGCTACTGGCAACGTCTTGAATGTTTCTGGTTGAACTAAAACGCCGCAATGCATTGAGTAAGGCCCGTGGCAGCAACATGAGTCGATTTTTCTCGGGCAGTGCCTGCACCTGGCGCGCAAACTCGCGCGTATCCTCGGGCAATATTCGCATCCCCTCAGTAACTGGAATCAGATCAACCGCAAGCAACTTTCGTTCGCTGAGAATATTGACCGCCTTATAACCCATGATAGCTAACGCCCAAAACATCAGGATAAAACAAGATTCCTGCTCGAGATCCTTGATTAGCACCCACGTTGACCGTTCCTGGACATAATCCGGATTTATCGTAGTCATCTCGGTCTGTTGCTCGATAATCTGCGCGGCATTCGGACGAACGATCGATACATAAAAAGCATGTACGATAATGATCGAAATTATCAATGCAAACAGCTGAAAAACGAATTCGATCGGGATAGTCTTTTTATTCATAAAACAAAACTCATCATGAAGCAGATATAAACCAACTATTACAGATTAGATATCGACGGGAAATGCCAAAGATTTGTCGGCAGAAATTTCCTGGCTTGGAATAAAGTCATCCTCCTCTTCATTCTCATACCCCTGTTCATCGAGATCCAAATCGTCCTCTTGTTCTCTAATCTCGACCTCCGTAGCGTCTATATCACGGGATTCTTCAGCATTCTGCCCCCAAGCACTCGATGCTAGAGGTAATACTAAAAATAAAGTAATTAGGTATCTCATCATGTCATGCTTATCCGCAGAACCTCAGAATCAGTTTAGCCATTTCAATAGATTATTGTCTCACGAAATTTCACTCAACGTTTCTGGCGAGGCGAAATCCTATATCTGTGCGGGGTTCCGTACCGAAATCTCGGTAACTCAAGCGCAATTCCGTAATACTTGCGTGGCGCCAACCTGAACCACGGATAACATGGTGTGTACCCTGCTCAGGGCCTTGAGGATCAATGGCAGATTTTGTCTGCCCGGGTATAGGCACCGTATAGATATCATTTACCCATTCGGCTACATTTCCTCCGCCATCATGGATGCCGAGTGCATTCGCCGGAAATGTACCTACCGGCGCAGTGGATGCATACCCATCGTCATAACTGGGTAGAATGGTTGGTACAAGTCCGACAGCAGATTTGTCAGCATAATTTCCAGCCTCTCCTCGCGGAGGGAGCTTCTCACCCCATGAAAATCTGGATGCTTTACCGCTACCCTGATAGCGAATTGCCCAAACCCACTCTGCCTCGCTGAGTAATCGGTAACCGTTAGGAGTCGGACGAATCGGTATCCATTGTTCGAACTTCAGTTCGTATGCGGGCATGAGACCTTCTTTCGCGCTCAGCCAGTTGCAGTATTCGGCAGCGTCCATCCAGCTCACGTTTGTTACCGGATTATTGTCACCGGCCAGAGATGCAGAAATATCAGCCCCAGAATCGTGATTTTTCTTGAATTTACTAAATTCCTTGTTGCTCACTTCCTTTGTGCCGATAAAAAATGGCTTAGTCAATGTCACAGGAACGAGTACTTCATTAGCACGTCTACCCTGCTCGCTGCGCGATGCTCCCATCATAAAGCTGCCAGGTTCGACACGCCTTAAAATCTGATTTTCGGAAGTTGAAATCGTCTGCGCAATCAACGCCTGGCGTCTCTCTTCCTCGGAACGAAGCCGTACTTGAATGGTTTGCGGATAGCCTGGGCGTGGCGTAATGCTGCGACTAAAAGATTCATGGCCTCGACGACGGACTTCGAGACGATGTGGAGCTGAGCTGAGATTCAGCGTTACCGTTCCAGCACCTCGTGCGCGACCGTCGATATACACCGTAGCATCGGATGGATATGAATGCACAGTCACTTTGCCAGTGCGTGCCGTCAGATCCACTGTTATTTCTTCACTAGCGGCGGCATCAAGACGGATTTTGCGCGATACCGATCCGTAACCAGCTTTGGACATAACGATCTCATAGTTAATGTCTGGAGAAAGTGAAAGATTAACTGGTGATTGTCCCCGGTAACGGCCATTGATAGTCACGTTGGCAGCGCGAGGAATCGTATTAACCAAAAGTCGCGCGTTGGCAGGCTCGAGTTGGATGATAGGAATGTTCTGATCGACGTTGGGCGCTACCGTAATAGTATTGTCCCATGCCTTGTATCCATCAAGGATAATGCTCAGATCATGCGAACCTTCGAGTATCTCGAGAAATACCGGTGTGACCCCTAATTTTTGCTCACCTTCATAAACAATAGCGCCGGGTGGTTCTGTGGAAAAATTTATATTCGCCCAACGTGGAACGAGCTGAACGTGTATTTCTTCCTGGCGACCGAGACCCGCAATTTCGATCAAATCAGAAAACGGAAGGAATCGATCGGCAATGATCGCAATCGAGTGCACACCAGATTCCAATTCGATAGGACCGTAAGGTGTCTGTCCAACTATACCTTCATCGATCGTAACAATCGCATCACCGACTGTGTCTGTAATTATCGTGAGTTGTCCCGGCAACTTGCGAAGTACTATTTCAAACGTCTGGCTCTGTACGCTACCGACCGTCAAACTCTGGCTAAGATCGTAATAGCCGTCTTTTTTAAGATGAACGGTGTAAACCCCGGTGCGCATCAGAAAACGATCGGCCAAGGGAACCCGAAACCAGCCGCCAGTAATCTCGAAATCATCAGGAGCACCAGGTTGTATGACAAATTGAACAGTCTTAGCACTAAACAAAAGATACGACGCAATTATCAGCATTACTAGCACACCACCAATGATCGCCTGCCAGTGATATTTTCGTGGTTCAATTGTCCGAGTAGTAATATCGGATGCGGGCTTGAACGCTGTTGGCACTATCGCTTCAATCTCAATTTCACCGACTGCATCCGGTAGATCTGGCGGTTTCGTAACATAAGCGCTGTCTTCAAGTTTTATTTGAAGCTGTATGGCACCGTCCAATTCTCCAATTTCGATCCGGCTACCAAAAAATTCCAGTACATCACCGGCAGTTAATCGCTTACTTGTCTTCAACGGTGTACCGTTAATCCGTAATGCAGCATCTCCACTAACTGGTTGTACAAATGGGGCGCCGTCGAGTAGGCCGAACAATGCCACGGAACCACCGCCAGGACCCGGTAAGCGAAGTTCGCATTCACTGCCGGTGCCGATGCGCAGCGGTAGGCGTTCAATATCTATCCGCCGTTCACCTTCCGCATCGAAAATTACTACAGTGTCAAAACTCAAATCTGTTCCTCACAGCGAATAATAATAGGTTGCAATTCAGTTTCTGGAGACACTCTAAATTCTAGCCGGACATCACGGTAGCCGGGGCGACTGCCTACGACCACGTAAGTACCAGGATAGAGGCTAATCTCCTGTGAATTAAAACTACCTAGTTTGCCAACTTTGAATATCAAAACATTCGTTGCATTATCGGAAATCAGATGCACAATCAGTGGTGTTGCCGCCCGTTTGAGTAATCGAGCAAGCTGGTTTTTCTGATTTTCGAGCCGTGGTCCAACGAACGGCATACGAGTGATATTCAGCAATATTTGTGTCGCAGCCTGCATAGTAGAAGGATTGCTAAGACTGTCAGGATCCACGATATATTTTTCAAGCGTTTTGTGTAGAGTGACTCGTCCGTTTGCCCGTACGAAACCTTCATGCGCAACATTGAGATTGGGATCAATTTCGAGGATCAAATTATACTTTTGAACGGCATTTTCCCACTGTTCCATACCTTCGAGTCTCTTTGCGTCGCGTTCCAGTGCCACAATCTCCTGCAGGCGAATACCCTGATCGACCTGCAGCAAACCATCCGCAGGCTCTCTTGATTCGGGTTGTAGCATCTGCGCTATCCTGAATGCAGCTCGAGCTGCTAGAAAATCACCATCGGCCAAAGCTGCAAGCCCTTCTGACATCCTCTGGTCGAATGACATCTTGTTGCTTGCCTGCAGAACGCGTTGTAGTCCATCCACTGCCGGCTGCCATTTAGCGTCAAACTCTAGTGCTTTATCGAAAGCTAATTTCGCCGCATCAAAATCGAGATCTTGCTCAAAGTCAACACCCTGCTTCGTTAGACTGATAACCAGATCGAGATTTCTCGCACGAGTAAGCCCATTATGCGCTTCAGCATGACTCGGACTGATTGCCACAGCAAGTTCATAATGGTGCAACGCCTCTATGCTGTCACCCATCTCAAGAGCTGTACGTCCATTCTGCATCGTGTCTTCAAATAAAGTATCAACGCGGTCGATAAGCGGATCAATGATACTTATGGCTTGCCTGTATTTCTCACCCGCAAGCTTATAATTTCGACGAATGTATGCATTATCACCATTAGCGTAAATCTCCTGCGCATTTAGAAATGCCTGCCCACCCCAACGACCTACCGCCCTTGCTTCCAGTGTTTCGATTTTTGATAATAATTCGCCGAGAGCATCTTCGGTATCCTGTTTTAGGGATATCTGTTCATCGCGATGAGTAGAATCATCGATTTTTTCCTTAAATAATACATCTCCATCGGAGTTGGAAAGTTGAGATTCCTGATCCACAATTGTCACAATCGGTTTGATCATTTTGTCATTCCTATTCACTACCAATTTAGGTAAAACAAAAACAATTGCTAAAAAAATGATGAGTGCCCCGGTCAAAGCACCACCGAGTATGCGTGGAGAAATACCGATTCGTTGCTCCGCTTTAGATAATATCTCCGTGTGAGTGCGGTGCTCGAGAGGACGGATGGTTGATCCGATAGGTACAACATCAACGTTCTTAACATCATCGATAAAACGAGTAGACGCCAACCCAGCATTAAATCCTGCCTTTCGTAATCTTTGAATCACGGTTTTGGCATCCGGTCGCATGCTTGGATTGTTGGCTAGCATTTCCGAGACCAGTGTCTCGATCGACACAGGTATGGCGGTACCATTTTTTGCTTTCAACGGCTCCCGTCGCTTGTTCAAATTATCGTTAGCTATCTCTATGTGTGGAGGATGGCCACTTATTAGTTCGTAAATCAGGGCACCAAGACTGTAAATATCATCTTTCGGACTTGGTGTTTCCCCGGAGAGCTGCTGGGGGCTCGAGGCAATCAGGGAACCGCCTGTCGCTTGATTATTCCGATCAGGGTGAGCCGCAACACCGAAATCAATCAGATACGGTATACCTTTACTGTCCAATAGAATATTGGTCGCTTTCATGTCCCGGTGAACGACATTTTTACCGTGAGCGTATCGCAAAGCATCGGCAATTAGTCCAATTGGCCGCAACACAACATTGATGTCCTCACCTGTCAACACACCAATATTTGGTCCATCGATAAGTTGAAGGCTGTAAAAAGGACCCTCATTAACATCGTGGTATTCGAATACGCGAACGATGTTGGCATGTACCAGCATGGAGCCAAGCTGCCATTCTTTGTGCAGAAGTTCTCGATAACCAGGATTATCGGCCAATAGAGGTGACAAAAATTTGAGTGCGACAGATTTTCCGGTTTGTCGATCCTGTGCAATCCAAATTTCTGACATGCCGCCAGAGCCGAGCCGGCGGACCAGCGTGTAACGATCAACTAGCTGTGTATCTTTTTCCAGGACCCGCATGGGATTCTACGTTCTGATATCAACCTATCGGTTGCTCATTCCTGCTTGGAACACCAACGTCTACCTCGTTCGAAAAACCGGTCTCCGTCTGGTAAATTTGTTTAAGGAGTTGGCGCCAGCTTTCGTATTGTGCCGCAGCCGTGCCAGTCAGGCGTCGGGCTTCACCTTCGACCGTAACAACCATCGGTGCCGCTTCCGCGCCAAAAGATTCAGACAGTTCCTTAATGGACTCGATATGTATTTTCGCCTCGCTGCGACGAGTCAACCCGGTGAAGATAGTCTCAATTCCCTGCGACATACCGGCATGCCGCATGCCGCGTTTCATTCTCCGTACCGAAGAATGCGAACTATTGTCTGTCTCCAGAGCAGCTGAACTAGCCAACACCACAATACCCAAAAGTGTATGCATTGTTGCCGATCGTTTGACTTGTCGATAATTTATCTGCTCTTCTCGAGAAATTTTGCGCCACTCTTCGTACGGAATTGCGATTCCGTAATAGAAGTTTGCATAATGTTCGTTCAAAGTATCGATGACAAGACGATCGCGTTCGCGAATTTGTCGCAGCCGAACGACAGTTGGATCGTTTACCGCTGGCAGGCGAATAACGCTTACCGTCCCATCTTCCTTATTCGTAAGGTGGTGAGCGAATGACAGCGGTGCCATAACACCAAAAAACTGCAACTCTGATACTTGCCTGATCCGTTTAACTCGTTTTACTGGAATCCTCGCGACAAATTCGTGTAAGTCGTTAGCTATGTCGTTAAAAACATTCTGATACGGATCGTTAATTCGATCACGATATTCATCGTAGGAGGATATCCCGGTCTGAGTTTCATAGGTCTTTTGATACCATTGATGACCCATTGCATCTTCGACCTTAATTTGTAAAGTTAAAAATTCGCCGTTGGAATTTTCGATCACACCATTGACAACCACATCAACGAAAGCATTACGTGAGGGAATAACACGCACAGCTCCCCAATGCCCGGTGGTTTGTAGTGTTGTTTTCAAATGATAGGGTAGATAGCGAGCTTCCGCTGATCGTACTTCCTCGTAAATACCTGTCTTCACTGCATCGTTGTTTTCAGGTACACCATTACCAAACTCGGCGATACCAATATCAAGGAGCAATTCCTCAGATGGGACAATATTAGCAACATCAAGTTCGTTAACTTGCGTCGTAATAACTTCGTTTACAGAGCAGCCAGATACTAGCCAAACTACAATAATCAGAAGATATGATGGTTTTGTTATCACAACAGATAACTTTCCTTATAGGTTATTGTACTTACGGTATTCTTCCCAAAGTCGTTCTCGTAATACCGGGTCATCCTCAGCCAATGCTGCTTCATACAGTTGCTTGGCAATAATATCATCATCGACATTGTCTATAATGTCATCTGGAAGTCGGGCTCGGATCTCTTCCTCACTCATATTATCGACCGATGATTTCCGTGCCTCGGTCGGATTGAGTATAGAAATCGTACCGCTGGGGCTGTTGCCACCTTCCGCCTGTCGACCAAGACCTACGCGCCCCCCTGATCTACTTTCACCTCCAGTGCCAAAACCTTCAGTATTGCGACTAACAGAGGAAATCTCTCGTTGCTCTTCCATCAGAACTTCATCGAAATCTCCTATGGATTTATCCAATTTTTTCCCAAGACGCTCGGCACGCTGCGCATCGGTTTCACTAGGATATCGGCCAACGTCGCCTACCTTACCTGTCTCACCCTTGTCAGCTGACCCTCCAATTTCATCGGCCGCCGCACTCTTGCCAGCCGCGCTCTCACCTTCGCCCTTACATTCGCCGTTCTGCTCCATACCACCAGGAAAGTTCACACCACCACAATCATCATCAATTCCAGTACCACCAACTCCTGGAATCTCGAGTCTAGGAATGCCACCAACCGAACTACCATTCATATCACCGGGAAATTCGCCAGGCATGCCAATTTCACCCGAGGAACCACCACCCGAGGAACCACCACCCGAGGAACCACCACCCGAGGAACCACCACCCGAGGAACCACCACCCGAGGAACCACCACCCGAGGAACCACCACCCGAGGAACCACCGCCCGAGGAACCACCGCCCGAGGAACCACCGCCCGAGGAACCACCGCCCGAGGAACCACCGCCCGAGGAACCACCGCCCGAGGAACCACCGCCCGAGGAACCACCGCCCGAGGAACCACCGCCCATACTCATCGTTTTACAACCACTGGCAAGCATTGCAACAATCAAGAGTACAACGAGTGGTTTGAACCAGCGTGAAATAGAACTAGAATCGGTGATTATGTACATAACCTTAGCTCCTCTTTCGACTAGTCAAACACTCAATCAAGCCTTATCCATACTTAGATAGACATTACAGCACCTGATTTTTATTAATCTACATATTATGTCTGACGATCTCAGTATTAAGTATATTCGTAGATGACATTAATACACTGCGATAAGTCTCACAAGCGTAATTTCCGTCGCCAATCTGATTTAATGGACCGGAAGCTATATGGCTAATTACTTTATACTTTCTAAACTTTTTTGGGCGCATGCTATGAAGCGTCAATCATCCTCAAACAATTTCAAATAGACCGGCCGCACCCATACCACCGCCAATGCACATCGTACAAATAACAAACTTGGCGTTGCGCCTTTTCCCTTCTATCAAAGCATGACCAACTAACCTAGCACCCGACATACCATAAGGATGGCCGATAGAAATCGCACCACCGTTTACATTGAGCAAATCGTTCGGAATACCAAGTGTGTCGCGACAATAAATAACCTGAACAGCAAACGCTTCATTAAGCTCCCACAAATCAATATCGTCCATAGTCAGTCCATTCCGCTCCAGTAACTTCGGAACGGCAAAGACAGGACCAATGCCCATCTCATCCGGTTCCGTACCGGCCACAGCGATACCGCGATAGATCCCGAGTACTTCAAGTCCTCTTTTCTCAGCGAGTTTGCTATCCATCACGACTAAAGCCGAGGCGCCATCTGAAAGTTGGCTCGCATTTCCGGCTGTAATATGGCCATTCTCGAATACAGTTTTGAGGCTACTTAAACCTTCAAGCGTTGTATCAGATCGGTTGCCCTCATCCTTATCTAGCGTCACTTCGTGAAAACTAACTTCTTTAGTCTCTTTGTCCATAACAGCCTTGGTTGCTGTCATAGGCACAATTTCATCATCCAACATTCCTGCTTCCTGCGCCACTGCCGTCCGTTGTTGACTTTGCAATCCGAACTCATCCTGTTTTTGACGGCTAATTCGATAGCGTTTTGCGACCACTTCGGCTGTTTCTAACATCGTCATATAGATAGTAGGCACCGCTTCCAAGACCATGGAATCCGACATCCGATGCCGATTGTAGTGTTCATTTTGTACCAGGCTGATCGATTCGAGACCACCACCAATAACAATCGGCATATTGTCTTCGACAACCTGTTTTGCAGCGATCGCGATCGCCATCATTCCCGACGAACACTGTCGGTCGACACTCATGCCTGCGACAGTCACGGGTAACCCAGCCGCTAACAATGATTGCCGTGCAACGTTTTGTCCACTCGATCCCTGCTGCATCGCACAACCCATGATGACATCATCAATCTCACCAGGTTCAACACCAGCACGACTAATGGCTTCGCGAATAGCGTGTGCGCCCAGCGTCGGCGCCTCAGTGTTGTTAAAAGCTCCTCTATAAGCTTTACCTATCGGCGTACGCGCCGTAGAAACAATAACAGCCTCTTTCACAAAAATTACTCCTTACTTCTGTATCCTTGAAATCATCCGAGTTTGGTAGCAAGAAGTTTCTGTGCTCCGGCGAGAAATTTTTCAGTCTGCTCAGCACCGTATTGCAACTCGCATTCGCCTTCTCCATCCGAAATTTTGTCCCATCTCGCAGCGATGTTTTCGGCATCTAAACTACCGGATTTTAGAAATATGCCAGGCGTTTCTTTTATTGTTACTTTCGCGAATCCACCGGCTCCCGCAGCAATGATTTGTCGGTTTGGTGCATCTTTACTACACATAAAAATAACAGCAGGTGTCACCACCTGTGGTTGTAATAATTTCAGGATTTCATCAGGCATCAGGTCTTCCGTCATTCTCGTCGCCGCAATCGGCGACAACGCATTGACTCTGATACCGTATTTGTGGCCTTCTAGACACAACGTATTCATGAAGCCCACCAACGCCATTTTGGCTGCCCCATAGTTTGACTGACCAAAGTTTCCATAAAGACCGCTGGAAGAAGTCGTCATGACGATACGACCATATTGCTGCTCACGCATATATGGCCATACGGCTTTGGTGCAATTCACCGAACCTTGCAGATGAACAGCCACGACTGTATGAAAATTCGCAAGATCCATTTTGGCAAAAGTCTTATCCCTAAGGATACCGGCGTTATTGACCAACACATCCACCCTACCCCATTTATCGATTGCTTGTGCCACCATCACCTCAACCTGATCGTAGTTGGCAACATTTGCACCGTTGGTAATCGCTTCACCGCCTCCAGCCACTATTTCTTCTGCTACAGCCTGTGCCGCTTCACTTGAGCTGCCTACACCATCTCGGCCCCCACCCAGATCGTTAACAACGACACGTGCACCACGCTTCGCAAACTCAAGCGCATGACATTTGCCCAAACCATGGCCCGAACCTGTAACAATCACGACCTGATTATCGAATCGAATAGTCATTCCGTTTTTCCTTAACATAAGGTTGTTGATTATTGAAAGATATACATACTTAAAATTTCTGCAATCAATGCCGGTTTTTCCTCACCCTTAATTTCGATGACACACTCGTTTTTTATTAGCAACTTCCCCGGAGCTTTTTCAACCACCGACTTTAGCGTCGCTCTACCGCGAATTTCACTGTTAACTAAAACAGGTTTCAGAAATCGCACCTTATCCGAACCATAATTGATACTCATAACGGCGTTGTGCGGTACCACGCTGCATTCATGCATAAAATGGGAAATCAGCGACATCGTCAGATAGCCATGTGCAATAGTTCCACCAAATGGCGATTGTGTGGCTGCTTTCTCATCTATATGGATAAACTGATGATCCAGCGTCGCATCGGCAAAACTGTTAATCCTATCTTGATCAATCAAGATCCAACTAGATGAATCAAGTGGTTTATCAATGTACTGGTACAATTCTTCTTTTGGCACACTCGGCATTTTTTATCTCCTGAAAAATTAAAGTGTATCGGCTTTAACCGATTTCTGCTTTGATCTGATAGCAGACATCAAAATGGTTGATTTTCATTTAAAATTCAAAGATTGCTAAATTAATCGGTGGTGACGTCATGGGCAAACCCGGTAATACCGGAATTCGGAGAATTATTCGCGCGACACGTTTTTCAGTACAGGGTTTCGCGCATGCGTGGAAACATGAAGCTGCGTTTCGCCAAGAAATTTGGCTGACTCTCGCTCTTATCCCCTGTGCCCTATGGCTCGGGCGAACAAACATTGAGCGATTTATTTTAATCGTTTGTTGTTTTTTTGTATTGATCGTCGAATTGTTAAATTCGGCGATCGAAGCAGCGATTGATCGTTTTGGTGATAAACATCACGAGTTATCTGGAAGAGCAAAAGACCTAGGCTCTGCTGCCGTTTTTCTAAGCTTGGTCATTGTTGTCGCCACCTGGTTGACCATCGCTTTTCTTAGATTTACTTAAGCATCTTACATACGACACAACACCAAGTTAGCTGTCTAAATATTTTTTATTGGCTTGCAGCCATAAAAATTGGACTATCTATATTCATTTTTCGACTGACCTCGGGAGGCTTGGAAAAAATGCCTTGATGCGTTGCAAATTCTTGCAACGACAACACTACAGATTGGGGCCATGGTGTTACTCGCCGGCTCGTTAGATCAACGTGGAGATTCATCCACTCAGCTGTTGCAGTCAGGTATTTCATATCGGCGTGATACATACGCTGAAAATGGTGGATACGTTTTTCATCGTAGGCCAATATTTGTGACGTAACGAGGTACGGCTCGTTCTCTTTAAGTTCCTTCTGATAAGTTACGTGACACTCGACAGCAAATGTAGAGCAATTTTTAGTCTCTATATATTCGGATGTGATGCCCAACCGTTCCCAGAGAGCATCGATCGCCCTATCGAACACAAGCACATAGTAAGCAACATTCATGTGGTCATTGACATCAATCCATTCAGGTAGAACTTTACCCCTAAAAATAGAAACACCTTCCATTTGTGAGTGAGATGATTGATCCATTGCCATCATTCCTTTGCCAATTCAGCCAAATCTCGAAAATATACCAGTGCTTCAGGATTTGCTAAAGCATCCGTATTCTTCACTTCATCTCCATGTATTGCAGCGCGAACCGCTAATTCTACAATTTTGCCACTGATTGTCCTTGGAATTTCTGGCACTGAAATAATTTTCGCAGGAACGTGACGTGGTGTTGCATTGTTTCGAATTACCTTGCGAATTCTTTGTTGTAAATTATTATCGAGTTCAATTCCATCTCGGAGAACCACAAAAAGTACGACACGCACATCATCGTCCCAGTTTTGACCGATCGCGATGCTCTCCAGAATTTCGTCAAGCTTTTCAACCCATCGATAGATTTCTGCCGTTCCGATACGTACACCACCAGGATTGAGAACTGCATCCGAGCGACCGTGTATAAGCATGCCACGCCTGTCCGTTATTTCAGCATAATCTCCATGCGCCCATATGCCCGGGAACCTCTCGAAGTAAGTAGCATGGTATTTCGAGTTATCTGGATCGTTCCAAAATTTAACCGGCATCGAGGGAAATGCCTTGGTGCATACCAACTCACCATTTTCATTGATGACAGATTCACCTTGCTCGTTGAAGACCTCAACTGCCATAGCAAGAGCGAGGCACTGCAATTCACCTCGCCGTACCGGCAATATTGGGTTGCTGGCGGCAAAGCAGCTAATGATATCGGTTCCACCGGAGACCGATGAAAGCTGCAGATCTTCGGCTACTGCATCATAAACATAGTCGAAGCTCTCGGGTGCTAGCGGCGAACCAGTTGAGAGGATGGCTCTCAAATCGGATAATTCAACTTCCTCTTTCGGTCGGACACCAGATTTCTCGAGTGCCGATATATATTTTGCGCTCGTGCCAAAAACAGTCAGCTTTTCTTCCTCAGCCATCTTCCAAAGAATCGTGCCGCTACTGAAAAATGGGGATCCGTCGTAAAGAATAATTGTCGCACCTGAGACGAGAGCGCTCACGAGCCAATTCCACATCATCCAGCCGCAAGTTGTGAAGTAGAATAATCGGTCAACACTGCTAATATCTAGGTGTAATACGTGCTCTTTTAGGTGTTGCAAAAGTGTTCCGCCAACACCGTGAACGATACATTTAGGAATACCCGTCGTGCCTGATGAGTACATGATATAAAGCGGATGATCAAACTCGACCTGCGTGAATTCAAGCATAGCGCCCTGTTCCGCAAAATCCTGCCAATGCATTGTGTTCCTAATATCCGTTGCTTCGAATTCCTGTCCAGTAAATGGAACGATGACCGTGTATTCGATACTGTCGATATTTGCTAGAAGTCCTCTAACCACTTTAAGAGAATCGTGACATTTCCCGTTATAAAAATAGCCGTCCGCGCAAAATAATACCTTCGGCTTGATCTGTCCAAAACGGTCTACAACCCCATTAATACCAAAGTCCGGCGAACACGAGGACCAGATAGCACCAATGCTGGCAGTGGCTAGCATCGCAATTATGGCCTCAGGACAATTCGGCAAATAACCGACAACACGATCATTTTTCACCACACCGGCTGATCGCAATCCTTGAGCAATGTCTGCAACAGACTGTCTTAACTCATCAAAACTCAGCTCACTTCTTGCACCATTTTCACCACGAAAAACAATTGCTGTCTTGTCACCGCTATGACGCAGAAGGTGTTCGGCAAAGCTAAGTTTACTGCCCGAAAACCATTTAGCCGTGGTCATATCGCCGGGCTGTATGAGTGCCTTGTTAGCAGGTATGCTGAAACGCACGTCACAGAAATCACATAGTGCATGCCAAAAATCCGCCGTCTGATCTATCGACCATTGATACAGATCATCGTAACAATCGAATGACTGCTCTTTCATAAAGTAGTACATCGACGTTTTCTTGAGACGTTCTGTATCCGGCTGCCAAATGATCGGATTGTCGGTCAATTGGAACTCCCGTGCATAAAGAAAAACAATTATCTTTAAATATGGTTCAACACGACAAACCTACAGCTTTGCAGAAAAATTGCATGAATGGTGTTGCCGCTTTGAAAGCTATTTCGACTTTACGCTGGAAATAAGAATTCAACACGTCGTTGTGATTCATATTTTTTATAGCAAAAAAACTTTTTGTCTAATGTCTTCAATCGTAGGTTGTTCTTTATTTCTCTTTATTCTTTACTGCCAATGGGTGCGAATACATATCTGATTCGTCTTCACCTTCACGTGGTGCCAGGCAGGCAAAGTCTTTTTCAATCAGAATTTTCAGGCGATCGCCTTTATCAAGCACCTCTTCTGCCTCGATCGACACCTGCTCAGTCGATGCCCAATCCTGAACATCAGATTCTGGCAGTCGCACGGCCAATGTGCCGTCCGAGAAATGTGCCGATGGTTTTGCCGTCGCAGGTGTACTCTCAAGTGCATAATTGAGCACAGCGCCACCTGGGAAAGAGACATGTGCCATAACAAGGCCCTCAGAGCATATTGTATCGACTTCTGATTGAGTCAATCGCAAGCGAATAAAGTTGTCACGAATGCGGAGTTTCACACTACAAGTCCAAGTCAATCGGGAAGTATGAATATTTCACGTTTCGGTGGACTTGTAAATCAGAATGATAGCCCAACGCGATTAGGCCATAGAGGAAACCTTGTGAAATAAATACCACTGATCAGTAGTTGGAATACATCCATAGAGGTTTAATAATCGACCTTAATGGTAATTTCATGTTATTCCTGTCCATTAATTTTTAGATTTTCTGTGCTGATACATGTCCAAACAGGGTAACTCCTATCAATTCCGAAGCAAATTGTAACCGAGACAACACATGATAATTGACGATCCCTGGTTCTACGCCGCGGCAATTCCAGCTGTCATTTTATTTGGGATTTCCAAGGGGGGCTTTGGTGGTAGTTTTGGTGGTATTGCAGTACCTCTTATCGCGCTTGTCATATCCCCATTGCAAGCTACCGCAATTCTATTGCCTATTCTTTGTCTGATGGATGTGCAAGCATTGATAATCTATCGAAGGCGATGGGTTTGGCGTGAACTTCGCATTCTGGTACCAGCATCACTTATTGGAATTGGAGTCGGTACCCTAATATTCGAATACATGAGCCCGGCATTTATTCGACTCATACTTGGCATCGTCTCCATTGTTTTCACGCTCAATCATTGGTTTCATCTCACAACCAAAGGTAATCTGGAACGACCAACCTATCCGCCTGTTGTTGGTGTGATCGCTGGAGCAACAGCAGGTTTCACGAGTTTCATTGCACATGCGGGCGCACCCCCACTCGACATGTATTTGTTGAGAAGGAAACTTGACCGAACAGCATTTGTTGGAACAACGGTCGGTTTCTTTGCAGCTGTTAACTACGTAAAACTCGTACCATATGCATGGCTCGGCCAGCTTGATATCAGTAATCTTAGTACTGCGCTAGTACTTTCACCTTTTGCTCCTGTCGGGGTAGGTCTAGGTGTCTGGTTACATAAACGAACCAGCGATAGAATCTTTTATCACTTAATCTACACGCTGCTATTCGTTGTGGGTCTCAAACTTCTTTATGATGGTATGACTGGCTTATAAGAATTTAAGCAGTCATCAAATGTTTTAATCATCCGGAAATGCAGCGAGATATTGCTACGACGGCAATATACAAAAAGGAATTTTACCTAATAATGATATAAATGATCAGTAGCAGTACACAAATTTTCAGTGCAAAGAACTACACGCGCAATACTTACATACACAAAAATCGCGAATTATTGCAGCAATAGTTTTACTGGCAATTTTGCTACCTTTTGCCGCTGATCTTTATTTATAATTGAAATTTCTGATCAGCACTACGCTACCTGTTTAGATGGCAGATACGTTTTCCGCTTGTGGACCTTTCTGTCCTTGGGTCACTTCCATCGTAACTTTTTGACCTTCCTTCAAGGACTTGAACCCTTCCATCTGAATCGAGGTGTGATGAACAAAAACGTCCGGCCCATCTCCACGCTCAATAAAACCAAATCCCTTATCGTCGTTGAACCATTTAACGGTTCCTTCAACCTTTTCACCTGACATAACAACCTCATAATAAAACTAGCCGATTAAAACCGACACTTGATATAGACGCCTTACGGCAAAGTAATCGATATATTACCCGCAATTACACCCATCTGCCCATTATTTATTCTATAAATCCAAATAATTGGATGAAAATTATCGATTAAACCTCAAGTTTTCCGATAAAACGCGATGAACAGCAGGTAATCTATTGCTTTACCTAGGTATGATCGATTTAGGAACGAGATGCTAACATTGACGGCTTTAATTCAGTAATCGATCGGCAACCCATGAGTACCATATCACGTTCAATCTCTGCCTTAAGCAAAGTCATCGCACGTTCGACACCAGCTGAGCCGGCACCAGCTAATGCATAGAGATACATTCGCCCTCCAGAACAAGCGGTTGCACCTTTGGCCAAAGCCTTTAGCACATGACTACCACGCCGTACACCACCATCAAGAATGATCTCAATTTGTCCGCCGACTGAATCGACGATAGTATCGAGCTGATCAAATGGTGAACGTGATCCATCTAGTTGTCGGCCACCATGGTTTGAAACTATGATCGCACTGGCACCTACATCGACACAACGCTTAGCATCGTCAACTGACATGACACCCTTGATGGCGAACGGCCCATTCCATTCTTCAATTATTAGCGCAACATCATCCCAATTGATCGAACGCTTCATTTGGGTATTAAGGTATTCGACAATGGACATCTGGACATTCGATCCTGCTTCGATGAATTTAGATACGTTGGGAAGAGAAAATTTTTCTCGTAATACGTAATTTAAAGACCATTCGGGATGCAACGCAAAACTCAACAGGCTTTTTGGTGTTAATTTCGGAGGGGTTGTCATTCCAGTAATGTAATCCCGCTCACGATTACCAGCAACGATTGCATCGACAGTCAATGTCAGTGCATCAAATTTTGCTACCTTACAACGTGAAATGAGATCAGAAGTAAGTGCCGGATCCTTGTGCACATAAATCTGGAATAATTTTGGGGCGGCGAACTCACCCAATTCTTCAATGCTGCGTGTACCTATTGTCGACACACCGAACATCGTGCCAAGTTTCTCCGCTACTTTCGCCAATGCCCGTTCACCATCATGATGAAACAAACGCTGCATCGCAGTTGGTGACATGAATAGTGGAAAATCTAGTCGTTGTCCTAATACTGTGGTACTCAGATCAACGTTATCTACTCCGGCCAAAATGTTAGGTATCAGATCACACGCATCAAAAGCATCGGAATTCCGACGCAACGTGATTTCGTCATCTGCACCACCATCGATATAGTGAAAAATCGGAGATGGCAAGCGCTTTTTGGCCAGCTTTCGAAAATCATCAGTTTTATAGCAGTTTTTCAGAAGCATCTGACTATCCTTGCATCCGTGCACCAATTAAGAAAGTAAGCGTATCACGGCTGTATGACAACTTAAGCTACAAATTCTAAGCGAAAAGAGACGCTTCTTTAATTAACTCCCGTGGAAAAACACACGGGGATTCATTTTTTTGTTCTCAAAAAAGGCATTGGTTCTTTTTCAATGCCTTTTGTTTTTAGCCAGTCCTGAACCGCCATTCCGGTGCCACTGGGCCATGGCTGGAGCTCTTTGATGGGTATTTTTTTATAGTCAACCAACTCGTTTACATCAAGGGCTATATCGCCTTTATCCAACAAAACATGGTAAGCAATGATTACCTGGTTCATTTGAAAAAAACTATAAACACCCACCAAGCCTTCCACCTGACAATTCAAACCGAGCTCTTCTTTAACCTCTCTGACAACCCCATCTTCTGCTGTCTCTCCTGACTCATGAAAGCCTGTAACAAGACCGAACCAATCTTCAGGCCAGCCTAATGCTCGCACCAAAACTACGTTGTCTCCTGCCTGAACAATTGCAGCTAAAACAGGTATTGGATTGTTCCATTCTATGTAGTTGCAAGAATTTTTTCCGCAGGCTTTTCTATTTTCTCCGTTTATTGATTGCTTTTTTAACGGTGTGGCACAAATCGGGCAATAGCGGTATCTTTTCTCTTCATTGCTCATTTTATCTAAATGTCCGAAATCATTGGTTAGATTTCCATATCCGAATCATCTCCATTCCCACCAGAACTAAAGCATGGATCAACCCTGGCAGGAAATCGAATGCAACGAATATCCAGTGCAAGAAACTGAAAAAAGCTGCTACATATATCCAGCGATGTAGTTTTTTCCAGCCGAGCTTTAACAATCTCACTGACTGATTGTTACTTGTTACCGACAGAACAACAAAAATTAGAAATCCGAGCCAACCTGTCCAATACTCAAATGCGACCGACTCCTCAAAAATATTCGACAAGTTTCCTATATTTTCTATATACAGGAGTGTATGTAACAAAGCATAGCCGAACGTTGCTATACCCAAATAACGACGTCGTTGCAGTAGCCATATGGGCCATTGGGCATTCGGTAACATGAGTTTCAACGGCGTCACACTCATCGTCAGAATAAGTAGTCGTCCTGAAAATTCGCCCGTCGCATGCATCAGTTCGCCGTAATACAGTCTTTCTGTCAGATAACCATGAATTAGAAAAATCGACGGGGTTATCAATAACACCCAAAAAAAGTAACGGGAATTTAGGATACTTGTGAGAAAATTCATATTAAATTTAGCCGTTAGGACAGCCGATCCTAACAGGAACTAAAAAGTTTAGTCGCTACCTTTCATTTTCAATTGACGTTGCAAAACCAGGTGCACTAGTATCAACTTTCTTAATCTACAAAATCTACATTTGTGAATATTTATGCTAATCAGAAAATACATAAAGTTTGTTGTTTCGGCGATCATATTTTTGGGACCTGCTGTTATTTCCGCTGAAGAAGCAACTGTACTAACCCATCCGAATGATAGAACTACTCTCCTCAATCCTAATTCGGCTAGCAACAAGGAACTCGGTGCATTGCCGCATATTGGTAAATCCGAAGTCGCAGCCATTATTTCGGGGCGTTTTTTTGCCACTATTAGCGCACTAAACGCGTTATTAAGTGCTTCGCTGAGCGATGAACAACTCGAACAACTTTACGGAGAACTATTCGTACCAATTAACCTAAATAGCGCATCTGAAGAGGAAATTTTACTGATACCAGGTGTCGGCAAGCGTATGGCGCATGAATTTCAAGAATATAGACCTTATAAAAGCATGCAACAGTTTCGTCGAGAGATTGGTAAATACGTCGATGCTGAGGAAATTGCACGATTGGAAATGTATGTGACACTGGATTGATAAGATTCGATCCTATTTCACTTCATACTATTCCTCATCCATGAGCGACACTTCTAACAGAAATAAACGTACCGTAGCTACCTGGCTTCTCATCTGCTGCGCACTTGTCTTTGCCATGGTTGTCCTCGGTGGCGTAACACGATTGACCGGTTCGGGGCTTTCGATGGTCGACTGGCGCCCCGTGACCGGTGTGTTGCCACCGCTTGGTGAGAGCGAATGGCAACAAGTATTCGAGATGTATCAAAAAACGCCGGAATTCCAGAAAAAAAATTCACATATGAACGTGAATGAATTTAAGGAAATCTTTTGGCTGGAATACTTGCACCGATTACTCGGCCGAATAATTGGCATCATTTTTCTTATTCCCTTTCTCATCTTCATATGGAAGGACTATATACAAAAACGCGAATTTCCAAAGTACACACTGATGTTTGTGCTAGGTGGCATGCAAGGTGTACTCGGCTGGTATATGGTCAAAAGTGGGCTGGTTGACAACCCGCATGTCAGTCAATACCGTCTAACCGCACATCTGATCGCAGCATTCCTTATATATGCGTACATGTTTTGGGTGGCATTGACCTTATTGTTTCCATCTGAGAGTACAGACAATCATCCTTGGTACGGTAAGACACTAGCACTGACCACTCTTATAAGCATAACCATTATCTCGGGTGGATTTGTGGCCGGGCTAAAAGCCGGCAAAATCTACAATACCTTTCCAAAAATGGGTGAATACTGGATACCACCCGATTTGCTCACGCTCGAGCCAACGTGGAAAAATTTCTTTGAAAATATGGCAACCGTACAATTCGATCATCGTGTACTTGCCATTACAACATTCATACTAATTGTTACTTACTGGGTCAAGATGAGGAAAACGAACCTACCAACAGGAATGCGTCGTGGTGTAAACGCTCTTTTTCACACGGCAATACTACAGGTTGCTCTTGGAATCTTTACTCTATTGCTAGTTGTACCAACTATCCTCGCAGCAAGTCATCAAGCAGTTGCAATGCTCTTATTCACCGTAGCAATTTACCTTTGTCACGGCTTTCGAAGATCGTCCACATAAAATTAGATAGGAAGCATCCACCTGTAATCTCTACCTGATATCTGGATTCCGAATCATCATTGTTGCAATACCTGCCAATATAATTGGAATTGCAAATACTACGAAGTTCGCTGTCATTGACAACCCCACGGCAACTAACACACCCCCTGCCATTGGACCAAAGATCGCGCCTGTGCGGCCTGCACCAATCGCCCATCCAATGCCGGTGGTTCTAATGACGGTCGGGTATAGGCGCGCTGCAACCGTGTATAGACCAACGAAGCCACCTTGTACGCCAAATCCCATCAAACCAAACATCATCAAAATCGTGATCGATTCTGTAAATAAAGAAAATACGAACATAAGTATCGCAGCAGCAACAAAAAAGATGAGGATAGTCCTGCGTAGCCCAAATAATTGCGAAAAATATCCTTGCGCCGCAATTCCAAAAAAAGAGCCTAAATTGAATATAGTTCCAGCGTAGATGGCAAGATCAAGCGTTAAACCAGTGTTCATGGCCAATTTAGGTATCCAACTTATCAAGAAGTAGAGTGTTACGAACGCCATGAAGAAAGCCAACCACAGTAACAACGTAGACCGACAATGCTTGGGTGTGAACAAAGCGTGCACTACAGCATTATGGTTTTGCTGCTCAGTGAGTGGCGGCAAACTTGTTAACTGCTTCACACCCATGCGTGCAAAGATTCGATTGAGCTTATTGAGCGCACCCGATGGTTGCTTATCAGCCAGAAAACTAATCGATTCGGGCATTAAAAAGGCAATAACAGGTAGGGGTGCAATAGTCGCAACTGCTGATATTATAAACATCGCTCGCCAACCAAACTCCGGTATAACTTGTGCTGCAACTAACCCAGCTAACGTCGCACCAATTGGATACCCAGCGATAGTTGCACTCACAATAAAATTCTTGTGACGATCCGGAGAAAATTCCGCCGCAACTGTTGCGACACTTGCTAGCATCGCGCCAATACCAATTCCGCTGAATACTCTTAACGCAATCAACTGCATCACATTTTGTGCAAAAGCAGTCAGGAACACTCCGCTTGCCATAATCACTATACAAATCATGATTATGTTACGACGGCCTATAACATCAGCAAGTGGTGCCAAAAACATTGCACCCAAAGTCATCCCAACAAGTGCGGCACTAAATACGATGCCTAGCGCTTGCGGCATAATTGTCCATTCATCAGCAATGGACGGTGCAGCGAATGAAATAACCATTACATCTAGTCCGTCCAGCATATTTAGTACAAAACACAGAACGAAGACCAAGATTTGTAGCCTAGAGATGCGGCCGTTGTCTATCAAAAATTTTGTACTTATCACGGCTTAAGGTATAACGATCGCAACCGAATAGTTGCCATTAAATCAGGCGTCGCGAATTGCGCGGGCTACTAGATTTTCCATCAGCGGAATCTTGAAATGGTTTTGATTGAGGGGTACTGCTCCACGTGATGCGGCACCGCCGGCAAGAGTAGCGGATGCACTATTTTTCTTAGCACCTTTAACGATATCCTCGACTACAATTAGGCGACGTGGTACGCATTCAACACCTCCACAAGCAATACGGATATCTACAATTCTATCGTTTTCAACTCGCATCGCTGCGGCAATATTAAGCAATGCAAAATCCCAAGTATTTCGATCAGCTACTTTTTCGAAGTAGAATGTCTCATCCGACCAGGTATTTGGAATATTAATTGCCACCAAAATATCGCCTGGTGCTAATACCGTCATACGCTCAATATCGACGCTGGGCTCCATAAAGAAGTTCTCTGCGGGAACGGATCTCTCGCCATCAGCATTTTTGATAATCATTTTTGCGTCGAGAGCAATCAACGCAGGTGCTGTATCCGATGGCGATACTGCTACGCAACGATCAGCGCCAAATAAACAATGTTCTCGATTCATTCCTTCAGGCGTATCGGCATAGCAGGTATTTCCACCGGCACGATAGCAATCCAGGCCACCTCGATAGTACCAACATCGTGTATCTTGACAAACGTTGCCACCTATCGTACCAACATTTCGAATCTGCGGACTTGCAACGCGGCTTACTGCATCAGACAACAAGCTGTATCGCTTATGAATTAATCTGTTGTGATTAATTTCAGTCAGCGTCGTCAGTGCACCGATTTCCAGTCCATCGGGTATCTCACGAATACCACTGAGTTCCGAAATGCCACTAATATCAATTATAGCCTCGGGGCGTTTCACCCGATCTTTGAACCAATCGAAACTATCCTGTCCGCCAGCTAATATCCAACCACGATCTTCGAATCGATCTAAAAGTTCGAATGCATTTTCCAGATTGTCCGGCTGAAACAATTGAAATGCCGGCATCATGTCCTTAAGCATCTAATCTTCCTGCTAAAATGTATTAACTTGCAAAGGCTTGTAGGACTGTGATCGTTCTGCTGCTGCGTTCACGATCATGTCCGTTACGATCGGTGTTCTATTGAAATAGTGCCCGCCAAGCGCATCAGATATAGCGCAAATCAGTGCGGATGCAGCACTACCTTGAACCGGCTCACCTACTCCTTTTGCGCCAACAGGATTTTGTGGATCCGCTATATTTACCGCAGCAGAATCCATGTGCAAAGGTACATCAAGGTAAGTAGGTGGCTTCGCATGGTGAAAGCCTATATTTGCAGGCAACCCATTTTGCGGATCATAGACCATGCGCTCTGTGGTTGCGAGGCCAATGCCCTGAACGGCACCACCCTTGATCTGAGTCTCCAGCCCGAGCGGATGAAGAACGGTTCCGCAGTCTGTGGTGCCAATATATTCGAGAATCTCAAATTTACCGGTTTCCAGATCGAGTTCGATCTTAATGTAGGCGGCTGCGAGAGCTGGAACAACACCTTTCTTTTCATAGTTATCCGTGGCAACACCAATTAAACCACTTCCGGCGACACCAGCCGTAGAAGCTTTTGTTAGGAAGAAAATGTCTTCCGGTACCTCATGTCCTGAAAACTTACCGCCGAGATTGATCGCTCGTTGCGCCGCTTCAGCGTAGCTTAAATTTTTGTCCGGGTCAGATTTTGAGAATACTTTGTGTCCACCGATATCATAGTCTTCGGGATTACCACCGAACTTATGTGCTGCAATTTCAAGCAATTTTTGTTTTGCATCCATGGCAGCTGCATGGTTGCTTCGTGTCATTGTGAATGACGTATTACTGCCAAACTGGCCAAGATTCCAGGGTAAGTGCCTGCGACTGTCACCGCGCTCAATAACGCATTTGTCCCAATCATACTTCAAGACTTCGGCGACAACCCGTGACGTAGCAGCATAAGAATAAGTACCGAGATTCCCCACTCCCGAATGAATATGTAACTTACCATCTGGTGTTATGCGAACCAGCCCGTCAAAACCGCTTGATCCTGCAGCATGATATGCCTGCCCAATACCAATGCCGATAACTTTGGATCCGCTTCGTTGTCCACTGAGCTTCGAATTCTTCTCCCAGTTAAACTGTTCCGCACCCATATTCAGTGCTTCGCGTAAATAGGCACTTGTAACCGGTCCCTGCTTATCGGCATACAGAGAATTATTGTCTGGGCAGTTTATTTCTCGAATTTCTACCCGATCGATGTGAAGTGCCTTTGCAGCTTTATCAAGCAAGGGTTCAATAACCATCGCGATCTGATTCTGGCCGGGTCCGCGCTGTGGACCTGCTGGCGGCGTATTCGTAAGAACAGAAATACCACGATAGCGCATCGCTTGTGGCTGATAGACCAAAGAAACAGCTGCTGCAGCGCTATTGAAATCATTAGAGGCAGCATACGGGCCATGTTGCTGCACAATGTACAAATCAATGGCTGTAACTCTGCCGTTGTCGCTGAATCCGATTTTTACTCGTCCCTGAAATCCGGCTCGTGCCGACCCAAGATAGTATTCTTCCTCGCGACTGATGCGCATCATGACCGGCCGACCGGCTTTTTTAGCAAGATAAGCTGGCACAGCCATTATCGGATAGGCGCCACCCTTTGAACCGAACCCTCCACCGCAATACTCAGCGACATATACCAGTTCAGAGGTATCAATACCGAGAAGTTTAGCAAGCCCAGGAATTACAAAACTCTGACTCTGAGTCGATCCATAGAGATAACATTTACCGTTCTGCCAATAAGCCATCGCACTTCTGGGTTCCATGCTGTGATGTGAATTGGCAGCAGTAACAAATGTTTCATCAAAAGTTATTGCCGCATTAGTAAAGCCTTTATCGATATCGCCGAATGACCACTCACTTGATGGTGCTCCTGTCATCGGTAATTCGCTCTCATCCACTGCCGCAAAATCTTTAGCCTCCCATTTTAAGGTGTCGAAAACAGCTTTCCTGGGTACTGAGTGATTTCCTCCTTCTCGCGCGTTCGGACCACCCGGATATAAGCTTTCTAATGGGTCAACCGTAAATGGCAGTGGCTCAAGGTCCACGCTTATTTTTTCTAATGCATCAGCTGCAATCATTTCACTCTCAGCAGCAATCGCGGCTATCGGCTCCCCCACGAAACATGGTTCATTGGTAAGAATTTTTCTTGCTGCACCATCGACAGTGGGTAAATCATCGGGTGTTAACAACGCAACCACACCATCGATCTTTAGCGCTTCGGTTGCGTCGATACTTCTTACTCTCGCATGAGGCATTGGACTCAGTAGCAATTTACAGAAGAGCATGCCCTCTACACGAAAGTCTTCCGCATATTTGGCCTTACCCGTAACTTTTCCTCGAATATCAGGAGGTATGAAATTTTTACCGAGTAGCGAATAACTCATCTCAAATCCTTTGAGCTGCAAGCATTACCGAGTTCATATAATGATCATAGGCGCCGCAACGACAAAGATTTCCAGATAGAGCCTGTCTAACCTGTTCACGCGTCGGATTGGGGTTAGCTTCTAGCAGCGCTACAGTGGACATGATTTGTCCAGGCGTGCAAAAACCACATTGTGGCCCTAACTCATCAATAAATGCCTGCTGAATCGGGTGAAGTTCGCCAGACTCACTAGCAAGTCCTTCGATGGTCCGAATCGTTCGATTTCTAACACTATGCGTCAGGGTCGAACAAGAATAAACAGGTACTTCGTCAATAAGGGTTGTGCAAGCACCGCACTCACCTCTGTCACAACCAAGCTTTGTGCCGGTCAGTCCAAGTTTGTAGCGCAATGTCATGGCTAGCGTTTCCTGCGGCAGGACATCTACTCTACGGACTTTGCCATTAACGTTGAGAGATACCAATCGTTCAATGGTGCCCACAGCTACTTTATCCGGTGAACAACCAACAATACCGCTTAAAAGAAATCCGGAAGATGATGCGACCGCACCAGAGGCAATGACCCCCTTGATAAAAGCCCTTCTGGAAGCCTTTGTGTGGTTACCAACCATTAATTTTGCTCACGGATTCGGCTGAGTTCATTTTGCTAAAATAAATCCTCATCAAATTAAACGTAAGAACAAGGGAATCATAACTGAATTTTACTTTTACTCTGATATTTTTTTGAGAAAATGTACCATCCAAGTAGGCGAAGACTAGCAAGTGACAGCAATGTTCTTTTCATCAATTTATAATACACCTAGAACTCAAATGCCTCACATAAAATATTTTGAATTTATTGACCCACCAGAACATTGACTGCAGAATCATTCGCCCTTGCGGAGCAACTGCCAACATATCTACCGAATAGTAGAATAACCACTAAGGCACACAACCCTTTGAATGGAAATTCTTAGATACACATCAAACGCATGGGGACAAAAAATCCTGGAGGGCGCATCCTGGGAACTTGTCTGGATGTTTGCTACTGCTGGTCTGTTCTTCGTCGTATTTCACGCCGCATACGTCGTTTGGCGCAAAAAAGCCAGCAGTCGGAATTCCCACAAAAACTAAACGTCATAATCTAGCTGTGATTAAAACTGATCGAATATTACGCCACCGCTTAACCGATAGGCTTTTTCACTGGACAATGGCAGCCTGCATATTGGTCCTGTTAGCAACAAGTTTATTGCCTATTTTCGGACTTAAGTTTAACTGGGTAGAGCCGCATTGGATTGCAGGACTTATCTTAACGGCGGCTGTCTTACTTCATATAGTTCGCGCATTCACGACGCTGCAGATGCGGAACATGTGGCTCGGTATCGATGAATTCGTGACGGCTGCTTCTCGTGAACTCTCAACGGTTAGTGGTAAAGAGATAGAATCAGCCAGGTATGGCAAATATTCTGTAGCACAGAAAGTATTTCATTTAGCTGCAAGCATTGTGGTGTTGCTGGCCATTGTCACTGGCATCATTATGATGATAGGTATCGACACACCATTTTGGGAGAGGAATCCTTACTTCGTATCGGAACGCATGAGAGGACTAATTTTTGTGATTCATGGATTCGCCACCCTTACTAGTATCACGATGATCATCGTTCATATTTATTTTGCGATTCGGCCTGAAAAACTCTACTTCACACGATCGATGATTCGGGGCTGGGTTACACGAGATGAATACGAAGAAAATCATGACCCAATCCTGTGGAGGGAAGAAGATTTATGAATACAGCCCAACCAACGCTCTCTGAACGGATTGAAATAATTGAATCCGCATATGAGTTTATGCTTGCCTATGCAGCACAAGGGAGAGATACGGATGAAGGTTTGACAAGCGGTCTGGCCATAAGAGACGTGCTTTCTAATCTTTCAAACGCACTGGATGGTCTGAGCAATTCTATTGTTGATGATAAACAAGAGAGTGTAGTTCAAGATTTTGGTGGAACTCTGGCAGCGGATGCAATAAATGCGAGGCGTGCAGTTGAATTGGTGATATCTAGATCGCAAGTAAGTTCACAACTTATTGACAACTTAAATGCATCAATTCATTTGAGATCAGTATTGACTGATTTGTTCCTTATTGATGAAGCTTTTAAGTCCTAAACAATATCATTTTCACTGTTAGGTTTAGTCTATAGCCGAGATTCTTCAAACTTCAATTTGTGGCCAATATCGCGTTTAATAACGCTCGATCTTCGTCCGTTGTAATGAACTCGTCGTACACTTTTTTGGATGCCTCACGAAATGGGGCCGTATCCGGATACGTTACTTTCACGCCCTTGCTTTGCAATACAGAAAGCAAACTATTATCACTATCAGCATATGCTTGACGTTCAAAAATAGCCGACTGATGACCAGCCTTTGTCAATATATCCTGTATATCCGGAGGTAAAGAGTGAAATCTTTTTTCCGACATCATCGGATCGGCCACTAATATAGCCCACCCGACTTGTGCCCAATACGGTGCGACCTCATAAAACTTCTGCAAATTATAGTTTGTGTTAGCAGCCTCAGCGCCATCAATCAGTCCTGTTTGTAAGCCTCCATATAATTCACCATAGTCCACCCCCACCGCATTGGCGCCGAAAGCATTAAAGGACGCAATGTGGGCTGGAGTGGGCACGGTTCTAATCTTCAATCCCTTCAGGTCCTCATAGGCATTGATTGGTTTATTACTTGTCATGATGTGACGAACGCCAGCTTCATAGAAGCCCAGCGAGTGGAACCCTCTATCTTTCAATGATTTCTTGAACTCCTGGCCAATATCTCCATCCATAACACTGTACATATGATTCCGATCACGGAATAGAAATGGCAAATCCAGGATAACCAACTGTGGTACAAAATTAGTTACGGATAAATTAGACGGAACCACAATGTCCATGGTTCCGAGCAACAGACCCTCAATCATCGCTTTCTCACTGCCTAACTGCATAGCCGGATAAATTTGAATCTCTACTCTGCCGTTACTTTCTTCTTTCACGATGCGTGCCATTTCTAAGAGCCCTAAATGATAAGGCTCATTCGCATTCGCTGAGTGTCCCGCTTTAAGAATGATCTTGTCAGTTTGTGCTGGGGGTGGTGAACATCCAATAATGCAACCAAATATCAGGCTTGCTAACAAAACCTGGACAGCATTTAGAATGATTTTTCTTTGCACAAAATTTGGATCCCCATATAAATGGTGGTGATGGGTGGACTTGAACCACCGACCTACGGATTATGAATCCGTCGCTCTAGACCGCCTGAGCTACATCACCACTTTTTTTATTAAAAAATACAATAACTTATTTAATCACTCCAAATCTAATTCCTGTTGACATTATGATTACAAATAAGCACCAATCGAACAAAGTCACTAGACTGAAAGTTCCTCGTAACGTTCACGCGAATATTACCAACAAAACAGCAGGAAAATATCCCCCCAGAAAAGATTACTGATTTAAAGGGTTTGATTTTTCTTCGACCAGGTTTCCGTTTCTGTATGTCTCTGTCTTAGTCAAGTTTCCGTCTATGTCGAAGTACTCGCGGAGACCTTCTTCTTTCCCGTCTTTGTAGTTTCCTCTTGAAGATAATTGACCGGTCTTGTAGAAGACTTCCCAGAAACCATCTCGTTCCCCGTCTATGAAGTTTGTTCTAACCTGTAATTGACCGTTGTAGTAGAACTCCTCAACAACCCCGGTCACGGGTTTATTTGTGTCTTGATGGTAAAGGAGACCATCCCTCTCAACGGTCTCAACCTCAGAAATGACCTCCTGAGAGTTAAGAGTGGTCATTGCATTAACTCTTCGGCTCTCGCTTTCAGATATAACGCCTTTTGTTTCTTTTCATCGCCGTCCGCTTCAGCAAATGCTTTATGCCATAAACCCATTTTCATATTTTTGTTTTCGATTTCTTCTCCAGCCAATTCATAAGCTTTTAGCTCTGCTATGTCTTTTGTTTTTTTGTTCGTTCGTTGATCCGCTTCTTGAGAAATTTCCTTAGAAAATTCAGCACCTTTATTTGCAATAGTTTTGGTTAGTACTGCTACCTCTTTAGCTGCACCTTTGTAACCGAATTGCCCAACTAAAAAAAGGAGAAAGTGGGGGCGATAAGAAATAGTGGATAATGGTGCAACCCGAATTACTCGTGGAAAATTAAAGCTTCCATCCTGTTTTCTTTCTTATTCGAATTGATTTTGGGGTCACCTCAACCAATTCATCTTCTTCAATAAACTCAAGCGCCTGCTCAAGCGTATGTTTTATATGAGGCACCAATATAAGATCTTTATCTTTTCCTGCAGCTCTAATGTTATTGAGCTGTTTTGCTTTAGTTGGATTAACAACAAGGTCATTACTTCTTGAATGCAAACCTACAACCTGCCCTTCATAAATATCCAACCCATGGCCTACAAAAAGGCTGCCTCTATTCTGAAGATTGAACAAGGAATAGGCTAGGGTTTTTCCTGGAACTATAGAGACCATAACTCCATTTTGACGTTTAGCCATATCTCCAATCTTAACTGGTCCGTAATGATCAAAAATACTGGTCATGACTCCAGTTCCACTTGTGATGGTTAAAAAATTAGAACGAAAGCCAATCATCCCTCTAGATGGAGCTATAAACTCAAGTTTTACTCTTCCATTATTATTGGATTCAAAGTTTCTCAAATCAGCCTTTCTTCGCCCCATTTCCTCCATGATTAAACCTTGATGTTGAATTTCAACATCAATAACAATTTGCTCATAAGGCTCATGAATCTCTCCATCCACTTCTTTTTGAATCACTTCAGGTCTAGAAACTCCCAATTCAAAACCTTCTCTTCTCATCGTTTCAATGAGAACAGATAAGTGAAGCTCACCCCGCCCTGCAACAATAAATCTATCTAAGGATTCGCCATCTTCGACTCTGAGTGCCACATTATGTAATAACTCCTGATCAAGCCGTTCTTTGATCTTTCTTGAAGTAATAAATTTTCCTTCTAATCCAGCAAATGGTGAATCATTAACAAGAAAAGTCATACTCACAGTTGGCTCATCAACAGACAATGCTCGCATAGCTTCGATATTCTCTGGATCGCAAATGGTATCTGATATGTTTAATTTACTGATCCCTGTGATGCACACAATGTCTCCTGCTTCAGCGAGATCTACATCCACTCTTTCAAGTCCTTGATGACCCATGATTTGGAGAACTCTTTCTTTTCTTTTATTGCCTTCTCGATCTATAACTACAACATTCGCATTGGGCTTTAATTTTCCACGAGTAATTCTTCCTATGCCTATGACTCCAACATAACTATTGCTATCCAATGCACTGATTTGCATTTGAAGTGATCCATTAACATCGACCTCTGGTGGCTTTACCTTAGTAGTAATAATTTCTAGTAAGGAATCCATATTGTCATCTAATTTTTCCGGATCAAAACCTGAGATTCCATGCAATGCAGAAGCGTAAATAACAGGAAAATCAAGTTGATCATCTCTTGCATCCAGTCGATCAAATAAATCAAATACTTGATCCAGAACCCAAGAAGGTCTGGCCTCTGGTCGATCAACTTTATTAATAACAACTATCGGGTTTAAACCTTGTTCAAATGCCTTTTGAGTTACAAATCGAGTTTGTGGCATAGGACCATCCACTGCATCCACTAATAATAAGACGGAATCAACCATCGAAAGTATTCTTTCAACTTCCCCACCAAAATCAGCATGACCTGGGGTATCAATAATGTTAATTCGATAATCCTTCCAATTAATTGAAGCATTTTTGGCAAGTATTGTAATGCCTCGTTCTTTTTCTTGATCATTAGAATCCATAATTCTTTCTTTAGAAAAATTCTTTCGATCTAAAGTGTTGGTTTGTTGGAGTAATTTATCCACCAACGTGGTCTTACCATGATCAACATGAGCAATGATAGCGATGTTTCTTAATTGGTTAGATTTCATAGTGGTAAATAAAAAAGGCGGTTATACGAGAAAATGATAAAACTGTTATTTATCTTTCAAATTAATAGCTTACTTATCAGCTTATATCGCATTAGGAAAACCTCCTAATCAAACATTGAAACGGAAATGCATAACATCGCCTTCCTTTACAATGTAATCTTTACCTTCGAGTCTCAGGCGACCAGCTTCCTTGGCTCCCTGTTCTCCATTTCCAGCAACAAAATCATCGTAGGATATAACTTCAGCGCGAATGAATCCTTTTTCGAAATCAGTGTGGATTTCTGCTGCAGCGTTCGATGCCACAGCGCCGATATGTGTAGTCCATGCGCGAACTTCCTTCGAATCTGCCGTAAAGAAAGTTTGCAGCGTAAGTAGTTTATAGCTACAGCGAATTACGCGATCTAAACCTGATCCTTCAAGCCCTAGTTCTGCTAGAAATGCGGCTTTATCGACACCATCCAATTGGGCAATTTCCGCCTCCATGGCAGCAGAGATAATAACGACTTCTGCTCCTTCTTTCTGTGCTAAAACGTGGATGGCATCTAGGTCGGTATTATTCTTCAGCCCGTCTTCGTTGACATTGGCTATATACATCACTGGTTTATCTGTAAGCAGATGCAACCCGCGAAGAAGCAACTTTTCGTTGACTGAAAAATCAAGTGTCCTAATAGGCAATCCCTCATTCAAGTGTACTTTTATCTTTCTCAATATTTCAAGATGCGTAATTGCCTTTTTCTCATTCGTGTTCGCATTTCGTTCAGCTTTGTACAGCTGTTTTTCGATGGATTCGAGATCTGCCAGAGCGAGTTCGGTGTTGACGGTCTCAATATCGGCAACGGCGTTCATGAACCCGGATACATGAGTGACATCAGCCTTTGTAAAACAGCGAACCACATGAACGATCGCATTTGTCTCTCGAATATTTGCAAGAAACTGGTTTCCAAGTCCCTCGCCCTTAGACGCACCAGCCACGAGACCTGCAATATCGACAAATTTCATTGTCGTCGGAACGATCTTTTGAGAATTAACAATATCCGCAAGAATTTGTAGACGGGGGTCCGGCACTGGGACGATGCCAATGTTCGGTTCGATGGTACAAAACGGATAGTTTTCTGCCGGAATTTCCGCTGCCGTTAACGCATTGAACAAAGTCGATTTGCCAACATTGGGTAGCCCTACAATGCCGCATGTAATGGTCATAAATTAGGCATCGATCTCTGTGTGAAGACCGGTCATCGCAATCTCGATGCCATCTTTTGTGAGAATAGGCATAACATCCGCAGCATCTTCAATATTGCGTCTCATGGCCTGCTCGATATCAGAAGAAGCACGCTTTAGGACATAACCTGTCACCAGGTCCTTGTGGCCGGGGTGGCCGACGCCGATGCGTAGACGCATGAAGTCGGCCTCGGTGTATTTGATTATGTCACGCAATCCATTGTGTCCACCATGGCCGCCGCCCTTCTTCAGACGAACTGTACCTGGTGGCAGATCGATTTCATCGTGTGCGACGAGAAGATCGCTGACGGATAGACGATAGTAATCAAGAATGCTGCGAACGGATCCACCGCTCAAGTTCATGTAACTCTGCGGTTTAATCAGCCAAACATCATTATCCGATAGATCGATACGGCATATCTCCGCATCAAATTTCTTTTCATAATGAAATTTTACAGAAGCTCGACGTGCAAGCTCATCTACAAACCAAAAACCGGCATTATGCAACGTGCGTTCATGACGCTCCTCGGGATTTCCAAGGCCCACAATCGCTGTCAGATAGATGCTCAAAACATCGACCTGTGAAGCACAGCTTATTTGTCGCCGGTCTCAGTCTCGGAATCGTCTTCAGTAGTGGCTCCCTCTTCTGGCCCTTCTCCCTCTTCGCCTTCAGTTGCCTCTACCTCTTCTTCCGGAACCTCTTCTTCGATGACTTCTTCCTTGATGATCTGAATCGACACAATCGGTTGCTGCTGTTCCTCACCATCATGCACAAGACCAACGATTTCTACACCGTCCGGAACCTTAATATCGGACATGTAAAGCATCTCGTTTAATCCGAGTTCAGAAATATCGACCTCCAAGTATTCGGGCAGGTCTTTTGGCAGACAAGTTACCTCGATATCATTTGTTATCTTGGTAACGGTTCCACCATCATCTTTAACGCCAACCGCTATGTCCTCACCTGTGTAATGGATAGGCACATTCATTTTGATCTTCTCGTCTTCAACAATACGCTGCAAATCAAGATGCATAATCTGCGGTTTGGACGGATGACGCTGAATGCTTTTGAGAATCACCGGCTGGCTTTTCTCTTCTATTTTTATACTCAGAATACTCGAATAGGAAGACTCATTTTCGAGCTGATGAGCAACTTTGTTATGGTCGAGCGTGAGAGAACGTGCAGGACGACCGGCACCATAGATGATTGCAGGAACTTTACCTTCACGACGCAGGCGGCGGCTCGCACCTTTCCCCTGGTCTTCTCGATAATCCGCAATCAGATCGAAATCCTGACTCATGAGAATTCTCCGATAACTGATTGTTTATAAAAATTTTACAGCTTACGTTACTAAGTCCGACCGCGACCAGTCGGGACAAGGGCGCGCATATTAGCGCATAAACAAGCTATGGAGCAAACAGATGTTAGAGAAAATCAACATAGGAACCACCCTCGCCGGTAATTGCGATCTAGCTAATCCACGTACAAAGATGAAACAGATTCTTCATCACTGATGCGGCGCATAGTCTCGGCAAGGAGTTCGGCGGTCGAGAGTTGGCGAATCTTACTGCATGCCTCAGCAGATTCACTGAGTGGAATCGTATCAGTAACAACTATTTCATCGAGTTCGGATTCATTAATTCTTGAGATGGCCGGTCCGGATAAGACAGCATGGGTGATATAGGCGACTACCACTTTCGCACCGTTCGCCTTAAGTGCACTCGCCGCAAGGCATAGCGTACCAGCCGTATCAACCATATCATCGATCAAAACACAGGCCTTGCCATCGACTTCACCAATGATATTCATAACTTCCGACTGATTTGCTTTAGGACGTCGTTTATCAATGATAGCGAGGTCGGCATCATCAAGTCTTTTTGCTAAGGCTCGGGCACGCTTAACACCGCCAACATCAGGCGAAACAACGACCATATTATCGTATTTCTGTTTCCAGGCATCGCCGAGCAACACCGGAGAAGCGTAGACGTTATCGACTGCAATATCGAAAAAACCTTGAATCTGATCGGCATGCAAATCGACAGTCAGCACTCGATCCACACCGGATGCACCAATCAATGTGGCGACCAATTTAGCCGTAATTGGACCTCGGGAAGATCTCGGTCGCCGGTCCTGGCGAGCAAAGCCAAAGTATGGAATAACGGCGGTAATCCTAGCAGCCGATGCACGCTTTGCGGCATCAACCATAACTAGCAGCTCCATGAGATTATCTGGTCCAGGCGGACAGGTAGGCTGAATAATAAAAGTTTCTCGGCCTCTTATGTTTTCAAGTATCTCGACGTTTATTTCACCGTCGCTGAATCGGTCAACGGAGGCCTTAGCCAATGGAACGTGCAAGACTCGGGCTATATCATGCGCCAATCCCGGATGTGCATTCCCGGAAAAGATCGCCATCGTTGCCGGATCCATGATCCTATTTCACCTCGCATTTCAATTTATTTGTGCTAAACGTATCGCTCAAAATGGCTGGGGTGGCAGGATTCGAACCTGCGCATGACGGGATCAAAACCCGCTGCCTTACCACTTGGCTACACCCCATCTGCTGTTTCATCCGCTTGTTGTGGTGTTATGCGATTAATTATCGCGCACAATTGTGAGGTGCAACACAAGAAGTGTCAACGACGATGCACTAGCCATCATTTCGATTGTCGAAATACCCAGTTATCGATAACCAACCGTATTTTATTTTTTCCTGAAATCGCCGATAACCTACCTGGCATTAATTGTCCTCCACCATCGCGATACTGAGTAATATTAATGAACCAAGTATCTTGCGAAAACGACACTAGCAGTCCATCCTCATTGAATTCGATATCAGCAGGCATTGTAGGATTCGGTATACCGAGCGCCCAGAAACGTAAGTTGGCTACCGGAATCGTCCATCCGTACATGTCGTGTAGATCAATTTCCGGATCTATCAGTATCCGCTCCTCACCGTTCTTATCGATCACAGTGACACTCCGACCATATCCTTCAAGACGAATCGTACCGAATCCAAGCGGACCACTTACCATTGCGCGAAAGCCATTGTCGATTTGTGAGTAACGAAGCTCACCATTGAAACCTTCATTACCAGTACTAACACCGATGCGTCCCTTGAATTGCCAGTTCATTAAACTAGCAAGAGTCTGAGTTCGAGTATTCCAGTCAGGAAAATCGGGCAACCCAGTACCACGCTGTGTTGCACAGCTTACGATGAGTAGCAATGACAGTGTTATTGCTAAATATCGAACAATAGAATCAACTGGCCACATACGGAGATTTTATCAACGATCTTCAGAAAGCATGGATTCGCGGACTTCTTTTAAAAGTTTACTGTTGGGGTTTAAAAGCTGCGCTTCCTTGAGAACTTTCAATGCTTCCTCCTGCTGTTCGAGTTTTCTGAGAACCTCGACGATATGATATGCGACTTCGGGATTTTTAAGTTTTGCGTACGCTCGTTGCAATTCTTTCAGAGCGCGCTTGTTTTTCCCAAGACGATACAATACCCAACCATAACTATCGATGATGGCAGCACTTTCTGGGTCACGCTTCAGCGCTTTCTTAATCAATTTTTCTGCTTCCGCGTACTTTTCAGTACGATCAGCCAGGGTATAACCAAGTGCATTAAGTGACACAGCACTATCAGGCCATCGCTTTACTGATTGTCGGTACTCATTGATGGCATCGTCGAGACGACCCATGCGTAAAAGAAGTTCCGCCTTACCGAGTACTGCTATCTCACTATCTGGCCGGTATTCTATAACGCGCTCATAGACTCGGAGCGCTTCAGGGAAACGTTCCAGTAAAATCAAAACTTGGGCTTCTGCCTCTACCATATCGATAGCGTAATTTGGGTTGTAGGCACCAAATTGCCGTAGATGCTTCAGCGCTTCCTCACTCTTGCCTTGTTGGGCCAATATAGCACTCACCCGTTTTTGCGAAGAAACAACGTTTCTACCTCGGACTACCTTAGAGTAGAGGCGAGCAGCCTGTTCGTGCTCAGCCCGACGATCCGATATCTGACCAAGGTAATAGAGCGCATCCATCGTGAAATGTCCGCTCGAAAGAACGTCTTGGAAGTCAGCCCATGCGGCATCGAGATTATCTAAACGAAAATTGATAATTGCCATTAGGCGCAGGGCGTCTGTTCGTCCCGATTGCTCAAGCAAAATCTGGTTTACCTGGCTGAGCGCGTCATCATCCCGACCCTCCGAGATCAACATAATTGCCAATTCCATGCGTGCCTCGGGATCGGGGTTCGGACTATCGCCAACGATCCTCGACATGTAGTCGATCGCATCTTCCTGATCGCCAGCAAGCAGCATCGCTCGCGCTTTCAATAACTGTGCTTTCAGCCAATCGGGTTTTAACTTGAGTGCTCGGGATGCACATTCCATCGCTTTTCTGGCGTCGCCCGCCTGCAGAGATATTATACCTGTCGCATATTGCGCTGCCGCCGAACGCTTGTATGGTCTAGCGAGCTGGCGCATCAGCTTATCGGCATCTTTGGCATCTTCCTGTAACAGTAAAGGTATTAGCGAAATCAATCTTTCGTCTGGTGCTTGTTCGCCACGCTTGAGGAGGCTATTAAAAGCACGTCGCGAGGCCTTAATGGCACCTAATCGCAATTGAAGTTGGGCGACATAGAGGAGCGCCTCATCGCTATTTTCATCAAGCTGTAACCAGCGTTGCGCTGAGCGAATTGCATCCTCATTGAAACCATAGCTAAACGCCACGCGAGTTGCCTTCTTTGCAACATCGATATTTCGACTAAGTTCGGCAGCCTGTCGGTATTCCGACGCAGCTTTTTTGTATTCTTGCTGCTGCAGTAAAATTTGAGCTTGCAGCACATGTGTGTTGACTTCATCGCTTACTGTATCGGCAATGGCGTAACTTATTGCCAAATTTACGAAAGCCAAGGCCAACAGCGGCCAAACATATGACGCTTTATGCACTTTCAAACCCTTGATTTTAAAGTCAATCATGAATATTGTAGCCGATCTTACCTTCCGAACTAACAGAGACAAGGAACTACACTGTCAGTTCGCTTATCATATGCACTAATTCTGCAATCGATTTTCAGAAAGCGCCACATGCTGTTGCAAATATTCGGCTTGAACCATAACACGGCACCCGTTCAAATACGTGAGCGGATTATATTTTCTGGTGACGATGTCACCCGGGCTTTGTCACAACTACTTAATTTGGATGGTATTGAAGAAGTTGTTCTATTATCCACCTGCAACCGCACTGAGTTTTATGTGATATCAAATGAGGCTGGCGCCGTAATGTTCAAAAATTGGTTGCAGAACAACCAAAATCTCGATGCCGAAACTCAAAAAGCCCTTTTTACACTCCAGCAGAACGATGCAATTAAACATATTTTTCGAGTCGCTTGTGGTCTAGACTCGATGGTGCTCGGCGAGCCACAGATTCTCGGTCAATTGAAAGATGCGTATAGACAAGCGCAACAAGCTGGCTCAGTTGGCAGCCAATTAAGTCGTCTCTTCCAACATACTTTTTCAGTCGCGAAAAAAGTTCGTTCTGACACTAAGATTGGTAATAGTCCTGTATCCGTTGCCTATGCAACAGTAACTCTCGCCAACCAATTTTTTGCTGGCTTCAGTCAGCACACAGCCCTATTGATCGGCGCCGGCGTAACAATCGAATTGGTCGCTAAACATCTAACGAGTAAGGGCATTGGACGTATGTTCGTTGCTAATCGCGATATCCATCGGGCACAGACTCTAGCTAATAAATTCCGAGGATTTGCGTTACCCATTTCGGAAATTGAAGGAACATTACCTGAAGCAGACATCTTGATCAGTTCGACCGCAAGTACCAATCCTGTTATCTCATTAGAACAAATGGCAGCAGCAATACAAGCGCGCAAATACAAACCAGTATTTGCAGTTGATATTGCCGTACCGCGAGATATCGATCCAAAAGTAAATACACTCAATGATGTCTACCTGTATACGATCGACGATCTTGACAAGGTAATTATTGAGGGGCAAAGCAGTCGTGAGGCTGCGGCTATCGATGCAAATCAAATTCTAGATGATGAGATACAGCGATATCTCACTATGGAGCGAAGCAAGGAAGTTGCACCGATTATTGCCGAACTGCGTGATCATGGAGGTATGGTGCGGAACGAGGTACTGAAACAAGCACGGATTCAATTAAACAAAGGGACCAATAGTAATGATGTACTTGAATATGCAACAGCATCGTTGTTGAAAAAAATGTTACACCAGCCCAGCGTACGGCTACGCGAAGCAGGTGAACTTTCTGACAGAGAAATGATTAAAGCTGCACGCGAGCTCTTTGGCCTATCAAAAAAAGATAAATGAGCATTCGGCATACATCAGAAATGAAAACATCCATAAGAAATAAGCTTGAACTCGTTCGCGATCGATTCGAAGAATTATCAAAATTGTTATCTGATCCCGACATCATTAATGACCAGAATCAGTTTCGGGATCTGTCGCGCGAATACTCGAAACTTGAACCCGTCATTAATTTATTTCAGCAACACGAATCGCTGAGCGATGACATCATAGCCACCGAGGAGATGACGACCGATGCTGATGACGAAATCCGTAATATGGGGCAACAGGAATTAGCTTCTTTGAGTCAAAACCGGGATAAAATATTACTTGAACTACAGAAAGCTCTGATTCCACAGGATCCACGTGACAACAGCAATATCTATCTGGAAATACGGGCAGGCACAGGCGGCGATGAAGCGGCGATTTTTGTGGGCGATCTTTTCCGCATGTACTCCAAATATGCTGAAGCAATGAGTTGGTCACTTGAAATTATCAGTATGCGTGAAGGAGAACATGGCGGTTATAAAGAGATCATAAGCCGTATTACCGGCAATGGCATTTACGCTCGACTGAAGTTCGAGTTTGGCGCACACCGAGTTCAACGCGTACCAGCCACTGAGTCGCAAGGACGAATTCATACATCCACCTGCACAGTGGCTGTATTACCCGAGGTAGCTGAAATTGAGGAAATCGAAATCAACAACAGCGATTTACGCGTCGACACTTATCGGGCTTCTGGCGCAGGTGGGCAGCATGTTAATAAAACCGATTCTGCTGTTCGTCTAACTCACTTACCGACCGGTATCGTCGTCGAGTGCCAAGACGAACGATCCCAGCACAAAAATCGCGCGAGAGCTATGTCATTGTTGCAGGCGAAACTAATGGATATGAAACTATCGCGACTCGCAAGCGAGCAGGCAGAGAATCGAAAACTCCAGGTTGGTTCCGGCGAACGTTCGGAGCGGATTCGGACTTACAACTATCCGCAAGGTCGAATGACGGATCACCGAGTGAACCTGACTTTATATAAACTTTCTGAAATTCTGGAGGGCAACCTCGACCAGGTCATTCAACCTCTCGTGAGCGAATATCAAGCAGACCAGCTCGCAACCATAGGTGAGTAACCGCCACAAAATTCGGTACTAGGCCGAGGTTCATATTGCCAATTGTCGCTTCAACAAGGTAAGTAAATTTGACCATCATAGTACGCGAAGGTTTTATTCCTATTAACTAAATGAATCCGCCCGTGATCACAATTGAACATTCTCTAACCGAAGCAGTAAGGAGGCTTGCAGAAGTTAGCGAAAGCTCCAGACTAGATGCAGAAGCTTTGCTTGCCTGGGTTCTGGACATTCCGCGCAGCTATTTATTCGCCCATCCTGAGCTAGAACTGAATGATGAATCCATTTGTGAATTCTCGAATGCTGTTGCCCGTCGGCATAAGGGCGAGCCGATAGCCTTCATCACTGGCAAAAAAGAGTTCTGGTCTCTGCAACTGAAAGTTAGCAGTGACACACTAGTACCACGCCCGGAAACAGAAACGCTTGTCGAACAAGCGCTACGTTTGATTCCTCGAGATCAACCTTGTCATATCCTAGATCTCGGTACAGGCAGCGGTGCAATCGCAATTATAATCGCCAATGAACGTCCAAAATGCACGGTAGTCGCTACAGATTCAAGCAGCGCGGCGCTCAAAATTGCGAACGAAAATGCAACACGAAATGCTTTGCATAATATTAGATTCATCGAGGGAAACTGGACAGAGCCTGTTTATGACCAATCCTTCAATTTTATCCTTTCGAATCCCCCCTATGTGCGAGATGACGATCCAGCACTTGAGGAACTCCAATACGAACCACGATTTGCACTGACCGCTGGTCGTGATGGATTGAATGCTATCAGGACAATTGCCAAAACTGCCGGAAAAATCATGGTGACAGGCGGCATACTACTACTCGAGCACGGAGCCGATCAGGAGGATGCAGTGGCCATTATTCTGCAGGAAAGCGGTTGGACGGATATAAAGTGTTTTAAAGATCTCTCAGGACAACCGCGTGTCTCAACAGCTAAAATAGACGTACAAACAATACAAGGTGAAACATGATTACGATCTTGACCAATCACGGCAATATTGTCGTAGAGTTATTTGAAGAAACTGCACCTATATCGACAGAAAATTTCATGCAATACGTAACAGAAGACTTCTATGCTGGAACCATTTTCCATCGTGTCATATCTAATTTCATGATTCAGGGCGGTGGCATGACAGAAGATATGAATCAGAAAGAGACGCGAGCACCGATCAAGAACGAGGCTATCAACGGTACAAAGAACCTGCGTGGCACCCTCGCAATGGCTCGCACCGGAGAAATTGATAGTGCCACCTGCCAATTTTTCATCAACCTTAACGACAATGCATTTCTCAATAACAATGCCCGTGATTTCGGCTATGCAGTTTTCGGTCGCGTTACTGATGGAATGGATGTTGTTGATGCAATCGCTAAAGTAGCAACCGGTTCAGTGGGAGGTCACCAGGACGTGCCATTGGAGCCTGTTACTATCCTCGAAATTCGCCAGGATAAATATTGAGCAACTATACCGATTCAGATCGCCACGCCCGGCACCTTGCTCTGCCTCAGATCGGTATGCAAGGCCAAAAACTCATCGCATCATCAACCGTACTATTGATCGGTCTCGGTGGTATCGGCTGCGCAACAGCTAGCTATCTCGCTAGTAGCGGTATTGGTCATTTGATTCTGTGCGATTTCGATACTGTAGACGCAAGTAATCTCGGACGTCAGATGCTCTATGGCCCTGCCGATATTGGTAAACTGAAAGCCGATCAGGTCGCCACACGTCTCGCTTCAATAAACCCGGAAATTCTCCTTACCAAGATTACTGACAGACTCAGTGCTGCAGCACTTACTGAAGCGGTACTAAAATCCGATGTCGTTCTCGATGGTTGCGACAACTTTGCAACTCGCTTTCAAATTAATGATTCCTGTGTTGCCAACAACCGCTTCCTGATCTCCGGAGCAGCTATTCGTTTTGAAGGCCAGATCGCAGTATTCGGACCTGATTATTCAACGTCGCCCTGTTACCGCTGCCTGTATCAGGAAGTAGATGAATCTCTCGATAATTGTGCCGGAAACGGAGTGCTTGCGCCGATACCGGGTGTCGTCGGTACAATGATGGCCGTCGAAGCATTAAAGTTTCTTACAGCAATCCCTTCAGCTAAACCCGGTCGACTTAGTCTGTACGACGCAATGTCAGTTCAGCAGTGGCAACAACTCACTATTAAAAAACGGACAAATTGCCCTGCCTGTACTTAATTAACGCCTAGTTTAGATATTTGTATGATAGGGAGAATAGTTACGTTTCTTCATTTCATGCGATGCCTTCAGAAATAAAAACGAAAAGTCGAGAATATTCGAGAGAACCACCCAAATCTAGAGCGGCAACAAGCATCCCGACGAGTCCAGCTACGCCGGACTTGGAACGTCTGCTTGGGTCAAAGCAGCCGCTCAGTTAGTAGGAAATACTACCACCTGAGTGGCTGGTATTGGGGAATGGCGGGCACTCGCCACTCAGAATATCGGGTGATGCGAGCGACTGCTTTCGACCAGAAACGGTCATTGAAAGTCAACGCAATTGTTAGACGCCACTTTTGATAACGCCAGACAACTTCTTTGCTAGCTCCTCAGGTCCAAGTGACGAAGGAAGACCAGCTTTATTCGCAATTCTAGGGCTATATTCATAAACCTCTTTTGTGTGCAAGCTATGAAAGACTTGTAGGATAGGTTATCCACTAATTGTTCAATGATTCCTTTGGGATGAAGTTAATTCACAATGCGGGACAAGGTTGATGTTCAACAATTACGTACCACAAAAGGTACGAGTCACACGTTCATCTCGTTCCGGTGCTTCAGCGTAATGTGCAAACTTGGGCTGCTCAACGAAGGGCCGAGCCAGCACGGCATTGAGATCATCAAACATCATAAGGTCACCGGCTACCGCTTTTTGTATCGCCTGCTCCACACGGTGGTTGCGAGGAATGAACAGTGGATTAACCGAATTCATAAGAGCAAATATTTCGGTTGGCTCCATTTTCTGCTCACCAATGCGTTGTCGCCAGCGTAACTCGAATTCCCCAAAATGGGATGCATCAGCGGCGTCTATCCGCGTCGCCAGTTTCCGAAAACTTAACGTGTAGTCAAGTTCCTTGTCCTGCAAGTAGATCAGCCAAGCATCAATTAACTGGGCATCGCTATCACTTGCCTCCTGCAAGCCGAACTTGGGACGCATGAGAGCAAGATAGCATTTGTCGTATCGAGCCGGAAATTCGGCTAGCACCTTTTTGAGCCCTGATTTGGCCGCGCCTAGTAATATTAGCGTGTCAGCAAGTCGCGCGAGATTCCATTGTGTGATTGGCGCCTGGTTGGCGTAAGCATAACGGCCGTGTTGATCGATAGAGCTGAATACCTTGTTGAATCGAAACTCATCCATGTATGCCGCAGGACCATAGTCGATTGTCTCAGCTGAAATTGTGAAGTTATCTGTATTCATAACGCCATGAATAAACCCGACCGACATCCAACGTGCGGTTAGTTCAGCGTGTCGATCCGCAACAGAGCGAAAAAAACTGACGTATGGAGCCTCATCACCTTTCACCTCTGGGTAGTGACGGTCGATGGCGTAATCGACAAGTGTCCTGAGCGCGCCAACGTTGCCCTGAGCAGCGAAGTATTCGAATGTGCCGACACGCAGGTGACTCGATGCAACACGAGTGAAAACGGCACCGGGCAACGCAGCTTCCCGGTATACCGTTTCGCCGGTTGCGACGGCCGCCAGCGCACGTGTCGTCGGTATTCTGAGGTGATGCATAGCCTCGCTAAGGATGTATTCACGAACCACCGGTCCGAGCCACGATTTCCCGTCACCGCCGCGTGAATACGGTGTTCGGCCAGATCCCTTGAGTTGAACATCGCAACGGTTGCCTGCATCACTGATGATTTCTCCCAGCAGAACAGCACGTCCGTCACCAAGCTGCGGCGAGAAGTGCCCAAACTGATGGCCGGCATAGACCATTGCGATCGGTTGGCCGCCCGAAGGCCGAACAGAACCACTGAATATCCGGGCCAGTTCTCCCGGGTCTTCGGCGAGCGAATCAAGACCGAGTTCGGCGGCCAGCTTATGATTCCATGCCAACATCGACGGCGCCGCCACAGCACCGGCCTCAACTGTGACGTGAAATTCTTCGGGCAACCTGGCGTAGCTGTTGTCGAAATTCATTGTTTAGCCATGTGCTGATCCGTCGGTCGAATGACAGGTTGAGTCCGCAACTCAGAGCGGGCGTAGCTACTTTTCAGGACTATACCCATAGACGTTCTATCAGTCACTGGAGTGACATAGACGATATTCCATGATGAGTAGAACCACTCAACATCTTCTCTCTTAAAAAATGGTCTCATTAGTAGAGCGCTCAGAAATACGCCGATCAAACTTGCCGCTATCAGCACCAGCATCAACCCCAAAATATAAAGCGCCAATAGAAAAATCGCAGTCATAGCGCTGATGGCAATAGAATAAACGCGAACACTATCTTCGGGCTTCTGCGCGGTATTTCTTGCCTTTTATTGGCCGATCACTTAGCTGCTTTACTGCTTGCGCCACGTGTTTATTCTGTACAGCGACATAGCCGACATTTTCAAACAGGTCGATCTTGCCAACAGCATCTCCAGGGATGCCGCCTTCCGCCGTCAAAGCGCCCAACAAATCACCGGGACGTAATTTGTTTTTTCGCCCGCCGCTGATTTGGATTGTGGTCATCGATGGCTCGAGTGTTTCGTCACCCCGTTTCGCATCGGGAATGCCGCGTTGCTGAATGATCGCATCCGGGAGCGACATCTCAATTTCTTGCAGCCGCCACATCTCGCGGTCTTCAACGAGACTTATCGCGGCGCCGGTTTTTCCGGCACGCCCGGTTCTGCCGATGCGGTGCACATAAATTTCCATTTGCTGCGGCAATTCGTAATTGAAGACGGCATCGATATCTTTCACATCCAGTCCACGGGCTGCCACGTCAGTGGCTATAAGCACGCTCGCACTCCGATTTGAGAAACGCACCAGGACCTGACTTCTCTGTGCCTGGTCAAGATCGCCATGTAGCGCGATCGCAATTATATTCTCAGACTGTAGATGCTTGGCAACCTTGGCGCAGTCGACCTTGGTATTGCAAAACACGAGGTTCAGTGCCCCGCCCCACGCCCGCAATGTCCGCACTAGTTCCACGTTTCGATTTTCACGGGTCACAGAACACCATGTCTGCGTAATCTGCGCAGGCTGTTCATCATCGGTAACATCAATCGTTTGTGGCGCATGCTGCACTCTTCTGCTCATAGCAGCGATTGCTTCAGGATACGTTGCGCTAAACAACAGCGTCTGCCGCTTCGCGGGAACATATGCCAGGATCGCATCAAGCTCATCCATGAATCCCATATCCAACATTCGGTCTGCTTCATCGAGTACGAACGCATGCAGAGAACCTAGGTCAATATTGCCACCGCGCAAATGTTTGTGTACACGTCCTGGTGTACCGACAATGATGTGAGGACTGCGTTGTAGTGACGCCGTTTGATATCGTAGCGGCACACCTCCGCAAACACTCAGGACTTTGATATTAGGAACCGACCGGGCGAGGCGGCGAATTTCTCTAGCGACCTGATCGGCCAATTCACGGGTGGGACATAACACCAGAGCTTGCACCTTGAATGATGACACATCCAGCCTATTGAGAACGCCCAGACCAAAGGCAGCTGTTTTTCCACTGCCTGTCTTCGCACGTGCAAGCACGTCTACACCATCGAGTAACAATGGCAGAGTTTCAGCCTGCACCAGAGTCATCTCGGTATAACCAAGATCGTCAAGGTTGCCGAGTAAGTCTGGCTTCAGTTTGAGATCGTGAAAATTCTTGGAGGAAGGCAAGATAGGTTACTTCGCTGCGCTTTACATCGAAGGGGAACTCTAGCACTAACTCCCAAGCATGTGTCGCATCTTAACTTTTGCATAGATCTTGGGTTCCTGCTCCCCTATCTTGGCCAATAAGGCTGCCAGCCTCATAATACGACCGCCAGCAGAAGGTAAACCGTTGAATGCATTTGAGGGCCACTGGCTGAGTACGGCAACGGCCGCGCGCCTATAGGTCCATCGCAAAGAGTTAATTGGGGTCTGATCTCACTGCTGCCCCATAAAGTTGGGATCTCAGATCTATTTAGGGACACGACAACGTGGACGAGAACCGCCGTATTCTATGAGCAACACGAGGATAAGCATCGAGCGCTCACCGAATTAATGGAACTGACCGACAATGAAGATAACTACGTAAGAAGTGTTCTTCCGGCACGGTCAGACGAGCTCTGTAGCAAGTGAAAACAATTCATCTTTGTGAATTCCACAAATCGATCAACCGAATTCATTTGCCCTACCGTTCATTGGCGTCCCGCCTTCCCGGGGCGCCAATGTAAAGGTAAACGGCTCAGTCCACTTCCATTCCCAAACGTTCCCAGTCGGTGGTGAATCTGATTTCTCCACTAACGTAAATAGCCTAGAATCCTAGATTTCCGACCGACTAGGAAAAAAAGCTACAATGTTCAATCCTATCTCCAAAATAAAAATGAACAGATGAGTATAAGATAATGAAAATTATAAGAATTTTTACGCTCGGTATCGTACTAACTACGGGCAATGTTTGCGCAGATACCTTGATTCACGCTGGTCAACTGATAGATGGCCAATCTAACAGTGCCAAATCCGAAATGACTGTTCGCGTGTATGATTCTCAAATTAAATCGATTGAAAACGGTTACACGGCCGCCGGTCCCAACGACACTGTGATCGATTTAACAAACCATACAATCTTCCCCGGATTGATGGACATGCACGTACACCTGAACAGCGAACATAGCAAAGACAGTCGTTTAAATCGCTTTATCACCAACGAAGCTGATTATGCGATTGATGCTGTCAAATACGCCAAACGTACATTGGAGGCAGGTTTCACTGTCGTTCGCAACGTCGGCGATGCTTTCAACGTCACAATTGCACTGAGAAAAGCAATCGAAAGCGGTGACGTACCAGGACCGAGAATATTTTCAACAGGCAAATCTTTAGCAACAACCGGCGGCCATGCCGATTCTACCAACGGGTGGGCTAAACACATTGCAGGAGATCCTGGACCAAAGCAAGGTGTCGTGAATGGCATCAGCGATATTCGTAAAGCCGTTCGCCAACGTTACAAAGATGGTGCTGACTGGATTAAAATTACGGCAACAGGTGGAGTATTAAGTGTTGCTAAAAGTGGACAGAATCCACAATTTATGGATGAAGAACTAACTGCACTAGTTGAGACTGCTGCAGATTACGGATTACGCGTCGCCGCACATGCGCACGGTACCGAAGGCATGAAACGTGCAGTAATTGCTGGCGTCGCCTCGATTGAGCATGGCTCTTTCATGGATGCGGAAGTTATGCGACTGATGAAGAAGAATGGTACTTATTTTGTGCCTACTATTCTCGCCGGTGCATGGGTTGCAGAAAAAGCCAAGATCGATGGCTTCTTTCCCGATTTGGTCCGTCCGAAAGCTGCAGCAATCGGTCCTGTTATCAAAAGCACTTTTGCCAAAGCTTATAAAACTGGCGTCCCTATCGTATTCGGCACGGACTCTGGCGTCTCTGCACACGGTGACAACGCTCAGGAATTTGCATTGATGGTAGAAGGTGGTATGCCGCCGATGGAAGCGATTCAATCGGCAACTAGTGTGGCAGCAAAGTTTTTGGGAATCGATGATACACATGGCACACTAGATGTTAATAAGCAAGCCGATATCGTTGCCGTGTTAGGCAATCCATTAAACGACATCACGGCAATGGAACGAGTCAACTTTGTGATGAAAGCAGGCATTATTTACCGGCATGATTGAAAGATAATCCTACAGATACTTAACTAAGCAATCGGCTTCGGCTGAATCTTGGCCTGGTCTAGATCAGGGACATCTGGATAGCTTGGTTGGCCTTTCAGCAAGGATGTTTAAAATCACCACCGCGCTGCAAAGCTAAGGGAAAAGTTTCTACCGATCGCATCGATACCAGATCCATGATGCCGATACTGTTTATCAAACAAGTTTTCCAGACTTACTTTTACACGCCATATTGCATTCGGTTTCCAAGACGCACCTAAGTTTGCCGTCAACCAACCAGAGGTTCCCTCTGGATTGATGCGCACGTCACGAATATCCCGTGGACTCAGGCGCATCTGAGAATCAGCGAAAACGATATAGGGTTCGAAGACAAGTAGTTCATTCAACTCATACCGCAAGCCGACGCGACCATTGAATGGTGGCATCCGGTCTGCCGGAACAGATGTATTGTTACTTTCTTTTTCTTTACCGTAAGCGAAATTTACGATTGCATCTAGTATCAAATTATCGTGAAATGAAAAATTAACGGCAGCTTCCAATCCCCAGATATCAGCTTCTGCCTGGTTTCGACTTTGTACGATATCGCGTCCATCAGTTGTTGTAGCACCCGTCAGGGCTGATGTTATACGGTCTCGGTAATCTAACCGGTAGAAAATTAACTCTGTATTCAAACGATCAGTGCGGCTTCTTATACCTGTATCGAATTGAGTGACGTATTCTGAATCAAGTGTCGGGTTAGGAATGTTAAAACGGTTACCGGGACGCTCACCTAACGTACCCATGTCAAAAATATTTGGTGCACGAAATCCGTGAGCAAGATTTGTAACTAACTGCACTTGATCCGATAGTGCGAAGATCCAGCCAATATCAGCACTCAAATCGTTTAGGTTCAAAAATGTGGCTGTTGATACCGCGGTTTCAGAAAGATCAATATCAACCATGCTCAGTCTTATCCCACTCGAAATGCTGTGGCGGTCTCCCAGGTTTTTTTCTAAATTTGCATAAATAGCGGACTGCGCAACACTTGAGTCATCCGGAAAACGGGACTGTGAGGTGTTTATCTGACCACTGATAATATTTTCTTTCAATCGCTGGCTTGCAACACGGTCTTGATAATATTCGCCGCCGATTATCCAGGCGCTCTCTCCTGTATCCCAACTTGCATTCAGCATCAATCCGAATAGATCACTGCGGTTGAATTCGTAACTACGACTTATCGATCCAAAATTGCGAGCAATGCGGTCGTCAAGGATTCGTTGCCAGCCGATATCAAAATTCCAGTTAGCTGACCAAAGACCTTCGGCCCGAGTGTGACGTATATGGGCAAAAAGACGTTTGTTAGGTAAAAATCGAAATTCAGACGACGAAGGTTCCGACTGGCCAAAACCAGGAATGAGCTCGTCAATTCTCGGCGTATCCGGCTGGTTTGTGTATTGAAAATCAAAAAGCCAAGATTGATTGTTGTCCGGCGTTGCAGAAACTGCAATACGTGCACCTTGTGACTTGTATCCGGTCGGATCAATGCGTCTCCCGCTACCGGTTCGACGATTGCCAGTCTGCAAATAGTCAATACTGATTGATGCCGCCAGATCTCGGTTACCTGCGTCTACAGAAGCGTTTATCGATCTACCGATCTCAGCAGTATCTAGACTCAGACCAACTGATCGGCGGTATTCCATGACAGATGTATCAAATTTCGGAATTCGCGAAAATATTTGCACGATGCCACCAATAGCATCACTACCATGTAGCGCTGTCGATGTACCACGCAATACTTCAATGCGATCGACAATACCGGGGGAGACAAGCGCTAAGTATTGCGTCGGCGCATTGCGAAATATCGCATTGTTCAGACGCATGCCGTCGACAAGGTGTAGAATTTCCGAGCCTTTGAGGCCACGAATAATTGCCGCTCCCTGTCCAGGTGTCGTTTGCTGTAAATAGACTCCAACTTGGGCCGCCAATACATCCGTAACCACCTTAACACCGCGAATTTTATTGGAATCAATCAGCGTCAGCGTCGCCGATACCTTACTCGCCTCAGTCGCACGGCGGGTTGCTGTAACCTGTATCTCTTCAATGACTATCGGTTCATCTATTTGAGCTTGTGCGGTCCCCTGAATGAATATCCAGGATAAGGTCAGCACAGAAATGACGACATACCTAATCAAGCGATTACTCGATTGCGCCTTACTGCAAACTGCAGGACAATTGAAATAGCAACAAACTAATGAATGGAGCATATAGAGCGATTGAACCTTTCAATAATCATTGTCAATTACCGTTCCTGGGGATACTTGCAAACTGCCCTCGACGCGCTTCTGCCTGGTTTCCCGTTTCATGATTGGGAGATTATAGTCGTTGATAATGAATCGGAACCCCATTTATTCAAAAAGTTCAAATCATGTTTCCCTAAAATCAGTTTTATAGCCAACCCAATCAATGGCGGATATGCATTCGGTGCCAATCTCGGTGCAGCTCAAGCGAAGGGCGAACATCTAATTTTTATGAATCCGGATGTCATTGTGAATTGCAATGATGTTGTCCATCTCATGGCAGAAAAAAAACAGCTTAGTGATGTAGCATTATTAACCCCAAAACAGATTGATTCAAAAGGTCGAGTGCAAAAAACCTATGATGTATTTCCCGACCTTTTGAATCATTTTAGAACTGTTAAAGGCTTGATGCGTATTCTTAAACCCGAGAAATATCCGGATCCGCGCGCAGATATCAGGACAGTGATCTATCCTGACTGGGTATGTGGCTCGTTTTTACTAATAAGTCGCAAGGATTTTGACATAATCGATGGTTGGGATGAAGACTACTGGTTATATGCCGAAGATATAGATTTATGTCGGCGAGCACGTAATCTCCAACTGCAAGCCGCTTGCACACCAAAAGTCACAATTGTTCACATGCATGGCGGCTCGAGCCGATCCAGCGAAAATATTACTGTATTGAGCAAACTAGAAGTCATCATTTCTAAGAATGTATTTGCACAAAGACACAGCAAGGGGCTGAGACTTCTCCTTAATCAACTTATTATCGTATTCGTCAATCTGCCCGTGTTATTACTCGCGGCGATTCTGAATATCGTGACGCTGCAAAGCGTAAGGGCGCTTAGACTACGTGGTTACATTTTCTCGGAGTTGATGCTCTATTATATGAGTGCACTTAAATCATCAATCTGGCTCAGTCCTAGGGCGCTGGCAAACAAATCAGGCGCCCATAGGAACAGTTTCAACTGTGATACTCGCATTCAAAAAAATTAAGAGCCCTGGCTAAAGCTAGCTTTACATACCACCCATAATTAGTGACATTATCAACAAAATTAAGTGATCCCCTTCGTAGCTATTTACGCTTTTGTGTATTGTTTATCGATCCATTCACGGTAGCTGCCGTCCATAACCGCACGCCACCACGGCTCGTTACCCAACATCCAATCGATAGTTCGTGCAAGCCCAGATTCAAAGCCTTCCTTCGGCTCATAGTTCAACTCTCTCTTTATTTTGCTAGCATCGATCGCGTAGCGCCAATCGTGCCCCGGTCGATCTTGGACGTAGGAAATCAAGGAATCCGTGGATTTTCCGGACGCGGGCGGTGAGCTCTTATATGTATGTAATAAATTAGCATCGTATTTGAATTTTTGGTCTATGAGCCTGCATATCTCTTTAACGATAGAGATATTGCTCCATTCGCTGTTGCCACCAATGTTGTAGGTCTCGCCAACTTGGCCTTTTTTGATGATGAGATCGATGCCATGGCAATGATCCTCGACGTATAACCAGTCTCGGATATTAGAACCGTCACCATATACGGGCATCAACTTTCCCGTTAATGCATTGACTATCATTAACGGAATGAGTTTTTCCGGAAAATGATAGGGTCCGTAATTGTTCGAACAATTGCTGGTACTTACCTGCAATCCATAAGTGTAATGATAAGAGCGAACCAGATGATCCGCCGCCGCTTTGCTTGCGGAATACGGTGAATTTGGCGCATACAGTGTTTTCTCAGTGAAGGCGTCATCTTCCGGACCAAGTGCACCATAGACCTCGTCAGTCGAAACATGATGAAAGCGATGTGTTAAGGGTGCGGAACCACGATTGAGCCAAACATCACGTACTGCTTCTAACAAATCGTAAGTCCCCATGATGTTGGTTCGGATGAAGGCATCCGGTTCATGTATCGATCGGTCGACGTGTGATTCCGCCGCGAAGTGAACAACCGTGTCGAGCTTATCTTCAATAAGTAGTGTCGTAACCAGTTCTCGATCTCTGATATCGCCGTGGACAAAGCGAAATCCTGGATGAGAAGCCACCGGTTTCAGGTTCGCCCGATTGCCGGCATAGGTCAGTGCATCCAGAACAACAATTTTGTCGTCAGGGTAATTTTGCGACCAGTACCGTACAAAATTAGCTCCAATGAATCCGGCACCACCAGTGACAAGCAACCTATTCATAGACTTCAGCGTCTTGTAAAGGTAAGCCAGCCTGATCTTTTTGAGAAAGTATTGGTTGTTGGCCCTCTGACAATGGCCAATCAATGCATATATCGGAATCGTTCCAGCAAATCGTCCGCCCATGTTCAGGTGCATAATAATCCGTACACTTGTATTCAATTTCAACGGTCTCGCTGAGAGCGAGAATCCCATGAGCAAAACCTGGCGGAATCCAAATTTGCTTATTGTTTTCGGCAGACAACATCTCACCGACCCATTGACCGAAATTCTCAGAAGGCTTTCTGAGGTCGACTGCCACATCAAATGCTTCGCCTTTCACGACACGTATCAATTTCCCCTGAACCTGTTTTATCTGGTAATGCAGCCCGCGTATGGTGCCAGCGACCGACCTGCTGTGATTATCCTGCACGAAGGTCGCATCGATTCCAGCCTGTTTGAATAATTTACTGTGCCAAGTCTCCATGAAGAACCCTCTTGAATCCTTACAAATCACAGGCTTTATCAGAATCACCTCAGGCAATCGCGTTCGCACAAATTCCATTAGAATAATTTTTCCCCCAAAATTGACAATAAGTACTCACCATAGCCGTTCTTGCCCAGCGCTTTCGCAGCTTTCCTGACTTGCGCAGCATCGATAAAGCCGTTTTTGTACGCGATTTCCTCAGGGCAACATATTTTTAACCCTTGGCGGCGCTCAATAATTTCCACAAACTGTGCCGCTTCGAGAAGCGATTCGTGCGTGCCCATGTCAAGCCAGGTCGTGCCGCGCCCCATGACCTCGATCCGTAGCTCATTCTTATCAAGATACATGTTATTGAGATCGGTGATCTCCAGTTCACCTCTCGCAGAGGGTTTCAGCGACTTAGCCAAATTAACAACTTTGCTATCGTAGAAATAAAGACCGGTTACTGCATATTTCGATTTTGGCTTTGCTGGCTTTTCCTCAATGTCCAGTGCAGCACCTCCGGAATCGAAATTCACTACACCATAATGCTCGGGGTCATTAACGTGGTAGGCAAATACAGTAGCACCGTTATATTTATAAACAGCTCTTCTTAACTGCTCGTCAAACCCCTGCCCATAGTAAATATTGTCGCCAAGAATTAATGCAACAGATTGCTTGTCGATAAATTCCTCGCCTATCAAAAATGCCTGAGCCAGACCATCAGGTGATGGCTGTACAGCATAAGTTAAGGAAATGCCCCACTGCCTACCGTTACCAAGCAATTTTTCAAAGGTACTGCGATCATCGGGTGTCGTAATAATCAAGATTTCCTGGATACCCGCCATCATGAGTGTCGATAGCGGGTAATAGATCATCGGTTTGTCATAGATCGGCATCAACTGTTTGCTGACTGATAGGGTCAATGGATGTAACCGCGAACCCGTCCCACCTGCCAGGATGATTCCCTTGCGAATTTGATTATTCGCTGAATTTTTCTTTGTTGGATTCCGTCTCATATTGTATCAAGATAGATCATGCAACTATTTCAAATTTGGGGACAGGAATGATGAACTTACCGCCGCCCCTGCGAAAATCGGCAACGCTGTCGATAATCTCTCTTGCAAAATTCCAGGCGAGAATAACAAGGTAATCAGGCGGACTTTCCACAAGTGTTGAGCGATCGACGATCGGTATGCCGGTCCCTGGCGAGAACTTACCGATCTTCTCAGGAGTATCATCGACGATATAATCGATCGTGGCATCGTTCAAATGACAGGCATTAAGCAATGTGTTGCCCTTGGCCGAAGCACCAAAAGCAGCAATCCTCACTCCGTTAGCCTTCAATTGCTTTAGTTTATAAGAAAATTCATTAATCAAATTCTCCACTTCCTCTGCCCAGGATTCATATCGGATCCAATCATGGTAACCATTTTTTTTCTCGCTGCTGAGAAATTGATCGACGGCTGCAGTAACGTCATGGTTACCTTCTTTTGCAACAAACACACGAACGGTGCCCCCATGAATGTCCTGCTTCTCGATATCAAAAACACGCATACCTTCCTTAGCCGCAAGCATTGTGACAGGCTTGATGCCGATGTAGCTCAAATGTTCGAAATAGACAGTGTCGAATTCGTAGCTCTCGATGAAGTTCACCACATATGGAAATTCTAGAATCAACATGCCCTTATCATGCAAGCAATAGCTGGCAGCTTTCAGAAACTCGCTAACGTCATCAACGTGTGCGAATACATTGGTTGCTGTGATTAGTTTTGGTTGGCCATGTTCATCCAGAATCTGTTGTGCGACCTCCTCTGACCAGAAATTATTTATGGTTGTTATACCGTATGATTCGGCGATGGCTGCAATATTTTCGGCCGGGTCAACATTAACCACGCGCACTCTCAGTTCATTTTTAAATTCGCCAAGTAATGCACCGTCATTACCAGCAACATCAACCACGAGGTCGGATTCATTCAACTGTAATTTATCTCCGACACTGCGTGCCATTTCGCGACAATGTCGGATATAAGTTTTGTTGATCGACGATCGGTAGGTATAGCAAGAAAAAAGCTTCCGTGGATTAACCACTACCGATATTTGGGACAGCGAACACTGGGTGCAAAATAAAACCTGAAGTGGAAAACGATCCATATCTTTCGCAGTTCGTACATCCGATGCCAGATCATTTGCCAAGGGCATTAGTCCTAAATCGAGATATTTTCTCAGATCAGTATTGCCGCAAATTCTACATTCCGTATGACTTCGTATCTCAGCGTATCCCTCCCGATACTCGGTCCAACGATCCACATTTAGTGACGTATCGGCCGGTGACTTATAAGGCGATTCGTTTCTGCAAATAGCTTTTATATTGGGATTTCGGCTTTTTGCGTATTCGTAAATGCTACGACGCTCCGAGCCAATATTCAGCAATCCAGTCAACGGGCTCCGTGCCGCTTCCAGCACCTGCGGCGCAATCACATCCACATAGTCTTTGGACGTCCACTTATCAGTAAATGCGGCATCGTAACTAAATTGCTCAGACCCAAAACTCGTTCTAATAATCAAGTGATTAGGTACTGCCATAACCGAGGATTCGCCACCCAGCTTAGTCCAGGCATATAGATTGAATGGTTCGATTTCGCAGTTCTCTGAATAATTACCCTTATCACCTTTATATATGTAGTCGGTCGACAAGTAGACGAGTCGGATCCTTCGCTTAAGGCAGACTAGTGCAATGTTGGTGGTGCCTTTAATATTCACCTCTAATGCTTCCGTCGGATCTTCTTTAATTTTACGATTGTTAGTAATTGCGGCTGCGTGAATAATAATGTCAGGATTATTGTTGGCTACAAAAGCTGAAACCGCAGCCTGGTCCGTGATATCGAGTTCGGTGCGAGTTGGGGCAAGTATATTCGGCAACAGTTTTTGTAATTGAGACCCGAAGAGACCAGAACCGCCTGTTAACAATATGCGCAAATTAACTCTCCATGGCGGTGAAGGGGGGGTCTGATGCGTATGGTACAGTCCAAAATGCAGACTGTCTAAAAGAATACGTAAACGTATTTTTTAGATTAGAAAGGAAAAATTTAAAGTTTCATCGCTTGATTATCTCGGATAATAAATGAGTCAAACGAACGTCAAAAATCTGCTTGCGCAAGAACATACTAGCCTGGATCCGAGACTTCGCGAGATGTTGTCAGAGTTTTTAAAATTCAAAGAAGAAATTCTACCGTCGCAATACTGGGAGAAACTCAATAAGAAGCACCTGAAACAGATCGCTGATAACAATTACGAGCAGTTTAAACGTACGATCTCCAGAAATTATTTTACCTTCATCATTCCACCTTGGAATCAACAGATACGATTTCTGATGCATTCCCTGCCATTTGGTCAGGTAGTTAGTATTTTCTTCAGCGCTTGGCTTGCCCCACGTCACGAGCTATTCAAATCGTACCAGTCGTTTTACTACAACCTACTGACCAAATTATTATGGGCGTACGTTGAAAAGAATAATCCAAAATATCTACTCGACCGTCTCAGTGAACCACTCCAGGGTAATCCACCACGCGTATACCAAGGCAAAAGATTGATATCCCAGGACTTGGCCAATTCATTCCTCGAATACTTATCAATTATGAACGCAGATGTGGATGAGAATGAGATCCGAACAATCATGGAACTGGGGTCAGGCTACGGAAGATCGGCTTACGTGCACCTTACTCTGCGCCCAGAATGTCGATACATATTTGTCGATATTCCACCTGCCTTGTATGTCTGTGAAAAATACCTGTCAGATGTTTTCAAAGACAGAAAAATATTTAAGTTCCGGCCATTCGATCGCTATGAAGATATCAAAGAAGAGTATGAGAATGCAGATACCATATTTCTGATGCCAAACCAGCTCGAACTATTGCCGGAGAAATCTGTTGATCTCTTCATCAATATATCTTCCCTGCACGAAATGAAAATCGATCAGATCAGGTACTACTTCAAGGTCATAGAAAAAATGACCAGGAAGTATTTCTATACCAAACAATGGAAGAAAACGAAGAATATCTACAAGAACAACGTAATCATTCGTCAATCTGACTACCCCGTCAATAAGAATTGGCGGCAAATCTATGCTCGAGAATGTAAAGTACAGAATCTGTTCTTTGAAGAACTATACGATCTATCTTAGTTCGCCGGAACAATTTGGATATCAATGAGAAAACTGCTAAACAAACTATTCTTGAAATTCGGCTATCTAATCACCAAGGCGCCTGACCTATTGATTGAAAAATCTGTCGACCCCACCGGCATGCTACCTACCGCACTCACTGAGAAAATCACCATAAAGAAAACAACTGATACGCCAAATAATGAGTTATACGGAATCTTCGCCACTAACACTAATGTACATAAGTGGCATCATTACTTTGATATTTATACACACCACTTCGAGCCATATCGCTCAGAACCTATCAAAATACTCGAAATCGGCGTTTTCCGCGGCGGCTCTTTAGGCATGTGGAAGCAGTATTTCCACCCTAACTCTGTCATTGTAGGCATTGATATTGACAAGAAATGTCAGCAATACGAAATCACGGATCAACAAATATATGTACGAATTGGCAGTCAAGCCGATGGAGACTTCTTGGCAGCTGTTACCAAAGAATTTGGAGCATTTGACATCATTCTCGATGATGGTAGCCACAAAACATATCACCAGTTGACCAGCTTTAACTCATTGTTCAGAGGTGCCTTAAAGGACGGCGGCTGTTATATGGTGGAGGACATACACACGAACTATTGGGCCAGCCATATCGATACGCCGAAATCATTCATCGAAATATCGAAACGAATGGTAGATATTCTGCACGAACCCTATCTCGGCAGAAAGGAAGTCAATTTTCGTCACAATCATCCCGATGCTATTACCGAATTAGATTTCTCCTATCTGGCCGCAAACTTGAGCGGAATCTCATTTTACGATTCGATTATTGTTTTCGACAAGAAACTAAAGAAATTACCTAAGTCCGAGCAAAGATGAATTGCGTACATTACATTAAACTATATAAATTAATAATCAATTAGCTGAAGAATGATTCCAAGTCAGGAAATCTGTAATTAATTCATGGCAGTTAAACCTGTGAAATTTCGGCATGCGACGAAGTGGTTATTATCACCAATTATGCTAAAAATTCGTAGTGGACCACTTACGGGTAAAAAGTGGAAAGTCTCAAGCGGAATCCGGTTCATAAAAGGAACTTATGAACTAAAGAACGTCGAAGCAATTCAGAAAATATTAAGAGAAGAGGACATCGCCTACGATGTAGGTGCACACGTTGGCTATTTTTCCGTTTTAATGGGAGATCTCGTTGGTGACGGTGGTAAAGTCATCGCCTTTGAGCCCAGGCGTCTGAATCTCGGTTATCTTAGATGGCACGTATCTGCAAATCATTGCGAAAATATCGAGATCGTTGTAAAGGCCCTAGGTGATCACAGTGGCAACGCAAAACTTGAGACACGCACCGGATCGGGTACAGGTTATATTTCCGAGACAGGTGACGAAGATGTGGAAATTACGAGTATCGATGAACTCGTTAAATCCGGCAGCATACCCCCACCCACTTTTCTCAAGATTGATGTTGAAGGCGGTGAAATAGCTGTGCTTCGAGGCGCCCGAAAGATTATTGAAAAACAACGCCCAAGGATGATCCTTGCGACACATGGAGATAAGATCGACGCCGAGTGCCGTATTCTACTGCGAGAGTGGAATTATGACATGCATGATATCGATCATGAATCCGGCACTAAAGAAATGATTGTCACACCAAAAAAGTAATAACTAAATTTAATATTTAGAGACCTAAAATTTGTAGTTTCAAATCAATGTAAGCAGCTTCGATCAACGCCGCAGAACCACCTATACGTCCGCCGCTCTCCCAACGCTGATCATATTCTTGAGTCAATCCCATAGCCTGTACCTCTTCAAGGCTCTTGCCTTGTTCAAGGGCAGTCTTGACTCGGTCACGAATAACTAAGAGCATATCGAGAACAACCCGCACTTCCTCCACATTTGATATTGTTCCATGTCCGGGAATTATTTTGGTATTGACATCAGCAACATCAGCTAGGAGCTCAGTTGCCTTGATCGTTCCCAGAAAACTGCCCCCATTATTCATATCAATATATGGATAAGTTGTTGTTCGATAAACGTCACCTACATGTATTACATTGGAAGTTCTAAAAAAGATGTATGAGTCGCCGTTTGTATGCGAATCGGGTGGTTTGAAAACATGTACCGTCTCGCCGTTAATATGGAATGACAGATCCTGGCTATACGTCACAAGTGGTGGTTCCTGCGTGTAAGATCTGATTTCCATTTGGCGACGAACGTTGTCATGACCGAAAATGAGTGCACCCATCTTGCCAAAATTCTCATTGCCACCAGTATGGTCTGGATGTAGATGCGTGTTCACAAGAAAACGAATAGGCTGATCGGACAAATTTCTAATTGCTGCAACGATTTTGTCAGTCAGTGGTGCAAATTGGTCGTCAATAAGAAACACACCATCATCGCCGACGAACAACCCGATATTTCCTCCACTTCCCTCAATGTAGTAAATCTGTCCCTCCACCGGATAGATTTTGATCTCGATATCATCAAAATTTTGGGTAACAGCAATGCTACCAATGAACAACATCGAGATAAGACTAAAAGACGAGATTTGACGCAGCATATTCATTGTTTAACCCTTGTAGATTATTATTTCATGCCAAACCCAGCAAATTACAGAATCTGATCCCCATTCTATTGGGGAGGCAAGGATATACCCAATCGCTTGTGCAGAATCGGGCTGGTTGTTGTGTACTGGAGATGGGTTTTCTTATTCGGCTCAATGCTTTTCTTGATTGCAAAAGCTGCCAATACCGCTTCGTGAAAGCCACACAAAATGAGTTTTTTCTTGCCAGGATAAAAACTGATGTCGCCAATTGCATAGATTCCTGGCTCTGATGTTTCAAATTTTTCAGTATCAACATTGATTGTTTTACGATTGATATCGAGACCCCATTCTGCAATGGGCCCAAGCTTCGGCACTAATCCAAAAAATGCCAATATGTGATCGACGGAGATATCTATCGGTTCACCTTCCCTAGGCTGTATTTTGATAGATTTAATCACACTATTCTCTCCATAGAGAGCTATTACCTGGGCATTTTCTATCACATCCATTTTCCCATCAGCTACCCATCTTCGCATTTTATCAACTGATGCAGGAGCCGCGCGGTATTGGTCGCTACGATGTACCAGTGTGATGTGCTCCGCAACATCGACCAATTCCAATACCCAATCCATAGCAGAATCGCCTCCACCAAAGATAGCTAGTTTTTTATCTGCAAATTGCTGCGAGTCCCGTACACGGTAATGTAGTGTTTTACCCGAAAATTTATCGGCACCTGGTACTTTTAGTTGCCGAGGTTGGAAGGACCCTACTCCACCAGCAATTACGACAGCCTTAGCCTGAAACTTCTTGCCAGCACTAGTTTCAACATGAAAGGAAGCATCATCATTTTTCCTAACAATCGTAACTTCTTCCCCCAGATGCATACCGTAGTTAAATGGTTCGATTTGCTTCAGTAAGGCGAGGGTCAATTCCTCTGCCGAGCAAACTGGAATACCCGGAATATCGTAAATCGGTTTATCTGCATAAAGTTCGGTACATTGCCCACCTGGCTGCCTAATTGAATCAATAACCTCTGCATTCAAACCAAGGAGTCCCAGCTCGAATACCTGGAAAAGACCGCAAGGGCCCGCACCAATGATTACTACATCTGTTTTAATCACTGACAAACTCCGTTTTTCCAAGTGTAAGTATTGTCTAAACTCTGGCTGAAAGCTGCAAACATTAAATGTTTCATCCTGAATGCCTCAGTAGCAATAGCTAGTCTTCCTGGTACATGATATGAGTTCGAAACATAACCAAAGCAGAATAAAGTATTAAGCCAATAGGTGCATCGTCGTTGCTGTTACCTATTAATACCACTACCTATGTATCCAGTGAACAAGTCTGTCGGAACAGACACTCTGCCATTCTCGGTGATTGATTAGCAAGCAACGATAGTGCATCCACAGCAGGATCGATACTTGAATTATTGTATAGGGCGCTCGGATTATTTCGTCGGCGGGCGCTCGCAATTGCGATACTGACTGAGATTCGAGTCATTATCAGATCATAAAGCACCGATAATTCATCACCTCTTAGCGGATTGATCTCGTTATAACCTTCGAGAAATCTAGCACAGACTGTGAATGGATCGTCCTTATTCAAAACAAGGTAAGCCAAAGCAATCGCAACCTCGCAAATGGTCGGTTGATAGGTAATATCACCAAAATCAAAAAGTCCATCGACGATCGCATCACCGTTCTTTGAAAAATTAACGAGTACATTGTAGTCATTCGCATCATTATGAATAACGCTGTGTCTCAAATGTTCCAGTTTTTTCGCCGTGATATTTTCGAAGTGCTGTAGGACAGAATCTACCTGCCTCGCCACATTACCAGTGAGGTTTTTTACTAGTGAACGCGATGCAGTAGCACGTGTTAATTCCCATTGATGGCCCTGCCTCATCGCAGAATGTGTAAATGACTTGAGCCTAACGTCTATCAACCCGATAGTGTGTCCAAAACTCCGGATCATGACATCAGTATGGGGTGTGAATTCCGCCAGCAAAGTTCCTGGACAATAGCGAAGCAACCAAACTAGTCGATCAACCCCATCGACTGACACAATGCTGTAAGGTTGACCAGCTTCTGTGGTAATCACCCGCGGCAGATTTAGCTGGTTGGAAATACTGGCTAAATGCGCTATCGCCTGGCACTGAAGATCCACGTGCTGTTCTTTACAGTCATCGTGCATAATTTTCAGAATACTTTTCTCACCACTCCCTGCAGTAGCAAGAAAATTATCGTCCAATTCACCGTATAAAGGGTTCAGTTCAGCGTCGAAATTAAACAAGTCTTTCAATATTTGCCGTACTGTGTCTATGCTAACCATTGTCTCAAAACCGGTACTGGGACATCTGAATCTTATAAACTAGGGATAATCTATATTGATTTTGGCAATATCTTTGCAAGTGCGGCACTGTATCTCCAAATTTTGCGTTACTTTTCGGTTATTGAAAATAACGTCGCATCTGCTTCCACAGGATCATAGCCTAAGTTTGGTGCAAGCCAACGTTCCACTTCGGAAACAGTCATCCCCTTGCGTACAGCGAATGATTCGACCTGATCTCGGGCAACTTTACCCACAGAAAAATATTTAGCATCCGGATGTGAGTAATAAAAACCGCTGACAGCAGCCGTTGGAAACATGGCATAGCTTTCAGTCAGCTGTAGTCCAATATTATTTTCAACGTCAAGCAATTCCCAAAGTTTTCCTTTTTCAGTGTGGTCCGGGCATGCAGGATATCCGGGTGCTGGGCGGATACCGTTATATTTTTCCGCGATTATCTGGTCATTCGAAAGATTTTCGTTTTTCGCATATCCCCAGTGAACCTTTCGAACTTTCTCATGCATGTATTCTGCCAATGCTTCCGCAAGTCGGTCTGCTAATGCCTTTAGCAGAATACTGCTGTAATCATCATTGTCCGCTTCGAATCGCTGTACGTGCTCGTCAATACCAATGCCAGCCGTGACGGCAAATCCACCAATGAAGTCTTCAATTCCAGTATCAACGGGAGCGATGAAATCAGCCAAGCAGTTCTGTGCATGGCCGTCAGGTTTGCGGTACTGCTGACGAAGATGGCAAAGATGCATGATCTTGCTTTGTCGAGCATCGTCACCAAACACTAAGATATCGTCATGATCAATGGTGTTTGCCGCAAATATACCGATAACCGCCTGGGCCCGTAACCATCGCTCATTGATAATTTTATCGAGCATCACGGAGGCATCACTAAATAGTGATCGAGCTGCATCGCCAACGCTCGCATCACTGAGTACTTGTGGAAACTTACCATGGAATTCCCAGGCATTGAAAAAAGGCATCCAGTCGATGTAGTCAGAAAGCGTGGCAAGATCAACATCATTGAAAATATTTATCCCAATACATGCCGGTTTGGGTGGAACGTAGTTATCCCAATCGATGCGATGTTTCTGCTCACGAGCTTGCAACAGTTTTAGTCGGGGTATCTGGCGCACCTTGCCCGCATGTTGCTCACGACGGCGAGCATTATCGCGGCGAGTCTTTTCAACCAGTTGAATTCGTGATTCTGGCGCAATCAGCGCTTGTACAACACCGACCGCGCGTGAAGCATCTTTAACATAGATAATCGGTCCCTCATAGTTAGGTTCAATCTTGACAGCCGTGTGTGCGGGAGATGTAGTTGCACCACCGATCAACAGTGGAAGATTGTATTTCAACCGCTGCATCTCTTTCGCAACCAAAATCATTTCATCAAGCGATGGTGTAATAAGGCCGGATAATCCGATAAATGCTGCCCCTTCACGTTTTGCTGTCTCGAGAATTTTTTGGCACGGCACCATAACACCGAGATCGATTACTTCGAAGTTATTACATTGCAGCACAACTCCAACGATGTTCTTACCGATGTCGTGTACGTCACCTTTGACCGTAGCCATAACGATCTTGCCGTTCGATTTAATACCACCACCTTTTTCCTGTTCTATAAAAGGTACAAGGTGCCCGACCGCTTTTTTCATCACGCGTGCAGACTTGACGACCTGAGGCAGAAACATTTTTCCGGCACCGAACAAATCGCCGACAATGTTCATACCATCCATAAGCGGGCCCTCGATGACATCGAGCGGACGATCCGTGGCAAGTCTCGCTTCCTCGGTATCATCGATTACAAATTCATCGATGCCATTGACGAGTGCGTGCGCCAGGCGTTTATTGATTGGCAATTTACGCCAGTTCAAATTTTTGACGGCGTTTTTTGGATCAGATTTCTGTCCCTTGTATTTCTCTGCCATCTCCAATAACTTTTCAGTGGCATCGTTTCGGCGGTTGAGAACAACATCCTCAACAACATCACGAAGGTCATTTGGCAGATCTTCGTAAATTGCAAGTTGCCCAGCATTAACAATGCCCATATCCATACCAGCTTTAATCGCGTGATAAAGAAACACTGAATGAATGGCCTCACGAACAATGTTATTGCCGCGGAACGAAAAGGAAATGTTGCTGACGCCACCACTAATTAATACATGTGGCAGCATTTCCTTAATGAGGCGTGTAGCTTCGATAAAATCTAGGCCGTAACTGTTATGTTCTTCGATGCCAGTCGCAACAGCAAAAATGTTCGGATCAAAAATAATATCCGCTGGATTAAACCCAACAACTTCGGTGAGAATCTTGTAGCATCGCTTACAGATAGCTACCTTGCGTTCGACGTTGTCCGCCTGACCTTGCTCGTCGAAGGCCATCACAATCACAGATGCACCGTAATTGCGAACAAGTCTTGCTTGGGTAATGAATGATTCTTCGCCTTCCTTCAGACTGATGGAATTGACGATAGCCTTCCCCTGTACACAACGCAGCCCTGCCTCGATAACAGACCATTTCGACGAATCGATCATAATAGGTACACGAGCGATATCCGGTTCTGAAGTAATTAGATTTAGAAATGTTGTCATTGCCTTTTCCGAATCCAACATGCCTTCATCCATATTGATGTCGATAATCTGCGCACCATTTTCGACTTGTTGTCGTGCAACTTGCACCGCTGTAGTGTAATCATCAGTCTCGATTAAGCGCCGGAAAATCGCAGAGCCCGTGACGTTGCATCGCTCACCAACATTGACAAACAGGTCATCCGGACCGATCGTCATGGGCTCGAGACCTGACAAGTAACAGCAAGCAGAAATTTTCGGCACTTCGCGTATATCTTTACCGCTAATCACCTTGCGCAGAGCACGGATATGTTCCGGCGTAGTGCCACAACAACCACCGACCATGTTGACAATTCCACTTCTTGCAAATTCATCGATGATTTCTGCCATATGCTCCGGAGTTTCATCATAGTCACCAAACTCGTTAGGCAATCCGGCATTCGGGTGAACACTAACGTAGGTATCCGCAACACGTGACAATTCAAAGATGTAAGGTCGGAGATCAGCTGCACCCAGTGCACAGTTGAGGCCCACCATGAATGGATCAGCATGTCGCATCGATTGCCAGAAGGCCTCTGTTGTTTGTCCGGAAAGTGTACGACCCGATGCATCGGTAATCGTGCCCGAGATCATGACTGGTAATTTCAATCCAACTGCTTCGAAACTTCGATGAATTGCAAAAATCGCAGCTTTGGCATTCAAAGTATCGAAGATAGTTTCGACCATCAAAAAATCGACACCGCCTTCAATCAGCGCACTCACTCCTTCCTGAAAACTTTTAACTAGTTCTTCAAATTCGATATTTCGATAGCCAGGATCGTTTACATCAGGTGATATTGAGGCAGTTCGATTTGTCGGACCGAGTACGCCAGCGACAAACCTGGGGGTGCCCTTTTTTGCCGCATAAGTATCTGCACACTCCCTTGCTATCCTTGCGGCAGAAAAATTGAGTTCTGCAACCAACGATTCCATGCCGTAGTCCCCCATCGACGGGGTATTCGAATTAAAGGTATTTGTTTCAATAATGTCAGCACCAGCATCTAGAAATTGCCGATGAATATCCTGAATAATGTGTGGCCGTGTAATCGACAACAGGTCGTTGTTGCCTTTCAGGTCTTTTTCCCAATTCTCGAAACGATCACCCCGAAAGTCACTTTCGCCAAGGCCGAAGCTTTGAATCATCGTTCCCATAGCACCGTCTAGAAGCAGAATTCGTTTGGATAAAGCATGCTGCAATGCTTTGATACGCTGGCTACGTTCCATCATTACTGCCTCAGATAACCGCTTGTTGCGAACGAACGCCCAGCGCATGACAGATAGCGTACGTCAGCTCGGAACGGTTCAGAGTATAGAAATGGAATTCATTGATGCCCTGTTTTTTGAGTAACTTTACCTGTTCAATCGCTACGCTAGCTGCAATAAGTTGGCAAGTCTCTGCATCGCCTTCTAACCCACCAAAACGATCTTTCAACCACTCGGGTATGCTAGCACCGCATTGTTTAGCAAATCGTTGCAGTTGTGGAAACCGTGTTATAGGCAAAATTCCCGGAACGATGATTGTATCGATTCCGACAGCGGTACAACGGTCTCGGAAACGCAAGTATACCTCCACATCGAAAAAGAACTGCGTAATCGCACGTGACGCACCAGCATCGATTTTACGTTTGAGGTTATCGAGATCGAATTGTGCACCTAATGCTTCCGAGTGCACTTCAGGATAGGCAGCAACAGATATATCGAAGTCAGCAACTTTCTTGAGCCCCGCGACAAGATCTGATCCATAGGCATAACCATCCGGATGCGGGATGTATTTTTTGATGCCTTTAGGCACATCACCGCGCAACGCAACCAGATTACGTATGCCCATATCCCAATATTGTCTTGCAATATCGTCAATCTCGCCTCTACTAGCACCAATACAGGTCAAATGGGGAGCGGCAATCAGATTAGTTTCATTCATAATCCGTCGAACTGCGATGTGAGTTCTTTCACGAGTGGAACCGTCTGCACCATAGGTCACAGAAACAAAACGCGGGCGCAATACCGCTAAGCGTTTGATCGCATGCCACAGCTTTTTTTCCATTGCCTCCGTATTAGGAGGAAAAAACTCAAACGATACCTCCGTCATATTGATACCGCCGTTATGATGCATTCGATCGCTTGTTTTTTAATTGAAACGTCGGACTCGTACATACTCATTACCTTTAGGCCACGGAACTTTGATGGTCCAAGCTTGTAGCAACCGATAAAAGCCACTGCGAATCATTCTTTGGAGCAATTTTTGCAGGTGCCAGTCGAAGACCAGCAGCTAAACTCCATTTAGCTAACTGACTTTGTAGCTCTATCGGTGAACGCTTCTTGATGTAGAGAAAAACAAAGATTCTTCCTCCTAGCCGTAATAACCGGCCCGCCTCATTCAGCACCCGAACCGGATACTTGGCTTCGGCAAGCACGTCATCCAATATGATTGTGTCAAATTCCGCGTCCTCGAAAGGCAATCGATACATGTTGCCTCTGCGCAGACTACAATTCGGCAGTCCGGCCAGCATAAGTTCGGCACGAGCCGACCGACGTGCATCAAAATCGATATCGACCCCGACAGCACGATGCGCCCTGTTAGCTAGCAATTTCAGAATCCGTCCCCTGCCACAACCAATATCAAGTAAATCTCCCACTTGCGTCGTTATGGTCAATTCTAATAGCGCCTTGTGAAGCGCCCGATCCCCTGATCGTTCCGTGTTGACATCTGCCCTGGAACTCGCTACTCGCTCACCGCGGAGTTCCTGTAGACGAGCAAGATCATTTTGAAAAACCACATCATCATCAGGGATAAGGTCGAGCAGGCGACTTCTTGTTACCGCATCACTACCGCGTACCGGCACACGATAAAAAACCCACTGACCATCTCGAAAGCGCTCCAGTATTGCGGCATCGCAGAGTTGCTTCAGATGTTGCGAAATCCGTGGTTGACTCAAAGCGACGACTTGTGTGAGCTCAGAAACACTGCATTCACCCTGCTGGCATAGAGCAACCAGGCGCATGCGTACAGGGTCCACAAGGGCTTTGAATTGTGCTCCAAGTTGCTCCACTTTATTTAGCATAAATATATAAGTATATCTTTATATAAAGAGACCAAATAATTTAGCACGATAGGCTATGGAAGTCACCCGCAGGGATACTCGATAGGCATCGTATTGTGGAATACGGGAACGAGAACAATGCCAATAGATTTAGAGTCTATATTAATCTTTGTTTAGGTAGGCCTTCAATACTCGATTGACCTGACTTGGATTTGCTTTACCACCAGACTCTTTCATTACCTGGCCAACAAAAAATCCCAATAATTTTTCTTTACCTGCCCGATATTGTTCAACCTGATTGGGGTTCTTGGCAAGAACAATATTCACAATTTTCTCGATGGCTGAACTGTCCGTGATCTGCCTCATACCCTTTGCTTCGATTATTTCGTCGGCACTACCCTTGTCCGCCCACATGGCTTCAAATACTTCTTTCGCCATCTTGCCAGAGATTGTTCTATCCTGAATACGACTCAAAAGCTCGGCTAAATCTACCGGATTGACCTTGCTGTCGGTAATATCTAATTCGTCACGATTCAATGCTGCAGAGAGGTTGCCGGTAATCCAATTTGCCGCAATCTTTGGGTGATCTTTAAATGCAGCTACCGTAGCCTCAAAATAATCCGCAACTGCGCGACTAACTGTCAATATCTCAGCATCGGCGGCTCTTAATTTATATTGTTTAACGAAGCGAGTCTGCTTCGCGTCGGGTAATTCCGGCAATGTCTTTTTGACCTCCGCAATGAAAGCCTCATCAAGTTCGACCGGGAGAAGATCCGGATCTGGAAAATACCGGTAATCGTTTGCTTCTTCCTTGCTGCGCATCGCTCGAGTTTCATCCTGATCGGAATCATAAAAACGAGTTTCCTGTGCAACCTCACCACCATCTTCCAAAACATTAATCTGACGTTCAATCTCAAAGTTGATTGCTTTTTCGACAAATCGAAACGAGTTAAGATTTTTAAGTTCGGATCGAGTGCCAAGTTTATCTTGTCCGTGAGGTCTCACCGATACGTTAGCATCGCAGCGGAATGAGCCTTCTTGCATGTTACCGTCTGAAATCTCGAGGTAACGGACGATCGAATGAATCTTACGCATATAAGCGACAGCTTCCTTTGCTGACCGAATATCCGGTTCGGAGACTATCTCAAGTAAAGGTGTACCTGCTCTATTGAGGTCTATTCTTGATGACCGATCAAGTCCTTCATGAATCGACTTGCCTGCATCTTCTTCAAGATGAGCGCGCGTGATACCAACTCGTTTATCTTCGCCCTTATCTCCTTTTATTATAAGCTCACCATCGTGCACGATCGGTAATTCATATTGGCTGATCTGATAACCCTTAGGCAGATCGGGATAAAAATAATTTTTTCTTGCAAAAACACAACGAGAGGCCACTCTAGCATTAACAGCAAGACCAAATTTACAGGCCATACGCACAACTTCGGCATTCAAAACGGGCAACACTCCCGGATAGCCAAGGTCAACTAGGCAAGCTTGAGTATTAGGTGAGGCGCCATATTTAGTCGGCGCACCCGAAAAGATCTTGCTGATTGTTGCAAGCTGAGTATGAATCTCAAGTCCAATTACGACTTCCCAGGCACTATTCATTCATAGCCTTCCGGACAGCGCTGATGCCAGTTGGTGTATTGCTGGTACTGATGTGCACAAGCGAGAATAGTCTCTTCTGCAAAATGCGGCCCGATGATTTGCAGACCGACCGGTAAATCATCAACAAACCCGCAAGGTACTGAAATGCCGGGAAGTCCGGCAAGATTTACGCCAATCGTATAGATGTCATTGAGGTACATCGTAATCGGATTATCCATTTTATCGCCCAATGGGAATGCTGGGGTCGGTGTAGTGGGGCCGGCAATAACATCGACTTTTTCAAATGCGTTCTTAAAATCCTGACTAATGAGCTGACGTACTTTCTGTGCTTTCAAGTAATACGCATCGTAATAGCCGGCTGACAAAACATAGGTGCCGGTCATTATCCTACGTTTAACTTCCACACCGAATCCGTTGCCACGGCTACGACAATAAAGATCCAATAGATCCTTGGCATCATCGGCACGATAACCAAAACGTACACCATCGAAACGGGAAAGATTTGATGAGCATTCGGCGGTCGCAACCACGTAATAGGTTGGAACCGACAAATCAAGATTGGGGAGATCGATTTCGATTAAACTGGCGCCTTGTTGCTCTAGCACATTCAGCGCGTCTTTAACCCGTGACGCACATTTCTCATCCAACCCTGAATCAAAGTGTTGTTGAATGATACCTATTCTAAGCCCCTGCAAAGGCCTGGTGAGACTCTCCACATAGTCAGGAACTGGATGGTCGACTGACGTGGAATCACGCTCATCGAATCCGGCCATAGCGGTCAGCAGCATTGCTGCATCTTCAGCAGTTCTTGTTATAACGCCCGCCTGGTCCAGGCTGGAAGCGAACGCGATCATGCCGTAACGGGAAACACGACCATAAGTCGGCTTTAGACCAACAGTGTTCGTCAATGCGGCAGGTTGCCTGATCGATCCACCAGTATCAGTACCAGTGGCAACAGGAACCAGTCGCGCAGCAACAGCTGCCGCCGAACCGCCGGACGAACCACCGGGCGTGCGTTCAATATCCCAAGGATTTCTGACCGGACCAAAATAACTTGTTTCGTTTGACGATCCCATCGCAAACTCATCCATGTTCGTCTTGCCCAGTATCACGGCACCTGCTGATGACAATTGTTCCACCACGCTCGCATCATAAGGAGAAATAAAATTCTCCAACATTCTAGAACCACAAGTGGTGAGAATGCCTTTTGTACAGAAGATATCTTTATGAACGATGGGTAGGCCTCCCAGGAGACCTACCTCACCTTTTGCTCTCGCTTTATCACTCGCAGCAGCATCTGTCAGCGCCTGTTCCGCCATTACACTAATAAAGGCGTTTAACGAAGAATCGTGCTCTTCGATACGCGATAACAGACACTCAACCAGCTCATACGAAGAAAACTCAGCATTAAGGAGACCCTTCGCTAGCTCCGCTAGAGTCTGAGTGTGTAATGCTTGTTGCTGCCCTACCATAGTTATTCAATAACTTTAGGAACCAGATAAAATCCGTCTTGAACAGTGGATGAATTAGTCTGAATTGCATCACGCTCATTAATTTCCGTCACCACATCTGGATGTAGACGCTGCGCCTGATGTAGTGGGTGAGCCATCGGTTCAACATTGTCGGTAGGTATCTGCTGCAGCTGATCAAAAAAATCGACGATACTAGACAATTTTACAACGACATCGTCAAAATCGTCCTCTTCCAATTGCAGACGAGCAAGGGTAGCGATGTGTTGAACTAGTTCTTTGTTTAGTGACACGATTTAATACCGATATGCGATTGTCTGAGGACTTACTGGGCAACATACGGAGCGGTAATGATACACGCCACCTTGTGCATTGTCCTTCGCATTGTTAGATTACAAAGTTCATTTGAATCGCAGGACTCTACCCCCAACATGCTAAAGAACATTCTAGGATATTTCTCGAATGATTTGTCGATCGACCTTGGCACAGCGAATACTCTTATTTATTCTCGCGGCCATGGCATCGTCCTGGATGAACCTTCAGTCGTCGCTATTATAGAAGACAGCAGTCGCGGCGGTCGTGTTGTCGAAGCAGTCGGCGCCGAGGCCAAGAATATGCTTGGTCGAACGCCAGGTAATATCACCGCCATCCGCCCTCTTAAAGACGGCGTCATCGCTGATTTCACCGTAACGGAGAAGATGCTGCAGCACTTCATCCGAAAAGTGCACGGATCACGTTATTTCCGACCGAGTCCGCGAGTATTGGTTGCTATACCATATGGTTCTACGCAAGTAGAACGCAGAGCTATTCGTGAGTCTGCAGAAGGCGCAGGCGCCCGCAAAGTACATCTTATTCCGGAACCGATGGCCGCTGCGATCGGTGCTGGGCTGCCTGTGCACGAAGCCCGTGGTTCCATGGTGATAGATATTGGTGGCGGCACTTCGGAAGTCGCTGTCATTTCATTGAATGGTATTGTTTATGCATCATCCGTTAGAATTGGAGGAGATCGCTTTCACGAAGCCGTTACAAATTATGTGCGACGCAATTATGGCATCCTAATCGGTGAGGCCACTACAGAACGTATTACGCACGAAATCGGTTCCGCATTCCCGGGGCAGGAAGTTAGGGAAATATCGGTGAAAGGTCGAAATCTATCGGAAGGTGTGCCTCGCAGTTTCACATTGAACAGTAACGAGATACTAGAGGCGTTGCAGGAACCTTTGCAGGGCATTGTCGGTGCGGTCAAAGAGGCCTTGGAACAAACCCCACCGGAACTCGGTGCCGACGTCGCCGACCGCGGCATTGTGCTGACGGGCGGCGGTGCCATGCTGCAAGGAATTGATAAATTACTCATGGAAGAAACTGGATTACCCGTTGTTATTGCCGACGACCCGTTGACCTGCGTTGCCCGCGGCGGCGGTCGTGTCATAGAACTTATTGACGAGCACGGACCCAGCGTTTTCAGAGTAGAGTAAAATTACAAGCAGCAAACGGCGGTAACCCGCTATCATCCCGCAAATGGCTGCAACAAGAACAGAAAATTTTCATCAATCTCAGAGAATCCCAGCCCTTGGCTTGCGGTTCTTGTTGCTTGCGGGCTTAAGCATACTGATACTGATCGTCGACTACCGTGGAAATCATCTCGCCACCGTGCGTACTACCATCGGTGTAACAGTCTATCCACTACGCGTCATCATCGATGCACCCATCTCGATGTGGAATCAGCTGCGAGATCACAGCTCAACCCGCAACAAACTTCGGATAGAGAATAGCCTACTTAAAGAGGAGCTCCTGCTAACTCATGTTCGAATGCAAAGATACTCAGCACTAGAGGCCGAAAACATACGCCTGCGTACTATGCTGGAAGCACGAACCCGAGTTAAAAATGAGGTTGGTGTCGCTGGCATTATGTCGGTCAGTGCCAACCCGTTTCGCCATGTCCTTGTCATCGACAAGGGACAAAACGAAGGTGTTTACGACGGTCAGACAATGATTGATGCTGACGGTGTCGTTGGTCAAGTCATAGCAACCGATTTGTTTTCTGCGCAAGCAATATTGATCAGCGATCCCGATCATGCGTTGCCTGTTGAAATCAACAGAAATGGTTTGCGCACGATCGCTGTTGGAACCGGCGAATTAGATCGGCTAGATCTACCGTTACTGCCCAACAATGCCGATATCCGCGTCGGGGATTTGCTTGTCACATCGGGGCTCGGCGGTGCATTCCCGGCCGGATATCCCGTTGCAACTATAGATACCATAACTCTAATTCCACAGGAGCCCTTTGCATCAGTATCCGCAAAACCTACTGCTAAATTGAATCAGGTTCGCGAAATCATGTTGATTTGGTCAATCTCAGATGAAGACGATGCGGAGACTGAAGAATGACTCACAAACAGAGATCACAACGCTTACCCGTAATCGCCTGCATAATTACGGCATTAATGTTGGCAATTATTCCGATGCCTAACTGGGCTAGTCTCTTCCGCCCTGACTGGCTAGCACTAACACTTATTTATTGGACGATGATGTTGCCACGTACATATAGTGTTGGCACAGCCTGGATCGTGGGAATCGTCTTGGACGTCGCGCAGGGTACTCTGCTAGGTCAACATGCCATTGCACTTTGTTTTGTGGTCTACATTACGGTTAAGTTTCATTTACAGTTGCGGGTATTTCCTATTTCGCAAATGTCAGCAACCGTGTTCGTAATTCTAGCGTTTTACCAGTTCGTTCTTTTCTGGATCAATGGTGTCGCTGGTGTGAATGCACCTGCTGTGACCTACTGGGGTCCTGTTGTTATAGGTGCACTGATCTGGCCACTGTTGACACTGTTTTTCACCAGTATGTATTACCGAGTTAAACAAAGAAGCTAATCCGTTAACTTTCATGAAACTACTCGAACCAATCAAGGATCATCACTTCGAAAGACGCATGTTTATTGGGCGCGTAGTATTTTTCGTGATCATCGGATTTTTTCTGTTCGGCAGCGTTATTGCTCGTCTTGTTCAATTGCAGGTTTTCGATCACGAACTATTCGCCGAAAAATCGCAGGGCAATCGCATCCGGATCGAAGCTATGCCACCGACGCGTGGCCTAATTTTTGATCGCAAAGGACGAGTTCTTGCCGAAAATTTACCCGCTTATCAGCTTGAATTGGTCCCAGAACAGGTAAAGGATCTTGATAACACACTAAATCGTCTTGCAGAAATTCAGCTAATCGATAAGGAGGAAATTCCGCGAATTAAATCGCTCAGTTTGAGTGGGCCGCGATTCAAACCTATCACTTTGCGATTTCTACTTTCCGAAACTGAAATTTCACACTTCGCCATCCAGCGCCCGCGGTTTCCAGGCGTAGATTTTCATCCCAGGCTAATGCGTTACTACCCGCATGGGAAAAGTGTGGCGCACGCCCTTGGCTATGTCGGTGCTACGGATACTACAGACCTGGCAAGGCTCGATCCGAGGGATTACGTGGGCACTGCCTACACTGGTAAAACAGGTATAGAAATCAAATTTGAGTCAGACCTACATGGCAATCCAGGCTACCAACAGATAGTAACCAACGCACGTGGTAGACAGGTTCCACCAAATTCCCGAGAACGTTCTTTCCCGCTGCTGGAAAAAGAGCATCCCATGCCAGGTGCGAATCTCTATCTGAGTGTGGATCTAGATCTGCAAATACTTGCAACGAAGGCATTGGCTGGTCGTCGTGGATCCATCGTTGCAATTAATCCGGAGAATGGTGAGATACTTACCCTTGTTAGTGCACCAACATTCGATCCGAATATTTTCGTGACGGGTATGAGCATCGACGAATTCCGCGCATTACAATCCGATGTCCGGCACCCGCTATTTAATCGAGCTGTTCAGGGAACCTATCCACCTGGCTCAACAATCAAACCGATGTTAGCTCTAGCGGCACTCGAGATAGGTGTCACCAATCTGACTCGCCGCAATTTCTGCAGAGGGTTTTATACTCTACCTAACAGTACGCACCGTTATAGGGATTGGAAACCAGGAGGTCATGGCGCAATAAATCTGAATGATGCAATTGCACAGTCCTGCGACGTCTATTTCTACGAAATCAGTACTGCCATAGGTATCGACCAGATGCATTTTTACTTGGACCAATTCGGATTTGGGCAATACACAGGAATGGACATAATCAACGAACACCACGGATTGTTACCATCACGTGACTGGAAACGGCGTACTTTCCGCGAACCCGCAGAGCAAATCTGGTTCCCAGGGGAAACGGTCATCGCATCAATCGGTCAAGGCTACATGCTCACGACACCTTTGCAGTTGGCAAATGCAACAGCAATATTAGCTACTAGAGGTAAGCGTTTTGAACCACGTATTGTTGTTGCAATAGAAAATCCGCTTACTGGCACTAAAAAAATTATTCCACCCAACCGCTTACATGACGTCGAAATTGACAATGATCTGTATTGGCAAAGTGTGATTTCTGCAATGCATGCAGTCATGCAGAGTGAACAAGGTACAGCATGGGCCACAGGCCGTGACGCAATGTACAAAATGGCCGGAAAAAGTGGCACGGCACAAGTATTTTCGGTGGGCCAACAGGGAAGCTACGAAGAAAAAGAAATCAAAGAACACCTCAGAGATCACGCTCTTTTTATTTCTTTTGCGCCACTTGAAAATCCGAAGATTGCGGTCGCAGTTGTTGTCGAGAATGGCAGTAGCGGTAGCAGCGTAGCTGCGCCGATCGCACGCGTAATTATGGATAGTTACCTCGGTGTGAATTCCAATGTACTTTAGTGACAACCCAACACGGCTTAAACATAAAGTGACGCCACTGAGTCACGTTGCAAAAATTATGCAGCGTTTAATCATCGATGGGCAGTTGCTAAGCGGCCTACTTCTGATATGTGGATTGGGATTGATCACTCTATACAGTGCCGTTGGTGAAAACATCGACCTGTTCTTACAACAATGCATCCGATTGGGCATCGCAATCATCGGATTGTTCGTTGTCGCCCAGTTAACCCCCGACGTACTGCGACGCTGGACACCTTGGTTCTACCTCATCGGACTTGTCCTACTGTTTCTCGTACTCATGCTCGGTGAAATAGGCCAAGGTGCAAGACGCTGGCTTAACCTGGGCATTCGCTTTCAACCTTCAGAAATCATGAAGTTGGCAGTACCAATGATGGCTGCCTGGTACTTACACGGTAGGCAGCTCCCTCCTAAAGGTGCTCAAATGCTAATCATAGCCGCACTGGTTATCGTTCCTACAACACTGACTGCCATGCAGCCAGATCTTGGAACAGCGTTGCTAATCGCGACCTCTGGATTGCTTGTATTGGTGCTCGCGGGTATGTCAATTCGACTAATGATCGTACTGTGTCTGATGGCTGTGCCAGGTGCATTGGTTTTCTGGAATTACGTTATGCAAGGCTACCAAAAGCAGCGCATATTGACTCTCTTGAATCCGGACAGCGATCCATTGGGTGCCGGTTACAACATTATCCAGTCAAAAATTGCTATTGGTTCGGGTGGCTTGTTCGGTAAGGGATGGACGAACGGCAGTCAAGCGCAGCTAGAATTTCTTCCGGAACCCCAAACCGACTTTATATTTGCGGTCATGGGTGAAGAACTGGGTTTGATGGGTGCCTTAAGTCTTCTGGGGCTCTATCTTTTCGTTATAGGCAGAAGTTTATATATTGCCACGCAATCCCATGATACATATTCACGATTGCTCGCCGGCAGTATAAGCCTTACTTTTTTTGTCTATGTTTTTATAAATACAGCAATGGTTACAGGAATTTTGCCAGTAGTCGGTATACCCTTACCACTAGTTAGTTTCGGAGGCACATCGATGGTGACCATTATGCTTGGATTCGGTATTCTCATGTCAATCCACACACACCGGAAGTTGCTGCCACACTGATGAAATTTACCAATAATTTACGGCATATAGGGCTTTTACTTTTTCTTTCGCTTAGCGGGCAAGCTGCACTCGCCATCGACACTGATAGATTGGATGTTAAGCGATTCATTGATTCAATGGTGCTAAAACATGAATACGACCGTAAGACTTTAGTTAGCCTACTGCAGGAAGCTAAAACGCAGACGACGATTCTTAAGGCGATAAGCAGACCTGCAGAAAAAGTTAAATCCTGGAACGAATACCGCGCTATATTTTTGACTAATAGGCGTATCAAGGCAGGCATTGATTTCTGGATCAATCACCAATCAGAACTCCAAAAAATCAGCAATGAAACTGGTGTTCCCTGTGAAATTTTGGTCGGCATTATCGGTGTCGAAACTTCTTTTGGAAGTAATACGGGCGGTTACCGTGTACTCGATGCATTAAGTACGCTGGCTTTTGATTATAAACCGAGGGCCAAGTTTTTCGGTCGGGAACTCGAAGAGTTTCTACTACTTGTGCGTGAGGAAAATATTGAAGCATCAGAAGCAACGGGGTCATATGCCGGCGCGATGGGGTTACCTCAATTCATGCCAAGCAGCTTCCGTGCCTATGCTGTGGATAGTAATGCCGATGGAAAGAGAAATATATGGACAAACTGGACGGACACTATTGGTAGTGTTGCAAATTACTTTGTAGCTCACGGCTGGCAAGAAAGCGGCGAGGTTATTACACCAGCAACTCTCGGCACAAAATGGCAAGGGCAACCACCTAAAAATACCTTGAAACCTACCGAAACTGTTAGTTCGTTAAGTCGTCAGGGCGTCATGTTTGCAACCAACCTACCGAACGAGCATAAAAGTCAGTTGTTGACGCTACAGGGAACTAACGGTGATGAACACTGGGTAGGCTTTCATAACTTCTTCGTAATTACAAAATATAACCATAGCGTTATGTATGCCCTGGCCGTACATCAGTTAGGCCAGGAAATCGCCATCGAGATAAATCGCCGTGAACCCTAAGCAACATCTGTTGATCTGGTCGTTCGTCATGGTTTTGCCACAGACGTTACAATGCACACCTTCAATTCGATCCGGCTTTAAATATATGCATTTCAGAATCTCTGTCTTACTAATTTCTTTCGTCATTTTCCTTATGCCAGTGATGACCTTAGCGGATGTCGTAACTCGCCCGATTCCGGCGCCACCAATTATTGGCGCCAAGAGTTATTTTGTCATCGATGCCAATACCGGATACGAGTTGGCTTCACTCGCGCCCGACAAGCGTTTGGCTCCAGCCAGCCTGACTAAACTCATGACAGCTTACGTAGTTTTCAAAGAACTAGCTGAACATCGAATTGCTCTCGACGATCAGGTGAAAATCAGTAAAAAGGCCTGGCGTACCGAGGGCTCGCGCATGTTTATCTTGGTTGGAACCCGAGTCACGGTGCAAGATTTATTACTCGGCATGATTGTGCAGTCGGGCAATGATGCCAGTGTAGCACTAGCCGAACATATAGCCGTCACAGAAACCTTGTTTACTGAGATGATGAATCAATATGCGGCAAAGCTTGGAATGCGCTCTAGCCACTTTGAAAACGCGACCGGCCTTCCCAACGAACAACATTATTCGACTGCCAGAGATCTAGCGACGATTGCACGAGCCATTATCAACGAGTTTCCTGAATACTATAAATGGTATTCAATGAAAAAATTCGAATACAACAATATCTCGCAGAATAATCGCAATTCATTATTGTGGCGCGATTCCACAGTTGATGGCATGAAAACGGGGCATACGGATGATGCCGGCTACTGCCTCATTGCATCCGCGAAGCGAGATGGTATGCGCATCGTTTCTATCGTGCTCGGAACCGCGAGTACGAAGACACGTACTGATGGCAGCCAATCGCTGATCAATTATAGTTTCCGTTTCTTCGAGACCAAGTTGCTGTATAAAGCCGGCGAAGTAATCACCAATGCACGAATCTGGAAAGCTTCACATGAATTTACACCTCTTGGCCTCTCTGAAGATCTTTACATCACTGTGCCGCGTGGTAGCTATGACGCCGTGGAGTCAATACTCAATATTCCATCTGTTCTAGTAGGTCCGATCACAGAGGGGCAACCACTTGCTGAATTCAAAATGCGTCTCAACGACACCGACTTGGTAAGTCAGCCTTTGAGAGCGCTTAACGACAATCCTAGTGGATCATTCTGGCAACGCACTCGCGACAGTATAAAACTCTGGTTAAATTAAGCGGCAACTGTATTCTTAGCTAGGCTATAACAGTAATTCTTTCGATTACGATAAAAGCGTAAACTCAACAACAATTGGACAACATTTATCGCGATTTGAGTGGGTATCAAAAAATCCTAATCGCACTATGAGAATACCTTCCAAGATGCAAGTCATTGGTCATAAAAGGACAGTCGAGATACGTTCGCTCGGACAGCGACAATACGAACCACTTTGGCGTTCAATGCAGGCATTCACGAATTCACGTAACGATAAAACAAATGACGAAATTTGGTTTACCAACCACCCACCGATTTTTACACTTGGACTGAATGCAAGCCACGAGCATGTGCTCGTACCTGGAGATATTCCGGTAATCCAGATTGATCGTGGGGGTGAAGTAACTTATCACGGACCTGGTCAACTCATGATCTATGTACTCATCGATCTGAAGCGGGCCAAATTGGATATCCGCAGCCTTGTTACTGCACTTGAGCAGTCTGTTGTCGATCTTGCCGCTCAATACAGTATTAAAGCAGCCAGTAGCATCGATGCACCTGGCGTATACGTACAGGGCAAAAAAATCGCTAGCATCGGGCTTCGTGTGCGACGAAATTTCAGCTACCATGGCATGGCATTGAACGTTGCTATGGACCTAGAACCCTTTACACGCATCAATACCTGCGGCTTCAGTGATCTCGAAGTCACCGATCTTACCGAACTTGGTATGACAAAAGATTTGTCAGAGGTGTTACAAGACCTCGAACCATATCTCTTAAAACATCTCGGACTTTAGCTTCAATCTTTGGAAATAATGAAACAAATGGTTCGCCGCGTGAATTCTTCTCAGGACTATTAAATATAGCATCCAAAAAATCAGGGAATCTTATTCTTGATTCAACCTAGCTAGTCGCTCCGGCGTGCCAACGTCTTCCCAACTGCCCTCGAAAAGACTGCCAATCAATTGGTCGCGAGCGGCGGCTGCGCGCAATAGTGGCGCCAATGAAAAGTAACCTGGCTTTTGTCCAGTGAACAACTCCGGGCGATAAAACGCAATCCCGCTAAAGGTCAACACAGGATTTGTAGCATTACAAATCAGCTCATCGACGAGATCAAAATCACCATTCTTTCTATTTTCAGGTGTTGGTACCAAAATTAAGTGTCCAAGCTTATTTTCTGCTAGTTTCAGCTTGGGTAACTGAAATTCTGTATATATATCGGCATTTATAACCCAGAATGGTTCTGTGCCGAGTAACGGTAGGACGCGTTGGATACCTCCACCGGTTTCAAGCACCTCATCATATTCGGGGCTATAGATCACCTGCAAGCCGAATTGCGCTCCACAGCCAATGGCCTCTACTATCTGTTCCCCCAGCCAGCCGAGATTCATTACGACCGTATTTACTCCAGTCTCGGCCAACAACTTGAGATGCCTTTCCAGCAAGCTTTCACCATTGACTTCAATGAGTGCTTTCGGCACTTTATCCGTCACTGGGCGTAATCGTTCACCCCGACCTGCCGCAAGAATCATCGCAATCAATATTTTTCTCTCAGAATGGGTAAGCAGCGCCTAATAATTAAATCCATCAAATATGAAAGCTCATTGTATTTCGGCTCGAGGGTTTCTATATATTCGAGCGTGCGTGGCACATCAGACATATATCCGGATTTTCCATCGCGATACTTGAGGCGCGCAAAAATGCCTGTCGCCTTGAGATGCCGTTGCACGCCCATCAAATCGAAGTAACGGATGAATTGATCCGCGTCTAGTTGGTCGATGAGTTCATCACCTAACTGATTATAAAACTGCAACGCCCATGTCCTCACCTGGTTCGCAGGCCAACGGATATAACAATCCTTGAGAAGAGATACAAGATCGTAAGTTAAGGGGCCTTCAACAGCATCCTGAAAATCTAGTATGCCTGGATTATTTTGGTCGGTCATCATCAAATTTCTCGAATGATAATCTCGATGAACAAAGACTTTTGGTTGCTGCATCGCATTGTCAATAAGCAACCGACAACATTCCTGCCATTGCGCTTCATCCGAATCTGTAAATTTAATTGCAAGGTGTTTTTTGCAGAACCAATCGCGAAAGAGTGACAATTCGAATGACAATAAACTCTCATCATAGGGTGGCAATTTCAACTGAAAATCAGTACCAAGTTTTTGCATTCTTACGAGCGCAGAAATTGCATCTTCATAGAGTTTGCTCACGCAGGAACGATCGTTTCGAAGCTCGGTCAAATACAACTTCGATCCAAGGTCAGTCAACAAAATAAACCCTTGGTCCAAATCTGTCGCAAGAACACTAGGACTATTTAGATCCATCTGTGCGAGATAATCAGCAATTTTAATAAATGCTTCGCAATCTTCATGCTCCGGTGGAGCATCCATAATAATGCGCGTGGCATTGCCGCTATCGAGCCGGTAATAGCAGCGAAAACTTGCATCTTCAGACACTGCCCTAATGCTCGAGAAATTTAGACCATCAATTCCGGCTAGCCAGGTCTTAAGTTTCTCCCGTTGAGAATTCAAAATGTCGTTATTGCTGGTGATTTTCTGACTCCGTTTCGCGTTGAAGGCTTCAAAAAACTATGTGAAGGCAGCAAATCACAATAACTGATAACATCTTTTCTTAATAACATATTGTCCTTATTACATTTTGTTAGATAATTCAATCGCAATTTTGACACGTTTTCGTTTTCCAATCGCCTGCTTGTGCAGTTTGTTGATCTATTCACCTGCTCATTCGCAACAGGAATCTCAGTGTGTAGTTGCCAATATCGGTGATATCGTAAATAAATCACTATTCAACGAAACAGCAGCCAGTGATTCAAAAATTATTCAATTCGAAACGGGGCAAATAGAAGCACAACTCGGTGAAAATCCAAGTGCAACGATGTCGGGTGGTGTACTTCTGCAGCAAGGTGAAAGATTCGCCGAAGCAGAGAGCGCTCGCTATGATTCCGAAACTTTAGCGTTACGACTGGAAGGCGGTGTGCAATACAAAGATCCGAACACACAGATAAAAAGTAACTCCGCCGAATTTTCCAATGCTGCCGGTCATATCCGTTTCGAAGAAGCGAAATTCAGGCTCGCAGACGGTAATGCAAGGGGCGTGGCTAACACACTCGGAATAAACCAGCAGGGAATGCTCGAACTCGATGATGTTAACTACACAACCTGTCCTCTCGGTTCGAACGACTGGTTGCTCGAAGCAGGAAATATCGACCTCGATATTTTGAATGGTGCTGGCGCAGCCAAGAATGTGAAACTGATGTTTCAGGACGTACCGATACTTTATTTACCTTATTTGTCGTTCCCAATTGGCGATACACGAAAGTCCGGAATTCTTACCCCAGAAATTGGCAGCGTGGGGCGAAGTGGTCGTGCGGTAAGTATCCCGTATTACTGGAATATTGCACCGAATTACGATGCGACATTTACACCACGATTCCTAAGCGATCGTGGGCTCCAGGTAAAATCTGAGGTGCGCTACTTGACGGAACATCATGATGGTGCTTTAAAGTTCGATTATTTACCTAGTGATAATCTGATCGATTTAGATCGTCATCTGATCAACGTCACACATAAAACACAATTCAAGAACGGTTGGCGTAGCCTTATCGATTATCGCAATACATCCGATAGCAGATACTTCGAAGATTTGGGCGGCAACCTGAGCATATCGAGCATCACGCACCTGAATCGAAGTGTGCAGTTCGATTACTACAGCGAACATTGGTCTGTGTTGGGTAGATTTCAGGAATACCAAACAATTGATGAGACAGTACTGCCATCAGATCAACCGTACCGGCGTCTACCTCAAGTCCGGATCAATGCCTCATGGCCAGATCAGTCATTCGGTCTCCACTACAGATTTGATGGAGAACTTGTTTATTTTGATCGTGATGTCGGCGTTACCGGATGGCGCTTCGATGTGGCGCCACAGGTTGAATTACCGATTGAAAATCCAGGTTGGTTCATTACACCAGGAGTAATCCTGGAAAGTACTAGCTACGAACTCAACAACATCACACCCGGACAATTGCAGAATCCATCTCGAACTCTGCCGATTGCCAGCCTGGACACCGGTATGACTTTGGAACGTTCCATGGGCCCTTCACGCGAATGGGTTCAGACATTGGAGCCAAGACTTTTGTATGTTCATATTCCCCATCGCGAGCAGTCGAACCTGCCGATATTCGACACAATTGTGCCAGATCTGAATCTCGTGCAATTGTACCGAAAGAATAATTTTCTCGGTGTCGACCGTATCGCCGATACCGATCAACTCAGCATAGGGATCACATCTCGAATTCTAAATGTTTCTACCGGTAAGGAAATCGTTACTGCAACAATAGGTCAGGCTCGCTACTTGAGTGAACAAGAAGTATTACTTCCCGGTCAACCAACAGCGTTTAATAAATCCTCCGACTATATCGCTGAATTTCGATTTCTATTATACGAACACCTTAACTTTGATATTGGTCACCAGTGGGGTACCGGAGATAGTGGCACCACCCGATCAGAAGCCAGAATTCAGTATCGACCGCAAAAAAATAAAATTTTGAATCTATCCTACCGCTTTCGCAAAGAATCACTTGAACAGGGCGATGTGTCCTGGTCATGGCCAGTAGCAAAAAACTGGAATTTCGTCGGCAGATACAACTTTTCCTTTCGCGATGATGAAATGCTGGAACAATTCTTTGGCATGGAATACGAAAGTTGTTGCTGGGGTTTGCGACTAGTAACGCGCCGTTATATCAGCAGCCGTGATGGAACACGAGATTCATCGTTCGGTTTACAGTTAATTTTCAAGGGCATGGCCAGCCTGGGTAGCAAAGCTGGCAGGCTTTTAGAACATGGTATCCTTGGTTATTCAAGTGAATGATAATAAGATTTTATGAATAAAATAAATTACTTATATAGTATCGTAGGTCTCATTTTTTGCGTAATTTCTGTCTCCGCAGACGAACTGTCGACAACGGGCGATATGCTAGACGGCATTGCCGCCATCGTTAACGAAGGTATCGTTTTGAAGAGTGAGCTGAATATCCAAACGGAAGCAATTACAAAGCGTGCGCGGAATCAAGAAATACGCCTTCCGCCGCCGAGCATTATGCAAAAACAGGTGCTTGAAAGTCTTATTATGAAGCGAATTCAACTTCAACGTGCCGAACGGATCGGCATTCAGGTTTCAGATCAGCAATTAAATGGAGTTATCACTAACATTGCAAAGCAACAAGGTCAGGAATTTGAAGATATGCCAAATATTATCGCTGCAGATGGCAATTCTTATTCCTCTTATCGTCGTGAGCTGCGCGAACAAGTGGTAATTGAACAATTGAAAAACATTGACGTAATTGGACGTATTTCGGTTGCGCCTAGCGAAGTAGATCAATGTCTAATAGATATTGAAGACAACGTCATTGTTAATTCGGAATATAACCTGTCACATATCTTAATTTCGGTGCCAGATTCCGCGACTGCAAACGAGTTCGCGGAGGCAGAAACCGAAGCAACCCATGTGCACAAGCAAATTCAGGACGGTGCTAACTTTGCCGAAATGGCAATTCGCTATTCAGACCTTCCATCCGGACTCGAAGGTGGCAGTCTCGGATGGCGTAAAGGCAACCAGCTACCGACACTTTTCTCAGACGTTGTCGGATCCATGGAAACTGGTGACGTTTCAAGTCCAATTCGAGCCATTAGTGGCTATCACATCGTGAAAATCAATGATCTACGAGGCGTTAATCAACGCAGCGAAATCGAACAGATGAAAATTCGCCATATCCTGATTAAACCGAATGAAATAATTGATAACGAAACCGCGAAACAGCAACTCGAAGAAGCAGTCGTACAGATCAGCACTGGCAAGAATTTCGGCGAGGTTGCGAAACTACTTTCTGACGATCCCGGTTCGGTTAACGAAGGCGGAGAAATGGGTTGGAGAAGTTCTAGCGCTTTTGTACCGGAATTTGAAGCAATCATTAACAAAGCAAAGATTGGTGTAGTAAGTAGCCCGTTTCAGACAAGATTCGGCTGGCACATTATTGAAGTAATGGATCGCCGCACATACGACAATACGGAAGACCTCAAAGAAAACGGGTGTGTTCAGCGCATCAAGAACAGCAAGGTATCAGAAGAGGAACAACTCTGGATGCGGCGGATGCGGGACGAAGCATTTGTAGACATACGTATCTGACAATAAAATAGCAGAGATTTCATCTGCAACTGACTCAAAACTGTGATATCGACAACTCTCAATCCTCTAGTAATCACTGCGGGAGAACCCGCGGGTATAGGGCCTGATTTATGTATCGCACTTGCGCAAACAGAGTGGTCAAATCGGGTGGTTGTGATTGCTGATCCAGAATGCCTTAAAGCAAGAGCTCGTCAGCTTCATGTGGACGTTACTATTCTTAGTGCTGATGGAAAATACACGGCAAATAATTGTCTCAAAGTGTTGAAGGAGCCACTCGCTAATTTTTCGGTTTGTGGAATACCAGATCCTGCTAATGCTAAACCACTACTTGCGGGACTGGACCGTGCAGTAAAAGGTTGTATTGATGGACAATTCTCTGGGCTAGTAACCGCACCGCTGCAAAAGAGCGTAATAAATGATGCCGGTATTCCTTTCTCTGGGCACACAGAATACCTGGCGAAGTTAACTTCCACTCAAACACCGGTTATGTTGCTGGTTACAAATACCATGCGGGTGGCACTTGCTAGCACACACATGCCACTCCGCCAGGTCCCAGACTTCCTGACAAAGGACCGACTTCGTAAAGTAATCGAAGTCCTGCACACCGATCTGATTGGGAAGTTCGATATTTCTGAGCCCGAAATCATCGTTTGTGGCCTTAACCCACATGCTGGAGAAAGTGGCCATCTAGGTACAGAAGATGCTGCTATCATCGAACCAATCATTAACGAATATCAACGGCTGGGAATGATAATTCGGGGGCCGCTACCCGCAGATACAGCATTTACAACCGCTGCAGGTCATGCTGATGCGGTACTCGCGATGTACCATGACCAGGGTTTACCCGTATTGAAATACGCTGGATTTGGCACTGCTGTCAACGTAACGTTAGGTTTACCTATCATTAGAACATCTGTAGATCATGGCACAGCACTTGATATTGCCGGCACAGGAAAAGCAGATATCAGCAGCATGATTGCAGCACTTGAATTAGCTGATCAGTTAGCTATCGTATGAATCAAAATTACCGGCCACGCAAGCGCTTCGGACAGCATTTTCTGATTGATCAAACGACTATCGATAAAATCATCGCAGCTATTCAACCGCAGAGTTCCGAAATAATCGTTGAAATAGGCCCAGGTCGAGCGGCAATTAGCAAACCACTTGCAAAACTCGCTGGCACATTTCACGCCATTGAACTCGATCGCAATCTAGCATCGATGCTCAAACGACAATTCGCGCCGCAAACAAACGTAACCATTCACCAAGGGGATGCACTCAAATTTGACTTTTCCGGCTTAGGCAAGGACCTCCGTATCGTCGGTAACTTACCCTATAATATTTCGGCACCGTTGCTTTTCCGGCTCATAAAATACAGATCCATAATAAAGGATATGTATTTTATGCTGCAAAAGGAAGTTGTCGACCGAATGGCTGCCCCACCGGGTAACAGAACCTATGGTCGGTTGAGTATCATGCTCGGCTGCTACATGAAAATTGAACCATTGTTCGATGTCCCGGCTACTGTATTCAGTCCATCGCCTAAAGTTGAATCATCAATTGTTCGATTACACCCACTACCCGACGATATTTATGCAATTGCAGATCACGAAAAACTGTCCAATATCGTTGCAGAAGCATTTAGTCAACGCCGAAAAAAACTGCGTAATGCACTAAAGATCAGTGCAACAGAGGAAAATCTGATCGCTGCCGGGATAGATCCCACATCGAGACCAGAACAAGCTACTATTGGAAATTATGTCACCCTTGCAAATCAAATTACCAAAACTGAATAGGTTATAATAAAGGCTAGTTCCTTAATATTGATTTAATAATGATGCGATGAACAATGGATAAACAAAACTGCGAAATTAGAATCGAAATCGCGACAGATTATATAGATGAGCAATCTGAACCTGATGATGGCCGTTACGTATTTGCTTACACGATTACCATCGCCAATCTCGGAAAATTACCGGCTCGATTGTTGAGCCGTCACTGGATTATCACGGACGCCAATGGCAAGGTTCAGGAAGTGAAAGGCGATGGTGTTGTTGGTGAGCAACCACATTTGTACCCAGGAGAAAAGTTCCGCTATTCGAGCGGTGCAGTCCTCGAAACACCTGTTGGCTCCATGCAAGGTAGCTATCGAATGGAAGCGGACAACGGTACCAATTTCGATGCCCCCATTCCTCCCATCACGCTCGCAATCCCCGGAATTATCCACTAGTTAGTGTTCATCCGTAACCACTATAAAATTAAAAATAAAATAGAACTGAATATTACCCTAAAACTCACGCATTTATGGGCAAACTCTAATTAGAGAATGGCTATCTATGCGATAGGCGATTTGCAAGGCTGTTACGATCCATTTCGACACCTACTCGATAAACTGAAATTTGAGCCCAGCAAAGATCAACTGTGGCTGACAGGTGACCTCGTAAATCGCGGACCAAAATCCCTAGAGACGATACGCTTCATTCGAACCTTGGGTAATTCTGTAAAAGTGGTGATGGGTAACCATGATCTGCATTTGCTTGCCGTTGCACATGGAATGAACAAATTCACAGACAGGTTTGAGTCGCTGGTCAATATCCTGAATGCGGACGATCGTGACGACTTGATCGACTGGTTACGTCACCGACCTCTTGTACACTACGATAAAAAGATACATACGCTGCTCGTGCACGCCGGAATTTCACCACAATGGAATATCAAGAAAACACTGGCGTATGCGGCTGAAGTTGAATCTAAATTGCAGGGTAAGGATTACATGGATTTTCTGGCGAAGATATATGGCAATTTACCTAACCAATGGTCAAATGAACTTAGCGGGTATAAAAGACTACGCTTCATTGTGAACTGCCTGACACGTATTCGAATGATTGACAAGAAGGGTCGAATAGATTTCGAACACAAGGGACCGCCGGCTACAGCAAGAAAAGAACTTACTGCCTGGTTCGAAGTCGAGGAAGCAGCCTGGAAAGGGACACGAATTGTATTTGGTCACTGGTCTGCTCTTGGTTTGATCATCAGTCCAAAGCTGATCTGTGTTGATACCGGTTGCGTATGGGGTCGACAGCTCACAGCCGTCCAACTTAGTAAGCTTCCGAAAGTCACGCAGGTAAAGTGCTACGACAGATAACCCGATCCAGAGTTATAAATGAGAAACCGAATTGCCTGGACTCACTAGCCGAAAAATCTTCATGATCAACAACCTGCCATTCGATATCATTGATCTCAGGAAAATATGTATCGCCATCGACTATAGCGTTTACACGCGTCATGTAAATCCGTTCAGTCATTGGTAGCATCTGCAAATAAACCCCGCCACCACCAATAATCATAACTTCTTCGACGTTTCCTGCGATCTTTATTGCAGCATCCAGGGTAGTCACAACCTCGCAGCCATCAATTTTTAGCCCATGGTGTGTGCTTAGCACGATATTCTTTCGATCCGGCAATGGCGAACCAATCGATTGGTAAGTGACGCGCCCCATGATAATGGGCTTACCGCTAGTTAGCTGCTTAAATCGTTTCAGATCTTCGGGTAAATGCCATGGAAGCTTACCGTCGCAACCAATAACATTGTTCGTCGCAACTGCAACAATAATGCTGATCTTCATAGTTGAGGCCGTTCCGGGTCAAACAGCAACGGCAGCACGAATATGAGGATGACTTTGGTAATTCAGAATCTCAAAATCCTCAAATTGATAGTCAAATATACTTTCAGGACAGCGCTTAATTGCCAGACGTGAAAGTGCAAGCGGTTCGCGTTTCAGTTGTTGATCTGCCTGCTCCAGGTGATTTAGATAAAGATGGCAATCACCGCCGGTCCAGATAAACTCACCTACACTTAAGTCTGCTTGCTGAGCAAGCATATGTGTAAGCAATGCATAGGACACAATATTAAACGGCACGCCGAGGAAAACATCTGCGCTACGCTGATATAACTGACAGGAGAGTCTGTCATCAGCAACGTAAAATTGAAACAGACAGTGGCATGGAGGTAGTGCCATATTCGGCACCTCGGCAACATTCCAGGCACAAACTAGCATTCGACGCGAATCGGGGTTATTGCGTAAGGTCTCTACAATCTGTCTGATCTGATCGATTGTTCCTCCGTCAAGTACTGGCCAGTTACGCCACTGTACGCCATACACCGGACCTAGTTCACCGTTATCATCCGCCCATTCATCCCAGATCGATACGTCGTTTTCCTTCAGATAACGAATGTTAGATTCTCCACTCAATAACCAAAGCAACTCATGAATGATAGAATGAAGATGTAACTTCTTCGTCGTAGTAACCGGAAATCCCTGACTCAGATCAAAACGCATTTGATAGCCGAACACACTGAGAGTTCCGGTACCAGTGCGATCATTTTTTCGAACGCCATTGTCACGTATGTGACGCATCATAGAGAGATACTGTTGCATCTTAGGCAACTGCCTCCTGAGTGATTCGATTTCTATAAGAAATGATAAGTATTGTAAATCCTACCAGGATCATCGGCATACTTAACACCTGTCCCATGGTAACCCAGCCGAGGGCTAGGTAGCCGGCATCCTCACTCAGGTGTACATCTGGCATACGATAAAACTCGACGGCGAACCGGAATATGCCATACCAGAGCAAGAACATGCCGGAGATCGCCATATAAGGTCTCTGCTTCGCCGAAAACCACCACAAGATCACAAAGAGAACAAGTCCCTCAAGCAATGCTTCGTAAAGCTGTGAAGGATGCAACACCACAGTACCTACTTTGAATCCCCAAGGCATATCAGTGGGTTTTCCCCAAAGTTCATTATTGATAAAATTACCTATGCGTCCAAAGCCCAGCCCCAGCGGGCATAGAGGTGCCACAAAATCGGTAACCTGCCACATCGTTCTACCTATAATGCGTCCATACAACCACATTGCAGTGAGAACACCGACAAGACCACCGTGGAACGACATGCCTCCTTCCCATATTTTGAAGATGTAGAATACATCTTTGCCTATTTCGTCCCAACCATAGACGATGCAATAGCCGATCCGGCCACCAATGATCACGCCAAGCATTGCGTAAAACATAAGATCGTCGACTTGAGCGAACTTGATTGGAGAATAACTCTTTACCGATCGTTTGCGCGCTAGTAGCCAGGCCGCCACAAAACCAGCAAGGTACATCAATCCGTACCAGCGCACTGTCAAAAATCCAATTGAAAGTATATCCGGATCGATTTCGGGGTAAGTAAGCATCGGCAATAGTCTAACATTGCTGCCGCAATTGGTGATGTTAGAGAATCGGCTGTATTTGTGTAATGCGTTATAGTGACACACTACTGCAACACAGCTAAATAATGAACGCTTTGGCAAAACACAAGAACCGACTATCGACCGAATCTAGTCCATATCTTCTGCAACATGCGGATAATCCAGTTGACTGGTATCCGTGGGGAGATGATGCATTCGAGCTCGCAAAAGAAGCTAACAAACCAGTATTGCTATCAGTAGGATATTCGGCTTGTCACTGGTGTCACGTAATGGCACACGAATCCTTTGAAGATGAGAAACGGCATCGCTGATGAACAAGCTGTACGTAAATATTAAAGTCGATCGCGAAGAACGACCTGACATCGACAAGATCTATCAGACAGCACATCAATTATTAACGCAGCGGCAGCCATTGTTCATTGCCAATAGAAAATCCCGATGCATTCATCGAAAAACTCAGGAAAACAGAATAACTATGGATGTTTCTCCACAATACAGGCTGTTTAATAATCGAATTTTCTTTCTATGAAGAGTCGGTGTGCAATTTCCCATAGTGGTCCCACTTCACCATTGCCTATGATATCCCCATCAAGTGCAATGACTGGGACTACTTCCTTGGTTGAACTCGACAACCAAATTTCATCAGCATCGCGTACTTGACTCATTGTTACAACACACTCTTTGATCGGAATTGAACCATCTTTTCGTAGCATATCAATCAACATCAGACGCGTAATACCAGGTAACACCTGATTATTCAGCAATGGCGTCATAACAACACCATCTTTAATAACAAAAACGTTACTCGTGCTAGCTTCGGTTACTTCGTCAGCGACATTAAATAATAGCGTTTCGTCGTTACCCTCGGATTGACCTTGCTGAAAATGAATGACGTTGCCCAAAAGGGCAGTAGACTTGATATTGCAATGATGCCAGCGTCTATCTTTAGCACTAGAAATTTTCATAGGTACTACCATAGTCCGATCATTTTCCTGCGATGCTGTAATTCCTGATGTAAATCCGAAAACGGTCGGGGTTATCCCCTCGGGATAGGCATGATGACGCTTTGTATCGACACCCCGACTAACCTGAAGATAAATTGCCAAATTGCCGGCACCGTTTTTATCAACAAGTTTATTGCAGATTTTGCGCCATTGATCATGCGTCCAATCGAGATTAATTTCCACCGCACTCAAGTTGTCCTTCATTCTATCAATGTGTAAATTGAATCCAATCGGATTGCCGTTATGCACCGGAATCAATTCGTATATTCCATCACCGAAAAGGAATCCACGATCCATCGGCGATATTCTTACCGTCTCGAGTGCTAAATAATCGCCGTTTAGAAAAGCAATAGACATTTCTTCTCTAGTCTGCCGTGATTGCCTGCCTTGCAAGGACTTCATAGTACGGCATACATTCCTCCAAAAGGGAATTAAGCTGTTCTGGAAAAGCTTCGGTTTTCGGCTTGTACTTTTGAAAACCCGTTGAATTATGTACCTTGGTATACCAGTATTGAGCCCAGACACCATCTTCTGGTCGACTTCCAGACGACCAGGACAACATGGCCTCATCGAATGGAATGCCAATACGACTACACAATTTCTCAAGTACACTACGAGGATTCTTCAGTGTCTCTTCAGAATCTAGCACCACAGTTTCCTGTCCAAGCGAGTGCAGATATTCGATAAGATTCAGATGTATTTTATAACCTACATCTGTCAATGTCGGTTCATTAACCTGTTCAGCATACGAGGGCAGCATGTCGCGTGGGTGTCGGGTGAGTATCACATTTGTAGTTCGCTGCATAAATGCCCAATCCAGATTTATCAGGTGGTGAGTCATCTGCTTAAAGAACACAATTGGTGTTGGCTGTGGACCAAGGATGATATCAGCGACGACTTTCTCACCATCGTTCTCCATCGCAGCAATGATTTCTCCGGCTCCAGGGTGATACTCTTTCGCATCAGAGTTTACTAGGTAATGTGCATAGAAAGGTTCATCATAAACAGTCGTATCAGCACGTTGAGCAAAGGAATACATCAGAGCCGTTGAGATATTTCTTGGCCCACTCCAAACACAAAGGCGGATCGGATTTTCTACCATCAAATTTCCTACTACGTTTTTTGTGCGGCAAGAACTGCAGCTTGTATTTCGTGATGATAAAGTAATTCCAATCGACGCGTCATCGTACCGAAGATGCCTTCGCCAATTGTGCGCCCGTCGACTGTCTTGACGGGTGTAAGTCCACCAAAAGTTCCCGTTACGAATGCCTCATCCGCACCAAAGACGTCAAACAGTGAAAAGTTTTTTTGTAGGCAGGAAATATTGTTTTTACTACATACTTCGATGACTTTGGCGCGAGTGATACCATTCATGCAGTACTGGCCCGTGGATGTCCACACTTCACCAGCTTTGACTATGAAAAAATTTGTAGCGTTGCAGGTTGCGACAAAACCGTGAATATCAAGCATTAACGCCTCGTCAGCACCAGCTTTAATTGCCTGTATAAGTGCTAATACCTCATGTAATTTACTGTGACAATTCAATCGTGGATCAAGATAGTCCGGTGATCCACGGCGAATCGTGCTGGTAAATAAGGCAACACCTTTTTCCTTGCTTTTCTGACTGGCCAACTTGTGTTCAGCGATGATAACCAAGTTAGGGCCGCTGATCATTAGGCGTGGATCCTGTGATGGTGTTGTCTTGATGCCCCGCGTCAACATTAATCGCACATGTACACTGTCATGCATATTATTCGCATTGAGGGTGCGCCACAGCTCAGCTGTGAGGTCTTCGCGCGTCATGCGTAAGTCCATATCAACTGTTGCGGCCGCTTGCCAAAGTCGGTCTAAGTGTTCATCCAGAAAAACGAGCACGCCTTGGTGAAGGCGCATAGCCTCCCATATTCCGTCACCAATTAGATATCCACTATCGAAGATGGAAATATTAGCTTCATCTCGAGGAACAAGATCTCCATTGACATAAATCAGAACATTGTCATTTCGTTTGTCAGCGACCGCATTATGTGTACCGTGAACCATTTCCTATTCTCAGAAAATTATCAGTTGCCTTTCTCAAGGTTACGAACATACACGGATAAGCGTGTAATGCAATCCAATGGTATGGATTTTGATTCACTTATCACTAAAGTACACTATGCAAATATAATGATGAGGAATTATCTGATGAATCGCCCATTTTTCTTTTCCGTCTGTCTAATGCTGAGCGCCTGTTTTTTGAGCTCAACGGCCGATGGTCGCAGCACTTTCGTAACAATACCAATCACGAGTTTTGAAAAAGCTTGGGCGATGTCCTTTTTGCCTGATGGACGTCTGCTTGTCACCGAAAAGAAAGGTCGTTTACTGATCGTGACACAGAACGGTGATAAGTCTGAGCCGCTAGCTGGCGTTCCCGATGTCGATTACGGCGGCCAAGGCGGGTTTGGTGATATCGTGTTGCATCCAGAGTTCGCATCGAACGGACTAGTCTATATCAGCTATGTGGAAGCCGGTGAAGACGATGTCAGGGGTGCAGTAGTCGCACGCGCTAAATTAATCCTAGACAATAATGACGGTGGGCAACTAGAAGATTTGCAGATAATTTGGCATCAGTATCCCAAGGTTACTGGCAGAGGTCATTTCGGGCACCGCATCGCTTTTTCATCGGATGATTATCTATTTATATCGTCCGGCGACCGCCAGAAATTCGATCCAGCCCAGGACATGAATCAGAACCTTGGCAAAATACTACGATTACATCATGATGGTTCTGTTCCCAATGACAATCCTTTCTCCTCTCAGGGTGATATCACGGCGCAGATCTGGACTCTTGGCCACCGCAATCCCTTAGGAATTGCATTCGATTCACAAAACCGTCTCTGGAGCGTTGAAATGGGGCCGGAGGGCGGAGATGAAATAAACCTTATCATACGTGGCAAAAATTACGGCTATCCTATCGTCTCAAATGGCAATCATTACAACGGTAAGAAAATTCCTGACCATGATACGCGAACCGAATTTGTAAAACCTAAAATATGGTGGACACCAGTAATTTCACCTAGTGAAATACTGTTTTATTCGGGAAATCTATTTCCGGAATGGGTAGGCAATGCATTCATCGCCGGTTTATCATCAAGGTCTCTTGTACGAATAACTTTCGAGGGCGATTCCGCCTCGGAGGCAGAGCGTTTTGATATGAAAAAACGAATCCGTGCAGTTAAACAAGGACCGAACGGCGCAATATGGTTACTTGAGGATCGTTCCAACGGACGTCTCCTGAAACTGATACCCGAACGTTCATGAGTTTGATCGGATGAACATTGCAGACTGACTGCAACCGAAAAAATATCTATCCAATATCAATGCGCTGCCAACCATCTTCCACACGTCGAATTTCATAGGCCGGCCAATATTGATTATCGAGTTTCAGAGTTATGATTTCTGCTGCACCATTCCATGTAATTGTCTTCAGGCGTACCGACGATCTGTCCTCCTTGCCTCTTATGACATCAATGAAGGTTTGTAGATTCGGTGTCACCTTGTCGTCAACTTTGACAATTCGCCGTCCAGCCCATAAACCATAGCGGGTTGAGGGAGAGCCATAATTGAAGAATGCGATATACACACCATATGGATCAATGCCTCGTTGCGCGGCCATTGACCGGTGAGGGTTTTGCAGCAATGCTCCAGCCCATAATAGTGCTCGCCGTATTCCTAGTCCATCCAGTGTGACAGTCTCAATTTCAAGCTTAAGGGTCTTATCGTCACGCCAAATCGTTACCACAACTTCCGGTTTTTGCGCAGCACGCTCGAATTCATGGAAGGTGGTAACCAATTGTCCATCGATTGCTAATATCATGTCGCCGTTCCGAAGTTGGGCTGCGGCCGGCGATCCGGCCACAAGGCGGCTCACACTCAATACTCGCCTCCCCTGCGGATTGTAGCTTTCGAGTTTTGACAACCACAGCTCTTCAAGTCCTAGTTTTCGGGCTGCAAATAACGGGGTATAGGCAACCTCTGCTTGCAGCGAATAAAGTGGCCGTCCTGTCTGCACAAGATCAACGAGTTCGCTGACAACATTACTACTGATGCCGCGATTGAACTGATTTGACTCACTGCCGGCCTGAGTTGCAAAACTGGACCACAAGCCCACAACTCGTCCACGTTTATCGAGCAAAACGCCATCAAAATCAGCTGGTGCATTCACCAGAGCAATGCCTTCCAGATTCGCATCGCGAAATCTAAGAGTACTCGACAAAGGCAATGTTAACGGATCGACAGATGAAACGGTGCTCGCCTGGTGTACAAGCTGGTGGTCACCCTTGAGTCCAACTACCCAGACCTTATCTCCGGGTTCTATCTTGTCGATATTGAATGTTGCCGCTCTAACCGGTGTATCGCCAATCGATAGTGGATCGTAGGAAACCATTGCCAGATTGTGCAGTGGATGTATGTACTCAACTCTGCCTGGAACCTCGAGCGAGCCAGCAAATGTAATGCTGACATCACCCATGGCAACTGGAACCGTATTTCTGTCGACAACGACGAAACCTCGCTCAGTATCAACGATGAGTCCCGTACCATAATAATGGCGGTCAGCCACCCCGGATACCGTATACGGCAAATCGAAATTAACAACAACAAGTGATGGCTCAATCTTCCGTACACGAGGATCACTATGACCTCTAAACCGCGTACTACTCGGTGTTACTGGAGAACTATCGGGACCACTCACTAGATTTCTGCAAGGCCAAATACCCGTGGTATCATCCCGTTGACAATACCGAGCCGGAAACCACCTCCTATCCATTTCGAAAGATCGCACGATACTGTTGCGCGGATCTTCAATTGTTTTATATCGAATCGTCGTCCGGTCGCGATCACCGAGGCCGTTAAGGATCCCTTCGAAGTCAGCGATACTAAGGATGGTAATCCCATCTACTTCAGTGATCACCGCACCACGTGGAATTGCGGATCTAGAAAATACATAACCAGGGTTTGATACATACACACCGTTTATCGGTCGATTGTAATGACGAGCTTGTTGATAAGACAAATTGTGAACAATTGCATCACCAAACTCTATGTACTCATCTGGAGATATGCTGTGGAGATCGTCAACAAGTACCTCCTCGGTGAGGTGATGTCCACCCCTTTCAAGTTCAATCGTGATCTTATTTTCCACGTTGCTATCAAAGATAGTGGCTAGTAGCACAAACTTTGTGACAAGTTTGCCGTTAACGCGGATTAAAATGTCGCCAGGCGCCAACTTACCGGCAGCATCCGATCCTAGGATGACTTGCTCTACTACTAACATGCCAGTCTGTTCCGGATCTGCCAAGCGTACAAACTGTTCAGTATCTTCCGTAAGACCAAGTCTTCTCAGTTCGTCATAAGGCTTGAACTGGAAGATAGTTTGCAGCGTGCCGCGAGATACCGGCTTACCTTGCTGCAAAAGCTTTAAAGCACGATCGATACGATCGAGTGGCAGGAAAAAACTGCTTGCTGCAGAATTGTTAGCACCTGCATTCAGGGCAACAACGTCACCCTCAATATTGACGACTGGTGATCCGGACGAGCCGCCGGATGTGCCTGACGCGGCTTGAAAATAGAAAGTATTGAAGTCGTTATATTTGCCTCGTCCGTAATTCGGCGCTTTTCGATTGAGACGAGCAATCGTTCCAGAAAGAATCGAGAGCTGTTCACCAGCATCGTTACCGACGACACGAATCTCGTGACCAATGGCAGCTGCGCCGGGTACGAGATGTAGTTCCATCGGTTCAACATAACGCAATTCCTGAGGATTAAATCGAAAAAAACCGAAATCATGCACCGGATCTCGATAGATCGGTATCAGTCGTACTTCCTCATTGTTCAGAAAGATAGCTTCTGCCACAACTGGTCCGGGTGTCACAACGTGCCGATTAGTCAATATCAAACCCTGTTTAGCATCGACAACAAACCCAGTAGCCTGTGTCGAAGAGTTCCACTCAGTATCGAATGCACGAGTGCTATCAACACGGATGGACACGATGCCCGATGAAATGCTTTCAATCGTATCAGCCCAAGCTATTTCTTCGGCCAAGGTCGGTATTGTGAAACAGATCGCTACCAATATTAGAATAATTCTGCTCATCATATTTTCTAATAATCTGTATGCGCGATTTCTCCCATTCCTAAGTTTTCTGGATTGGAGGAAAATTATATGATTCCTTTTTCCCTTAAATAATTTCGATATCCTCAACATGCAACACTGCTGTCGCATGAGGCATAGTGCCTACTTTGATGTCGCTTTGTAGGCAAGATCCAGATTCTTTGCCGCCTTCACGTCATCCAGTAGCCTTACTGGCATTGTGTATGGCGCTTCTTTGTGCTCTACCCCTTCTTTTCTAGCATCCCTGGCAATTATGATCATCGCATCAATAAAGCGGTCGAGAGTTTCCTTACTTTCTGTTTCCGTCGGTTCTATAAGCAAGCATTCAGGTACCAACAACGGGAAATATGTCGTCGGTGCATGAAATCCGTGGTCCAACAAAACTTTAGCGACATCCCTCGCCGTCAGGTTGATCGATTTCGACTCTGTCTTCAAAGTGATAATGAATTCATGGCTAGCACGCCGATTTGGAAACGCAAGTTCAAATCCCGCATCCTTGAGACGGACCTGCAGGTAATTAGCATTTAGCGTCGCGAACTCCGCGATACGTTTCATGCCACCCCGACCAACCATACGCATATACACGTAAGCCCGCAGCAATACACCGGTATTTCCCATGAATCCCGATAGACGACCTATGCTCTGCGGCAAATCATCCTCGGTCAGAAAATCGAAAAGGACAGCACCATTCTTTTCAATTTTGCCAACGATTGGTACCGGTAAAAATGGCAGCAGACGTTTACCCACGCCGACTGCACCTGAACCAGGGCCGCCACCACCATGCGGTGTTGAAAACGTCTTGTGCAGATTCAGGTGAATAACATCAAATCCCATATCACCCGGCCGGACTTTACCCAGAATAGCATTCAAATTAGCGCCGTCGTAGTAAAGCAATCCACCCGCATCATGCACAAGTTTTTGAATTGTCATGATTCTGCGCTCAAATACGCCGAGCGTGGAAGGATTAGTCAACATGATGCCAGCAGTATTGGGTCCGAGCACTTTTTTCAGCGCCTCAATATCAACATCGCCATTTTTATCTGTTGGTACTTCACGCACGATGCAACCGCACATCATTGCCGTTGCGGGATTTGTGCCATGCGCCGCATCCGGAACGATAATCTCGTTTCGTTCATTATCTCCATGCGAAACATGATAGGCGCGAATCATTGACACACCTGCAAGTTCCCCTTGCGCCCCGGCCATCGGAGTTAAAGAGACTCCTTTCATACCGGTGATCAACTTCAGCATATCCTGAAGTTCATACATACACTCGAGAATACCCTGGCCATGGCTCACAGGTCCTAGCGGATGGCGGTGTGAAAACCCCGGCAGCAAAGCCAAAGCATTACAGGCTCTCGGATTATATTTCATCGTGCACGAACCAAGTGGATAAAATTGTGTATCTATCGAAAAATTCTTTTGCGATAAACGTGTGAAATGTCGCACAACTTGCAACTCGGAAACCTCGGGCAATGCAGCAAATTTGTCTCTGAGAAACTCCTGTGGTATGTCAGCTTCGGTAGTTTCTATGGGCGCCTGAGCAAATGCCCAACGACCTGGTCGAGATTTTTCAAATATCAGTTCTGCACTCATCTCATTTCCTTCTTATCTGTCTAATTAATTTAATGCAGACTCAGTCCTGTATTTTGATACCGAGCGCCTGATACGTTGCCACATAATTGGGCTCACTCGAAATATCTTCGATTTGTTCCTGATGCACTACCGTATTGTTTTCATCTAGTACGACAACAGCCCTCGAAAACATACCCATAAGTGGACCTTCGATGATTTGCACTCCATAATTTTCACCAAAGCCCATATGGCGAATCGCGGAAAGTCCGATAACTCTCCTCAAAGAATGTTTGTCTCGAAATCTCCCATGGGCAAACGGCAAATCATAGGAAATCATCAGTGCAGCAATATCATCATAATCTTTGGAATAGCGTTCGAATTCGATCACTGACTTTGCGCAGACCAGCGTATCAATACTCGGAAAAATGTTGAGTATCTTGCGCATACCCAACCAATGCGCAAGTGTGACATCGTTGAGATCTGTATTTACTAGGGAAAAATCAGGAGCCTTGCTACCAACGGTTGGTAACTCTGTGTGAATTCGGTAACTCCTACCCTGAAAATTAATTTTTGGCATCAATCAGTTTTCCAATATCAGATTCAACGATCGTTCAGACGTCGCATACCTTTTGCTCACTCATTATTTCTTGCAAAGAACTAGCGTAATTATCCAGGTCAGCCTGGGTTTTTGTTTCCGTTGCACAAACGAGTAGTGCGTTGCCAAACTCGGGATATTGTCGTGACAAGTCGTAGCCACCAAGGATATTCCTGGCAGCCAGTGCTTGCAGGACTGACGTAACCGGATGATCCAGTCGAATTGCCGCTTCATGAAAATGTGGCCCGTCGAATAACAGCTCCACGCCGTCAATCTGTGTTAATAGATCTATTAGATTCGCTGTTTGTCGGTGTGATGTCAGCGCAACCCTAGAAAGGCCCTGGTGACCCAAAAGCGACATGTAGATTGTAGCCGCAGTTACCATAAGTCCTTGATTTGTACATATATTTGATGTCGCCTTCGAACGACGGATATGTTGCTCTCTAGCCTGCAATGTGAGTGTAAAACCAGTATTGCCGTTCAGATCCGTAGTACGACCAACAATGCGTCCCGGCATTTGCCGTACAAGCTTTTTCTGGCAAGCCATAATGCCAAAATAAGGCCCGCCCGATGACAATGGCACGCCGAGGGGCTGACCTTCACCACAAGCGATGTCTGCACCTTCCGTACCCCAATCCCCTGGTGCTTTTAGAAGAGCAAGCGAAGTCGGATTTACAATCGCAATTACAAGAGCACCCTTTGCGTGCGCCCAATCCGTCAATTGATCTATTGGTTCGAATGTGCCAAAGAATGACGGCTGCTGCACTACAACAGCAACCACTGCTTCCTGATTACTCAATGCATCAAGATCAGTCGCCCCACTTTCCTTGTCTACCGGCAACCGATCGAAAGATAATCCCTGACAACCGGTAATCGCAGCAGCAACTTTCTGATAAACCGGATTGACACCAGAGGCAAGCAATATGCGTTTTGACTTCGTCCTTCGATTCGCTCTGACGGCCATTAACGCTGATTCGGCAAGCGCCGATGCGCCGTCATATAACGATGCATTACTCACGTCGAGACCGGTCAAACCTGTGATCATCGTCTGATATTCGTATATCGTTTGCAGCGTACCCTGGCTCGCCTCGGCCTGATACGGTGTATAAGCGCTATAGAATTCGCCGCGCGTTGCTATATCCCAAACCGCAGTCGGAATGTGATGTTCATAGGCACCGGCACCAATAAACGAGAGCGGTGATCCGTCTCGTGTTGCACGAGAATGCATCAGACGTGAGATTTCCATTTCGGTCAACGCTTCGGGAATACCGTCAAAATTTTCAATAAGAAGTTCAGCGGGAATTTCATCAAACAAACTATCAATGTCCGATACACCAATCGTCGCGAGCATTTCTTTTACGTCATTTTCTGTATGTGGTATGAAAGGCATCTTCCGCTTCCGTTGGCAATGAAAAGATCAATTAGGCTTCGAGCTCATCAAGCATTGCCTGATATGAGTCAGGATTCATGATGTCACTCGAGTCAATATTACTCGGTGATTGCAATCGAACAATCCAACCATCCCCATAAGGATCGATATTAATTTTCTCCGGTTCATCTGCAAGATCTACATTGATCTCGAGCACCAAACCCGAGATTGGTGAATAAACATCAGATGCCGCTTTGACCGATTCAACAACCGCCATCTCCTCGCCGACTTCAAGCTCCTGTCCTACTTCGGGCAGTTCAACATACACTAGGTCACCGAGCGCCGACTGTGCATGATCTGTAATTCCCACCGTTACACTGCCATCCTCTTCCTGGCGCAGCCATTCATGTTCGCTCGTGTATCGCAAGTCTTCTGGCAAATCGCTCATTGTTCTGCTCCCCCGATTGTAGATAGTTTGTTGATTTTTACTCAGCCCCACTATGGATCAGTCATAGTCCTAAATAAAATTTTTACAAATCGATGCAAATTCTTCCGTTACGCACGAAGGGCGCCCCCACGATTCGAGCGGCAAGCATTTTTCCCCTCACCTCAACTTCTGCTCTTTCGTAGGTTCCGGCAGGCAAGCGCGCGAGCGCGATCGAACGCTGTAGGGTCGGTGAAAAACCACCACTCGTAATTTCACCATCTCCGACCCCAGTAATAACCACCCGTTGATGATTGCGTAAGACACCACGATCTTCGAGTAGCAGGCCTGCAAACTTCTGTTTATCATTATTCTCACGAGCCTTGCTGATTGCGGATCGACCGATGAAGTTCCGTTCGTTCGGCTGCCACGCAATTGTCCAACCAAGACCGGATTCCAGCGGTGAAGTCGTCTCATCCATATCCGTGCCATAGAGATTCATGCCAGCCTCTAGGCGCAAAGTGTCTCGCGCACCTAGACCACAGGGCACCACTCCGGCGTCAATTAATTGCTGCCATATTGTTGCGCCGCAAGATGCCGGCATAGCCATTTCCCAGCCATCCTCACCAGTGTAGCCTGTGCGTGCGATAAATAAATTTTCAGCCTCAAAACCATAGAAAGGCTTGAGCGCAGCTGCAGCATCCCTCCATTCTTCTGTGAGAAGATTTACAGCAATCTCACGTGCCTTCGGCCCCTGTATCGCAATCATTGCAAGCTCTTCACGTTCGCTGACAGCGACCGAATACGTAGCAGCCTGTCGTGTAATCCATGCAAGATCTTTTTCCCGTGTCGCAGCATTAACCACTAGTCGAAACCGATCCGGCTCGACATAGTAAACGATAAGGTCGTCGATAACGCCACCATCGGAATTCAGCATGCAAGTGTAGAGCGCTTTGCCCTTGTTAATAAGTTTTGCAACATCATTGGCAAGAAGATAACGCAAAAACTCAGTTGATCTTTTGCCCTGCACATCGACAATGGTCATATGGGACACATCGAATACACCAGCATGTTGCCTTACGGCGTGGTGTTCCTCTACCTGGGAGCCATAATGCAGCGGCATATCCCAACCACCAAAATTGACGATGCGTGCACCGGCCTCAACATGCTTCGCGTAGAGTGGTGTCTGCAATCCCATTATTGTAACTCCCTCACTGCCTTTCGATTCACCTGCAACAATTCTTAGCCCTAACCAAAAAAAAGGCGGTAGACCGAATCTCTATGAAATCCAGTCTACCGCCCCTCTGTCCGATAACCTGAGAGATCACGTCCGATATGGCCGCATACCCCTTCGGTGGGCCTTTTACGGCCACTCTCCAGAGCTAATCAAGATAGTCAGTCTGTGTGCCTGAGCGTTTCCGAGCAAGTTGCGCCTTCGGCGCCCCATTAAGAATGGAGTCTCTTCTGAATACCCATTAAATTAGTGGGTGCAATGATAGCTAAGTAATTTTGCAGTTGCCAGCCGCACGTAATATCGCAACAATAAGAGCAGCATATTCCCGGAGAAATTCAATGCCTAACGTCTGTAAGTTATTCTTTTTTTTAATATTTATGCCACATATGGTTGCATACGCCACTTCGACCAGCGATTTACAAGTACTGTTCGACGAAGCCTGGGCATGGCAACTCGAACAAAACCCGGTTTTTGCCTCTTCGCTCGGCGATCGTCGCTTTAACGATCAGTGGAGTAACAACGGTATCGAGGCAATTGAAAACCGTCACAATCAGCGACAGAATTTTCTCGATCGCTTAGCAACGATCGAAATATCTGAGTTAAGCGCGAATAATCAGTTGAATTACTATCTCTTCCGACGAGAATTGCACAACGACATCGACGGTCATCAGTATAAGAACTACCTGATGCCGATCAATCAGCGTGGTGGCGTGCAATCATTGGAAATGACTGCCGAGCGGCTCCGCATGCAAACGGTCCAGGACTATGAAGATTGGCTCGTACGCATGGCAGCAGTCAATCAAGTCATCGAGCAAACGATGGCGCTTCAAGAACTCGGCAGGAAATCTGGCTACATGCCACCAAAGATCCTCATGCAACGTATCCCCGATCAGCTGGCATTGCAGACAGTTGAAAATCCCGAAAACAGCCCGTTTTTCGTAGCATTTCAAATGATACCGGACACCATATCCGATGAGGACAAAATTCGTCTGCAAAAATCAGCAAAAAAAATCATTGATGAGTCTATTGTGCCGGCTTACCGGGAGTTCAGTCGCTACTTTACGAACACTTATTTACCAGAAAGTCGCAAAAGTATTGGCGCTTCCTCACTACCTAACGGTGAAGCATTCTATGAATACCGCGCACGACTCTACACAACAACATCAATGACTCCTGATGAAATTCATAATCTCGGACTTTTGGAAGTGAAACGTATACGTAACAAGATGCAACTGATTATTGATGAACTCAATTTCGACGGTAACTTCGCAGACTTCCTGCATTTTCTCCGAACCGATGCACAATTCTATTACAAAGATCCAAACGATTTGTATGAAGCCTATCTTGCAACCTGCAAACGCATCGACCCGGAACTCGTTAAGTTATTCGGTAAACTGCCGCGTATGCCATATGGTCTGAGACCAATCCCAAACAACATCGCACCGGATACAACGACAGCGTACTACAGCGGTCCCGCTGCCGATGGTAGTCGCGCCGGATATTACTATGTCAACCTCTACAAACCTGAAGTCAGACCTAAATACGAAATTGAAGTCCTCAGCGTACACGAAGCCATGCCTGGCCATCATTTGCAAATTGCGCTAGCGCAGGAATTAGAGGACGTACCAGAGTTTCGCCGCTACTCGGGATTCACGGCCTTCATAGAAGGCTGGGGTTTATACAGTGAGAGCTTGGGCAATGCATTGGGACTCTATAAAGATCCTTATTCACAATTTGGTGCACTAACCTATGAAATGTGGCGCGCCGTTCGCCTGGTCGTCGACACAGGCATGCACTATAAAGGCTGGGCTCGGCAACAAGCGATCGATTTCTTCAAAGATAATGCCGCAAAAACCGAGCTCGACATCATCAATGAGATCGATCGCTACATCGCCTGGCCGGGCCAAGCACTTGCGTACAAAATTGGCCAGTTAAAAATACTCAGTCTACGCAAACAAGCGGAACAGGCGCTTGGAGATAGCTTCGATATCCGTGCGTTTCATGATGAATTATTGAGCGCTGGTGCTATTCCACTGGAAACCCTTGAAACTCGAATGAATCACTGGTTAAACCAACAAATGCAATAAATTTAGATAATTAAAATATCCTGCTTAATAGAAACAATTCTTAAGGTCTCAGGCGAGCAGCTTACTTCGCATGTCATTGCATATTTAGCCCTAAAGCGACGTGCACGGCACGCTTCCGAATCGGACCACTACGATTAAAGAGTCTCATGCTGCTGCTACGGAATTTCGCGACGGATGATGACTTGGATGAAAACAAACGATTCAAACTATCAACAAAATAAAGCATCGTTTTATTAGCTCCTTTTCGAGAACGTTCATAGCGTCGCAGAACCGGTAGATCCCCCGGATGCTCACCTTTTCCGATGGCCTCGTCGATGGTGTTGACCAATGCAATTGCATCAGCCAAGCCAAGATTAGCCCCTTGCCCGGCCAGTGGATGAATGGTGTGCGCTGCATCACCAATCAAAGCAAGACCTGGCAATACATAATGATCAGCATGTTGTGATTTCAGGGTAAACGACGATCTCGGACCTTCAGGTATTAATCTTCCCAATACATAATCTGTCGCTTCACTTAGTATCTCAGATAAATGATCATCAGATGTGGTAACCGCTAGTTCTGCTTGTTCAGGAATTGTCGACCACACAACTGATACCCTACCATCCAGAAGTGGTAACAGTGCAATCGGTCCGTTGTGTAGAAATCGCTGCCACGCAGTGTACTGGTGACTTCTTTCCGGTCTCATATGTGTCACGAGTGCAGATTGCGAATAACTCCAAGCATCGACAGAAATATTGGTGCTTTTTCGGACAAAAGACTCGGCACCATCAGCACCCACAACGAGATCAGCAGTCAATGATTTACCATTTGCGAATGTAACGCAGAATCGATTGTTCAATTGCACTAAGGATCGTATTGGTGTTTCAAAATATACCGGCTGATGTAGTAAATCCAAATTTTGCAGCAGCGCATGCATGATTAGCTCGTTTTCGACAATGAAACCGAGCTCAGCAATGGCAAACTCGGCTGCCTGAAAATGCAGTGTTTCCGAATCATCCGCATGACCACATGCATCCCAGACGCGCATATCACGGTATGGGCAAACTCGTTGGTTTTCAATGTTTTTCCAGATGCCCAAAGATGCAAATATGTCGGCAGACCCGGGAGCAATTGCAGACACGCGCAAGGCAACTTCATTCGATAAGTCGAATGTTGGTTTATTACTCGCACCAACGACAATGATATTCATCTGGTCGCAGTTATTACTTTGTGCCAACAGTGTAGCGACGGTCAATCCCGTGATGCCGGTACCGACAACGACTATATCAAATGAGCGATTCATTCCAGCGGGATCCCGCGAGATAATCTGGGCAATCGTCCGGTAAGTCCCATCATGTGTCTTGCAAAAAGTGATCGCACACCGGGAATTAAATCAAACCCTAACATACCTAAATTTCTTAACACGCGGACCGCTACCCTAGCGCTACCAAACAGGCGAACGATGCCGTCGGTGATTTGAATAAGTTTCCGCTGATCTTCGCGTCGCCACTGCGCATATTTTTCAAGGATTTCTGCATTACCGGTATCAAATCTCGAATGTGAATCATGGTTTGCATCAGAAATGCACTCCGATAATGCAGCGACATCGCGTAATCCAAGATTAAACCCCTGTGCAGCAACTGGGTGTAGGCCGTGTGCGGCATTTCCGACCAGTACACATCGTCCAGTAAACAATCTGGTTGCCTTGCTCAATACAAGCGGATACGCAGCTCTTTGACCAACACGCGCTAGTTTGCCCAAACGAAAGCCAAATGCATCCTGCAATTCCTTAATAAATGCCACGTCCGATAATTGCATAACTTCTTCTGCCTTTACCGGTGGTAACGTCCATACAAATGCGGCCCGGTCATCTGTGATCGGCAGCATTGCAATTGGGCCACTGTCTGTGAATCGCTCGAATGCACGATTCATCGGTGGTTTCTCCGATTTTAAATTGCCAACAACTGCGAGTTGTTTATAGTCGACCCGCGAAGCGCTAATTCCAACCATCTTACGGACAGCAGAATTTGCACCGTCGGCAGCGATTAGTAAATTACAAGTCAGATCAAGTAACGTACCGTTAGATTCTTCAACGCGAACGATCGCCAACTCAGGACCAAGATCGACAGCGCAAATCTTACCAGGACAAACAAGTTCCAGTCCGTTCACTTGAGGCAAGGCAGTCTGCAATACATCACCGAGAATACGATTGATAACAACGTAACCAAGTGCTTCAACGCCCTGTTCTTTTGCATCGATGTGGGAAAATCCGAATCGTCCACGATCGGAGATGTGAATGCTTTTGATTGGCGTTGCTGATTTGACGATATCCTGCCACAAACCCATCGCCTCAAACATGCGTTGACTACTACGCGACAAAGCGGTGGAGCGATCATCAAAACTGGGTTGTTTTTGATCATCACGTGCCACCGCTTCGATCACCGCAACACGCAAATTGAGAGGCGCCAACGCCAACGCGAGACTAGTACCATTCATGCCACCACCAGCAATTATGATGTCGTAGTGATGTTTTTTTTCACTCATGATGCATTTCTGGCTGTTGTGGTCCCTTTAGGCATTCATTAGATTTTCTATATCATCCGGTTCCTTAACCAGGTCCTTGCTGAGCACGTCTGGACCTGAGTTTGTAATAGCGACATCATCTTCAATACGAATACCGATATTACGCCAGCGGGCCGGTATTTTACGGCTTCCCGGAATGTAAATCCCCGGTTCAACCGTTGTAACCATGCCAGACTCAAGTAAACGCCACTCTTCACCTACTTTGTAATCGCCAACATCATGAACATCCATGCCGATCCAATGCCCGGTACGATGCATAAAGAATTCTCGATAGGCACCGTCGCGAATGAGTCGAGATAATGACCCTTGTAATAACCCATTTTTCTTGAGTCCGCGTGTTATTACCCGGATCGCAGCATTATGCGGATCATCCCAGTGATTACCGATACGAGTCTTTTCTATTGCAGCAAGTTGAGCTTCCAGGACAATCTCATAAATCGCCCGCTGCTCTGGCGAAAAGCGGCCGTTGACCGGAAACGTTCTCGTCACGTCCGAGGCGTAGTAATCGTACTCACAACCAGCGTCGACCAGCAGCAGGTCATCTTCAGCCAGTTGTGCATTATTATCAATATAATGTAGTGTGCACGCATTAGCCCCCGTGCCTACGATCGGCATATAGGAAATTGTTGCATCGTGGCGGCGAAACTCGTAAACGTACTCTGCCTCGACTTCGTACTCGAACATTCCGGGCCGTACTCTGGACATGGCTCTTTGGTGTGCGCTAACAGCAATCTTGGTCGATCTTCGCATAGCGGAGATCTCTGCCCGACTCTTGTAAAGTCGCATATCATGTAGAAGGTGGTCCAGAGCGACGAATGCGTCCGATGTATGAATACCCGGCGCATTTTTAGGACGAAGTGATTTGACCCAAGCCGCCATTCGTTGATCAAATTCTGTGTATGTCCCCATTGTGTAAAAGACGCTGCTGCACGATTCCATAATTCCCGGCAGGATGTCATCAATATCATCGATTGGAAAAGCATCATCCGCATCATACTGACTGATCGCTCCGTCAGGTCCGGAGCGCGATCCATCCCAGCGCTCCTTGTCCGAATCACGATCTCGACAAAACAAAATGTACTCTCCATTGTCTCTCCCAGGCACTAGAACCGTTACAGAATCTGGCTCGGCGAATCCTGTCAGGTAATAAAAGTCGCTATCTTGACGAAAACGATATTCGACGTCGCGACTTATCCGTTGCACTGGCGCGCTCGGCAGAATTGCTATTCCACCCATACCAACCATACGCATGAGTTGTTTTCGCCGTTTCAGGAATTCTTTGTTGTTCATCTTTATTCAGGATCACCTAGTGACAAGATCAGGTCTCCGCATTGACTCCGAACATCTTCAGCATGCTAAACAATGGCTCGTACGCCTACTCAGCATACCAACTTGCACCACAATATTGAGTACTGCATCCAGTTCATTATTATTTATGGACTGTGCCATGGGTCTTCACCTTCATATTTCCGGTCTCACATGGTCATTCACAAGCGCGAATGATCCCATGTAATGCAACAATCGGCCATGTAAATGGTAATTTGATTCGATCATTATTGATTCTGTCTGTGTACGGCTCTATATTGACACTATGGTTAGAGATGAAAATACAATGTTTGAGCTCGAACTAAAGCGACTCGAGCAACGCGTAGATGCGTTGGTTCGCATATGCGATCAACTGCAGGATGAAAATAAATCGTTGAAGAAAAGGCAAGACACGTTGACTGGTGAACGTGCAACACTACTGCAGAAAAATGAACAAGTACGCGCGCGCGTTGAAGCGATGATAGGCCGTCTAAAGGCAATGGAACAGGTCAATTAGAAGCCTTGATTCGTTTGCCTCGATCTATTGACGTATCTTTAGTACTTATTTCCTAACAATGAAAATTGCGACGGAGTATGCGTAATGAATGATGTTTATGCCCACGTCAGTGTTCGTATCCTTGAAAAGGAGTATCAGGTTTCCTGTCCCGCAAACGAGCGAACAGCCCTGCTAGACTCGGCTGAGGTACTAAATGCGAAAATGCGGGAGATCCGTGACAGTGGCAAAGTAGTTGGATTGGACCGAATCGCCGTAATGGCAGCATTAAATATGGCAAACGAATTAATTCACTTACAAGCCAAAGATAAGGCCCTCGAGGGAAATCTTGGAAATCGTCTTAAACTGATTTCTGAACGTGTTGAATCCGTGCTAGGCGAAAGTCAGCAACTCGATCTCTAAACGAGGTTCTCTTTTCTTTGGACACAGTTTTGGCGCCTCCTGCAGTGTACGATAACGGCCTGGATACCTTTCGGCCCTAAATTAATACCTCGGGGTCGTGTACTGTCGGTAACATATGTGCAAAACCGTTTCGTGCGGATAGCCTGTTGCTACCACGTCTGACCCCACCTGTTGCTCTGGTTCGAGGGCGACGGTCGAAAACGACACAAGTGGGAGGCGTCATTTTTCAAGTATGGGCATTTGATCAATAGCTGCTCTTATATTCTGTTTTGATAGCCAAAGATGATAAAAACAATCAGCGATTGCAAAAAACAAGAATTACGAAGTAAATATCTCATCGCTAGAACTAGTATGACGGTAGCTGCACGTAAAAAAGCATCTGCACAAATTTGTGATATTGTAATTCAAGCCAGTTTTTTTCGTAAAAGTCGCATTGTTGGTTGCTATTTACCAACCGATAAGGAAGTGGATACTTGGCCAATAATTGAGCGCGCATTTAAGATGGGAAAGCAGATTTTTGCGCCGGTACTAGGCAAGAATGGAACAATGCGATTTCACGATCTCACTACAAACAGCAGTTTGTTTATCAATCAATTTGGATTGATGGAACCGCAATCTAGCAATTACATCAATCCACATCACATCGACATAGTTATTACACCACTGGTTGCGTTCGATTCATTCGGCAATCGAATTGGTATGGGTGGTGGTTACTACGATCGTTGCTTCTCATTTCTTAATGGAAGAAAAACTTGGCTACACCCAAAACTAATCGGACTTGCATTTGACTGTCAAAGAATCAATCTAATATCGCCAAGTCCTTGGGACATAGGACTGTATCGTGTAATTACGGAAACAACTTAAGTCCTTGTCACATTTTAAGACAGCATCAAGTCGATCAGTAAAAATTTTTTGCACACTATAATATGCAAATCACGCCATGTAACTAAAATTATTATGTATCAAAATTTTATCCTTGATAACGTCACTCATAATTAATCTAAAATATTTCAGATACAATTTTTACAAGAATTATTTCACCTAGAAAAACGATTCTATTTTTTTCTAAATAAACATTTTCGAATCTATCCAAAAATGTTAACAGGTTCACTTTACTAGCTGGATTTTTTAGTTTCGTTGTATATACTCAACGCCGGGAGATCCGACACGGAGAAAATTATGGCTACCAAAAAGAAGTCTCGTAAAAAAGCTTCTAAGCGAAAAGCCGCAAAGAAGAGAAAAATAACTCGAAAAAAAACAGCTAAGCGTAAAGTTGCTAAGCGTAAAACCAAACGTAAGGTAAAGAAAAAAGCCAAACGTAAGGTAAAGAAAAAAGCTAAACGTAAGGTAAAGAAAAAAGCTAAACGTAAGGTAAAGAAAAAAGCTAAACGTAAGGTAAAGAAAAAAGCTAAACGTAAGGCAAAGAAGAAAGCCAAACGTAAGGTAAAGAAGAAAGCCAAACGTAAGGTAAAGAAAAAAGCTAAACGTAAGGTAAAGAAAAAAGCTAAACGTAAGGTAAAGAAGAAAGCCAAACGTAAGGTAAAGAAAAAAGCCAAACGTAAGGTAAAGAAAAAAGCTAAACGTAAGGTAAAGAAGAAAGCTAAACGTAAGGTAAAGAAGAAAGCTAAACGTAAGGTAAAGAAGAAAGCTAAACGTAAGGTAAAGAAGAAAGCTAAACGTAAGGTAAAGAA